>Ga0272482_10000105_pt1 | contig 26249 bp, 19 predicted proteins | sample RVTome_8_FD_192427 | JGI IMG/M metagenome (GOLD analysis project Ga0272482, IMG submission 192427) | Soil microbial communities from uranium-contaminated site in the Upper Colorado River Basin, Wyoming, United States - RVT160D0 (version 2) ...
GGTTCCTCACCGACGACGGCTACTTCCGCCACTGGCTGACCGACAACGGCAAACCCGAACCACCCGTCATCGGCGCCCTCCGCAACCTCTGGCACTACCACGTCGAAGCCTTCAAATTCCACAGTGGACTGGCGGAGAAGCATGCCTCGCAGTCCTGGCCGTGGCAGTGGCCGCTGCTGGCGCGGCCCACGCCGTTCTACTGGTCCGGCGATGGGCCCTGCGGCGCGCCCACCTGTGGCGCCCAGATCCTGTTGCTCGGCACACCGCTGCTGTGGTGGTCGTTCATCCCCGCACTGCTCGCGCTGACCTGGTTCGGCATCGCCCGCCGCGACTGGCGCGCCAACGCGATCCTGCTCTGCGTGGCGGCGGCCCTGGTGCCCTGGTTCTACTTCGCCACCCAGCACCGCACGATGTTCGCCTTCTACGCACTACCCGCCGAGCCATTCCTGGTCCTCGCCGTCGTCTACGTACTCGGCGCGATCATGACACCCGCCAGCGACGCTCCCGACGAGGGTGTCGACCGCCGGATGATCGGCGCGGTCATCGCCGGCGCCTACGTGCTGCTGGTCGCCATCTGCTTCGCGTACTTCTATCCGATCTACGTCGGCCAATCGATCCCGTACGAAGACTGGTCCGCCCGCATGTGGCTCGGCAGCGTCTGGATGACCCGGTGAGCGCGGACCGTACGCACCGCCGTGAACCCGAACCCCGGGAAGGAGAAATCGCCGGGCGACGAGGGCGGTCAGAAGGTGAGGGCACCGGGGCGGAGGCTCTCAGCGCCGCGTGATCTCACCAGTTCGGGCCATCCGGCCCCGACCGCCTGTCGCCTGGATGACAGAGGCGGGCGGTTATCCGCGCTCCGCACGAGCGTGGGCGCATGTCTCTCATCTCTTCTCTCGGCCGCCGTACCGCGGCCGTCGCACTGGCAGCCGCCGCAGCCGTCCTTCTCATCGGCGCGCCGGCACAGGCCGCGATCCCCTCCGGGTCCGGCTGGTCGACGTCCTGGCGCTACTACACCAGCGACAGCTTCGAGTTCAAGGCCACGCTTCCCGGTGTCGAGGTGTCCGGCTACGGGGTCGACGTCAGCGGCGAGCGCGGCGCGATGGTCACCCTCATCGACACCGCCAACGACAACCGGTGTGCCCGCGTGGCCATGTCGGTCCCCGGTTGGGGCACGCTCGGCGCGGAGACCATCTGCACCGCGGGCGACTCGGTGACCGTCGGCGACTTCAACGCCCAGTTCGACGGGTACCTGTACGTGACCATCTACCGCGCGTACATGTTCGGCGGAGGGTGGGACAAGACCACCACCTTGGTGATCCCGCCGTCGAAGAACGACCCGGGGCTGCGGACGGTCAACACCGGCGCGTCGTGGAAGTACACGTCAGGTTCGACGTACACGTACCAGGTGCGGCGGCCGGACGTGTTCCTCACCGGTAACGGCCACCACCAGGGCGACAGCCGATCGGCCTGGAGCGCGGTCCAGAAGACGGTGAACGACATCTTCGTGTGCGCGTCGGGCAAGGTCTCCGGCCCGGGGGCCTCGAAGAGCGGCCAGACGTGCGCCAACAACGGCGTGCAGGCCTTCAGCGAGGACGGGTTTACCAACGGCATCACCGTCGAGGCGTGCAGCGTGCCGGCCTGGAGCCCCAAGCGGTGCCTTTCCACGACCGTGCCCAAGCCGATGTGACCACGGCCCGGCACCGGGCCCACCAGCTGGCGGGCCCGGTGCCGGTAGTGCAGGCACTACCACGGTTGGCCCCTAGGCTTCATAGAACACTCTCGTTGATCGAAATAGCGTTTTCCGTGTCACGCAAACAGCGAAAACACGGAAGGCGACGAGATGTCCGTCCACAGTGTCCACCCGGCGGGGTACCCGCCGGCGGCCGTCCGCGTCGAGCGACTCACGCGGACCTACAACACCGACGGGCAGTCCGTCACGGCGCTCGCCGGCGTCGACGCGGCCTTCGCCCGCGGCACCTTCACCGCCGTGATGGGACCATCCGGCTCCGGCAAGAGCACGCTGCTGCAGGCGGCCGCCGGGCTCGACCGGCCCACCTCCGGCCAGGTCTGGATCGGCGACACCGAGCTGTCCGGGCTGTCCGAGACCAAGCTGACAAAGCTGCGCCGCGACCGGATCGGCTTCGTCTTCCAGGCGTTCAACCTGATCGGTGCGCTCACCGTCGAGGAGAACATCGTGCTGCCGCTGCGCCTGTCCGGCGCGCGGCCGGATCGGGCGTGGCTCGCCGAGGTGATCCGGCGGGTCGGCCTCGGCCCCCGGCTGGCGCACCGGCCGTCGCAGCTCTCCGGCGGCCAGCAGCAGCGGGTCGCGATCGCCCGGGCGGTGGCCATGCGCCCAGACGTGATTTTCTGCGACGAGCCGACCGGCGCCCTCGACACCCAGACGGCGGCGGAGGTGCTGGCCCTGCTCCGCTCGATGGTCGACGAGCACGGGCAGACCGTCGTCATGGTCACGCACGACCCGGTGGCCGCCTCCTACGCCGACCGGGTGATCGTGCTCGCGGATGGCCGGATCGTGCGGGACATGCCGCAGCCCGGCGTGGACCGGATCGCCGAACAGCTGGCGTCGCTCGGCCGCCGCCCCGTGACGGTGGCGGGCTGAACCATGCTGAAGATCGCCGCACAGCTGCTGCGTCGCCGCGCGGGCAGCGCCACCGCCACCCTGGTGGCACTCGCCGCCGGCATCATGATCCTCACGGCCATGGGCGCCCTCGTCCAGTCGGGGCTCGCCTTCAAACCCACACCCCAGCGGTACGCCGCGGCCGACGCGGTCGTGGCGCTTCGGGACCTCACGCTCACCGGCGAGGATTTCACCGGCGAATCCGTGTCGGCCACCGTGGCACTGCCCGAGGGCGGCACCGTCCCGGCCGCGCTCGCCGGCCAGATCCGCCAGGTGCCCGGCGTCGCGGCGGCGATCGCCGACGAGTCGATCCCGGTCCGGCCGCTCGCCGCCGGGACTCCTCCGGCCGCCGGCCACGGCTGGAGCAGCGCGGTCCTCACCCCGTACCGCCTGGTGGCCGGCGAAGAGCCGGCCGCGAATGACGAGATCGTCGTGGACGCGCGCCTCGCGGGCGGTGCGCTGCGCCCCGGCGGCCAAGCCGACTTCGTGGTCAGCGGCGCCACCCAGCGGTTCCGGATCAGCGGCGTCGCCGAGCAGACCCGCACCTCTCAGCTACCCCCCGCCGTCTTCTTCACCGATGCCCGGGCCGAGGCGCTCAGCGTGCACCCGGGCCGGGTGGACGCCATCGGCGTCGTCGCGGCGCCGGGCGCCGACCGCGCCGCGCTGGTCTCGGCGCTACGCCAGCTGGCGGCGACCGCCGGCGCCAAGGCGTACGCCGGCGACGACCTGGGATGGGCGGAACAGTCCGACGGCACCGCCGCGCGCGATCTCCTGATCCAGGCCGGTGGCGCCTTCGGCGGCTACGTCGTGCTGCTGATCGTCTTCGTGGCCAGCGGGACCATCGGCCTCTCCGTCCGGCACCGCCGCCGCGAGCTCGCCCTGCTGCGCGCCATCGCCGCCACACCCGGCCAGGCCCGCCGGCTGATCGCGATCGAGGCGGCCTTGCTGGGCGCCGCCGCCGCGGTCCTCGGCGTGCCGGCAGGCGTGCTCGCCACCGGGTGGGTGCACGACCAGCTGGTCCGCCGCAACTTCATCAATGCGGCCTTCCCGATCGCCAACCCGGCCCTCGCCGCGGTGGCCGCCGCCGCAGTCACCATGCTCGTCGCCCTCGGCGCCGCCCTCATCGCCTCCCGGCGGATCGCCCGCATCCGCCCCACCGAGGCCCTCGGGGAGGCCGCCGTCGAACCGGCGCGCAGCGGCAAGGTCCGGCTCGTCTCCGGCCTGGTGACGCTCGTCGCGGCCGGCGGGGCCAGCAGCTTCACCGCCGGGACCGGTGGCCAGGCGGCGCTGGCCGCGGCGCAGGGCATGCTGTTCCTCTTCGTCATCGCGGTCGCCCTGCTCGCTCCGTGGATCAACAGGTTCGGGGCCAGGCTGCTGGCCCCGGCGCTGCGCACCGTCTGGGGCACCAGCGGATACCTGGCGACGGCCAACCTCCGGGCGAACGCCAGGGGCATGGCCGCCGTGCTCACCGCGCTGGTGCTCGCCGTCGGGCTCGGCGGCTCGGTGTGGTTTCTGCAGGACAACCTCCAGCGGCAGACCGTCGGTCAGAGCCGCGACGGCATGCTGGCCGGACACGCGCTGGTCTCCCCCGCCGGCCTGCCCGCCAGCGCGGCCGGGGAGGCCCGGAAGATCCCCGGAGTACAGGCGGCAACGGGTGTGCGGCACACGTCGGTGGCGGTGAAGATCTTCACCGGAGATATTCAGGTGGTCACGGCACAGGCGATCGACGCGGACGCCGCCGCCACGATGGACCTGAAGGTCCGCGAGGGCAGCCTCTCCGACCTGCGCGGCGCCAGCGTCGCGGCCTCCGGCCTGCAAGCCTCGACATCCGGCTGGAAGGTCGGCGAGCAGGTCGAGCTCTGGCTGGGCGACGGCACCCCGGCGACCGTCCGGATCGCCGCGATCTACGACCGCGGGCTCGGATTCGGCGACGTCACCCTGACCCGGGACGTGGTCGCCGGTCACACCGCGACGAACCTCGACGACCAGGTGCTGATCCGCAGCGCGCCCGGCGCCGATGTCGACGGCGCCCTGGCGGAGCTGGCCGGCCGGTACCCGGCGAGCACCGTCGTCCCCACCACCGACCTCACCGGCCATCTCGCCCATGACCTCGCGGTCAGCGCCTGGCTCAACAGGCTGCTGATCGGCGTGATGGTCGGCTACGCCGCGCTGGCCGCCGCGAACACCATGGTGATGGCGGCCCTCGCCCGGCGCCGCGAACTGTCGCTGCTACGGCTGGTCGGTGTAACCCGCGGACAGGTCAAGCGCATGGTCCACGCCGAGCAGGTGGGCCTGCTGGGCGTGGCGCTGACCATCGGCGCGGCCATCGCGGCGGTGACCCTGGCCGCCGTCGTCAACGCCGTGACCGGCCAACCCGTGCCGTACGTGCCACCGCTGGGCTGGGCGGCCGTGCTCGGCGGGACCGTGCTGCTGGCACTCTTCACGACGGTGCTGCCGGTCGGCCGCCTGCTGCGCGTCCCGCCGGTGGAGAGCATAGGGATCAAGGAGTAGCTGAGGGCTAGACCTTCCTGCCCACACCGGCGGCTACCTTGAGCGCCGTTGTGGGCTGCCCCTCGTCCGGCCACCAGTCCTGCACGTCGACCACGCCGGGCGGCAAGAGCTCGAAGCCGTCGAAGAAGGGCCGGATCTCGTCGCGGCGCCGGAAGGTCATCGGCGCCGGAGAGTTGACCGAGATCTCCTCCAGCTTCGCCTTGGCGGCGGGATCGCTGCCGTCCGTGCAGAACTGCGACAGGCACATGTAACTGCCCGGCGCCATGCGCTCACGGAACTGGGCGATCAGCTCGGCCGGCCGCTCCGCGTCGGTGACCAGGTGAAACAGGCCGATGAAGAGCACGAGCAGCGGCTTTTCGAAGTCGATCAGCTCTTCGACCTTGGGGTTGCCGAGGATCTGCCGCGGCTCGCGGACATCCTCCTGTATGGAGATCACGCCCTCCTCCTTGGCCAGCAGGGCGTTGTTGTGCACGAAGACGGTCCGGTCGTTGTCGACGTAGACCACGCGGGCGGCCGGGTTCATCGCGCGGGCCGTGCCGTGCACGTTGGGCGCGGTCGGAATGCCGGTGCCGACGTCCAGGAACTGGTCGATGCCCTCTTTGGCGCACATCTGCACAACCCTGAGCAGGAACCGCCGCTGCGCCTTGCCGAGCGCGGGAAGGTCTGGAGCAAGATCGATGACCGCCTGTGCCGCCTGGCGGTCGACCTCGAAGTTGTCCTTGCCACCGAGGACGTAGTCGTATGCCCGCGCGTGGCTCATCACCGTGGGGTCAGGATACGAGTGCTCCGGCTCGGTCATGATCGCTGCTCCCTGCTGGCGCGGAGTGAGGTTGGAGGAAGCCTAATGCCCGGGCGGGGAGCGCCCAACCCGCGTCCAACCTGGATGATCCGCTCCCGGACGGGCAGCCCGGGGCCGTCGCCGCGAAATCGGTTTCACAATCACGCAAACGGTGTGGCCAGGTCACCGAGAGGTAGACGCCTGAAACATCCGTCGATATGTTCTTGAGGCTTCGTGCGACCGCCGCCCTTCCGGGTTGGGCCCGAGCGTCCATCACGAGTGGACATTCCTGGGGGTTTCTCATGCCGCAAGCTCGACATCTGCTTCTCGCCAGCGCCGCCGTCACCAGTGGACTGGTGCTGGCCGCTCCCGCCACCGTGGCGGCCGCGCCGGCCAACCCACCGCCGACCATCGTGGTCGAAGACGGGATGACCCAGCCGGTCTTCTCCTTCGCCGATGCGATCGAGGAGCGGATCTACGTGGAGACGCCGCTCGACACCAACCACGACGGCGCGCGTGACCGGGTGGCGATCGACATCTCCCGGCCGCGAGAGACCGCCACGGCCGGGTTCAAGGTGCCGGTGATCTTCGAGCACAGCCCGTACCGCAAGGACACCTGGGACGATGTGCCGTACTACGGCGTGCAGGTGGACGAGCTGCCACAAAACCAGCTGGGCGATCGCGCCGCGGCACGCTCGGCCGGCGCCGGGATCCAGGCCGCACAGGCCAAGACCAACCTGCCCGGCTCGCTCGACGACTACTACGTGCCACGCGGGTACGCGGTCGTGCTCGGCCAGAGCGTCGGCACCGCCGACTCCGACGGCTGCTCGACCAGCGGCGACTCGGCCGAGACGCTCGGCACCAAGGCGGTCATCGACTGGCTCAACGGGCGCGCCAAGGGGTGGGACGCCACCGGGGCCCCGGCCAGGGCGAGCTGGACCACCGGCGCGGTCGGCATGACCGGCGGCTCGTACGCCGGCACCCTGCCCAACCAGGTCGCCACGACCGGCGTCGAGGGCCTCAAGACCATCGTCCCGGTGGCGGCGATCAGCAGCTGGTACGACTACTACCGGGCCAACGGGCTGGTCGTCGCGCCCGGCACCTTCCAGGGCGAAGACCTCGACGTCCTGGCCAAGTTCACCGCCGGCCAGGCCCGGTCCGAAGGGGACTGTGCCGACGAGATGGCCACCATCACGGCCGAGCAGGACCGGGTGACCGGCGACTACTCGCGGTTCTGGGCCGAACGCGACTACCTCGACGCGCGCAAGGTCAAGGCCAGCGTGTTCGTGGTGCACGGCCTCAACGACTGGAACGTCAAGACCGAGCACTTCGCCGGCTGGTGGGACCAGCTCGCCAAGTGGCAGGTGCCGCGCAAGATCTGGCTGCACCAGGGCGGCCACAGCAGCCCCAGCAGCGCTCCGGTCACCCTGCCGAACGGCAAGACCTGGACCTACAAGCAGACCGAGAACCGCTGGTTCGACTTCTGGCTGTGGGGCGTGCGCAACGGCATCATGAGCGAGCCGACCGCCGTCGTGCAACGGGAGAACGCGGCGTACACGACGTACCGCAACTGGCCGGATCCCGGCGCCCGTGACGTGGCGGTGCGCCTGGCCGCGCCTGGCTCGCTGACCACGGGCAAGACCTGGGGACGCGTCGAGCAGTCCTTCGTGGACGAGGGCCGCACCATCCACCCCGACGCCCTGATCGCCAACCCGGACGCGCTGAGCCCCAACCGCCTCGCCTACACCTCACCCGCGCTCACCCGCGACGTCCGGCTCTCCGGGCGGCCGGAGATGCGGCTGCGGATGGCGATCGACAACAAGCCGGACGCCAACCTGACCGCCTACCTGGTCGACTACGGCCCGGCCGGCTCGACGGCAGCGCCGTTCGTGGTCACCCGCGGCTGGATGGATCCGCAAAACCGCAAGGCCGCCGACCGCAGCCAACCGGTCCGCACCGGCAAGCTGTACGACTACCGCTGGACGATGCAGCCCAAGGACTACGTCTTCCCGGCCGGCCACCGGATCGGCGTCGTCATCTTCTCCACCGACCAGGAGTACACGCTGCTCCCACTCGGCGGCACCCGCCTGCGGATCGCGCCGAGCGACAGTGAGCTGCACATCCCGGTCGTCGGCGGCCGGGCGGCCCTCGGCTTCTGATCCCTCCCGAAGGACGGACCGGAAGACGGAGAGGCGCCGTGCGAGCCCGCACGGCGCCTCTGCGATGTCGGCGTCAGACCAGGTCAAACCGATCGAGGTTCATGACCTTGTCCCACGCGACGACGAAGTCCCGCACGAACTTCTCCTCGCCGTCGTCGCTGGCGTAGACCTCGGCCAGCGCGCGGAGGATGGAGTTCGAGCCGAAGATGAGGTCGGCGCGGGTGGCGGTCCACTTCACCTGACCCGTGCTGACGTCGCGGCCCTCGAACGTCTCCTCCGCGTCCGAGGTCGCTTCCCACGCCGTGCCCAGGTCGAGCAGGTTGACGAAGAAGTCGTTGGTCAAGGCCTCCGGCCGCTGCGTGAGCACGCCGGACTGCGACTGCTGGTGGTTCGCGTTCAGCGCGCGCATACCGCCGACGAGCACGGTCATCTCCGGGGCGCTGAGGGTCAGCAGCTGGGCGCGGTTGACGAGCAGCTGCTCGGTCGGCCGTTCCTGCCCCTTGCCGAGGTAGTTGCGGAAGCCGTCCACGGTCGGCTCCAGCACGGCGAACGACTCCACGTCGGTCTGCTCCTGCGACGCGTCGGTGCGGCCCGGCGTGAACGGGACCACCACGTCGTGCCCGGCGGCCTTGGCGGCCCGCTCGACGGCGGCGGCCCCGGCGAGCACGATCAGGTCGGCGAGCGAGACCTGCTTGTTTCCGCCCGCGGCGTTGAACTCCTGCTGGATCCCCTCCAGGACGGCCAGCACCCGCCGCAGCTGCGCCGGATCGTTGACCTCCCACGCGTTCTGGGGGGCGAGGCGGATGCGCGCGCCGTTGGCCCCACCGCGCTTGTCGGTGCCCCGGAACGAAGAGGCCGACGCCCAGGCGGTCGCGACCAGCTCGGCGATGGACCGCCCCGAGGCGAGGACCTTCTCCTTGAGCGCGGCGATGTCTTCGGCACCGATCAGCTCGTGCGTGACCGGCGGCACCGGGTCCTGCCAGATCTGGGGCTCGGCCGGCACCAGCGGGCCGAGGTACCGCGCGATCGGTCCCATGTCGCGGTGGGTGAGCTTGAACCACGCCTTGGCGAAGGCGTCGGCGAACGCCTGCGGGTCCTCGTAGAAGCGGCGCGCGATCGGCTCGTAGATCGGGTCGACCCGCAGCGCGAGGTCGGTCGTGAGCATCATCGGCGCGTGGCGCTTGGACGCGTCGTGGGCGTCCGGCACCAGCTCGGCCGCGCCCGGGTCGGTCGGCTCCCACTGCTTCGCACCGGCCGGGCTCGTGGTCTGCTGCCACTCGAAGCTGAACAGCGTCTCGAAGAAGCTGTTGTCCCAGGCCGTCGGCGTGGGGGTCCACGCACCCTCGAGGCCGCTGGTGATGGTGTCGCCGCCCTTGCCGGAGCCGTGCGCGTTCTTCCAGCCGAGGCCCATCTCCTGGATGGCGGCGGCCTCCGGCTCCGGACCGACGTTGCGCTCGGGGTTGGCGGCACCGTGCGCCTTGCCGAAGGTGTGGCCGCCGGCGATGAGCGCGACGGTCTCCTCGTCGTTCATCGCCATCCGGCCGAACGTCTCCCGGATGTCGCGAGCCGCGGCGAGCGCGTCCGGGTTGCCGTTCGGGCCCTCCGGGTTCACGTAGATCAGGCCCATCTGCACGGCGCCGTACGGCTTGGCGAGGTCGCGGTCGCCGCTGTAGCGCTTGTCACCGAGCCAGCTGTCCTCGGTGCCCCAGTTGATCTCCTCGGGCTCCCAGACGTCAGCGCGCCCGCCGGCGAAGCCGAAGGTCTTGAAGCCCATCGACTCCAGGGCGCAGTTGCCGGCGAGGACCATCAGGTCGGCCCACGAGATCTTCTTGCCGTACTTCTTCTTGACCGGCCACAACAGCCGCCGCGCCTTGTCGAGGCTCGCGTTGTCCGGCCAGCTGTTCAGCGGGGCGAAGCGCTGGTCGCCGGAGCCCGCGCCACCGCGACCGTCGCTGACGCGGTAGGTGCCGGCGCTGTGCCAGGCCATCCGGATGAAGAGCGGCCCGTAGTGCCCGTAGTCGGCCGGCCACCAGTCCTGGGAGGTGGTCATCACCGTGTTGATGTCCGCCTTCAGGGCGTCGAGGTCGAGGCTCTTGAACTCCTCGGCGTAGTCGAACCCCGTGCCCATGGGGTCGCCGGCGGGCGGGTTCTGGTGGAGGACGCCCAGGTCCAGCTGGTTGGGCCACCAGTCCCGGTTGGATCGAGCCTTCGGCGGGCGGACCGGCGACTCAGCAGAGATGAGGCCGTCGTGCTCACTTCCCACGTTGCTCCCCTTGCGCTAGGAAACGGTGATTGTGGATCACTTTTCTGGAGTCAGTCAAGAATATCGGGAGCCATTCTCCGATCAAGGGCGGGCGAGCCGATTCAGTCACACGTGATCCCGATCACAGCCTTGATCCGCCTCCGGAGCCCGATCCGTGGTTTCTCATCGATATCTCAATGCGTTGAAACGGTCACTGAAAGTCGTTGTGGTGTAACGGATTCTTTGTGCGCTCGGCCACCCGGGCAGTTAGGTAAGCTAGCCGCCGTTCACGCGGCACGGATGGAAGGGAAGGTATGACGGCGCCTGTCCGACGGTGGTGCACCCTCGCTCTGGCGGCGATCGCCGCCGCGACCTTGTTCCTCGCCGCGCCGACCGGTGCGTCGGCCAAGCCGGGCGATTCGACCGCACCAGACGAGAGCGGGCCCGCGCTCCTCGGTGAGGTCCTGTCCGCCACCGGCAAGCGGCACGCGCAGGCCAAGGCCGCGCTGAACAAGTCGCGGGCCAAGCAGCTCCAGCTCAATCTGGAGGTGCAGAAAGCGAATGAAAGGCTCGCCGAGCTCGCGCCGCAGATCGGCGAGATGGCGGCGACCTCTTATCGCACGGGCAAGCTCACCGCCGTCTCGGCACTGCTCGACACCAGCTCCCGCGACCAGTTCGTGGAGCGGGCGTCCATGCTGACCGAGATCAACATGGTGAACGACCGGAAGCTCGCCGAGCTCAACGCCGCACGCGAGAAGGCGCAGCAGGCGAAGAAGGCCCTCGACGGCGAGGTCGCCGAGGAGCAGCGGCAGCTGCAGATCATCGCCCGGCAGAAGACCGAGGCGGAGAAGGCCCTGACCCTGGTCGGCGGCACCAAGCTGACCGGCGGTTTCGTCTCCGCCACCTCGCCCGTGGCGAAGGCCGCGCCGCGCGGCCCGGACGGCGGGTGGCCGGACGAGTCGTGCAGCGTCAACGACCCGACCACCTCCGGCTGCATTACGCCCCGGACGCTCAACGCGTACAACGAGGTCCGTAAGGCGGGCTTCCGCCGGTTCGTCGGGTGCCACCGCTCCGGCGGCCCTTATGAGCATCCCAAGGGCCGCGCGTGCGACTGGTCGCTGCAGAGCAGTGGCTTCTCCAGCGCGCACAACGACAACATGCGGCTCTACGGCAACAACCTGACCGCGTTCCTGGTGCGCAACGCCGACCGGCTCGGCATCCTCTACGTCATCTGGTACCGGCAGATCTGGTTCCCCGCGACCGGGTGGAAGAGCTACAACGGGCCGCAGGACCACAAGGACCACGTACACATGTCGATCATCTGATCGCCCCAGGATCGACCTCGGGCCCGCCCTTTGTGGCGGGCCCGATCGTTTTTGGCAGATTCCCAGCCACCGTTCAGGTTGCGCCCATATCCTGGCCGGGAGGGGAGTACCTCGCCAAGATCGTTCCGGTCAATACGGGCCTTCGACACCGCCCTCGGGACGAGCACCCACCAGCGTCTGGTGGGTGAGGGAGACCTCGGACGTTGTCCTGTGTCCGAGGGAGGGATTGGCGAGTGCTGGAGTCGATCGGGTCGCCGCTGCTGTGGGCGGTGACCATCGCGGTCCTGCTCGTGCTGCTGGCGTTGGATTTCGCGGTAACGCGCCGCCCGCACGACGTGCCGATGCGGGAGGCCGTCGCCTGGACGGTGTTCTACCTCGCACTGCCGGCCGTCTTCGGCGTGCTGCTCTGGTGGGCCCACGGCGGCACACCGGCGGTGGAGTTCTTCACCGGGTACGTCGTGGAGAAGTCGCTGTCAGTCGACAACCTGTTCGTGTTCATGCTGCTGCTGGCGGCCTTCGCGGTGCCGTCGGCACTGGCCCAGCGCGTCCTGCTGTACGGGATCGTCGGCGCCCTCGTGCTGCGCGGCATCTTCATCGCCGCCGGCGCCGCGGTGATCGCCAGTGGGGCGTGGGCGTTCCTGCTCTTCGGCGCGGTGCTTCTCGTCACCGCCGTGAAGGTGATCCGCGACGCCGTCCGGGGCGCCGACCACGAGATCGACATCGACCGCATGCGCGCGGTGCGCCTTCTCCGCCGGCTGATGCCGGTCACGCCCGACTACCACGGCTCCAAGCTCACCGCCCGCGTCGCCGGCCGCCGCGCGCTGACGCCGATGGCCCTGGTCGTGGCGGCGGTGTTCATGACCGACGTGGTCTTCGCGGTCGACTCCGTGCCCGCCGTCTACGGCGTGACCGAAGACCCGTACCTGGTGTTCGTCACCAACGCGTTCGCCCTGCTCGGCCTGCGCGCCCTCTACTTCGTGCTGCGTAACGTGCTCGCGCGGCTGCGCCACCTCAACTACGGCCTCGGGCTGATCCTGGCGTTCATCGGGATCAAGCTGGTGCTGCACTGGGCGCACGGCGTGTGGGACCAGGTCCCGGAGGTGCCGACCCCGCTGTCGCTGGCGGTCATCATCCTCACGCTGACGGCGGTGACCCTGACGAGCGTGGCCGCCAACCGCCGTGACCGCGTCTCCGTCTAGCGAGCTTCGCGCTCATGCCGAAGCCACGTTGACTACGTGAAGGGGAAGCGGCGGCCGATCGCTACGCGATCCGGCAGCGCCACGGTCAGGGCGGGTCCATCACGAGCTCGACGGTCATCGGCAGCGCCCGCACCCGGCGGCCGGTCGCGTGAAACACCGCGTTGGCGATGGCGGCGGCGGCGCCGACCTGGCCGATCTCGCCGACGCCCTTGGCGCCCAGCGGGCCGACCACCTCGTCGTGCACCTCGATCAGGTCGATCGTCACGTCGGGGGCGTCGGCGTTGACCGGCACCAGGTAGTCGCCCAGGCTCGTCGCGCTCCACCGGCCCTGGCGCGGATCCATCTGGTTGCCCTCCAGGAGGGCCTGGCCAATCCCCCACAGCATGCCGCCCATGAGCTGGCTGCGGGCGGTCTTGGGGTTGAGCACCCGTCCGGGCGCGAACGCACCGCCCAGGCGGCGCACCCGGACCAGGCCGAGCTCGGGGTCGACCGCCACCTCGGCGAACTGGGCACCGAAGGTCAGCAGGCCGTGCGGTGTGTCCGGCGGCGGTGGGGTCCAGCTGCCCAGCGCCTCCGCGTCTTCGAGATGGTGGCGACCCATGACGTCGCCGTAGGTCTCGCCGACCTCGGGACGCGCGCGCACGCGCAGCCGTCCATCGTGTACCTCCACATCGGACGGATCGGCGCCGTGCAGCGGCGAGCCGGCGTCCCCCACCGCCATCGCGACAAGCTGGTCGCGCAGCGTGGTAGCGGCGTTGTGCACCGCCGCGCTGACCATCATGGCGCCGGACGAGCCGACGGCGGCCGAGGTGTTGGGCAGGTCGGTGTCGCCGGCCTCGAAGCGGACGGACGCCAGCGGCAGCCCGAGCCCGTCGGCGGCGACCTGGGTCATCACCGTGATGACGCCGGTGCCGAACTCCTGCGTACCGGTCTGCACCACCGCGTCGCCGCCCGCGTAGATCCGGGCCCGGGCGCGCTGGGTCGGCATGAAGAACGCGACCGGGTACGCGGCGGCGGCCATCCCCGTGCCGATCAGCCAGTCGCCGTCGCGTCGCGTCCGGGGCCGTGGGTCGCGCCCGGCCCAGCCGAAGGACTCCGCCGCGGTCCGCAGGCACTCGGCCAGGCCGTCGCTCGACCACGGGTTGCCACGCGGATCGGTCTCGGCGTGGCAGCGCAGCCGCAGCTCGACCGGGTCGACGCCGAGCGCGTACGCGAGCTCGTCCATCGCCGTCTCCAGCACGAACATGCCGACGGACTCGCCCGGCCCGCGGGTGAACGTCGGCGTCATCGTGTTGCCCTTGACCAGCCGGTGGGCGCCCTCGACGTTCGGGCAGGCGTACACCTGGGTGGTCGTGTTCGTGGCCGGCTCCGCCCAGTTGTCGAAGGGCGAGGTGAGCGAGAGCTTGTGGTGCCGCAGCGCGGTCAGCGTGCCGTCCCGCTTGGCGCCGAGGGAGACCGTCTGCTCCTGCTCCTCCCGGTGGCCGGTCGACGTGAAAGCCTGGGGGCGGGTCAGCATCAGCCGCACCGGGCGCTCGACCTGCCGCGCCGCCATCGCCGCCAAGGTCACGTGCGGCCAGGTCATCGCCTTTCCGCCGAACCCGCCGCCGACGTAGTGGGTGATCACCCGCACGTCCGACACGTGCAGGCCAAGCAGCTGGGCGACGGTGAGCTGGGTGGCCCGGATGCCCATCGTGGAGTCGTACAGCGTGAGCCGGTCGCCTTCCCAGGAGGCGGTGGTCGCGGATGTCTCCATCGCGTTGTGGTGGTTGGCCGCGAAGTGGTACGCCACGTCGACCCGCACCTCGGCCTCGGCGAGGCCGGCCTCCACGTCGCCGCGTGCCATGCGCGCCGGCATGAGCCCGCCGAAGAGCGTCCGCGGCTCGTACGCCGACGCGCGACCCTCGTCGAGGGTGGTGACCGAGGGCGCGCTCTCGTACACGACGCGGACCAGGGACGCGGCGTGCTGGGCACGCTCGTGGCTGTCCGCCACGACGAGGGCTACGGGCTGGCCGGCGTAGTGCACCGCGTCGTTCTGCATGGGGAAGAAGCTCTCGCCGGGCGCCGCCGCACCGACCAGCGACGGCAGCAGGTGTGGCGGCTCGGCGATCCTCGGCAGGTTTTCGTGGGTCAGCACCGCGATGACGCCACCGGCGGCGAACGCCGGCCCGGGGTCGATGGCCCGGACGCGTCCACTGGGGATGGTCGCGCCGACGATCGCCGCGTACGCGAGGTCGGGCAGCACGATCTCGGCGGTGTACCGCGCCGTCCCGGTCACCTTGACCCGCCCGTCGACCCGGTCGACCGCCTGGCCTATGGCGGGGCTCATGCCGCACCCGCCAGCACCCGGACGATCGTCCGCTGGGCGAGCGGCACCTTGAACGCGTTGTGCTCGCGTACCTCGGCGGCGCTCAGCTCGGCGGCGGCCGCCCGCTCGTACGACTCGCGGGTCGCCGGCGCGCCCATGAGCTCCGCCTCGGCGCGCCGGGCCCGCCACGGCTTCGTGCCGACGCCGCCGAGCGCCAGCCCCACGTCCCGCACGGCGCCCTCCGACACCTCGATCGCGGCCGCGACCGAGACCAGCGCGAACTCGTACGACTGGCGGTCGCGGATCTTGACGTAGGTGGAACGGGCGGCGAGCGCCGCACCCGGCAGGTCGACCGCCACGATCAGCTCACCCCGGCCCAGCGGATGCTCCCGCTGCGGGGCGTCTCCGGGCAGCACGTAGAAGTCGTCGATCGCGATCGCCCGCGAGCCGCCCGGGCCGATCACGTGGACCACCGCGTCGAACGCGACGAGCGCCACGGCAAGGTCGGACGGGTGGGTCGCGATGCAGTGTGAGCTGGTGCCGAGCACCGCGTGCCCCCGGTTGATGCCGTCCAGCGCGGCGCAGCCGGTACCCGGATCCCGCTTGTCGCACGGCGATACGCCATCCCGGAAGTAGCCGCATCGCACCCGCTGGCAGAGATTGCCGCCGATCGACGCCATGTTGCGCAGCTGCTCCGACGCGCCGAGCAGCAGGGCCTGGGAGACGGCCGGGTAGCGCGCCATCACGCGCGGGTCGCGGGCGGCGTCGGTCATCCGTGCCAGCGCGCCCAGCCGCAGGCCGCCACCGGGCAGCTCCTCTACCTCGCGGTAGGGCAGCTCGTTGATGTCGACCAGCAGGTCGTGCCGGTGTACGCCGATCCGGAGCAGGTCGACCTCGGTGGTGCCGCCGGCCAGAAACGCGGCGCCCGGGTTGTGCTCCACCAGCGCGACCGCGGTGGCCGCGTCGTGGGGCCGGGCATAGCTAAGCGGTCGCATCCCGGACCTCCTTGATCGCCGCGCGGATGTTCGGGTACGCGGCGCAGCGGCAGATGTTGCCGCTCATGTACTCGGCGATGTCCGCGTCGGTGCCCGCGTTCCCTTCCGCGAGCAACGCGACCGCAGACATGATCTGTCCGGATGTGCAGTATCCGCACTGGAACGCGTCGTGCGTGATGAACGCCCGCTGCATCGGGTGCAGCCCGTCGCCGTCGGAGAGGCCCTCGATGGTGGTGACCTCATGCCCCTCGCAGGCGAGCGCGAGGGTGAGGCAGGACAGCACCCGCCGCCCGTCCACCCACACCGTGCAGGCGCCACAAGTGCCCTGGTCACAGCCCTTCTTGGTACCGGTGAGGTCGAGATGTTCGCGAAGCGCGTCCAGCAGGCTCACCCGCGGCTCGACCCCGATGAGGTAGGTCGCGCCGTTGACGGTGAGAGCGGAGGGCGCGCTCCCCCGCCCGCGCGCCCCGGCGCGGGAGTCGGCCGTCACCGCCGCGGAGATCTCCAAATCCATCGCAAGAGTGTCGAACGTGGGCGCTTCTGCGGACTTCGGTCAGATGACCCTCTCGGTGACCTAAATTGGCATGCGGTGGTACGGGGGATCCAGGTAGGTGCCGCCTTGGTGGGGCGCGATGAGGAGCTCATTGCCATCGCGTCCGTGCTCGACGGCGGTTCACTACTACTGACCGGCATGGCCGGCAGCGGGCGATCGGCGCTGCTCGACGCGGCGGCCGAGCGGGCGGCCGCGACCGCGATCCGGGTGCTGCGCGGCGCCGGCACCACGTTGGAGGCCGACCTCCCCTACGCGGGGCTCAACCAGCTGCTCTGGCCGATGCGCGCCGGCGTCGACCGGCTCGGCACCGCGCACCGCGACGCCCTGCGGTCGGCGATGGGGCTCGACACCGGGCCCGCCCCCGACCGGCTGGTCGTCGCCACGGCGACGCTGACGCTGCTGACCCGCGCGGCACCGGTGCTCTCGCTCGTCGACGACCTGCACCGGATCGACGCGGCGAGTGCGACCGTGATGGGCTTCCTGGCCCGCCGCCTCGACGGCAGCGGCGCCTCCCTGGTCGCCGCCACCGACGTCGCGGGTGAGCTCGCCGGGATCGGCACGATCGCCGTCGGCCCGCTCCGCGAGCATGCCGCGTCGTCGCTGCTGGCGGCCAGGTTTCCCGACCTGGCCGGGCAGGTGCGCCGGCGCGTGCTCGCCACCGCCCAGGGCAGCCCGCTGGCGCTGCACGAGCTGCCGACCGCGCTGACCGCGGCCCAGCGCACCGGTGCGCACGACCTGCCCGACCCGCTGCCGCTCGGCCCGCGCCTGTCCGCTTCGTACGGCGCCCGGCTCGACGCGCTGCCCGCCCCGATCCGCCGCCTGCTGCTGCTCGTCGCGCTCGACGGCCCGGCCGGGCCAGCCGCCGCCGCGGACCTCGCCGACCTCGAGCGGACCGAGCTGGTCACCATGGACGCCGGCCGGGTGCGCTTTCGCGATCCGCTCATGCGTAGCGCCGTCGTCGCGCTCGCCCCGCCCGGCGAGCGCCGCGCCGCCCACCGGATGCTGGCCGATAGCGCTGACCATCCGGAACGCCGGGCGTGGCACCTGGCCAGGGCGACGCTCGGGCCGGACGAGCGGGTGGCCGGGCTGCTGACGCGGGCCGCGCACACCCACCGGCGACGGGGTGACGCGGCTGGCGCGTTCGCGGCGATGGTCCGGGCGGCTGACCTCAGCCCGCGCGGCGCGGACCGGAGCCGGCGGCTGGCCGAGGCCGCGTCGATGCGCGCCGACGTCGATCTGCGTGGCGTTTCGCGGCTGCTCGGCGACGCCCGGCACGCCGACCCGGGCCGGCACGGCTCGTTGCCGGCCGCGGTGGCCTCCGCGTACCTTGCCCTCAACGACGACGGGGATGTCGACACCGCCCACCGGCTGCTCGTCGCGGCGCTCGACGACCGCGATCCGGCCCACCTCGACGCCCTGCAGGCGCTGTTGGCGGTATGCGCGTTTGGCGGGCGGGACGAGCTCTGGGCGCCGTTCCATGCCGCGGTGGCCCGGCTGCGCCCGGGACCGCCGGCGCTGCTGGCGCTGGGCGCCTCGCTCGTCGCCGACCCGGCCCGCGCCACCCCTGGCGACCTGGCACTCCTCGACGACCTGACCGGCCGGCTGCACGACGAGGTCGACCCGGCCCGCATCGTGGCGGTGGGCCGGGCCGCTCTCTTCACCGACCGGATGCCCGCCTGCCGCGAGGCACATCGCCGCGTGGTCCGCGACGGGCAGCGCGGCGGTGCCGTCATCGCCGTGGTCCGCGCGCTGGTCAACCTGTGCCTGGACAGCGTGCGCACCGGCCGTTGGGCGGAGGCGACGCGCCTGGCCGCGGAGGGGCGCGCGCTGTGTGCCGCGCACGGCCACCGGATGCTGCGGTGGCCGCTGCGCTTCGCCGAGGCGCTGGTCGCGGCCGGACAGGGCGACGAGACCACCGCCCGGGACACCGCCGAACGGATGCTCCGCTGGGCGGCGGCGCACGGCGCCCACTCGCTGACCCGGTCGGCACACCACGTGCTCGCGGTCGCGGCGCTCGGCCGGGGCGATGCCGAGGAGGCGTACCGGCACGCCGTCGAGGTGAGCCTACCCGGCACCCTCGCGGCCAACGCGCCGCTGGCGCTCTGGTCGGCGGTCGACCTCGTCGAGGCCGCCGCCCGCACCGGCCGGGACGCCGAGGCCGCGGCGCACGCCGAAGCGCTGGGACGAGTGGCGGTGCTCTCGCCACGGCTGGCCATCGCCGCCGCCGGGGCCAAGGCCACTGTGGACCCGTCGAGCGAACGGTTCGCGGCCACCCTCGCGCTGCCGGGAGGTGAGCGGTGGCCGTTCGACCTGGCGCGGGTGCGCCTGGCGTACGGCGAGTGGCTGCGCCGCCGCCACGCCACCTCGGCGGCCCGGGAGCAGCTCGCCGTGGCGCGGCTCGCGTTCGAACGGTTGGGCGCGGCACCCTGGACGGCGCGGGCCCAGGCCGAGCTGCGTGCCGCTGGCGCGGCTCCGGCGGCCGGCGCGGCCACCCTGACGGCCCAGGAAAGGGAGATCGCGCTGCTGGCGGCCACCGGCCTGACCAACAAGGAGATCGGGCAGCGGCTGCACCTCTCGCACCGCACGGTCGGCGCCCACCTCTACCGGGTGTTTCCCAAGCTGGGCATCGGATCGCGGGCCGCGCTGCGGGACGCGCTATCCCTCGAACGGATGACAACCGGTTCAGACGGCGCGGCACCACTCACGCATCAGTAGATTCCCGGACGAACCGGTCAACACGCCTTCCGCCATCGGCGTTCGGTGCCGACTCGCGTCGGCGGAAGGAGACTCCGTGTACGTACCAAAGCAAGCTTTGGCCTGGCTCTTTGTAGTCGGCGCAGGCCTGTTCGGCTGGTGGTTGTGGTGGTCGGCCGATCACCGTGACGGCGAGCCGGTCGCGGCCGCCGCCGAGGAGCCGGCCGCGCCGGAGCCGCTCACGCTGCGGCTCACGATCGTGACGCCGGCCGGCGAAACCACCAAGGACGTGAAGGTCCAGGCCGATCCGGCGCCGAAGGTGGCTCCGGCACGGGCTCCCCGCCAGCCGGGAGGCCCGGCCGTGTCGAATGTTCGCCAGGACCTGACCGTGCTCGCCCACGACGGCGCGATCGTCTACGTCGGCGACGACGGCAAGCTCACCGCGAACACCGGTGACGTGCGGTCGAGCGGCGCCGTAACGATCGACTCGGAGGGCTCGACGCTGCAGACCGGGCAGAGCACGGTCACGACGGCGCCGGCCACGGCCACGGAGACAGCCACCGCGACATCGGACCACGCCACGGGGGCGGTCCGGTCCGCGGCGGGCAGCGAGGTGGTCAACGAGTTCGCGCCGCACCTCGGCGACCGGGCGGTGGCGATCTCCGGCTACGAGAACCACTCGGTCAACGTGGCCGGCAACGACCAGATCGTCACGTACGACGACTCCAACGTGTACATCAACCGCAATGGCGAGATCATGGGGAACACCGGCGACACCGACTCGAGCGGGTTGAACGCCCTCTACGTGGTGCGCTCGTTCCTACGCTCGGGCGACTCGGCCGACGCCCCGCCCGGGGAGGAGGAGCCGGAGGAACCGGATGAGCCCGAGGAGCCGGACGACGAGGAGCAGGCGGCGGCGACGTTCGCGGCCACGAGCACCGGCGGCTCGACCGGCTCCGCCTCGGTGACCGACGACGACGGCGGCACGTCCGCCACGGGCCGCGACCCGCTGGTCATCGGCGGAGACGGCTACGACGACCTCGGCATCCGGTCGAGCGGCGACCGCAACGTCGTCACCTACGACGACTCCAACGTCGTCATCGGTGGCACCGGTCCGGCGATGACCCAGATCGGTGACTCCGACACCGGGGGCGCCGTCGTGATGGCCATCATCGACTCCCACGTCGAGGCCGGCAACGCCTTCTGAGCACCACCACGAACGCCCTGGTCAGAGCACCTCTGGCCAGGGCGTTTCTCAGCCTGGGGTTCGGGGGCGCGGGGGTTTGGGTACTGCGGGGTTGTCCCCCAATCCAAGGAGGCCCCCTCATGGGTATCGGAGCCTGCGTTTTCCTGATCGCTGTCGGCGCGATCCTCACGTTCGCGGTCGACGCCACCGTCGGCGGAATCGACATCGACATCGTCGGCTGGATCCTGATGGGCGCCGGCGTGCTCGGCCTGATCCTGACGATGACGATCTGGGGCAACCGCCGCCGGACCGTCGTCACCGAGGAGCCCGTGGAGTACCGCCGGGTCGAGGAGCGCCGGGACGTCACCGGGCCGCCGCTCTGACCAGGCCTAACTCACGGGAGGGCGAGCAGGGCGGCCGGGTTTCCGGTCGCCCAGTGCGGATGTAGGACCGCGAGCGCGTCCGCCGTAGCTGCCGCCCGCAGGCTGCCGGAGCGGGCGCCCGGCACGATCCGCGCCTGCCCACCACAGATCTCTACCGGCGCCAGCCGCACCCCCTCCGGGTACGGGTGCGTCGCGCCCACGACCGGCAGCGTCACCGGTGCTGGCAACGTGCGGCCGGCCAGGGCGGCCACCACCGGCTCGAGGATGGTCAGCCCGGCGACCAGGCCGGCGAACGGGTTGCCAGGCAGCCCGACGATCCAGCGGCCGGTGGCGGTCACGGCCAGCGCCTGCGGGTGGCCGGGCCGGCAGCGGACCCCGTCTATGAGCCGGCGCGCGCCCAGGGCGGCCAGCACCGAGGTCAGATGATCGGCGGCGCCTGCCGAGGACGACCCGGTCACCACGACCACGTCGGCTGGCGCGGTCTCGATCGCGGTCCGCAGCAGCCCGGCGTCGTCAGGCAGAAACCGGCACTCCACCGGCTCGCCGCCCGCCCGGACGGTGATCGCCGCCGCGATGGGGCTCAGCGCGTCTCGTACCTGTCCCGCGCCGGGTATCCCCCTGGTCACCACCTCGTCGCCGGTGACCAGCACGGCGACAGCTGGCCTGCGGTGGACGGTCAGCTCGTCGGCACCGGCCTGCGCGGCCGCGCCGAGCACGGCGGCCGTCACGATCCGTCCGGAGGGGACCAACTCGTCACCGGGGCGGGCGTCCTCACCGATCCGCCGGATGTGGTCCTTGGCGCCGCGCGTGCCGCTCACCATGCCGCCGTCGACCCGGCAGGTTTCGTACGGCAGCACGGCCTCGGCGGCGGCCGGCACGACAGCCCCGGTGGCGATCTCGACCGCCTCGCCGGCGGCAAGCGCGCCCGGCCAGCCCGGACGCCCGGCAAGCACCCGGCCGGCGACCCGCCATGGGCCGCACCCGGCCACCGCGAAGCCGTCCATCGCCGCCGTGTCGAAGGCGGGTGCCGCGACCAGCGCCCGGACCGGGGCGGCGAGCACTCGACCGGCGGACGCGGCGAGCGGGACCCGCTCAGCGCCCAACGCCGCGGGCGCGGTGGTGGCCACCGCCCGCGCCTGCGCCCACGGCATCCCGTGCGCGCTCTGGGATGCGGGCGGCAGGATCGCGGTCGCGTAGGTCACGCGGCCCAGTGCACCCCGCCGCTGTGTCACAGGAGCGCCATACCCGCTTCCGGCGTGCGACGAACGCCTCTCCACGCCGCCCTGCCGGTTGTGAGAAAGCCGCCCGGGTCCACATCGGACCCGGGCGGCCTCGGATGGATCAGTAGCGGTAGTGGTCGGCCTTGTACGGCCCCTCGACGTCGACGCCGAGGTACTCCGCCTGCTTCTTCGTGAGCGTGGTCAGCCGCACGCCGAGCGCGTCGAGGTGCAGCCGAGCCACCTTCTCGTCGAGGTGCTTCGGCAGCGTGTACACCTTGACCTCGTACTCGCCGGGCTTGGTGAACAGCTCGATCTGGGCCATGGTCTGGTTGGTGAACGAGTTGGACATCACGAAGCTCGGGTGACCGGTCGCGTTGCCCAGGTTCATCAGGCGGCCCTCGGAGAGCACCAGGATGGCGTGCCCGTCCGGGAAGAGCCACTCGTGCACCTGGGGCTTCACCTCGGTCTTCACGATGCCGGGCACGCGCCCCAGCCCGGCCATGTCGATCTCGGTGTCGAAGTGACCGACGTTCGCGACGATCGCGTTGTGCTTCATCCGGGCCATCTGGTCGGCCATGATGATGTCGGTGCCGCCGGTGGTGGTGATGAAGATGTCGGCCTGCTCGACCACGTCGTCAAGCTCGACGACCTGCAGACCCTCCATCGCCGCCTGCAACGCGCAGATCGGGTCGATCTCGGTGACCACGACCCGCGCGCCCTGGCCGCGCAACGACTCCACCGCGCCCTTGCCGACGTCGCCGAAGCCGCAGACCACCGCGAGCTTGCCGCCGAGCATCACGTCGGTGGCGCGGTTGAGCCCGTCGACAAGGGAGTGCCGGATGCCGTACTTGTTGTCGAACTTCGACTTCGTCACCGAGTCGTTCACGTTGATCGCGGGGAAGAGCAGCTGCCCCTCGCGGGCCAGCCGGTAGAGCCGGCCGACGCCGTTGGTGGTCTCCTCGGAGACACCGCGGATGCCCGCGGCGAGCCGGGTGAACCGCTTGGCGTCGGTGGCGAAGCTGCCCCGCAGCGACTCGAGGATCAGCCGGAACTCCTCGTGGTCATCCGCCTGCGCCTCCGGCACCGCGCCGGCCGTCTCGAACTCGACGCCCTTGTGCACCAGCAGGGTCACGTCACCGCCGTCGTCGACGATCATGTTCGGCCCTTGGCCGTCGCCGAAGTCGAACAGCTGCATCGTGCACCACCAGTACTCCTCCAGCGTCTCGCCCTTCCAGGCGAAGACCGGCGTACCCGAGGGCGCCTCGACCGTCCCCTCCGGACCGACGACGACCGCGGCCGCCGCCTCGTCCTGGGTGGAGAAGATGTTGCAGGACACCCAGCGCACCTGCGCACCGAGCGCGACGAGCGTCTCGATCAGCACGGCGGTCTGGATGGTCATGTGCAGCGAGCCCGCGACCCGCGCGCCGCGCAGCGGCTGCTGGTCGGCGAACTCCCGCCGGATGGCCATCAGGCCCGGCATCTCCTGCTCGGCCAGCCGCATCTGATGCCGGCCGAATCCGGCCAGCGACAGGTCGCGAACCGCGAACTGGACACCGTTGAGCTCTTGGATGGACAACGACATGGAAAGAGGACACCTCCTCTATAGGAGGCGCCCTTCAAACCTGGCAACCATGTCGAGCGTGGCGGACTCAAAGGCCCGTTGCAGCGCCTCTCGACCGGTGCTACGCCGTCTCGGCGTAGCACCCACCATAACCCCAGACCCATCGACCGCGCGACGCCGATGCGCGATAGGTCACGTTCTCAAGTTCAGGCCGGGTAGACGTTGGTCGCGGTCGCCGGTGCCCACCGCGTCGCGGAACGACCCGGCGCCGGAGTCGTTGAGGTTGGTCACGTGGTAGATCGCGCCCACGCCCCGGTGGCGGCCGCACCCACGCCGACGGCTCCAGGAAACGCGAGCGCCGGCCCACCGGCGTGCGGCGCGCCGCTCACGGCCAACGAGCCGGCGGCGATCAACGCGAGGTGTCGTTTCATCGGTCCCTCCACAAAGGAAGCTGTCGACCCCACGCGAAGCCGCCGCGCCAGAGGGTGAGCCCGCAGGAGCAGCGGTCCGGATCCAATGCCCTATGTCGATCTTGGAGGGCGTTGGTTCCGATTTCTGCCGTCGTGTGGTCGATCTCCGCGGGCTGCCGTGCGGCGTCCGGGTTTTGTGAACGTTTGTTGTTGCCAGGGCAGCAATAAAGGTTCACAAAGCCGCGTCGTCGAGATGCCGGTGGCGGGCAGCGGCTTCGGCGGTGGGAGGTAGGCACGCGCGGAGGCGTGACGCCAGCAGATCTTGGTATGAAATGGCCCTCACGGGGGCGGCTCGATCATGTTGACCGGGGCGACGACCGGCATCGGCCAGGCCACCGCGCTCGCCGGGCGGCCCGGCCACGACGAGCGCCGCCCCGAGACGCCCAACCCGGAGAGGCGGCCGATCCGGTGACGCAGGATCGACTGCACGCGGCCACAGTGGACCTTCTCGCCTACCGAGGGTCAGGCCCAGATGCGGCGGAGCTGCTCGGCCATCGGCGCCGGGTCGTGGTTGGCCGCGTTGCAGGCCACGGCGACCGCGACGTGCCGGTCCGCGGTGACCTGGAACGACGTGCGGAAGCCCAGCCAGCCGCCTTCGTGTGACAGCGCCCCGTCCTTGGCTACGACGATGCCCGCCGCGTACGCCGACTCACCAGGGACGTCGCTATCCACCGGGTCGGCCAGCTGCGCGGTCAGGAACGCGGGACCGCCGACCTTGCCGGTGCGGTAGTTGTCCGCCCAGCGCACCAGGTCGCTCGGCGTGCTCTGCACACTGCCGTCGCCGATCATCTCCCAGGGCGAGGTGGCCACCCGAAGCTCAAGACCGTCGTACGACGTCGCCTTGCCCGCGACCTTTTCCACGGGGGCCATCACCATGCCGAGGCCCAACGGCCCGAAGACCCGCTGCCGGAGAAACTCGGGCAGCGGGCTGCCGGACACGCGGTGGACCACCTCGGCCAGCAGCACGTAGTTGGAGTTGGAGTACTCGAACTTCGCCCCTGGCCGGAACCCCAGGCGGGGGTTGCTCGCGATGGACCGGACGGCGTCGGCCTGGGTGGCGCGCTCCTCGAACGCGTGTCCTCGGGCCTCCATCACCTTGAAGTACTCGGGGATGCCGCTGTCGTGGTGGATCAGCTGCGCGATCGTCACCTGGCCGGCCCACGCGGGCATCCCCGACAGGCGCGTGTCGAGCGTGTCCTGGATGGACAGTGCGCCCTCCTGGGCGAGCAGCAGCACCGCCGTCGCGGTGAACTGCTTGGAGACCGAGGCGATGTCGAACACGGTGTCGGCGCTGATCGGTGTGGCGCTGGCCAGGTCGGCGACGCCACGGAAGCCGGTCCACACGACCTGCCCGTCGACGCCCACCGCGGCGGAGCACCCCGGCTTGTCGGGTGTGAGCCGCGCCGACAGCACCAGATCGCTGCGCGCGGCGCGATCAGATCCGGTGGGCGATGGGCTGGGCTCGCTGTCGCCCGAGGAGCCGCACGCACCGGCGACAATCACGACGGCCGTGGCCGTGACGCGGCGCAGGCGCATAGGCAAAGGCTAATCCTCGGCGGCAAACCCCGGTCCCGTGCGGCGCTAGGCCTTCTGCCGGCACAGGCAGAAGGGGTGGCCGACCGGGTCGGCGAAGACCCGGTGGCCCGCGCCGTGGTCGAGCTTCGTGGCGCCGAGCCGGAGCACCGCCTCCTCGGCCGCGTCCAGGTCCGCGACCCGGAAGTGCAGGTGCAGCTGCATCGAGGAGGCCGGGTCGGGCCAGGTCGGCGGCTGGTAGCCGGGTGAGCGCTGAAACGAGAGGTGCAGGTCCGCGTCCGGGCTCTCCCCGACGGAGTACCAGTCTGGGTCGGTGAAGACGATCGGCCAGCCCGTGACACCGCTGTAGAACTCGGCGAGCGCGGCGGGGTCCGGACACTCCAGTGCCACCCCGCTCAGGCTTCCCACTCCACCACTCATGCCGCACCTCGGATGCTGAGCTCCTGCACGAGCATGCCGGTCGACAGCGGCTCGATCCTGGCGCGCATGTCCGC
>Ga0272482_10000106_pt1 | contig 26236 bp, 23 predicted proteins | sample RVTome_8_FD_192427 | JGI IMG/M metagenome (GOLD analysis project Ga0272482, IMG submission 192427) | Soil microbial communities from uranium-contaminated site in the Upper Colorado River Basin, Wyoming, United States - RVT160D0 (version 2) ...
CGCGAGCTGCGCGCACACCCACCCCGCCTAGTGCCATCCTGATGGTCCGGAGCGCTCCCGCCGGAGGCAAGAAAGACCAAACAACCAGGGTGAGGCCGCGGGAGCAGCGGTCCGGACCACGACGGACGTCGCGGTAGCTCACATCCTTGAAGAGATCTAGGACGTCTCGATGATCATGCCTGCCGCGACCGTGCGGTTGGTGGACTCGTCGATGAGGATGAAGCCGCCGGTCGTGCGGTTGCGGCGGTACTCGTCGGCGAGGAGCGGCACGGTCGTGCGCAGGCGGATGCGGCCGATCTCGTTGAGCGTCAGCTCGGTGGCGCTCTCGTCGCGGTGCAGCGAGTTGACGTCGAGCCGGTACTGCAGGCCGCGGACCACCGCGCGGGCGGCGCGGGTGGTGTGCTTGACCGCGTACTTGCCGCCGACGGTGAGCGGGCGGCTCTCGTCCATCCAGCAGACCATCGCCTCGATGTCCTGGGCCACGGCGGGCGCGTTGTGCGGGCGGCAGATCAGGTCGCCGCGGGAGATGTCGATCTCGTCTTCGAGGCGGACCGTGACGGACATCGGGGGGTACGCCTCGGCGACCGGGCCGTCGGCGGTGTCGATCGCGGCGATGCGGCTCGTGAAGCCGGAGGGCAGCACCATCACCTCGTCGCCCGGTTTGAGCACGCCCGAGGCGACCTGGCCGGCGTAGCCGCGGTAGTCGGTGACGGTGGTCGACTGTGGACGGATCACGTACTGCACGGGGAAGCGCACGTCGACCAGGTTGCGGTCGGAGGCGATGTGCACGTGCTCCAGATGGTGCAGCAGCGACGGTCCCTCGTACCACGGGGTCTTGTCGGAGCGGCTGACGATGTTGTCGCCGTGCAGCGCGGAGATCGGGATGACGGTGAGGTCGGGTGCCTCGAGCTTGGCGGCGAAGGAGGTGAACTCGTCCGCGATCCGCTCGTAGGCCTCCTGCGACCAGTCGACCAGGTCCATCTTGTTGACGCACAGGACCACGTGCGGCACCCGCAGCAGCGAGCACAGGAACGCGTGCCGCCGGGACTGCTCCACCAGGCCCTTGCGGGCGTCGACCAGGATCAGCGCCAGGTCGGCGGTGGAGGCGCCGGTGACCATGTTGCGCGTGTACTGGATGTGGCCGGGGGTGTCCGCGATGATGAACTTGCGCCTGGGCGTGGCGAAGTAGCGGTAGGCCACGTCGATGGTGATGCCCTGCTCCCGCTCGGCGCGCAGGCCGTCGGTGAGCAGCGCCAGGTTGGTGTACTCGTCGCCGCGGGCCAGGCTGACCGCCTCGACGGCCTCGAGCTGGTCGGTGAAGAGCGACTTGGTGTCGTAGAGCAGGCGCCCGATCAGGGTGGACTTGCCGTCGTCGACCGAGCCGGCGGTCGCGAAGCGGAGCAGGTCCATCGTGCGTGTCTCCGTGACGGGCGCGGTCATCAGAAGTAGCCCTCCCGCTTGCGGTCTTCCATCGCTGCCTCGCTGACCCGGTCGTCGCCGCGGGTGGCGCCGCGCTCAGTGATGCGGGTGGCGGCGACCTCCTCGATCACCTTCTCCACGGTGTCGGCGATGGAGCGGACGGCCGCGGTGCACGACGCGTCGCCGACCGTGCGGTAGCGCACCGTCTCGACGAACGGGGTCTCGCCGGCGCGGGCCGCGAGGAACTCGTTGACCGCGTACAGCATGCCGTCGCGCTCGATGACCTCGCGCTCGTGCGCGTAGTAGATCCGCGGCAGCGCGAGGCCCTCGCTGGCGATGTAGTGCCACACGTCGAGCTCGGTCCAGTTGGAGAGCGGGAAGATCCGGATCGACTCGCCCGGGTGATGCCGCCCGTTGTAGAGCGACCACAGCTCGGGGCGCTGGTTTTTCGGATCCCACTGGCCGAAGTCGTCGCGGAAGCTGAACACGCGCTCCTTGGCCCGGGCCTTCTCCTCGTCGCGGCGGGCGCCGCCGAAGAGCGCGTCGAACCGGTACTTTTCCACGGCCGCGAGCAGCACCGGGGTCTGGATGCGGTTACGCATGCCGTCGGCCGACTCGCGCACCAGGCCGGCCTCCAGCGCCTCGGGCACGCTCGCCACGACCAGGTGGAGGCCAAGCTCCTCGACGCGGGCGTCCCGGTAAGCGAGGACCTCGGGGAAGTTGTGACCCGTGTCGACGTGCATCACCGGGAACGGGATGCGAGCCGGCGCGAACGCCTTCTCCGCCAGGCGCAGCATCACGATCGAGTCCTTGCCGCCGGAGAAGAGCAGCACCGGCCGCTCCAGCTCGGCGACGACCTCGCGCATGATGAAGATGCTCTCGGCCTCGAGAGCGGCCAGATGTGAAACCCGGTATGTCTGCGCCTGGGTCACGGTTTCCAGACCTTTCCGGTTGGTTTACTCCGGATCACTCTACCTGCAGCTGCCGCCGGAGCGCGGTGAGCAGGCGGGGCGCGAGGTCCTTGCGGCACACCAGCAGATCCGGCAAGCGGGGATCGGCCTGATTGTATTTCAGCGCGGACCCGTCGATCCGGGAAGCGTGCAGCCCGGTGGCCGTCGCCACAGCCACCGGGGCGGCGGAGTCCCACTCGTACTGGCCGCCCGCGTGCACGTACCCGTCGACCTCACCGCTGATCACCGCGGCGATCTTGGCGCCGGCGGAGCCCATGGGCACGAGCTCGGCCCGCACCTCCTCCGCGACCGCGGTGAGGAACGCCGGCGGCCGGCTGCGGCTCGCGGCCAGGCGGGCGGGGCCGCCGCCGGCCGTCATCGGTGGATACGCCGGCGGGTAGTCCGTGGCCAGCACCCGGTGCTGCGCGGGCAGCGCGACCGCACCAGCCGCGAGCCCCAGTTGGCCGGTCGCGCGGCGAGACCAGAGCGCGACGTGCACGGCCCAGTCGGCCCGACCCTCCTCGGCGAACTCGCGGGTGCCGTCGAGCGGATCGATGATCCACACCCGATCGGCCTCCAGTCGGGCGGGCGGCCGCGGCCCGTCACCCTCGACCCACGCCTTCCGGGCGTGGGCGTCCTCCTCCGACAGCACCGCGTCGGCCGGGCGCCACCGCGCCAGCTCGGTGCGGATCATGTCGTGGGAAAGCTTGTCGCCGGCCGCCTTGAGCGCGGCCGGATCCTCGTGCCCGCGCTCAGCCCGCACCTCGAGCAGCAGCTCACCGGCGCGCGCGGCGAGCCACCGGGCGAACGCGCCGTCGACCACCGGGGGCGCCATCAGTACGCCCCCGCGGACCGGGCCACGGCGGAAACGGTGCGCGCCATGATGACCAGATCGAACGACAGGGACCAGTTCTCCACGTATCGCAGGTCCAAGCGGACCGCCTCCTCCCACGGCAGGTCCGATCGACCGGAAACCTGCCACAACCCGGTCATGCCGGGCTTGACCGCGAGCCGCCGCCGGACATCGTCCGCGTAGGCCGCCACCTCCTCCGGCAGCGGCGGGCGCGGGCCCACCAACGACATCTGGCCACGTAGAACGTTGAACAGCTGCGGCAGCTCGTCGAGCGACAGCCGGCGCAACCACCGACCGACAGGCGTCACCCGCGGGTCGTCACGCACCTTGAAGAGCACACCGTCGTGCTCATTGAGGTGCCGGATCTCCGCCAGCCGCGCCTCCGCGTCGAGGTACATGCTGCGGAACTTGTACATCACGAAGGGCTGCCCATCCCGACCCACCCGGACCTGACGGAAGAATACCGGCCCTGGCGAGTCCCGACGGATCCGGAAGGCGAGCGTCAGCAACAGCGGGGCGAAGAACGCGAGCAGCGCGGCCGCGCCCACCCGATCGACGATCTGCTTCACCACCCGGGCGCCGCCCTCCAGCCGCGGATGCTCGACATGCAGCATCGGCAGCCCGTCGACGGGGCGGATCGTCGTGCGGTCGCCGGCCACGTCGACCAGCGCGCTCGCCACGATCAGGTCGACCTCGCCGCGCTCCAGCCGCCAGGCGAGCCGGCGCAGCGCGTCGCCATCCAGCTCCGGGCAGGAAAGCACGATCACCGTGTCCGCCGCCGCCGCGTCCACCGCGTCCGCGACGTCGTCGAACGTGCCGTACACCGGCAGCCCCACGTTTCCGTCACCGTCCGCCGGCAGGCACGCACCGACGACCTCCAAGCCGTGGTACCGCTCGCGGCGCAGCTGCCGGGTGATGTGCACGACCGCGAGCTCATGCCCCACCACGATCACGCGACGCAGGCACTCACCCCGCTCGCGGGCCCGGTGCAGCTGCTTGCGGGCCGCGAAGCGCACCGCCAGCGCGCTCGCCGTCGCGACCGGCAGCGCCACCAGCACGTAGAAACGGGCGGTGGGCAGGTCGAGGGCGTACGACACGATCGCCGCCGCCGCGATCAGGCTCAGGCCGGAGCGGATGACCCGCTGGTACTCCTCGGTGCCGACGTAGAGGAAGCGACCCTCGTACGTGCGGTGCAGCGCGAGCATGCCGACCAGCAGTGCCGGCAGGAGCAGGGAGAGCAGCAGGTACACCCGGTTGTACGAGGTCACCGTCTGGCCGAAGCGCACCTCGAACGCCAGCGCGCCCGCACCCATGCCGACGAGCAGATCGCCGATGACGAGCCGCCGCACATATCGCGACTCCCACGCCGCTCGCCGGGAGAGGGCGACGTGCCGGCCCGGTGCCCGCCTGGACGGACGGATCGGCAGCGGCGTGGGGAAGAGGTCAAGCTCGTCGTCGACATCCCACAGCTGCCGCACCGTGCCCCCCGATGATCGCGTCTGTCGTGACCAACGCGTTGACCGGTCTGGGCGTCACGCCCCGTTATAGGCGTTCTGTGCAACTTCCACACCGCGGGTGACAACGGTCTCCACCACGTCAGCCGCACGATCGACGAGGAAATCGAGCTCCTTGCGCTCGGCCGCATTGAAGTCGGACAGTACGTAGTCGGCCGGATCCTGCCGCCCCGGCGGCCGCCCGATGCCGAAGCGCACCCGCACGTACTCCTTGCTGCCCAACGACTTCGACATCGACCGCAGCCCGTTGTGGCCGCCCTCGCCACCGCCGATCTTCGCCCGCACCGTCCCGTACCCCAGGTCGAGCTCGTCGTGCACCGCGATGATGTTGCCGACCGGGATCTTGTAGAACTGGGACAGCGCGGCCACCGGCCCGCCGGACAGGTTCATGTACGTCAACGGCTTCGCCAGCACCAGCCGCGGCCCACTGCCCGGCCAAGGCTGTCCAAGCACCAGGCGCCCCTCCGCGACCTCCGCCACCGCCCGCTTGTGCCGGCCGAACCGCGCACCGATCCGCCCGCCGAGCAGGTCGGCCACCATGAACCCGGCGTTGTGCCGGTTACCCGTGTACTCCCGACCCGGGTTGCCCAGCCCGACCACGAGGAACGTCTCGTCCATCACGCTGCCTTCATACGCAAAAGGGGGCCCGCCGGGGCCCCCTTTTATCGCCTGTCGAATCAGGCCGAAGCGGTGGCCTCAGCCGGCTCCGCCTCGGTGTCACCCTCGGTGGCGGCTTCCTCCGTCGCCTCGGCGGCGGTTTCGCCCTCCAGCTCCTCGGCGCTCGGCGCCACGCTGATCACAGCGATGACCAGCTCGGGATCGGCGGCCAGCTCGGCACCGCGCGGCAACGTGATGTCGGCGGCGGTGATCCGCGAACCACCCTCCAGGCCCTCGATCGAGACCTCGACGTGGTCGGGCAGGTGGAGCGCCTCGGCGGTGATCGAAAGCGTGTTGCTCTCGGTCACGACCAGCGTGCCCCGGGCCGCCTCACCGATCAGCTGCACCGGAACGTCGACGGTCACCTTCTCGCCACGCTTCACGATCAGCAGGTCGACGTGCTCGAAAGTGTCCTTGATCGGGTCACGCTGGATCGCCTTCGCCAGGGCGAGCGTGGTGGTCGCACCGACGATGTCGATCGCGAAGATCTGGTTGAGGCCGCCGTGGCGGATCGCGGCGGCGAACTCACGAGCGGGAAGCGCGATGTGCTGCGGCTTCTCGCCATGGCCGTAAAGGACGGCGGGCACCTTGCCGGCCCGACGGGTGCGACGGGCACCGCCCTTGCCGAACTCAGTGCGGGGCTCGGCGCTGATCTTTACCTCGGACACGGGAGTACTCCTGATGTTTCGTCTTGCTGCATGAGGTCGGCGGCGGTGCCGGGCGAGGGGCGCGCGGGGCAGGGCCCGGAGCACCGCGTCGATCACGGTGTGCCGTGGGTAGTCGCTGAGTCAACAGCGGCCCGCAGGACACCCTCGCCGTGGCAACCGCTCCAGTCTAGCGGAGCCGGTCGCCGTGATCCGCCGGGGTACCGCCCCCTAGCTCAATCCGCCAAACAGGGTCGTAACGGAACCGTCATCGAAGACCTCGCGGATCGCACGCGCCAGCAACGGCGCGATCGACAGCACGGTGATCTTGTCGAGGCGCTTCTCCGGCGGCAACGCCAGCGTGTTCGTCACCACAAGCTCGCTGATCCTGCTGTTCTTCAGCTTCTCCGTCGCCGGATCGGACAGCAGCGCATGCGTCGACGCCACCACCACGTCGGCCGCCCCCGAGTCGTACAAAATGTCGGAAGCCCTCGTGATCGTGCCGCCCGTATCGATCATGTCGTCGACGATCAGGCAGACCCGCCCCTCCACGTCACCCACCACGCGGTTGGCCACCACCTGGTTCGGCTTCATCGGATCGCGCGTCTTGTGGATGAACGCCAGCGGGCACCCGCCCAGCCGGTCCGTCCACCGCTCAGCCACCCGCACCCGACCAGAGTCCGGCGCCACCACCGACATCGGCCGGCCCGCGTACTTACGCTCCACATACCCGGCGAGCGTGTCCATCGCGAACAAGTGGTCGACCGGCCCGTCGAAAAAGCCCTGGATCTGCGCCGTGTGCAGGTCGACCGTGAGGATCCGGTTGGCCCCCGCCGTCTTCAGCAGATCAGCCACCAGCCGCGCCGAGATCGGCTCCCGCCCCCGGTGCTTCTTGTCCTGCCGCGAATACGGATAGAACGGCAACACCACCGTGATGCGCTTGGCCGAACCCCGCTTCAAGGCGTCCACCATGATCAGGGTCTCCATGACCCACTTGTTGACACCCTGCCCGATCGACTGCACCACGAACGCGTCCGAACCGCGCACAGACTCCTTGTAGCGCACGAAGATCTCGCCGTTCGCGAAGTCGTACGCATCGGTAGGGGTGGGCGCGACTCCCAAAGCCGCACCGATCTCGTCAGCTAGCTCCGGAAAAGCGCGACCCGAGAAGAGCATCAGGCTCTTGCGGTTTTCCGCGACGATGCTGCCCATCGGCAATCCGCTCCCGTGGGTCGGTGGGGTCGAACGAGTCACTCGGTTGCAGTATCTCCCGAGGTCAACCCATCTCGCCCAGCATCATCCCCGCCGTGCTCAGTCTCACCCCGCGCGGCCCTCGCCCGAGCCGCCGCCTCCGCCGCCGCGGTACCCGGCCGCTTACGCTCCGTCCACCCCTCGATCGTGCGCTGCGGACCACCAGACACGGCCAAGGCGCCCGGCGGCACATCCTCACGCACCACCGTGCCAGCCCCCGTGTAGGCACCATCGCCGACCTCGACCGGCGCCACGAACATGTTGTCCGAACCCGTACGCGCGTGACTGCCGATCACCGTGCGGTGCTTGCTCACCCCGTCGTAGTTGACGAACACACTCGCCGCGCCGATATTCGAGAACTCGCCGATCGTCGCGTCACCCACATACGACAGATGCGGCACCTTCGAACCCGCACCGATCTCCGCGTTCTTCGTCTCCACGAACGTGCCCACCTTGGACCCGCGAGCCAGCCTCGTCCCCGGACGCAGATACGCGAACGGCCCCACACCCGCCCCCGGCCCCACCTCGGCACCCACCGCATGCGCGCGCACCACCGAAGCACCCGCGCCCACCGTCGTGTCGATCAACGTCGTGTCCGGACCCACCACCGCGCCCGCCGCCACCGAGGTCGAGCCACGCAACTGGGTGTTCTGGTCGAGGACAACGTCACTCTCCAGCACCACCGTCACATCCACCCACGCCGTCGCCGGGTCCAGGATCGTCACACCCGCCCGCATCCACGCCCCATTGACCCGATCACGCAACAGCGCCCGCAACCCGGCCAGCTCCGCCCGGTCATTGCAGCCGAGCGTCTCAGTGGCGTCCGCCGCCACGTGGACACCCACCGCCTTGCCATCGGTCGCGAGCAGCCCGAAGACGTCCGTCAGGTACTCCTCGCCCTGGTCGTTGTCCGTCGACAGCTTGCCCAACGCCTCACGCAACAGAGCCCCGTCGAACGCGTAGATGCCCGCGTTGATCTCGCGAATCGCGCGCTGCTCAGCCGTCGCGTCGCGCTGCTCCACGATCCGCTCCAAGCGGCCGGACTCGTCGCGCACGATGCGGCCAAGGCCCGCCGGGTCGGCCACCTCGGCGGCCAGCACGGTCGCGGCCAGGCCCGCCGCCTCGTGCGACTCGACCAGGTCGCGCACCGTCTCCGGGCGCAGCAGCGGCACGTCGCCGTTGAGCACCACCACCGTGCCGCCGACATCGCCGGCGGCCTCCAGCGCGATGCGCACCGCGTGGCCCGTGCCGTGCTGCACCGCCTGCAGCACCGCCTCGGCGGACGGCGCCACGCCGGCGAGGTGCGCCGTGACCTGATCGGCACCGTGACCGACGACCACGAGCGTGCGCTGCGCCTGGAGCCCGTCGGCCGCGGCCAGCACGTGCCCGACGAGGGTGCGACCGAGCAGCGGGTGCAGCACTTTCGGGAGCGCCGACTTCATCCGCTTGCCCTCACCGGCGGCAAGGACGACGACGGTCCGGGACTGGGAGGACGTCACGAGGTAGCTCCCTCAGGGGTGGCTGTGGGTTGCTGCCTCATGTTAGTCGCGCGCGGGTTGACCCCTGCTTGACGCCCCGATATCGTGAATCGGACATTTATGGAGAGCTCGGCTGCTAGGACTCGAACCTAGAACTTACGGACCAAAACCGCAGGTGTTGCCAATTACACCACAGCCGACCAATTCGCCTGACAGCGTAGCGCTCGCCAGATCGCAAGGGAACCCTACTCCCGCGCCAAGCCCGCGAATATTCCGGCCATCAGGCCCTTCGTGCGGACATAGAGCCGCCGGCTGCCCGGCACGGTGACAACGAGACAACCGTGGTAGTCCTCACCTGTGTTGTGGCGATTTGTCGTTGGCTTGTGCCGCTTGAGCGTCGGCCGGCGCATGAGGCCAACGTCAATGCCGATCCGGTCCGCCCACCAGCGGCAAGCGGCCAGCGCGTCGGCGGACTCATGGATGGCCACGTTGTAGGTGAGCCGCTGCCGGTCGACGCCCATCGCCTCGACAAACCGGATGAACAGCTCTACCAGCCCCGGGTCAGTGTTGATGAATCTCAGCCGCGACTCGGGCCGCCAGGGCTTGCTCTTGGCGCCCTCGCACCAGTACGCGACCGCGCCGGCGATCAACAGCTCGCGCTCCTTGAGCCGCCCGACCCACCGGCTCGCCTTGTCGTGGATGCCGGTCTCCAACTCGTCGCGGGCGACCCGGTACTCACCCCATCTGGCGTCGGTCATGGCCTTGGAGTGCGCGCGCCGCCGAGCGCTCTCCGCCTCGGGGTTTTTGTCGAAGGGCAGGTGGCGGACCCACAGGTAGGCGGTGGACTTGGATACGCCCAGCTCGTCGGCGATGGCGTTGACCGACCGGCCTTGGCCGCGCAGCTCGAGCGCTCGGGCGCGTAGCTCGTCCTTGGCGTTGGGCCGGCGGGTCCACTCGGGGGGTGGGACGCCGCGAAGTAACTCTTGGAGCAGCTCCTTGCCGATGCCGAGGCGCTCGCGGATCTGGCGGGCGGAGAGCTCTTCCTCGGTGCGCAGGCGCCGCGCTTCGGCGGCCAGGGGATGCGTCATGGGGCAGCAGACTAGAACGCCCGTACGAGGCTGTGTGACCCTTCCTTCCAGAGGATTCACAGGAACGAAAAGGGGTACGACTCTGTCAGACTACGGTGGCGTAAGTTACGGTAACGTAGGCGTAGCTTTACCGCCCCCGACGCCCAAAGCCCCACTTCAGCGCAGCGAGGTGCCATGTCCACTGCTACCCTCGACGACACCCCCGTCAAGAATCCGAAGCCGCTTACCGACGGCAAGCAGTCCCGCGGCATCCTGATCGGCCTCTGGGCCTTCGTGGTGGTCCCGTTCCTGGCCGTGTTCGCCGCCGTGCCCATCGCGTGGGGTGGCTGGCTCGGCTGGACCGACGTCGCGATCTTCCTGGTGTTGTACTCGGTTTCCGGCCTCGGCATCACCGTGGGCTTCCACCGCTACTTCACGCACGGTTCGTTCAAGGCGAAGCGGTGGCTGCGGGTGTCGCTGGCCGTGGCCGGTTCGTTCGCGGTCGAGGGCAACATCACGCAGTGGGTGGCGGACCACCGCCGGCACCACATGTTCTCGGATGTGGAGGGTGACCCGCACTCGCCGTGGCGGTTCGGCACCGGCTTCTGGGCGCTGACCAAGGGCTTGTGGTTCGCCCACATGGGTTGGCTCTTCCACCGCGAGCTGTCCAACCGCGAGCGCTTCGCGCCGGACCTCGTGGCGGACAAGGACATCAACCGGGTCGACCGGCTGTTTCCGCTGCTGGTGACGATCTCGATGCTGGCGCCGGCGGTGGCCGGTGGGCTGGTGACCTGGTCGTGGCAGGGCGCGCTGACCGCGTTCTTCTGGGCCGGTCTGGTGCGTGTCGGCCTGCTGCACCACATCACCTGGTCGATCAACTCGATCTGCCACGTCTACGGGGAGCGCCCGTTCGAGGTGCGTCAGGGCGACAAGGCGGCGAATTTCTGGCCGCTGGCGATCCTGTCGTTCGGTGAGAGCTGGCACAACCTGCATCACGCCGACCCGACCTGCGCCCGTCATGGCGTGCTGCGTGGGCAGATCGACATCTCGGCGCGCACGATCTGGATTTTCGAGAAGCTCGGGGCGGCGTCTGACGTCCGCTGGCCGAAGCCGGAGCGCATCGCGGCGAAGCTGGTAAAGCCGTCGTCGTGACTGACAGCCTGAGCGCCAACGGGGCGGCGCCGGCCAAGACCGGTAGCCGGGTGCGGATGCCCGCGGCGCAGCGCCGCGAGCAGCTCATTTCGATCGGCCGCGAGCTTTTCGCGGAGCGTGGTTTCGACGCGACCTCCATCGAGGAGGTCGCGTCTCGCGCGAAGGTCTCCAAGCCCGTCGTGTACGAGCATTTCGGCGGCAAGGAGGGCTTGTACGCGGTGGTGGTCGACCGCGAGGTGCGCTCGTTGCTGGATCGGATCACGAACGCGTTGACGGCCGGCCATCCTCGCGAGCTGCTGGAGCAGGCGGCGCTGGCGTTGCTCGACTACATCGAGTCGGAGACGGATGGTTTCCGGGTGCTGGTGCGGGAGTCGCCGCTGATGTCGTCGACGGGCAATTTCAGCAGTGTGCTCAATGACATCGCGCATCAGGTGGAGCACATCCTGGGTGCCGAGTTCAAGTCGCGCGGCTACGACCCGAAGCTGGCGGAGCTGTACTCGCAGGCGCTGGTGGGCATGGTGGCGTTGACCGGCCGCTGGTGGCTGGAGGTGCGTAAGCCGCGTAAGGACACAGTGGCGGCACACCTGGTCAACCTGGCGTGGAATGGCCTGTCTCACCTGGAGGCGAAGCCGACGCTTCTCACTCGCCGGGCGAAGTAGGTACGGGTACGACGTTGCGCCGGTAGGCCTCTTCGGCTTCGACGTCTTCGCGGGTGCCGACCTTGTCGTACAGGCCGGCGGTGATCACCAGGAGTCCGAAGACGAACGACACGATGCTGTTGACCATCGAGAAGTTGAGGATGTTGGCGTCGGTCTGCATCAGCGTCATCATGACCAGCCCGACCAGGATGAAGACTCCGCCGGCGCCAAGGTTGATCATGTGTTCGAGGTTGCCGCCGATCACGGCGCCGATGAGGAGCACGGCGCCGTAGATGATCGACAGGATGGCGAAGGCCAGGTTGGTGCGCAGGCCGAGCACCCACACGTCGCCCCGGTCGAAGAGCGGGTCGCCCGCGGTCTGGATCACGCCGATGATGCCGAAGACCAGGATGTAGAGGCCGATGAGGCCGGCGAGCGTGCGGTACAGCGGTCGCATTGGGTGGTTGACCGGGATGTGCGCCATACCTGGATTGTCACCCGGGGGCGTCGCCTCCGCAGCCGCAACGGCTACTCGAGGAAGAGCCTGGCCTCCCGCGACGCCTGGGCCTGCTCGTCGGTGCCGAGCTTGCCGTACATGCCGGCCATCAGCAGCACGAGTGCCAGCACCATCGTGACGATGACGGTGGGCATCGTGAAGTTGAGGTAGTTGGCGTCGGTGCGCATGACGGCGAGGCCGGCGAGGCTGAGCGCGGCGAGCCCGTACCCGAACCACTTGTGGATCGCCGCGTCGATGTTGCGGCCGACGCCGACGCCGATCAGGATGATCACTCCGACGGCGATCGAGATGACCGAGTGGCCGAGGTTGGTGCCCTGCCAGAGGGCTTCGGCGTCGTTTTGGGCGAAGACTTCGTCGCCGCTGGTCTCGATGAGCCCGAGGACGCCGAAGACGATCAGGTAGAGGCCGGCCAGCCCGCCGAGCGCCCGGTAGGTGGGCCGCAGCGGGTGGTTGACGGGAAAGTGCGCCATGGCCGCTGATTGTGGACCATCGCCTTGGCCGGCCGCCGGGCGGCCCCGTTAGCCGTGATCTGGGACCTCGTCGGCGAGGGCGAGCCAGGCTTCTTCCGCCTCGGCCCGTTCCGCCTGTACGGCTTTGAGCTGCGCGTCGAGCTCGGCGATCCGGGCGTAGTCGGTGGCGTGGCGAGCCATCTCGTCGTGCAGTGCCGCCTCCCGCTGTTCGAGCTTGGCGACGGTGCGTTCGAGGCGGGCCAGTTCCTTACGGGCGGCTCGCACGTCACCCGCGGACGACCGGCCTCTTTCGGCCCGCTCGGGCGGCGGGCCGGCGCTGAGGGCTGACACCGACGCCAGGTACTCCTCGACGCCGCCGACGAGGTGGCGGATGCTGCCGTCGCCGAGCAGGCCGTACACCGTGTCGGTGACGCGTTCGACGAGGTAGCGGTCGTGGCTGGCGACGACGAGGGTGCCGGGCCAGGAGTCGAGGAGGTCTTCCAGCGAGGCGAGGGTGTCGGTGTCGAGGTCGTTGGTGGGCTCGTCGAGGAGGAGCACGTTGGGCTCGCCGGCGAGCAGCCGGAGCATCTGGAGCCGCCGCCGCTCGCCGCCGGAGAGGTCGGAGACGGGTGTCCACACGCGACGGTCGGTGAAGCCGAACACCTCGGCGAGCTGGGCGGCCGACAGCTCCCGGTCGCCGAGCTTGACCCGCTTGGCGACCTCTTCGACGGCCTCGAGCAGGCGCAGGTGGCCGGGGAGTTCGGCCAGCTCCTGGGAGAGGAACGCGGTGCGCACGGTGGAGCCCACCCGCAGCGTGCCGCCGGTCGGCGCGAGCCGCTGGGCGAGTAGCCGCAGGAGTGTGGTCTTGCCGGCTCCGTTGGCGCCGAGGATGGCGATTCGGTCGCCCGGCCCGACCTGCCACGTGACCCGGTCGAGGATCTGCTTCGGCCCGGCGTAGAGGGTGACGTCCGCGAGGTCGTACACCTGCTTGCCGAGCCGCGCGGTGGCGAGCCTGCGCAGGGAGACGGTGTCGCGTGGCGGTGGGACGTCGGCGATGAGCGTGTTGGCCGCGTCGATCCGGAAGCGCGGCTTGGAGGTGCGGGCCGGCGGGCCTCGGCGCAGCCAGGCGATCTCTTTGCGGAGGAGGTTTTGCCGGCGCGCCTCGGTGGCGGCGGCGACCCGGTCGCGCTCGGCCCGGGCGAGGGTCCAGGCCGCGAAGCCGCCCTCGTAGGCCCGCACGGTCTGGTCGGCGACCTCCCAGGTGTCGGTGCAGACCGCGTCGAGGAACCACCGGTCGTGGGTGACGACCACGAGCGCGCCGCGGCGGCTGGTGAGGTGGCGGGCGAGCCAGTCGACGCCGGCGACGTCGAGGTGGTTGGTGGGCTCGTCGAGGATGAGCAGGTCGGTGACGCGGACCAGCAGCGCGGCGAGCGCGACGCGGCGCCGCTCGCCGCCGGACATCGGCCCGACCGGCTGGTCGAGGCCGAGGTGGGGCATGCCGAGGCCGTCGAGGATGGCGCGGACGCCGGCGTCGCCGGCCCACTCGTGCTCGGCCGTGAACCCTTCGCCCAGCCAGGCGGTGCCGATCACGACGTCGTGGACCGTGGCGTCGGCGGCCAGGTCGAGCGACTGCGGCAGCCATGCCACGCGCAGGTCGCGGCGGTGTGTGACGCGGCCCGAGTCCGGCTCTTCGATCTTGGTGAGCAGGCGGAGGAGGGTCGACTTTCCGGAGCCGTTGAGGCCTACGACGCCCACCCGGTCGGCGTCGTCGAGCCCGAGGGAGACGTCGGTGAGCAGGGCTCCGGCCGCGCCGTACCCCTTGGACACCCGGTCCAGGTTGACGATGTTGGCCATCAGACGACGCGGGCTCCGGCGACGGGGCCGTGCGCGGTGCGGGCGACGCGGCACACCTCGGCCGCGGTCAGGTCTTCGGCGATCTGGGTGGCGTGCTGGCTGTCGGCGGCGAGGAACACGCAGGTGGGACCGGACCCGGAGACGAGGCCGGCGAGCGCGCCGGCGGCATGGCCGGACTTGAGCACGTCGGCGAGGCCGGGTCGCAGGGAGAGGGCGGCCGCCTGCAGGTCGTTGTCGAGTGCGGCGCCCAGCACCGCGGGATCGCGCTGCCGCAGGGCGGCGAGGAGCTGGTCGGCGCTGCCGAGCAGCTGGCTGCCGGCGTGGCCGGGGAGGCGCGGCGCCTGCCCGGCCTCCCGCAGCCGGTCGAGCTCCCGGTAGACGTCGGGGGTGGCGAGGCCGCCGTCGGCGATCGCGACCACCCAGTGCCACGAGTTGGGGCGGGCGAGCACCGGGCTGACCGCCTCGCCCCGGCCGGTGCCGAGGGCCGTCCCCCCGTAGACGAGGAAGGGCACGTCGGAGCCGATGTCGGCGGCGACCGCGGCGAGCTCGTCGCGGGAGAGGCCGATGCCCCACAGCGCGTCGCAGGCGACGAGGGCGGCGGCCGCGTCGGCGCTGCCGCCGGCGAGGCCGGCCGCGAGCGGGATCTGCTTGCGCAGGTGGAGGCGGGCGTGGGCGGGCACCTTGGCGTGGGCGGCGAGGGCGCGGGCCGCTCGGATCACCAGGTTGCTCTCGTCGAGGGCCAGCTCACCGGCCCCCTCTCCCTCCATGGTGAGGGTGAGGGTGTCGCCGCGGCGGGCGGTCAGCTCGTCGTAGAGCGAGATCGCGTGGTAGACGGTGCTGAGCTCGTGGTATCCGTCGGGCCGCGCGGGCCCGACGCCGAGGTGGAGGTTTATCTTCGCGGGGACGCGCACCTTCACCGGCCCGGACGCCGCGAGGCGCGGCCGGTCCAGCTCCTCGTCCGGCCGCCAAGCCTCGGTCACGGAGTGATGTCCTGCGCTCGCGCTCGCACGCCGTCAGAGTACTCGGCGGCCCGGCTGGGCACGGGCGCGGCAAGCGCTATGGCGGCGAACTGGTCGACGGTCAGCGCCTCGCCGCGCGCGCCCGGGTCCACGCCGGCGGCTTTGAGCACCGCTGCCGCGCGGTCCGGGCCGCCCGCCCAGCCGGCCAGCGCGGCGCGGAGGGTCTTGCGCCGCTGGGCGAACGCGGCATCGACGACGGCGAACACCCGCTCGCGCGGGGCGGCCGGCGGCTCGCGCTTGGTGAAGGCGACCAGCCCGGAGTCGACGTTGGGTACGGGCCAGAAGACGCTCGGCGGCACCCGGCCGGCGGCGCGGGAGCTGGCGTACCAGGCGAGCTTGACCGACGGCACGCCGTACACCTTGGAGCCGGGGCCGGCCACCAGCCGGTCGGCGACCTCCTTCTGCACCATGACCAGCCCGTGCCGCAGCGAGGGCAGCTCGGCCAGCAGGTGGAGGACGACGGGCACGGCCACGTTGTACGGCAGGTTGGCCACCAGCGCGGTCGGCGGCGGGTCGAGCGTGCCGGCGGTGATCCGCAGCGCGTCGGCGTGGTGCACGGTGAGGTTGGCGGGGTGGCCGGCGGTCTCGGCGAGGGCGCCGGCCAGCGCCGGGTCGATCTCCACGGCGTGCACGTGGCGGGCGGCGGGCAGCAGCCCGAGGGTGAGCGACCCGAGGCCCGGCCCGACCTCGACCACGATGTCGTCCGGGTCGAGCGCGGCGGCCGACACGATGCGCCGCACGGTGTTGGGATCGTGCACGAAGTTTTGGCCGAGCCGCTTGGTCGGCGCCACCCCCAGCCGCGCGGCGAGGTCCCGGATCTGCGCGGGGCCGAGCAGGTCGGCTACCACGGCCCGAAGACGCGGTCGCCGGTCGCGGAGATCGCCGCGCAGAGCTCGTCGAGGTCGGCGCCGGTCGCCTCGGCCAGGCCGCGGACGGTCAGCGGGATCAGGTACGACGCGTTGGGCCGGCCCCGGAACGGCATCGGCGTCAGGTACGGCGCGTCGGTCTCGACCAGCAGCTGCTTGATGGGGGTGACCCGGGCCGCGTCGCGCAGGGGCACCGCGTTGGCGAAGGTGAGCGTGCCGGCGAAGCTCAGCACGTACCCCCGCCGCACGCACTCGGCGGCGTAGTCGGCATCACCGGAGAAGCAGTGCAGCACCACGGTCTCCGGAGCACCCTCGTCGTCCAGGACGCGGAGTATGTCGGCGTGTGCGTCCCGATCGTGGATCACCAGCGCCTTGCCGTGCCGCTTGGCGATCGCGATGTGCGCCCGGAAGCTCGCCTCCTGCGCGGCCCGCCCCTCGTCGCCGGTGCGAAACGTGTCCATCCCGGTCTCGCCGATGCCGCGCACGCGCCCGTCGGCCGCCAACCCTTCGATCACCCGGAGGGCCTCGTCGAGGTCGCGGAGGCGCGGCGCCTCGTTGGGGTGCAGCGCCACGGTGGCGACGATCGCGGGGTGCCGGGCGGCGAGGTCGACCCCCCAGCGCGACGACTCCACGTCGACACCCACCTGCACCAGCCGGTCGACGCCCGCGGCGGCGGCGAGCCCGACGAGCTCGGCCACCCCGCCCGGTGCCCCCTCCTCGGCCACGGTGATGTCCAGGTGCGTGTGGCTGTCGATCACGGGGACGGCCAGTGGCTCCGGTGCCGGCGGGAACTCCCCTTGGCGCTGGCGTCGCGAACTCCTCATCGCGCCCAGCATCCCACGGGCGTGTCGTGCCAGGGGTCACAGGTAGGCGTAACCCTGCGTTCACCCGCGAGCACGGGCTGCGGCCTATTCTCGGGCGGGTGACAGTGACCCCCTCGCACACGCAGCCGCACATGGCTGACGCGGGGTTGCAGGTCACCTACGAGGGCGTCGTCTACGCGGCCGAGGAGCTCGCGCACGGCGCGGCCTACGAGCTGTTCAGCACCGATCCGGCCGACGGCTTCGAGCGCAACCCTCGCCCCGGCGCGGCGCACCCGTGGCACCGGTTCGTGCACGTCACCGAGGTGACCGCCGTGCAGGGGGTGCGGGCCACCGCGCCCGACGGGCTGGAGTCGCCGCTCATGGTGCCGCTCAACCGGGCCCGCGGGTGGCGCGACATCCACGCGCTCAGCCAGTCCCCGGCGTTCGCGCACGACCCCACCGTCAGCGGCATCCGGCGCACCGCCGCGATCCGCCGCGGCACCCGCATGTTCAAGGTGCTGTCGGCCCGGCAGCTCTCCGGCTACCTGCGGGGGTGGCTGCCGCACGGTTTCTGCTACCGCGAGCACGACATCGCCCACCTGCGCACCCCGGCCAGCCTGGCGCTGCTACGCACCGACAGCGAGTCGGCGCGCGACGACCCAGACGTGGTGTTCGCCATCCGGTGGCGAGCCATCGACCCGTACGACTTCGAGATCCCGCTCGGTGACAATCAGGGCGGTCTGACCGGCATGCCGTCCCACGACCGGATGGGCGCGCCGGTGCTGGGCACCGGGTTCACGCCGAGTGGGCGGTTCGTGATCCCCGAGTTCGTCACCACCGACCTCGCCGACCTGCCACTGCCGTCCAACGCCACGCTGCTGGCCTACACGCCCGACGGCACCGAGGTCGTGCTGTACACGTATCAGCCGGAGCAGCGGGGCTGGCTGCGCATGGTCGGCCCGCAGTGGCGCCACCTGCTCCACGGGGTGCCCGACATCGCGCCCGAGCAGGAGTACGTGCCGAGCGACGAGAAGACCAAGTCCACCCGCCTGGTGGGGCGCTACCGCGGCCAGGAGTACGAGGCGGTGGCCGACCCGCCCGGCGAGTTCCGGGTGCTGGCGATGACCCGGGCCGCGCGCTACCCGGTGGAGGCGCTGGCCCGCCGCGCGGCGTACGCGAGGTGGCGCGGCGCCGACTGCCTGGTGCTGCGGCAGGAGTCGGGCTGGACCCGACTACGCCTGTGCCGGCCCGACCCAGACAGCGTGGCCGCGCTCGGCGCGCAGTGCTACGAGCGGGGCGTCTACGAGGCGTGGGCGCCGGCCGCCGAGATCACCGACCACCGCATGGTCAACATCGAGTACGTCCTCAGCTGAGGACCCACTTCCAAACCACAGATTCGGGCTACCGCGACGCCCGTCGTGGTCCCGACCGTCGCTCCCGCAGCCGCACCCTGCTCGGTTGGTCACGGTCACCCCTCTTTGTCGCCTCCGGCCATCAGGGACGGAAGAAGCGGGGTGCGCGGCTCCCAGCGCCCTGATCCTCGCACCGTCGCGCGCGGCGGAGGTGTGGCTGCGGGAGTTGCTCTGTGTAATCCGGCATCGCGACCGCCCCAACTACTCAGGGCAACGAAACCCCGGGGCGCGAGCGGTCCGGACCACAGCGAACATCGCGGTAGCCCAAATCTCTGTTGTTTGGATGGGTGATTCGCTACCTCAGCCCGACGAGGCGGAGGATCTGCTCCAGGGGCATCGACCGCACGGCCGCGCGCACCAGGCTGACCGTCCACGCGGGCACGTCGCCGCGCTGCTCGGCGTCGTCGAGGGCCTTGCCGACCGCGGCCCGCACCGTGCGCTCGACGGTCGGCGGATCCCAGTCGACGTTGGCGAAGCCCGGCTGGCCGGCCAGCGCCAGCAGGAAACGCTCGCGGGACAGGCCGAGGTCGCACGCCGCGCCGTGCAGCGCGCTGTATGCCACGCGCTGGACCAGCGCGTCCACCCCATCGCCGGGGTATGGGTCGGGTGGCGCCGCGCACGGGTCGGTCTCCTGGTAGCGCCCGTAGTCGCGGGCGCCGGCGGCCACCTCGGCGGCGGCCAGGGCGGGGCCGGCCAGGACGAGCACGGCGAGGATCGCTGTCGGGGCGGCGCGCCACCGCGGGTGGCCGGCGGGCGGCTTGCGCACCGCGAAGGCGGCGAGGACGGTCAGCAGGGCGAGCGCCGCGGCGGCCAGGAAGGCCGGCCGGAACGCCCGGGTGAGCACGGCGCTGAGCCGGTGGTCGACCTCCTTGACCACGGCGGTGGTCGCGTCGCCGCGGTCGGTGGTGTCGACGGCGGCGGCCAGGTCGGGCACGGACCCGCGCGGCGCCTCGGCGAACGTGTCGCGCACCGAGAGCGCGAGCCGCAGCTTCTCCTGCACCGGCATGCGGGCGTCGAGCAGCACGCCGGTGCCGGTGACCACGGCCTTCTCCGCGCCGTCGGTGAGCGAGCCGGCCAGCAGGGGCGCGATCACCACCAGGCCCAGCACCAGGCCGGCGTGCTTGGCCGCGACCACCGAGCCGCCGGAACGCACGAGCGGGGCCGAGGCGGGGAGCGCGGCCGAGGAGAGCACCCGCGCGACCACGCCGGAGCCGGCGCCGCACAGGAAGAGCGCCACGGCCGCCCAGGCCAGGCCGGCCGCGGGCAGGAACGCCAGGCTCAGCAGGCCGGCGCAGAGCGTGATGGTGCCGCCCACGACGCGGATCGCGGGGGCGGCGCCGGCGGTCAGGCGGCTGGCGATGATCGTGCCGGCCGGCAGCGCCATCATCACGAACGCGGCGGCCAGCGGGTTGAAGCGCCAGATCTCGACCAGGAGCAGCACGCCGAGGAAGAGCGCGCCGACCAGCCCGGCGAAGAGCGCGACGTAGCCGGCGGTCGCCCACAGCGGATTGGGCGCGGACGCCTCGGCCTCGGGCTCCAGCGCCGGGGTGGGCGACAGCGCGAGCACCGCCAGCGCCAACAGGGCCACCGGCACCTGGGCGATGAAGATGACCCGCCAGTCGAACGCCTCCGTGAGCGCGCCGCCGAGCGCCGGCCCGACGGCCAGGCCCGCCGTGGCGGCGCCGCTCCACAGGCGGCGGCCGCGGTCGCGGCCCGCGTGCGCGCAGAGCAGCTCGAGCGCGCCGGACAGCAGTGCGGCCGCGCCGATGCCCTGGACCACCCGGCCGGCGAGGAGGCCTTCCAGCGAGCCGGTGACACCGCACCACGTCGAGCCGGCCGCGAAGAGCGCGAGCCCGCCCATGGTGAGGGGCCTGGTCGGCAGCCACCGGCGCGCGAAGAGCAGGGCGACCGCCGCGACCGTCACCGCGACCGCGTAGCCGGTCAGCACCCAGGAGACACCGACGATGGTCGTGTCGAAGCGGGCGTAGATCGCCGGGAGGGCCAGCGCGACGATCGAGGCATCGGCGAACGCCAACGCGACGACACCGGTCAGGGCGGCGGCCGGTGTCCTCACGACTGCCAGTCTCCCGGGTGCGCGCCACCTCGCGACACCCTGATAAGCCCCCTACTCCCCCGGGTCTAGGCGCGCGATCTCCTCGTCGACGATCGAGGGATCGAGCTTGCGGAAGACCGGCTTGGGCGGTGCCAGCGGCCGCCCACCCTCGATCGGCACCGACTCCCAGCGCGCTCCGGTCGTGTAGTCGCCGGTCAGGATCGGGTACGACGGGCCGCCGTCGAGATCCTCCACCTCGACGATCGAGGGCATCGGCGCGTGGACGCCGGAGCCGCCGAGCAGCTCGTGCACCTTCTGCGCGCTGTGCGGCAGAAATGGTGTGAGCAGCGTGTTGCAGTCGCTCACCGCCTGCAGCGCCACGTGCAGCACGGTGCCCATCCGCCGCGGGTCGTCCTTCATCTTCCAGGGGGCCTGGTCGGACAGGTACTTGTTGGCCTCGCCCACGACCCGCATCGCCTCGCCGATCGCCTGCTTCTGGCGGTGCTTCTCGATCAGAGCGCCCACCACCGGGAACGCCTTCCGCGCGGTGTCGAGCAGCGCGTGGTCCGCCGCGGTCAGCTCGCCGGCGGGTGGGATCGCGCCGAAGTTCTTGGCGGCCATCGAGATCGAACGGTTGACCAGGTTACCCCAGCCGGCGACGAGCTCGTCGTTGTTGCGCCGCAGGAACTCGGCCCAGGTGAAGTCGGTGTCCTGGCTCTCCGGGCCGGCCACGGCGATGAAGTAGCGCAGGGCGTCCGCGTCGTACCGCTCGAGGAAGTCGCGCACGTAGATGACGACGTGGCGGGACGAGGAGAACTTGCGACCCTCCATCGTCAGGAACTCGCTGGAGACCACCTCGGTCGGCAGGTTGAGGCGGCCCAGCGCGCCCGCCTCGCCGCCGCGGTCGCCCTCGCCCGAGTATCCGAGCAGGAGCGCCGGCCAGATCACCGAGTGGAAGACGATGTTGTCCTTGCCCATGAAGTAGTAGCCGTGGGCCGGCTCCTCCGACCACCATTTGCGCCACGCCTCGGGGTCGCCCGAGCGGCGGGCCCACTCGATCGAGGCGGACAGGTAGCCGATGACCGCGTCGAACCACACGTAGATCCGCTTGTCGGTGCGGTCGCGCCAGCCCTCCAGCGGGATCGGCACGCCCCACTCCAGGTCGCGGGTGATCGCGCGGGGCTGGAGGTCGTCCAGGAGGTTTTTGGAGAAGCGCAGCACGTTGGGGCGCCACCCATCGCGCGAGTCCAGCCACTTGCCGAGCGCCTGGGCGAACGCGGGCAGGTCGAGGAAGAAGTGCTCCGTCTCCACGAACCGCGGCGTCTCACCGTTGATCTTGGAGCGCGGGTTGATGAGGTCGATCGGGTCGAGCTGGTGGCCGCAGTTGTCGCACTGGTCGCCGCGCGCGCTGTCGTACCCGCAGATGGGGCAGGTGCCCTCGATGTAGCGGTCGGGGAGCGTGCGCCCGGTCGACGGGGAGATCGCGCCCATCGTGACCTTGGGGACGATGTACCCGTTGCGGTGCAGCCCCTCGAACAGCTCCTGGACCACGGAGTAGTGGTTGCCGGTGGTGGTGCGGGTGAACAGGTCGTACGCCAGGCCGAGCCCGTGCAGGTCCTCGACGATCACCCGGTTGTACCGGTCGGCCAGCTCGCGCGGGGTCACGCCCTCCTTGTCGGCCTGGACCTGGATGGGCGTGCCGTGCTCATCGGTGCCGGAGACCATGAGCACGTCGTGGCCAGCCATCCGCATGTACCGGCTGAACACGTCGGAGGGCACCCCGAAGCCGGAGACGTGACCGATGTGGCGCGGGCCGTTGGCGTACGGCCAGGCGACCGCCGCGAGAACGTGACTCATAGCGCCCAAGCGTAGGCCCCGGCCCGGCGGGGCGACGGGCCCGCTCCCCGGCCCAGAATCGGCCGACACGCGCGGAACGCTACGCGCTCGGCGCGGCTCGGCGTTGTCCAATGAAGGTTGTGACCGGATCAGCGCCGCAACCAGGCGAAACACAGTTTCCCGACACTTCGCCGGGGAGCAGTCCCTGGGCCTCGGACGGCCCCGAGGGCGCCTGGTGGCGCGGCGACCCGGCGGCCGCGGCGGCGAGGTTCGCCGCGGTGCGCCCGATCGAGCCGGTCCCGCCGGCCCCGCTGGTCGCCCTGGCGGCGCCGGTGCCCGCCGAGCCCGTGCTGCCCGCCGAGCCGCTTCCCACGGCGGGGGACCGGCACACGCTGCCGGAGACGCTGCCCGAGCCGGAGTCCGCCCTGGCCGAGCCGGCCGGCACCGAGCTGGAGCCGGCTGTGTTCGAGGTCCCGACGGCGGCGTCGACGCCGGTCGCGGCGACGGACCCGGCAGGGGCGACCGAGCCGGACCCGGACCCGGCGACGGACCCGGACCCGGCGACGGACCCGGCAGCGGCGACCGAGCCGGTGGCGGTAACCGAGCCGGCGGCGGTAACCGAGCCGGCAGCGGTCGAGCCGGTCGCCGCCGAGCCGGAGCCGGAAACGGAGCCGATAGTGGCGGAGCCAGAGCCGGAGATCATCGAGGAGCAGCCCGTGGCCGCCGCGCCCGAGCCACTGGACGACGACCAGGCGGAAGCGGCCCCGCCGGGATCGACCGATCCCGAAACGGAAACCGCCGCGGACGCGGAGGCCGCCGCAGAAACAGAGGCCATCGCGGAAACAGAGGCCGCGGAAACAGAGGCCGCGGAAACAGAGGCCGCGGAAACAGAGGCCGCGGACACAGAGGCCGCGGACACAGAGGCCGCGGACACAGAGGCCACCGTCGGCGCAGAGGGCGCTGCGGAGTCGGAGGGCGCCGCAGAGGCGGGGGTCGAGGCCGAGCCGGAATCCGACGCCGTCGCGGCGCGGACCCTGGTGGGTGACGCCGAGGCCATCACCCAGACCATCGCGGTGCGGGCGGAGCGGGACGCGGCATGGGAAACGCGCGAGACGGTGCTGATCGCCGTGCCGGAGCGGACACCCGCGCCCGACTCCGACGAGCGACCCTTCTGGATGCCCGTCCAGGAGATGCCGCGCGGCTCGCGGCGCCCGCCCGTGCGCGGCCGCCCTGGCCGGCCGCCCAAGCCACCCCGCCGGCCGGCGACAGGGCTGATCGCGCTGCTGGTGTTCGCGCTGCTGGCGACGTTCTTCGCATGGGTCAGCGCGGAGCCGCTCTGGCTGGCCGTCGGCCACGGCGACAAGGGCACCGCGACCGTAACCGAGTGCACCGGCGATGGGTTCTCGCAGCGCTGCCTGGGCGAGTTCACGGCGGCGGGCGGCGCGTTCACGGCCGAGCAGGTGCGCCTGCTCGGCGTCGGTGACCGGGACGGCGTGGGCACCACCGTGGCCGCCAAGATGGTCGGCTCGGACAGCGGCCGGGCGTACGTCGACGCGGCCAGCGGCCTCCTGCACCTGCGCTGGGGCCTCGGGATGGGCCTGGTCGTGCTCTGCGGCATCGGGATCGTGTGGGCCACCGGCGCGCTGCGGCTCGAAGACAGCCGCTCCCGCCGCCGCGCGACGATCTTCGGCCTCGCCGCCCCGCTACTGGTCGCGATCGCGTTCCTGGCCGCTACCTTCTAGCCGCGCGAACGGGGCAGCGTTCACGCCCCGCCATCAGCTAGCGTGCCCCCGGCACGGCGCCATCCGCCGGCCACGACGGGGGATCTCATGGCGACACGCGGCACCTTCCTGCTCGTATTGGGCCTCTTCGGCGCGCTGCTCTCGACTACCACCGGATGCACCGGCTCGGACCGGCTGGAGGAGCGGCCCCAGGAGAGCGTCGCGACCCCCTCTCCGGCGGTCGCCCAGGCCCGGGAGGATCTGCTCCAGGCACTGCGGCGCACCCAGGGCACGAGCCACCGGTACACCGTGCGCGGCAGCCTGCCCGAAGGCCAGAGCGTGCAGGCCTCCGGCGCCTTCGACCCGAAGGGGCGGCTCTTCGAGGCGAAGATCAAGACCAGTGGTGGGAAGGACCCGTCGGACACCCACCGGATCGTGGTCGACAAGCACAGCTACCTGCGCATGGAGAGTTTCAGCTTCTGGGTGCACCTCGACCTCGCCCGGGTGCCGGAAGACAGCCTCGTCTACTTCGACATGAGCGATCCGACCGGCCTCGTGAAGTTCACGTCGGTGATCGGTTCGGTGCGGCAGACCGGGCCGAACGCGTACGCGGGACGCTTCAATCCGGACAGTGGCTTCGACCCGTTCGTGCCGGTGGGCGCGCCGAGCGTGGCCTCGTTCGGCATCACCGTCGCCGACTTCACGGCTACCACCGACAGCAAGGGCTGGGTCACCTCGATCACCGTGGAGCTCGAGCCCCTGGAGGGGCCGAAGATCTCCATGACCACCACGCTGAGCGACCACGGCACCAAGCTCTCGATCAAGGCACCGCCGAAGGCGCAGGTCCGGGAGGCCGACGACAGCTACTACAAGAAGAAGTGACTTACGCCTTGGCGTGTACCACCTCGTAGACCTCGCGGCGCCGCAGCCCGTGCTCCTCGGCCACCGCCGTGATGGCATCGCGCCGGGTCGTACCCGCGGCTTCCAGGCGGGCGACCGCGGCCCGGATCTCGCCGGCGGGCGGTGCGGGCCGGTCGGCCGGCGCGGCACCTCCCACGACCAGGGTGATCTCGCCCCGGGGCTGGCCGGCCGCGGCCCAGGTCGAAAGCTCGCCGAGCGGGCGGCGGAGCACCTCCTCGTACGTCTTCGTCAGCTCCCGGCACACCGCCGCCGGCCGCTCGGCGCCGAACGCCTCGGCCAGGTCGGCCAGGCAGGCAGCCACCCGATGGGGTGACTCGAAGAAGACCATCGTGCGCGGTTCGTTGGTGAGCTCGCGCAGCCGGCCGCGGCGGGCGCCGCCGGCGCGGGGCAGGAAGCCCTCGAAGCAGAAGCGGTCGGCGGGCAGCCCGGAAACGGCCAGCGCGGTGGTGACCGCGCTCGGGCCGGGCGCGGCGGTGACCGGCACCCCGGCGTCGAGCGCGGCCCGCACGAGCCGGTAGCCGGGGTCGGACACGCTCGGCATGCCGCCATCGGTGATCAGCGCGACGAACGCGCCCTCGCGGAGCGCGTCGACCAGGTCCGGCGTGCGGCGTTCCTCGTTGCCCTCGAAGTATGAGACGATCCGGCCGGCGACACTGATCTCCAGGTCACGGGCCAGACGCGCCAGCCTGCGGGTGTCCTCGGCGGCCACCACGTCCGCGGTTTTGAGGGCTTCGCGGAGGCGGGCGGAGGCGTCGGCGACGTTGCCGAGCGGCGCGCCAACCAGCACCAACCTCCCAGTTTCGGACGTTTCACCCACAGCTAACGGCCTTTCATCGAAGTTCATGACACCAACAGATGGGCAGTGCGCGCCAGATCACACTCCGGCAGCCTACGATCGCGTGGTGACCCCGGCGGCGACAGCACAGACAGCCAGCCCAACGGCACCGGAGGCCGCACCAGACGCGGCCGAGACGACCGGTGCCGTTGCCCATGGCGACGACAGGCCCGAGAGCGAGCCGGAGCGTTCCGGCGTCACGGAGATCGTGCGGCGGCGGTTGTTGCCGTTCGAGGCGCGGTTGGATCCGTACTCGTGGCTGGCCACCGGGATCATCGTGCTGATCGCCGGGATCCTGCGGCTGGTCAACCTCAACCGACCCAAAGG
>Ga0272482_10000108_pt1 | contig 26071 bp, 26 predicted proteins | sample RVTome_8_FD_192427 | JGI IMG/M metagenome (GOLD analysis project Ga0272482, IMG submission 192427) | Soil microbial communities from uranium-contaminated site in the Upper Colorado River Basin, Wyoming, United States - RVT160D0 (version 2) ...
GTCCTGGGGGAGCTCGGCCGTCATGGCTTGTACTCTCCCGTCCACACGGCGAACGGGGCGGGGTAGAGCACGGCCGCGTGCGCCTGCTGGTCGGGCACGTAGTCGGCGTAGTCGACCTCCTGGCGGATGGTGCTGCGCGCGTTCGCCATGACGCGGGCCTGGTCCATCGGCGCGGCGGGGTCGTTTTCCGGCAGCGTGGACAGATCTATGCCGATGAGGGCATAGCGGATCCTGATGTAGGAGTCGAGTTCGGCGTCGGTGGGCGGCGTGATAGCTGCCATGCCATTCCTTCCTCGCGATGCGCGCGTCCGTCCGGATCGCGCGACCGCTCGAAGTGAATGGCCGGTGTGTTACCGCCTATGATCATCAATTGTTACGGCGGTGTGACCGATTGTTATGAGAAATCCGACTTGCTGCCCTGGGTCGGCACCGCCATCGTCGCCTCTTCGAGCGCGGCGCGCGGCTGCTGCTGCTCCTCGTCGTCGAACTCCTCGAAGCCCTCGATCGCCTCGGCGTCGACCCGCGGCTCCTCGACCCACAGCGAGCGGAGCTGGTGCTGCATGAACGAGGTGAGCCGGGACCGGTAGTCGTGGTCGAAGTGCTCGAGCGCCTCGATCTGCCGCTGCAGCGCCTCGCGCTTGGCGGCCAGGCTGCCGACCACGTCCTCGTATCGCTGGTGGGCCTGGTGCTTGAGCTCGTCGGCGTTGGCCTGCGCGGCCTTGACCAGCTCGTCGGCGCGCGAGCGCGCGTCACCCAGGATGTCCTCGGCACTGCGCTGCGCGGCGTCCGAGTGGGCCTGCGCCGCCTCGGTGATCTGGGCGGCCGACGCGTGCGCGTCGGCGAGCGACTTCTCCGCGTCCTTCTGCAGCACCTGCGCGTGCGACTGGGCGTCGCGCATCACCTGCTCGGCCTGGGCGCGTGCCTCGGCGATGATCCGGTCGGACTCGCGGCGGGCGCTGGCGATGTGCTCCTCGCCCGTGCGCTGGGCGAGCGTGAGCACCTGTAGTGCGTGCTGCTGTGCGTTGGCGTCATTGGGGTTGGGAGACACGTCCATCGGCTCCAGGGTGTCGTTGACGAAGGGCGTGGGCCCGCCGAGTAGTCCTTTCACACGACCTCTCATCCCACTGTCAGTCATTGGACGACCTCCTGGATCCCGGGCGTGAGGCGGCAGATTACCAGGCGTGAGAGCGGCAGATTACCAAGCTCAGAGGCCGTCGGGGAGGGGGGAGCGGCATCGTAGCCAGACCATTACCCTCAGTGCGGACTACCGTCCACTATGGCGACTTTGCCTGACTGGTCACTGTCGTGCCCGCTTGCGCCGTCCGGCCGGTCCTGACCGCGAGGCGGTCCACGGTGACCGGCCTGACGGCGAACCCGCGGCGCGGCCCCTGCCGATCGCTCCACCACTGTGGACAGTGCCCGGCGGGGCAACGACCCCGCTGGGATAGGCTTTCGCCGTGGACGCGCGAGAGGTGCTGGTGGAGGCGTTCGACCGGCTTCCGGACCTGGTCCGATCCGCTGTCGACGGCCTGAGCCCCGAGGAGCTGCACTGGGTGCCCACGCCGGGTGCCAACTCGGTGGGTTGGCTGGTCTGGCACCTTACCCGGATCCAGGACGACCACGTCGCCGACCTCATGGGCGAGGAGCAGGTGTGGGTCCGCGACGGGTGGGCGCGCCGCTTCGGGCTCGGCCCGGCGGCCGGCGACACCGGATACGGGCACAGCGCCGCCCAGGTCGACCGGGTCCGCCCGGAGAGCGCGGACGCGCTGATCGGATACTTCGAGGCGGTGTCCGCCCGCACCGGCGACTTCCTGCGCGGGCTCTCCGCCAAGGATCTCGACCGCGTCGTCGACGAGGGGTGGGATCCGCCGGTGACGCTCGGCACGCGGCTGGTCAGCGTGCTCAACGACGACGACCAGCACGTCGGCCAGGCCGCCTACGTGCGCGGGCTGATCAAAGCCCGCTAGCCGCCTCGCGGGCCGCGCGCACGGCCGGCAGGTGCCGCCGGCTCCACGCGCAGCAGGCCGCCATCGGCTCCAGCAGGGTGCGGCCGAGCGGGGTCAGCGCGTACTCGACGCGAGGCGGCATCTCCTCGTAGGCCGTCCGGGTGACCAGGCCGTCGCGGCGCATCGCCCGCAGCGACTCGGTGAGCACCTTCGGCGTCACCCCGCGCAGCGGCACCTGAAGCTCGGAGAAGCGGCGTGGCCCCTCGCGCAGGCACGCGATGATCTTCGCGGTCCACTTGTCGCCGATCCGGATCAGCGGGGTCGTGGTGGCGCAACCGGTGAACATGTCCGGGTCCAGTGGCTCGCTCACCGGCCCAACCGTACGCAACTATCGTTGCGGTAACCAAGGGCTCGCCGGCTACCGTCCGCGGCGAAGGGCCGGCCACGCACGCGCCGGTCCTCGGGGGACGGGAGCGCACACACATGAGCAAGGTCATCGTCTTCGGCGCCGGCGGGCGGGCCGGCCAGCGGGTCGCCGCCGAGGCCGCCGCGCGCGGACACCAGATCACCGCGGTGGTCCGGGATCCCCGCCGGTACCCCGGCATCGAGGGCGCGGTCGCCGGTGACGTCACCTCGGCGGACGACGTCGCGGCCCTCGCCGCCGGCCACGACGCGGCGGTGCACGCGGCGGCCCGGCTGGACGCACCGGGGGAGTTCTTCCCCGCGGCCGCGGGCGCGCTGGTGGACGGCCTCGCCCGCGCCGGCGTCAGCCGCCTGGTGGCGATCGGCATCGGCAGCACCCTGGAGACCGCGCCCGGTGTGGCCGTGCACGACGCGCCGGACTATCCGGGCGAGTACCGCCCGTTCTCCCTCGGCCACGCCGCCCAGATCGAGGTCCTCCGCGCCGCCGGTCCGGGGCTGGACTGGGTCCTGCTGGTGCCGCCGCCGACGTTCCTGGACCCGGACGCCGGGTGCACCGGCCGCTACCGCACCGGCGGCGCGGGCGTGCTCTCGATGGGCACGCTGTCGTACGCGGACCTCGCGGTCGCCCTGGTCGACGAGATCGAGACACCGCGCCACCACCGCGCGGTCGTCGCCGTCGCGCCCGCCGGCGGCGGCTGAACCTACCGGGCCCGGCATGGTTTCCGGCTCCGGTCACCGGGTACCTCTCCCAGCGTTCAGTATCTGTTAACAGGCGGCGTTTTGCGGCAGACTCGACCTCATGGGCGGCGCCGGGCCGGCCGCGCGAACGTCGAGTGGACAGCGTCCACAGTGGAGAGAGGTGTGCGATGGGCATCGACGAGAAGGAGCTTGTCGCGTCCGTACCAGATGGGCTTTTCATCGGGGGTGAATGGCGGCCGGCCTCCGGCGGCGAGTGGGTCGACGTGGTCGACCCCGCGACCACCCGGCCCCTGGCCAGGGTGGCCGACGCCACCGCGGACGACGCGGTGGCCGCGCTGGACGCCGCCGCCGGCGCGCAGGCGTCCTGGGCGGCCACGCCACCTCGCCAGCGCGGCGAGGTCCTGCGCCGCGTCTACGAGCTGATGAACGAGCGGGTGGACGACCTCGCGCTGCTGGTGACCCTGGAGATGGGCAAGCCGCTGGCCGAGGCCGCGGCCGAGGTGAAGTACGCGGCCGAGTTCTTCCGGTGGTTCTCCGAGGAGGCGGTGCGCATCAGCGGCCGCTGGTCGGACGAGCCGAACGGCGCCGGCCGCCTGCTCACCATGAAGCAGCCGGTGGGGCCGTGCCTGCTGATCACGCCGTGGAACTTCCCGCTCGCGATGGGCGCCCGCAAGATCGGCCCCGCGCTCGCGGCCGGCTGCACGATGGTGGTCAAGCCCGCCCAGCTCACCCCGCTCTCCAACAACCTGATGGTCGAGCTGCTGGTCGAGGCGGGCCTCCCGGCCGGCGTGGTCAACGTGCTCACCGCCTCCTCGGCCAGCCGCGTGGTCAAGCCGATCATCGGCGACCGGCGGCTGCGCAAGCTCTCGTTCACCGGCTCGACCGAGGTGGGCCAGAAGCTCGTCGAGCAGTCCGCCGGCAACCTGCTGCGGCTCTCGATGGAGCTGGGCGGCAACGCGCCGTTCCTGGTCTTCGAGGACGCCGACCTGGAGCTCGCCGTCGAGCAGGCGGTCATCGCCAAGATGCGCAACATGGGCGAGTCGTGCGTGGCCGCCAACCGCTTCTACGCGCACGAGTCGGTCGCCGAGGAGTTCGCGGGCAGGCTCGCCGCCGCGCTCGCCGACATGCCGGTCGGCCGCGGCACCGAGCCGGGCGTCAAGGTCGGCCCGCTGATCGACGAGAAGCAGCGTGGCAAGGTGGTCGAGCTCGTCGACGACGCGGTGCGCCGCGGCGCCGAGGTGGTCACCGGCGGCGGCGCGCCCGACCGCGAGGGCTACTTCTTCACGCCGACCGTGCTCACCGGCGTGCCGACCGGCGCCGACATGCACCGCGAGGAGATCTTCGGGCCGGTCGCGCCGGTCTACCAGTTCCGCACTGACGACGAGGCACTGCGCCTGGCCAACGACACCGAGTACGGCCTGGTCGCCTACGCCTTCTGCCGCGACCTCGGCCGCTCCCTCCGCGTCATCGAGGGCCTGGAGAGCGGCATGGTCGGCCTCAACAAGGGGCTGGTCTCCAACCCGGCAGCGCCGTTCGGCGGCGTCAAGTGGTCCGGCATGGGCCGCGAGGGCGGGCCGGAGGGCATCGACGAGTACCTGAACATCAAGTACGCCGGCATCGCGACGTAGCACGGAGGGAACCCGGGCCCGCCCGCACACATCCAAACCCCATGCGCGCACGGCGGAATGCGGTGACCAGGACCCTCCTCCTCGGCCTCGCGGCCGTGCTGGCCGCCACGTGTGCGGCCGCCGCCGGGCCGGCCACCGCCGCGCCGCAGGGCCTCGTCGCCGCCGACGTGGCCCGGGCGGCGCCCCCCGGCGAGACCACCCCGGCCGTCGTGGACGGACTCACCGCCTTCGGATACGAGGTGAGCCGCCAGGAGGCCGACCCGAACGGCAACTGGGTCATGTCACCGCTCAGCATCGCGTACGCGTTCGCGATGGCGCGGGCCGGCGCCGGCGGTGAGACGGCGGCCCAGCTCGACCGGCTCTTCGGCTTTCCGCCGGACGGCACGCACGAGGCGTTCAACGCGCTCGACCAGCGGCTGGCGGCGGAGGGCGGCGCGCTGCGGATCGCCAACGCGCTCTGGGCGCAGCGCGGCTTCCCCATCGGTGAGCCGTTCCTGCGCACGCTCGCCGCCCAGTACGGCACCGGAGTGCGCACAGTGGACTTCCACTCGGCCGGCGCCACCGAAGCGATCGACGCCTGGGTGCGCGAGCGGACCGACGGCCGCATCCGCAAGCTCTTCGACCGGCTCGACCCGAACACCAAGGCGGTGCTGGCCAACGCGATCTACTTCAAGGCGGACTGGCGCTCGCCCTTTCGGGGCACCGACCCGGAGGCGCGGTTCACCCGCGCGGACGGGAGCACGGTCAAGGCCCCGATGATGTACCAGCTCACCCCGCTCTCGTACGCCGAGGGGCCAGGCTGGCAGGCGGTCGAGCTGCCCTACAAGAGCGCCGACTTCGCGATGTGGGTGCTGCTCCCGGAGCCCTCCGGCGCGCCTCTCGACCTGCTCGCGCCCGGCACCCTCGCCGCGGTCGCGGACGGACTGCGCCCCGCGACCGTCGAGCTGTCGATGCCGAAGTGGGACTTCGAGACCAGCTTCGACCTGCTCGACGCCGTGAACGCGCTCGGCGTCACCGACCTCACCGACTTCTCCGGCATCAACCCGCGGGTGGTGCTCGGCCAGGCGATACACCGCGCGAACATCACCGTCGACGAGGAGGGCACGGAGGCGGCCGCCGTGACCGGCCTGGCGTTTCCGACCTCCGCCGGCCCGCGTCCGGACGTGACCTTCCGCGCCGACCGGCCCTTTGCCTTCGCGATCATGCACACGCCCACCCGGACGCCCGCCTTCATCGGCACCGTCACCGACCCCACGGCCTGAGCCCCAGCCGGGTCGCGGTCAGACGCCGACCCCCCGCCAGCCGTCGGCGGAGTAGCGCAGCAGCGTGCCGACCTGGTACCTGACCGACGACGGCGGCCGCGCCGGGACCAGGTGCGGCGGCGGTGGCGGTGGTGGCTGACCCGGGAGGAAGGCGGGCGGCGGGGGCGGTGCCGGCTTCGCGGGGCAGAGCAGGTAGTGCTTCATGACGGCCGGGAAACGGCCCAGGATCAGGTTTCGAGGACGCTCCCAGGCCATGCCGGCCCGCTCGCACACCTCCCTGACCGTCGCCTCGCTGGCGAGGTTGGCGAAGCCGGAGCCCTGCCACGGAAGCACGTGGTGGACGCGGTGCGGGCTGAGGCCGGCGCTGAGGAAAAGATCGACCCAGCGGTTGCCGACCACGGTCAGGTCGTAGCTCAGGCAGATCTGCCGCGCCGCCCAGTCCTCGCGGAGGGGCTGGGGGATCGCGGCGAGCTCCTCTTCCGGCGTCGTCTCCTCCTCGAAGTCGTGGCTCGCGACGACGAGGAAGGTGTTGAACCACAACGTGATGAAGAACTGCACGAACCAGGCCAGGATGTGACCGGTCAGCAGGCACGCGACGAACTCGACGACGATCCAGGCGCGGACGAGCCAGAAGTCCGTCCGGATCGCGTCCGGAGTGAGCGACGCGCCGTCCGGGCCGCTACGCCGGGGGCGCTCGAACCTGGCGATCTCCCGTGCCCGGAAAGGCAGCCCGGTCAGGCAGATGCCGAATTTGTGCAATGTGTAGCCCGGGATCCGGAGCACCGGGTGGAGCTGCAGCATGCTGTCGAAGAACGTCTTCTTCACGTCGGCCCCGGAGCCCAGATAGGGATGGTGCAGGAGTACATGCCCATCCGATCCGATAAGGCTCGTGCCGACGTAGTTGATATCGAAGAGCGCCTTTCCGATCGGCATATTGAAGCGGCGGCGCTGGTCCTTCCACTTCCGGTGCAGGTGGTAGTGGCCGGAACCGGCCAGCGAGGTGCGCGTGACCACCATGATGACGACGAACGCCCAGGCCGGCAGGACGCCCGCGATCAGCAGCGCCAGCGCCGCGACATGCGCGCCACCGATAACCCAGGTCACCGCGTCGAACGCGCGGTCGTACCTCTTCAGATCCCGCTTGGAGAACCTGGCGTTGAGCTTGGTGCGGATGTCCGCGAGCAGGCTCCCCTGGTCGCGGTAGTCGAGTTTCGGCAGGTCTTTGCGCGCATCGAAATCAGGCGCGAGCAGGAAAGGCGGTATGCCGAGCTTGGGGAGCAGGTCATTTTCGGAAATCGGCGGGGGTGCGCCGGGCGGAGGGGGCATGCTTTCGCTGGCCCGGGGTGGCACGATGACCTTCGGTCTGACGGTTTTCCCGACGAGCTCCTCGATCTCGTACTTCGCGAGGAATCTCCGCGCCTTGGCCGGGTCTCGGTGGTAGGTGTGCAGGAGAGCGCTGATGTCCCGACCCTCGGTCTGCTTGAACCACATCGCGCCACCGGGGTGAATCCGCATCCATTCGGTGAAGTCGTAGGCGCGCCCGTCTACGATCCAGAATGGCTGGCCCTGAGGAAGGACGGTGCCAGTATAGGGCGAACTCCGGTCTGCGCTCGGACTTGTTGTCTCGGACATTTACCCTCCTCTGGCACGGATGTGCGCCCTCGTGCTCACCCGAATTCGAGGAGCGCGGTTTCGATCTGAGCGCCCGGGCCCATCGTGACCATGACGCCCAGGTCGCCAGCCGATGTGCGGCCCTCGGCGAGCAGGCGCTGCAGGCTGACCAGGAAGCTGCCGCTGGAGATGTTTCCGTAGTCGCGCAGCACGGAGCGCGTGTGCCGGACATCGTGCTCCGCCAGGCCCAGGCCGAGCTTGACGGAGTCGATCACCACGCCGCCACCCGTGTGCAGCACCCAGTGGGCGACCGCGGAGAGATCGAGCCCGTTTCGCTTGAGGAGCGTCTCCACGGGCTCCCGGATATTGAAGCCGATGACGTAGGGGATGTCTCGGTCGAGAAAGAAGCTCCACTTTCCGGCACCGGCATCCCAGTCGAAACGCATGGCCGCCCACTGATCGGGGATGCAGAAGCTTTCAAAATCGACCACGCTCGGCGCCCGCGAGGACGGTGCCGGCCCGGTGCCGTTTTCGCGGTAGCCGGTCAGCACGGCCGCGGCGGCCCCATCGCCGAAAAGGCTGTTGACGATGCCGGTGCGCGGGGTCTCGTCGACCGTGTATATCGCGGAGTTGATCTCGCAGCAGACCAGCAGCGCCGCCCCGCCCGGATGATTCCGCACCCATTGGGCGAGCGGGTTCATCCCATTCAGGCCGGCGTTGCATCCCATCCCGACAACGTCGGCCCGGTGCAGATCACGCCGGAAACCGAGCTCTCGGGAATAGAGCGAACTGAGGCCGGGCACCAGGAACCCGGTCGAGGTCACGCACAGCATGTAGTCGATATCGGCCGGTGACAGCGATGCGGCGTCGAGTGCGTCGCGGATGGCTCGCGAGCCGATCTCGAGTGCCCCGTCTCGGAACTTGGTGTGCAGCTCCGCCGCGGACTCGGAACGCGCCCGCCCGGTGTGCGGGTCTTTCTCCGGGAGGTAGAGGTGCCTCCGCTGGATGTGGGACGAACGGAGGAGCTTCCGCACGGCCCTGTTTTCCAGGCCGAGAAGCTCTCCGATCTCTTCCTGTGAATAGGATCGGTCCGGAAACGCGCTCCCGACCGACGCTATTACCGCTGTCCCGTTTCCCGAAGGCGCAGGGTAACGAGTGCTGCCATGAGTCAGCATGGAAAGGTCTTCCCCCGCTCGGCGGCCGGGCCTCAGGAACCCGGACGGCCACAGCCTACGATGCTGTCAGCCGAGGCGACATGCTCCGCTCGGCCATCGCTGTACGCCAATCGTCCGGTTGCCCGCTGGTGGCCGGCCCGCCGCTACGCTCACCGCGTGGGCTCTACCCCGATCCGCTATCAGCCACCCGGCGAGGACAGCGGGAGGTGGCTCGCCTTCCCCTTCCGGGCCGGCGACATCGTGATCACCACTCCGCGCAAGTCCGGGACGACCTGGACGCAGATGATCTGCGCACTGCTGGTCTTCCAGACGCCGGACCTGCCGGAGCCGCTCTGGCGCCTCTCGCCGTGGCTCGACGGGCCGGCCGCGCCCCGGGAGCACGTGTTCGCCCACCTCGCCGCGCAGCGGCACCGGCGCTTCATCAAGACGCACGCACCGCTCGCCGAGATCCCTTCCCACTCCACCGTCACCTACATCGTGACGGCCCGGCATCCGCTCGACGCGTTCGTGTCGCTGTACCACCAGGACCAGCTGATCGGCGGCCCGCCGGGTGGTCCGCCACCGCCACCCTGGCCCGGGCCTCCTGGGCCTCCGGGACACCACCCACCCGCCGGGCCGCCGATCCCTCCCGGGCCGCCGCCGGCGGTGTCACGGGAGCAGGTTCGTGCGGCCCTGGTCGAGTGGATCGCGGGCGATGGCGATCCCTCCAGGTTCGAGCAGTCGCTGCCCGACGCGCTGCGGCAGCTGTCCGAGGCCTGGACCCGGCGCCGTGAGCCGAACGTGGTGCTGGTGCACTACGACGACCTGCTCGCCGACCTGGAGGGCCAGATGCGCCGGCTGGCCGGGCGGCTCGGGATCGAGGTCGCGGAGCGGTCCTGGCCCCTCCTCGCCGGGGCGGCGACGTTCGGGCGGATGAGGAAACGCGAGGACATCCTCGTCCCACCCCCGCCGGGGATCGTCGCCGACACCGCTCGCTTCTTCCGCCGGGGCACCTCGGGAGCCGGGCGCGAGATCCTCAGTGCCGACGAGCTGGCCGGCTACCACGCGCGCGCCGTCCGGCTCGCGCCACCCGACCTGCTCGACTGGCTGCACCGCTAGCGGGGCCCGTGCCAGGGCCTTCCGGGCGGGGGCAGGCCGTGAGCGTGCGGCGGCGGGGGCGGCGGGAAGTGCGCTCCTGGCCGCCGGGCCGCGTCGACGGGCTCCTGGCGGGCGAACTGGGTCCGGTAGAGGTCCGCGTACAACCCGCCGGACGCGAGCAGCTCGTCGTGCCGGCCGCGCTCACGGACCCGGCCGGCATCGATGACCAGGATCTGGTCGGCCTCGCGGATGGTGGACAGCCGGTGGGCGATGACGAGCGAGGTGCGGCCGGACAGGGCGGTCTTGAGCGCGCGCTGCACGGCGGCCTCCGACTCGGAGTCCAGGTGCGCGGTGGCCTCGTCGAGCACCACCACGGCCGGTGCCTTCAGCAGCAGCCGGGCGAGGGCGATCCGCTGTTTCTCGCCGCCGGACATCCGGTAGCCGCGGTCGCCCACGATCGTGTCCAGGCCGTCGGGCAGCTCCGAGATCAGGCCCCAGATCCGGGCCGCCTCGCACGCCTCGACAAGCTCCGCCTCGCTCGCGCCGGGGCGGGCGTACGCGAGGTTGGCCCGGATCGTGTCGTGGTACAGGTGCGCGTCCTGGGTCACCACGCCGACCGCGTCGTGCAGCGACTCCAAAGTGACGTCCCGAAGGTCGAACCCGCCGATGCGCACCGCGCCCTCGCTGGGGTCGTGCAGCCGCGCCACCAGGTGCGTGATCGTCGTCTTGCCGGCCCCGGAGGGGCCGACCAGGGCGGTCAGCCGCCGGGCCGGCGCGGTGAAGCTGACGTCGTGCAGCACGCCCAGCCGCACGCCCGTGCGCTCGGGCACCCTCAGCGCGATGGACTCCAGCGACGCGAGCGAGACCTCGGACGCGGCCGGGTAGTGGAAGGAGACCTGGTCGAAGACGATGTCCGCCGCCGGCCCGGAGGTATCGGCCGAACCGTTGCCGCGCCGCGCGAGCGTGAGCGGCACGGCGTGCGGCCGGTCCTCGATCAGCGGCCTCAGGTCGAGCACCTCGAACACGCGGTCGAAGCTGACCAGTGCGGTCATCGCGTTGACCTGCACATTGGACAGTGCCGTGATCGGCCCGTGCAGCCTGGCCAGCAGCAGGGCCAGGGTGACCATGGTGCCGACCTGGAAGGTGCCGTGCACGACGAGGGCACCGCCCACTCCGTACGTGACCGCGGTGGACAGCGCCGCGAGCAGGGTCAGCGCGATGAACAGCGTGCTGCCGTACATCGCCCGGACCACGCCCACGTCTCTCACCTTGGCCGCCCGCTCGGCGAACAGGCCGATCTCCTCGCGCGGCCGGCCGAACAGCTTCGCCAGCATCGCGCCCGCGACGTTGAACCGCTCCGTCATCGTCGATCCCATGGCCGCGTCGAGCTGCATCGACTCTCTGGTCAGCCGCTGTAGCCGGCGCCCGACCAGGCGGGCCGGGAGGATGAACATCGGGATCAGCACCAGCGCGACAGCCGTGACCAGCCAGGAGAAGTAGACCATCGCGACCAGCACGAGGATCACCTGGAGCGTGCTGGACACCGTGGAGACGAGTGTCGTGGTCAGCGCCTGCTGCGCGCCGATCACGTCTCCGTTCAGCCGGCTGACCAGCGAGCCGGTGTGCGCCCGGGTGAAGAACGCGATCGGCTGCCGCTGCACGTGCGCGAACACCTGCGTGCGCAGGTCGTAGATGAGGCCCTCGCCGACCCGGGCGGTGTACCAGCGCTGGACGAACGTGAGGAACGCGTCGAGGATCGCCAGCCCGGCGACGAGGGCGGCGACGCCCAGCACGACGTCGACCCGTTTCGGCAGCACGCCGCGGTCGATGACGACGCCGAGCAGCACCGGGATCGCCACCGTGATCACCGCGGACAGCGCGGCGGCGGCGAGAAATACCGCCAGATCCCAGCGGTAGGGCCGTGCGTACTTCACGATCCGGGCGATGGTGCCGCGCCGCACCTGCTGCTTGGTCACCGACGGATCGGCCGCGAAGGGGTGCATCATGTGCGGACCGGGGCCAGGACCAGGACCGGGATGCATGACGGCGCAACCTCCTGGTGGCTGGCGTCCGGCCCGTCAGCGCGTCGGCTCTGGCGCACATGCTATTGGCGGCCACCCGGCCCGGCAACCGGCCGCCCACCGACCGGACCGGCCCTAGTTGAGACACGTGACCCCGGCCATACCGGTTCAGATGCGGACACCGCGTGCGACAGCGTGCGGCCGGCGGCACGGAACCTGCCTGCATGAACAACTACCCGGTGCCGGGGCACACGGGCGACCACCGGCTCTCGCTCGACCTCGTGACCGACGTGCGCGCGGTGCTGGTCAAGCACGGCTACCCCGAGCTGACCTACGACGACCTCAACCTGTTGCGGGCCATGCTCGCCCGGTTCATCTACGCGCCGTACACCGCCGCCGGCGCGAAGACCGGCGGCGGTGTCCTGGAGGAGGAGACGGCGTCAGGCGACCGCGCAGGCGGTGCCGTTGAGGGTGAAGGAGGTGGGCCGTCCGGTGTCACCCGTGTGGGTGGCCTGGAAGCCGATACCCGCCGACGCGTTGGGCGCCAGCGAGCCGTTGTACGAGGCGTTGCGGGCGGTCACGGCCCCGCTGTTCGGTGAGTAGGACGCGTTCCAGCCGGACGTGATGGTCTGTCCACCGGGGAGGGTGAAGGCCAGCGTCCAGCCGTTGACCGCGGCGCTGCTCGTGTTCGTGATGGTGATCGACGCGGTCAGGCCGGTGTTCCAGGAGTTGACGGTGTAGCCGACGCGGCAGGCGCCACCGGTCGGTGGCGGACCCGTGGTGGGCGGACCCGTGGTGGGCGGCTGCGAGGTCGGCGGTTGTGAGGTGGGCGGCTGCGACGTCGGCGGTTGTGAGGTGGGCGGTTGTGAGGTGGGCGGCGTGGTGGTGTTGAGGCCGAAGAAGCGGATCGCCTCGGCGGCGTTCACCGGGAGGTTGTGCGACACGCCCTGCAGGCTGATCGCCTCGACCGGCGCCTGGCCACCGCTGCCCCCGTACCGGGTGCGGGTCTGGCCGGAGGCCGGCGTGTCGGTGAAGGTGGGCGTCTGGCTGACCCCCAGCACGTTGGTCCACTGCTTGATCTCTTCGCCGAAGTTGGGGTAGCGCAGCGTCTCGTCGTTCGTGCCGTGCCACAGCTGCATCCGCGGCCGCGCGCCCGTGTAGCCGGGGTACGCGTTGCGCACGGCGTCGCCCCACTGCTGCGCGGTGCGGATGATCTGGCCGTTGGCGCACTGGCTGTTCCAGGTGGAGCCGTCGGTCGTGGCGAAGCAGCCGAACGGCACGCCGGCGAAGGCGGCACCGGCCTTGAACACGTCCGGGTAGACGCCGAGCAGCACGTTGGTCATCATCGCGCCGGAGGAGGAGCCGGTGGCGAAGACGCGGTTGGGGTCGGCGTTGTACCGCTGCTGCACGTAGCTGACCATCGACCGGATCCCGACCGGGTCGCTGCCTCCGTCGCGGCGCAGGGCCTGCGGCGAGTACACGTCGAAGCACTGGCCGCTGCGGGTGGCCGACGGGTAGATGACGATGAAGCCGTACTGGTCGGCCTGCTGGGCGAACTGGGTGCCGGAGTAGAACGCCGGCCCGGTGCCGGTGCAGTAGTGCACGGCCACGAGGATGCCGGGGCGGGCCTGCACCCGGTCCGGCACGTAGAGGTGCATGCGCAGGTTGCTCGGGTTGGTGCCGAAGCCGGTCACCTCGACGAGCGACGCGGCGGATGCCGGCTGGGCGAGGGTGAGGGTGGCGGCCACGAGCGCGGTCGCGAGGCCCGCGGCGGCGATCATGATGCTTCTGAGTCTCATGCGGGGTGGTCCTCCCGAACCGTCGGATGCCCGGAGCACTGAAACATTCCGTAGTATGTACCGGAACACATCAACGCGCAAACGTCCGTCTATATGCTCTGCTCAGGCGCGAGATAAGGTCACTCGCCCGCCGGGCCGGAGGTGGCATGGGAGATCAACGACCAAGCGGACCATTCCGGCGAGTTCCGGAACACCGGTCGCAACGCTCGGGCCGCGCGCATCGTAGAATGCCGGGCGTGAGCGTGACGGGCGCGGCGGCATCCGTCGGCGACGGCGGTCGCCGCGGCAAGGTCACCGTGGCCACGATCGCCCGGCTGGCCGGCGTCTCCGCGCCCACCGTCTCCCGGGTGATCAACGGGCAGGCCGGGGTGGCGCTGACCACCCGGCGGCGGGTCGAGGCCGTGCTGCACGAGCACGGCTACCAGCGCGGCGACGCGACCACCCAGGCACCGCTCATCGAGCTCGTCTTCCACGCGCTCGACAGCCTGTGGGCGCTCGAGATCATCGAGGGCGTCGAGGAGGTGGCCCGCGACCAGAAGCTCGCCGTCGTGCTCACCACCATGCAGGGCCGGCTCACCCCCGGCGCCGGGTGGACCGAGCAGGTGCTTTCCCGCCGGCCGATGGGCGTGATCGCCGTGATCTCCGAGCTGACCGCGCACCAGCAGCGGCAGCTCGCCACCGGCTCGATCCCGCTCGTCACCCTCGACCCGACCGGCGAGCCGCTGCACGACACGCCCTCGGTCGGCGCGGCCAACTACAGCGGCGCGCTCGTGGCCACCCGGCATCTGCTGGAGCTCGGCCACCGGCGGATCGGCATGCTCTGTGGCAACCTGAAGTGGCCCTTCTGCCGGGCCCGGCTCGACGGCTTTCGGGCCGCGATGGATCAGGCCGGCGTGCCGGTCGACCCCGGTCTGGTGCGGGTCGGACCGCTCTATGTGGAGGGTGCGTCCCGCGAGACCGCCGGGCTACTCGCCCTGCCCGAGCCGCCCACCGCCATCTTCGCCACCAACGACCTGCAGGCGCACGGCGTCTACGACGCGGCCCGCCGGGCCGGTGTGCGCGTCCCCGACGACCTGAGCGTCGTCGGCTTCGACGACCTGCCCTTCACCCGCTGGGCCGGTCCGCCGATGACCACCGTGCGGCAGCCGCTCAAGCGCATGGGCACCACGGCCGCCGCCATGCTCGTCGCGCTCGCGTCCGGGCAGGCGCCACGCGAGCGCAGGGTGGAGCTCACCACCGACCTCATCGTGCGGGAGAGCACCGCGCCACCGCGCACCGGGTAGGAGAGAGCCAGGCGCCGGCGCCATTCCACGGGCCGGCGGCGTTGTCATTGCGGCCCTGGTCAGCGGCCTTCTCCGCCTGCTGCGCCGCCCGCCTCGCGGTGCGGTCGGCGAGCGTGGCCGCCTTCGCCGCGCGCCGCGCCTTCCGTCCACGTAGGTTGAACATCCGCCCAAGGTTGGACCCGAAGGCTAGAGCGGCTAACCGTCGGGCGCACACGCGGCGGCTCAGATTTACCCCCGTCCGCGTCAGCTGCGGACCGCATGCTCCCGCGGGCACCGCTGCGGTCGGCGGCTCGCCAGCGCTCGCCGAAACCCCCGCCCTCCGCTGCCGGGTCCGCACGACAAGCCCACGCACCGCCCGCGTCGGTGGCCCGGGAAGGTCTTCGTTTCCACATAGGACGCGCTTCGCGTGCCGACCCGCGCAGCGGCCCGCTGTCGCTCCGCTTTCCTGGAGAGGGCTTGGTGGTGAAGTGCGGAGGGTGAGGCGCGGGAGCAGCGGTCTGGACCCAATGCCACTCAGCTTAGTTTGATCTTGGATGACCTCGGATCCCGATATCGCCTCCGCGCACCCCCGGGCGCGCGGACCGACTTGGCCGCGTGCCGCTATTTCGTCGGTCGAGGATTCGCCAACGACACGAATACTTGGCATCATCAGTCGTCGTTTCGGGGCAGCGAATTCTTTACTGGTCCGGGACAATTGTCGACATGCGGCAGCTTCAGCTATTCACCCCGGCCGCGCTAGCCGAAATGCGTGACCGCACCGCAGCACGTAACTACTCCCCCGCACGCGAACAGTTCCGCCGCGAGCACGCCCGCCACCGCACCTGGGGCCTCATCCAACGCCATGCTCAGCGCCTGGCCCGCCAGCACCGCAAATCGTGCACGCACGATCCCGCACCCCGTAGCCAGCAGGAAACGGCCCACGCCACCCCACCCGCCCAGAACAGCCAGCCCACCCATCCCGAGCACAGCCGCCGCGACCACCACACCCAGACCCCGCGACCACCCACACCGGCCAGCGAGCCGCCGCGGCCGCCATCACCGACACCAGACCGGCGCGGCCACACCCCAAGACCCCGACCGCGGACCACATCCCACCCACCAAAACACCATCACCGACCACCACCCACAATACGGGCGCAAGATTCGACCAACGTGCCACAAAGACTCACGAGCCGCCGGTCAGACAGGCCGCCGTAAAGAACCGGAAAAACGCGAGCCTGCCGAACTGGCCCGCGCATTCACCCCTTATCGACTCCGGATTCCGGGCAGCATCTCCGCCGCGCATCCGCAGGGTGTGAAATGTGGTCAACAACGCCAGGCGAAATCGGTCGGCTGTCCTACGGGAGCACTCCGAACCATTCGCGGCCCTCTAAGACGGCGCCACTGGGGGACCCGCTCGCTCCGGCGCTTCGTTGCTCTGGAACACCGACTTGATCGCTATATCCACCACATGGTTGACGCCGCGTTGCCGGCCCCACCACGAACCTCGCAGCTGAGCGACCGCGGCACCCGCGCCCACGCGACCACGGCGACTCACGCAGCCCTGGGTGGCAGGCGGTGCGCTGGACGGCCGGCGGCGTCCGCACCGCCCTCCGCGAGCGCCGCGCGCACCGGTCGCGGGGCGCCACCGTCCGGCGGCGGATCGTCATCGCCGTGGTGGGTGGCGTGCTCGTGCCGTTCGGTGTCCAGCACTGGCTGCTCAACCCCGGTGTGCGTGCCGAGCGGCGCCATGTCACCGACCCTCGACGTCGGCGACCGCTGGCTGATGGACCGGGTCGGCTTCCGGGTGAGCGGCCTCCGGCACGGCGACGTGGTCGCGTTCGCGCGGGTGGAGGAGGGGCGGCGGTTCACCGCAGTGCGGCGGGTCATCGGCCTGGCCGGCGACGAGATCCGCCGCCGCGACGGCGCGGTGCTGCGCAACGGCGCGGTGCTCGACGAGCCCTACCTCGGCGACGCCGGCCAGCCCACCGAGTGCGCGCCGGTGACCGTCCCCGCCGGCAGTGTCTACGTGCTCGGCGACGCCCGCGGCATCGCCCGCGAGTGGAGCCCGGTGCCGGTCGACCGCATCGAGGGCCGGCTGCTCACTCGGCTGTGAGGCCCTCGTAGTAAGCCTTCTGCGCCGGGTAGTAGTCCGCGAAGGACACCGGCGGCGCGCCGGCCCGTGCGGCGACGAGCAGGTCCAGGTAGTACTCCCAGCCGGGGCCGAACTCGCCGGCGCCGGCGGCGCTCTCCAGGTGGTGGATGAAGCGCAGCTCCGTGCCACCGTCCACGCCGGACAGCAGCAGCTCGGTGTGCCAGGAGCCGGCGCTGTCCACGGCGGACAGATACAGCCGCCGGGGCGGCTCGCAGGCCTCGATGCGCATGTCCATCCAGGGCGCACCATCCTCGAAGGCCATCTGGACCTTGATGGAGCGCCCCGGTGCGGCCTGACCCTCCCACGACCCGAACCACCGCGCGGTGCGCTCCGGCTCGGTGAGGCTCGCCCACACGTCCTCGGTGGGCGCCCGGAAGGTGCGGGTCAGGACCAGGTCGGTGCCGGTGTCGGTGCGGAACAACCGCCCGGTGGGTACGGGACTCATGCGCTGTGTGCCTCTCTTTCGGTGGTGGTGGCCGGTGGGCGGCGGCGCTCGCGGCGGGTGCGGTAGACCTCGGTCTCCAGCGCGTCGAAGTGGCTCTCCCAGGCGGCGGCCTGGCCGTCCCCCGTGAAGATGGCCAGCCACTCCACCAGCGGGGCGAGCGGCGCCGGGTCGAGCCGGTAGAACCGCTGGCGGCCGGTGAGCTCGTCGTGGACCAACCCGCTCTCCCGGAGCACGCGCAGGTGGCGGCTCACGGCCGGCCGGCTGATCGCGAACCGGTCGGCGATCTGCCCGGCCGACATCCGCCGCTCGCGGAGCATCACCAGGATCTCCCGCCGCACGGGGTCGGCGATCGCCCCGGCCACCTCGTCCATGGCAAAAGCGTAACCTAGTGGTTACGGGTATGCCAACCCGCGACGGGTCGCGGTATATACCGTGACGCGGTATATTTCTCCGCCATGAGCAACGGTCCGTCGAGGGACCCGTCGTTCCTCGTCCTCACCGCCCTGGCCGCGGAGCCAAAGCACGGATACGGCGTCATCGAGGACGTCGCCGGGATCTCCGAGGGCCGGGTGCGGCTGCGCGCCGGCACGCTGTACGCGGTGCTCGACCGGCTCCGCGCCGACGGCCTCATCGAGGTCGACCGCGAGGAGATCGTCCAATCTCGACTGCGCCGCTACTACCGGCTCACCGCCGCCGGCGCCCGGCGCCTGGCCGAGGAGACCGCGTGGCTGCGCCGCAACACCGGCGCCGCGACCGCCCGCCTGCGCCGCGGCGGCCTGCTCGCCGAGGGTGGCCCCGCGTGAGCGCCGAGCCCGCCGGCCAGTCCGGCCTGGAGCGGCGATACCGGCGGCTGCTCGCGCTCTGCTACCCGTGGAAGCACCGCCGCGAGTACGAGGGTGAGATGCTCGCGGTGCTGATGGCCGGGGCCCGCCCCGGGCAGCGGTGGCCCTCGGTCCGCGACGCGGCCAACCTGGCCGGGCACGGCCTGCTGGCGAGGTTCGGCGTGGCGGGCACCGGCCTGGCCGCCCCCGCCTGGGCCGACGCCGTCGCGGTCATGGCCGTGCTGAGCGCACTGGCGCTCCTCTCCCAGCGCGTCTCGCGGATCTTCGAGCACCTGCTGCTGCCCGGCCCGGCGCTGCCGCCGCAGCTGTGGCTGCGCGCGCTCGCCTGGGCGGCGGTCATCGCGGCGGTCCTCGCCGGCTGGCGCGTGCTGGCGGCCGGGTGCGCGTGGCTGGCGGTGACCGGCGAGGCGGTGCTGCTCGCCCGGCACTACCAGGACACGCCGGTCGGCGCGGTCGACACGTTGCCGCCGCTGGCCCTCGGCGCCCTGGTCGCGCTCGCGCTCACGATGCCCGCGCCGCGCCGGCGCGCGCTCGCCGTCCTGGGCTGGCGGCGGGCCGCCGTGTTCACGCTCGCCCTCGCGGCGGCGCACGCGGTCTACCTCTACGACAACCGCGCCGGCCTCCGGGCCCTGGCGGACGGCGGCACGGTCTACGTCTGGTTCGGGCTGGAGTCGCAGTCGACCGCCGGGCTCTACCTGATGCTGGGGATCGTCGCGGGCAGCGTGATCGCCGCGCTGGTCGTGCCCGCCACGCTGCCCCGGCCGGTCCGCTGGCGGCTCCTCGCGCTGGTCGCGCCGATCGCCGTGCTGACGGTCATCGTGCGGAAAGGGCTCGACGGCTGGGAGTACTCGAATGGACACATGGGACACCCGATCTACCTCGTGCCGAGCCAGTGGGTCGTGCTGGCCGCCGCGCCGCTGCTGACCTTCGCGATCGGCGCCCTGGTGGTGCACCGGCTGGAGCACGTGCGGCGGATGGTCGCCATCGGCGAGGCAACGGATGGGGCCCGTCCGGCGTCTGACACATGAGCACGGAAAACGGGGAGGGGACCACCATGACGTTCGCCCGGGTGCGCGCGCTGGTGTTCGTCGGTGTCCTGCTGGTCGTGGCGGCGGTGGTGACCCTCGTCGTGATCGGGAAGGACAGCCAGCGCAGCGCGGAGGCCGGCTGCCCGGCGGACTGGCCGCGCGCCGACCTGACGCTGCCCGCCACGCGCGACATCATCGTCGCGGTCTTCAACGGCACCAAGGACACCAGCACCTCGGCCGCGGTCGCCGGCGACTTCCGCAATCGCGGCTTCCAGGTGCGGCCACCCGCCAAGAACGCGAAGCCGGAGAAGGTGGCGGGCGTCGCGGTGCTGCGCCACGGCCCGGACGCGGTGGGCGCCGCCCACGTGGTGCGCGCCTACTTCCTGGGCAAGGCCACATTGGACTACGACGCGGGCCGGCGCGGCACCCAGATCGACGTCGTCATCGGCGCGAAGTTTCAGTCGCTGGCCCAGCCCACCGACGTCAACATCGCATTGGCCGACCTCGGCCACCCCAAGATCCCAGCGGGCGCCTGCGCCCGTGACTGAGGCGGGGCGGTGCCCGCCCGCACGGGGGACGGGCGCGCACCGCGGGGTCACCGCCAGGTGATGCCCACCGTGGCGTTGGCCGCCGGCGTCAGCGTCCGGTTGGCGCCCGCCTCCCAGGTCACCGTGCCGTCCGGGTTCTTCTTGATGAGTTGCCGGTCCAAACCGGATAGTTGGTGGGCGACAGTGCGACGGCGCTGGTCGGGTTCCACGAGCCCAGGGCGGCTGTGGAGCCGACCAGGAAGACGTTCTGCCCGAAGCTCGTCGTGGCGGTCGCGTTGAAGGTGATCGCCGCGGTGCCCGCCGCCACCACCCGTCTGTTCCAGGTCGCGGTGTGCGCCGCCCCGGCCGTGCCCGCGCGGTTGGGCGTGCTTTCCCAGGTGACGGTGCCGTCGCTGATCCGCACCAGCTTCCACTCGAACGCGGTGCCGGCCGGGATCGAGACACTCCCGCTGAACGAGCCGGCGGTCGCGCCCGGCGTGAGGCGCGGGCCGTTCGCCGGCGTCCATGAGCCGAGTGCGGCGATCGAGCCGACGGCGTAGACGTCCTGGCCGGTCGGCGCGGTCACCTGGAACGTCGTGCCGCCCCCGGGAGTCGGCGTGGCGCTCCCGCTCGTGCGCGCGTCGACGTGCAGCGCGACCCCGCGGTTGGCCGGGACGCTCGTCGTGGGGGGACCCTGCAAGGACTTCCTGCATGTGCAGGAAGTTGCTGGCGTCTGGAACGACCGACCCTGGTGCGCTCCAGCTGTCAGTCCTTTTCGGACGCCAGCAGGATGAGCGCCGGGCCGGCCTCGGGCGGCCGCCCGTCGACCAGGGCGATGCCGGTGGAGAAGTCGCCGTCGCGCCACACCTTCGAGCGGTAGCCGGGGCCGCCGTCCTCCGGGTAGCGCGGGTCCTCCGTCCAGCCCTCGCCGAGCGCGCCGGCGTAGTGCGCGGTGACCGCGTCCCAGCCGGTGCCGGCCGGCAGCCGGTATCCGAGGTGCTCCCACGGGCCGTCGAAGTGCTCGCCCAACCGCTGGCGCAGGTCGGCCATGGCGAGGCTGGCGGCGGTGACCGTGTCTCCCGCGCCGAGCCCCTCGACTGCGGCCGGCGGGGCGGGTGGCGGGGCTGGCGGATCGCCCTGCCCGCAGGCGCCCACCGCCAGGAGGGCCGCCAGCAGCGACGCGGACACGCGGATCGGGGTGGCGATCATCGCAGGGGATCGTAGCCGGTCCATGCCAACCCCGCGGACCTACCGTGACTCGACCACACCCGACTCGGACAGCAGCTTCCACAGGCCGGCGCCGTCCGGCGCGGAGAGCCATCGCTTGCCCGCGCGGTCGGAGGCCGTGGTCTCGTTGCCCGCCGGCGAAGGCAGGCCGCCGGCCAGGACGGCCTGGGTGGGGGAGAGCGCGCGGATCGCGACCGCGGCGACCTGGTCGGGGTGGGCCTCGGCGAACGTGCGGTAGATCTCCGGGTCGTGCTGCCCGTCGTCGCCGATGAGCAGCCACCGGATCCACGGGAAGTCCTCGGCCAGCCGGTTGAGCGCGGCCAGCTTGTGCGCGCGGCCGCTGCGGAAGAAGCGGTCCCGCTGCGGGCCCCAGTCGGTGAGCAGGAGCGGGCCCGGCGGGTACAGGTGGCGGGAGAGGAAGCGGGTGAGGGCGGGCGCCACGTTCCAGGCGCCGGTCGAGAGGTAGAGGGTCGGCGCGCCGGGGTGGGCGGCGGTGAGCCGCTCGTACAGCACGGCCATCCCGGGCACGGCGGCGCGGGCGTGCTCGTCCAGCACGAACGTGTTCCAGGCGGCGAGCAGCGGGCGCGGCAGGATGGTGACCATCACCGTGTCGTCGATGTCGGAGACCACGCCGAAGGTGACGGTGGGGTCGACGACGCGCACCGGCGCCTCCACCGGCTCGGCGTCGCCGCTGCTCAGCAGGACGGTGCGCCAGCCCGGCTCGAGGTCGGCCTCGACCACGGTGTCGATGAAGCCGCTGCGGTCGGCGACCGCCTCGTGGCGCCGGCCGGACACCTCCACGGTGAAGGGCGCGTCCTTGGCCGAGACGGTCGTGAAGCTCCGCCAGCCGCGGACCTTGCCGGGCTTGCGGGGGCGGCCCTGGCCGGGGCGGCTCACCATGACCCGGCCCATCACCCGCACCCAGCCGGGGGCGCCGTATCCCGTGTAGGGCACGACCGCCGCCGTCCATCCCCGCTTGCGCAGCCACCTCTCGAAGACCTCGTGCGCCGCGTCTTCGATCCGCGCCGCGCGGTGCACCTCCGTCACCTCGCCAGCCTCGCACACGATCATGGCCAACGCAGCGCGGCCCGGCCGGTCGATCAGGGAGTCGGTGGCGCGACCCGCGGGCCGACCCACCCACCAACTCCCTGATCAACGGCGTCGAGGGAGGGGAGGGTGACGCGGAAGAGGGTGCCGCCGCCCTCCGCCGGGGCGGCCGAGACCTGGCCGGCGTGGGCGGCTACCAGGGACGCGACTATGGCCAGGCCCAGGCCGGCGCCGGCGCCGGTGGAGCGGGTGCGGGACTCGGCGGCGCGGTAGAAGCGTTCGAAGACCCGCTCGGCGTCCTCCGGGGACAGGCCCGGGCCGCGGTCCGCCACCTCCAGCACCGCCGCGCCGTCCTCGACGCCCACGCCGATGCGGACGGGAGTGCCGGCCGGGGTGTGCGCGATGACGTTGCCGACCAAGTTGGCGACCACCTGCCGCAGCCGTGCCTCGTCGCCGGAGACCAGGGCCGCGGCCGCGGTGCCTTCGCCGCCGGGGCCGGTCACCGCGACGGCACGGGTGGGGTCGAGGGCGGTGAGGTCGCGGCGGGCGTCGGCGGCGAGCGTGCGCAGGTCCATCGGCGCCCGGTGCAGCGGCAGGCCGGCGTCGCCCTCGTCGAGCCGGGCCAGCAGCAGCAGGTCCTCGGAAAGCTGGGCCAGCCGCGCGGACTCGCTCTCGATCCGGGCCATCGTGAGGGCGACCTCGGCTTCGCCGGCGACGCCACCCATCCGGTACAGCTCCGTGAAGCCCTTGATGCCGAACAGCGGCGTGCGCAGCTCGTGGCTCACGTCCGCGACGAAGCGCCGCATCCGCGCCTCCGACGCGGCCCGGGCCGCGAACGCGGCCTCGACCTGGCCGAGCATGCCGTTGAGCGCCGTGGAGAGCCGCCCGATCTCGGTGCCGGGCGCGGCTTCGTCGGGTACCCGCTGGGAAAGATCGCCCCCCGCGATGGCCGCCGCGGTCCGCTCGATCCGCCGCAACGGCCGCAGGCCGGCGCGGATCGCGAACCAACCGGCCACGGCGAGCACCGCGATCAGCCCGAGTCCGGTGACGAGGCAGCCGACGCGGAGGCGGGTGACCATGCTGTCCACAGAGGACAACGAGGCGGAGACCACGACGCTGGCGCCGGGCGGTGGCGCCTCGCCGAGCAGGGGTTGGGCCGCCCGGGGGAGCGTGACGGCGCGCCAGCCGGCCACGCCGAACGCCTGACCGCCCTTCGCCGCCACGGCTGCGGCGTCCAGGCGGGGCAGGTCCGGGCCGTCCCGGTCGGTGCGGCGCATCAGCCGTTCGACACTGCCGTCCGGGCGCAGGTAGGCGATCTCGATGTCGCCGACCAGGTCCAGCCGTGTGCCGAGCTCGGCCGGCAGGACCGCCGGGTCGAACGCCGGGATGGCCTCCGGCGACACCGCCGCGAAGAGGGTGGTCAGCTGCACGAGCTGGGAGTCGACCCGCTTGACCAGGTGCCCGCGCAGCACCTCCGAGATCACCGTGCCGCTCACCGTGAAACCCACCGCCAGCAGCGCCACGCAGATCAGCAGCAGCCGCGCCCGTAGCGACAGCCGCCTCATGGACGCGGCTTTCGCAGCACGTAGCCGACGCCGTGCACGGTGTGGATGAGCTTCGGCTCGGTGGTGTCCACCTTGCGGCGCAGGTAGCTGATGTAGGTGTCGACGATGCTGGGGTCGCCGCCGAAGTCGTAGCGCCAGACCTCGTCGAGGATGCGGGCCTTGGCGACGACCTGTCCCGCGTTCGCCATCAGGTAGTGGAGCAGGCGGAACTCGGTGGGCGAGAGCCGCACGGCCCGCCCGCCCCGGGTGACCTGGCGGCCCTCGGGATCGAGGGTGAGGTCACCGACGGTGAGGTCGCCGCCGGCTCCCGTGGTGCGGCGCAGGATCGCGCGGATGCGGGCGATCAGCTCCTCCAGGTTGAACGGCTTCGTGACGTAGTCGTCGCCGCCCAGCGTCAGCCCATTGATCTTGTCTTCGGGCGCGTCGCGAGCGGTGAGGAAGAGCACCGGCACGGGCCGCCCCCGCTCGCGCAGCCGCCGCACCACGTCGAAGCCCTCCATGTCCGGCAGCATGATGTCCAGCAGCACGAGGTCGGGTGCCTGGCGGGCGGCCGCGGAGAGGGCCTCGGCGCCGGTGGCGGCCGACGCGACCGTGAAGCCGGCGAAGCGCAGCGTCGCCGACAGCAGCTCGCGCAGGGTCGGCTCGTCGTCCACCACCAGCAGCCGCGCCGTGCCGTCCATCGTCCCCGCCTCCCCGCCCCTACGCGTCCCGCGCCCGCAGCACCGCGAACGCCACCGCCAGCGTGGCGGCCACCGCGACACAGAGCACCCCGTATCCCGCCCACGGTCCGAGCAGGTCCGGATCCGACTTTACGGTCATCACCTGCGAGCCGGCGGTCGTCGGCCACCACCGCACCAGCCGCTCACCCCACCCGCCCGGCAGCCCCTGGCCGAACGCCGGCACCAGCAGCGTGACCGCCACCAGCACGGTGATCCCGCCCGCCGTGGAGCGCACGAGCGTGCCGACCGCGACGCCGAACAGCCCGATGGCGGCGAGGTAGAGCCCGGCGCCGGCCACCGCCCGCGGCACGTGCGCGTCGGCGAGCGTGGCGTGCGGCGCGTCCGTGCCGGCGAGCGTGACCTGGCCCAGCAGGAACGCCCCGAACCCCACCACCAGCCCGGTGACCAGCGCGACCACCGTGAAGACCGCCACCTTCGCGGCGAGGAGCCGTTCCCGCCTGGGTACCGCCGCGAGGCTGGTGCGGATCATGCCGGTCGCGTACTCGGAGCTGATGACGAGCACGCCGAGGACGCCGATGGCGAGCTGGGCCGCGAGGTAGCTCTGCGTGCTCACCTGCGTGGGGTCGAAGGCGTCCCGCTCGGCCTGGGTCAGCTCCGGGTAGCCGGCGCCGGCGCCGGAGCTGATGAGCACGCCGAGCCCGATCGCCAGGACCGCCATGGCCAGCAGCGTGAACGCGGTGGAGCGCAGCGAGCGCAGCTTCGTCCACTCGGAGAGCAGGATCCCGGTCATCGCTCGACTCCAAACTCGACTGATTCGCGGGTCAGCGCCATGAATGCCTCCTCCAGCGACTGGCTGCGCGGGGTGAGCTCGATCAGCGGTACCCCGTCGATGGCGGCGATACGGCCGATCTCCGCACTGTCCAGATCGGACACGATGAGCGTGGCCGCGTCCTCCCGCTCGACCATCGCGCCGGCGGTGCGGAGCCGGTCGGCGAATGTCGCCGCCTCGGCGGTGCGCACCAGCACCGCCTGGTCGGCGCTGTCCCGCATGAACTCCGCCAGGCCGGTGTCGGCGATCAGGCGGCCGCGGCCGATCACGATCAGGTGGTCGGCGGTGAGCGCCATCTCGCTCATCAGGTGGCTGGAGACCAGCACGGTGCGTCCCTCGGCGGCGAGGTCCCGCATGAGAGTGCGGATCCAGCGGATGCCGTCGGGGTCGAGGCCGTTTACCGGCTCGTCGAACAGCAGGACGGCCGGGTCGCCCAGCAGCGCGGCGGCGATGCCGAGGCGCTGGCTCATGCCCAGCGAGAAGCGCCCCGCCCGGCGGCGGGCCACCGCCTCCAGCCCCACGAGGGCGAGCACCTCGCCGACCCGGCGCCGGCCGATGCGGTTGCTCTGCGCGAGGCAGAGCAGGTGGTGGTACGCGGTGCGGCCGCCGTGCATCGCCCTGGCGTCCAGCAGCGCGCCGACCTCGCGCATGGGTACCGGCAGGTCCGCGTACCGCCGGCCACGCACGGTCACGGTGCCCTTCGTCGGCGCGTCCAGGCCCAGGATCATGCGCATCGTCGTGGTCTTGCCGGCGCCGTTCGGGCCGAGGAAGCCGGTCACCCGTCCCGGCGTGACGGTGCAGGTGAGGTCCTCGACGGCCGCGG
>Ga0272482_10000109_pt1 | contig 25958 bp, 19 predicted proteins | sample RVTome_8_FD_192427 | JGI IMG/M metagenome (GOLD analysis project Ga0272482, IMG submission 192427) | Soil microbial communities from uranium-contaminated site in the Upper Colorado River Basin, Wyoming, United States - RVT160D0 (version 2) ...
CGTAGATGTGCCGTGGGCTGCCCGCGCCCGGCGAGTTGCCGGGCCCTGCCTCCGCGCCGTACAGCCACGCGTACTTCGAGGTCAGCGGGATCGCCTTGTGGAACACGTCGTTGACGTACACGTTGAGGGTGCTGGTGGTGCCGCCACCGCCGGCCGAGTCCGGCATGGAGAAGCGGGTGACCAGCGTGTTGGTGTCGCCCCGCGTGGTGAACTGGACGAACGCGCCGTTCTGGTTGAGCGTGACCGCGCGCCGGCCGGACGCCTCGCCGGCGAGGTCGCCGATCGTCCGGTTAGGACCGACGACGGCGGCACCGCCACCGACCGTGCCCTCCTCGGCTTCGAGGATGTCGAAGGGCATGTTCGCGCCGCGGCCGACGAACAGCGGCCGCTCGCTGGTGTTGTTGGCCTGCTTGACCGGCAGCTCGTTGCCGTCGTTGGCGAGCACGACCCGGACCGTGTACCGGCCGTTGGCGGCCGTCCACGTGCCGAGGCTGATGACCGGCGTGGTGGCGCCGGCCGCGATCGCGCCGCTGTGCGAGCCGGTGAGCGTCCGGACGACCGCACCGGAGTCGTTGAGCACGGTGAGCGTGATGCCGTGCGCGCCCGCCGCCGAGGCGATGTTTCCCTGGTTGCGGATGGACGCGGTGAACGTGACCGTGTTGCCGTTGCCCGGGTTGTTGGGCGTCCAGCCCACGGCCGCGGCCACCAGGTCCGAACTGGACACCGCGGTGACCACAAGGGACGTCGGGCTGGTGAACGCGTTGTTGGCGTCGTTCTGCTCGATGACGTCGTTGTCCTCGTCGACCTTCGCGGTCACCTGGTAGGTGCCGGCGTCGCGAGGCCCGATGTTCGCCGAGACCGTGGCGGAGGCGCCCGCCGCGAGCCCGCCGACGGCGGCGGTGCCGACCAGCGTCGTACCCAGGTAGAAGTTGACGTCCGTGGCGCCGGAGGCCGCGCTGCCCGCGTTGCGCACGGTGGCGGAGAGGTTGATCGCGCTGGTCTCCACCGGTGCCGCCGGGCTGGACGTGATGCCGGTGACGGTCAGGTCCGGGTTGGGCGCCGGCGAGCCGATCACCTGGAACTCCGCGACCTGCCCGCCCGGTGCGCCCGAGTTGGCGGTGAAGCGCAGCTGCACGTCCGCGACGGTCGCGGAGACCGGGATCGTCACGGAGTTGCTGGAGCCGGGGTTGAAGGTGTACGTCTGCGCGGACACCAGGCTGCTGAAGCCGGAGGCGCTCTGCTCTCGCCCGAGTACCTGCACCGTCTGGGTGCGGGTGCCCCAGATCGGGTCCGGGTTGAGCCGCAGCACGACCGAGTTGATGCTCGCGTTCGAGCCGAGCTGCACGGTCAGCGTGCCGGGGAAGCCGTTGGACTCCCAGTAGGTGCCGACGTTGTCGTCGTTGGCGTTGGTGGCGACGAACGTGTGCACGTGGCCGGACTCGGTTATCGGCTTGCCCACGGCGAGGTTGATGCCGCCGGTGGGGCCGCCCGGCCGGGTGACCGTGTTGCTGTTGGCCGACTGGTTGCCGGCCGCGTCCTTGGCCCGCACGTAGTACGAGACCGTGGTGCCGTCCGGCGGGTTGTCGGTGAACGTGGTGACGTTGCCGGCCACGCTCGTGCGCAGCGTGTTGTTGGCGTAGACGTCGTAGCCGGTGACGCCGACGTTGTCCGTCGACGCGTTCCAGGTGAGCCGGATCTGGCCGGTGGCCGGCTGGGTGTAGGCGAGGTTTCCGGGCGTGCTCGGTGCCTCGGTGTCACCGGTCGCCGGGCCGTAGACCTCGAGCTCGGAGAGCTGCCCGGCCGGCCAGCCGGTGTTGGCGGTGATGCTCAGCCGTACGTACCGGGTGGTGGTGGCGGTGAAGTTGATCGTCACGGTGTTGCCGGCCGAGGGGTTGAAGACGTACCCGGCGGAGGCGACCAGCGTGCCGAACGACGAGCCGTTGGTGCTGGACTGCACGGTCAGCGTCTGGGTGCGGGTGCCCCAGCCGGTCGGCAGCTTGAGCACCAGCTGGTTGACGCTCACGGACGAGCCGAGGTCCACCTGGATCCACTGTGGAAACGCGTTGTTCGCGCTCTCCCAGTAGCTACCCTGGTTGGCGTCGTTGGCGTTGCCGCCGGGGAAGCCGCCCTGGGTGCTGCTGACCTGGATCGCCTTGCCGGTGGCGAGGTTGGGGCCGGCCGCGGCGACGGCGAAGACCTCGAGTGTGGAGAGCTGGCCGGCGGCCAGCGCGGTGTTGGCCGTGATGTTGACCCGCACGTACCGCGCGGTGGTGGCGCCGAAGTTGATCGTGACGGTGTTGCCGCTGCCCGGCGCGAACGTGTACGTGGCCGAGGAGACGATCGTGGCGAACGTGCTGCCGTTGGGGCTGCCCTGCACGGACAGCGTCTGGCTGCGCTGGCTCCAGCCGGCCGGGAGCCTGAGCCGCACCTGGTCGATGCTCTGGCTGCTGCCGAGGTCGACCTGCGCCCACTGGGGGAAGGCGCCGGAGCCTTGCCAGTAGGTGGCCTGGTCGCCGTCGGTGAGGTTGCTGACCGGAAACGCGCCGTCGGTGGCGCTCGCCGACGAGGTGTGGCCGGCGGCGAGGTTGGGGCCGCCGGCAGCCTTGGCCGGCGTCGCGATCGCGACCGGCGCGATCAGGACGGCCGCGGCGAGCGCGAGCGCTCTTTTGAATCTGGCTCGGGGGGACATAACGGTGTGGCACCTACTTCCGTGGGCTGTACCGCACCTGCGGGCGGGAGCCCGCGGGAGCGGCAGAAGGGCCAGACCGGTGACGTCGCCACGCCCGGGCGCGTGGGGCGTACCGCGTGCAGTGTTTCGTGGCGATGACGATACAAATACAGACTGATCAACGCAAGAAGCAGATCTATATTCGCAAAAACTAAACTCATGCTACGTGTGCGGCGCCCGCGGGTCGGTGCGGGCTCGGTCCGCCGGCTCGCCCGGCCGGTCTGACCGTGAGCCCGAGGCGCGTCAAGGCATCGACCATCGGTCAAGGCAACGGCGCCGATCCGCCAGATGTCTATTTCCCGAGCGGCGCCGTGGACAGGTCGGTGCGATGCTGAACCGCACGCTGATCACGCGACGAGGGTGGGGGACGCCGTCGGGGGCCGTCGAGAGGTCCGTGATCGGTGGCTCCGGTGGGCAGGCTGCTCCCGGCCGAGAGCCGGGTAGGGCTCTGGGAGTTTGGCATAGCGCTCGACCCGCCGCGTGACCACCGGGTCGTGCTGCCCACCGCCCCGCTGACCGACGCACATCGCGCCGCGATGGACGCGGCCGTCGGCCGGCTGGCCGCGGTGCGCACGGGCACCGGCCTCTACGACACCATCCTGGCCGCCTATATAGCGGGGCGGGACGCGGTCGAAGCGGGCGTATCCAACCAGGTGCTGATCTTCACGGACGGGCGCAACGAGGCCGATCCACAGGGCATCACGCTGGCCCAGCTGACCGCGGAGCTCCGGCGCGCGAAGGACCCGGCGCGCCCGGTACAGCTCAGCGTGGTCGCCTTCGGCCAGCGGCAGGAGGCCAAGCTGCTTGGTGGTCTCCACGGCGAGTGAGGCCCGCCCTCTCCGCATCTACCCAGCTCAGAGTGCTGTTGACAGGGGATACCTAACAGCTAGACTCTAGCTGTTAGGTATTGGAGGAGAGCGCATGAAGTACGTCGTCCTCGGCCTGTTGGCCGCCGGCCCCGCGCACGGCTACGAGGTGCGGCGGCGCTACGACGAGCTCTTCGCCGGCGCCGGCGTGGAGGTCAATGTCGGCCAGATCTACGTCACCCTCGGCCGCCTCGAGAAGGACGGCCTGGTCACCCACACCCCCGCGTCGGGTGGAGACCGGCGGGACCGCAAGGTCTACCGGCTCACCGACACCGGCACCAAGGCGCTGCGCGAGTGGTTCGCCGAGCGCCCCGATACCCCGATCGTCAAGCCGGACGTGCTGCTCAGGCTGGTCACGGCCCGGCTCGCCGCGAGCGTGATCCCGGGCATCGACGCCCGAGCGATCATCGCCGACCACCGCCAGCAGTGCTACGAGGCACTGCGCGACCTCGACCGCCAGGCCGGGCAGACCCCGCCGGGCAGCGTGAGCGGCCTGCTCCTGCAGGCGACCGCGCTGCACCTGCAGGCCGAGCTGCGCTGGCTGGAGGCGTGTGAGCAGCAGCTGACCCAGATCCTTCCCGAAACGGAGCCCCAGCCATGACCCAACCCCTGCTGCGCGCCAGCGCGCTCGTGCGGACCTACCGCGGCGGAGCCCGCGAGCACGCCGCCCTGCGAGACGTCTCCCTGACCGTGGCCGCCGGCGACTGGGTGGCCATCACCGGGCCGAGCGGCTGTGGCAAGTCGACGCTGCTGCATCTGCTCGGTGGCCTGGACAGACCGGACAGCGGCGAGGTGTGGCTGGCCGGCACCCGGCTCGACGACCGCGACGAGAGCGGCCGCGCGCTGCTGCGCCGGCGCCACGTGGGCTTCGTGTTCCAGTTTCTCAACCTGGTGCCGACGATGACCGTGATCGGAAACGTCGAGCTGCCCCTGGTGCTGCAGGGCGTGGCGCGCCGCGAGGCTCGCGCTCGCTCGCTGGAGGTGCTCGAGGAGCTGGGCGTCGGGGACGCCGCCGACGCCGCGCCGGCCGAGCTCTCCGGTGGCCAGCAGCAGCGGGTGGCGCTGGCCCGCGCGGTCGTGCACCGCCCCGACGTGCTGCTCGCCGACGAGCCGACCGGCGCGCTCGACTCGGCCTCCGCCGATGTCGTGCTCGACCTCCTGCGCCGCCGCCACGACAGCGGCCAGAGCATCGTGCTGGTCACCCACGACCACCGGGTGGCGGCCGCGGCCGACCGGGTCGTGACCATGCTCGACGGCGAGATCGTCGACGAGCGCGACCTGACCGGCGCCAAGGATCGCCCCACGTACGCCAACCTGATCAACCTGGAGGGCTGAGCCATGTCCGCCACCCTTCGCCTGGCCCTGTCCGGGTTGCGCGGGCGGAGCAAGGTCGCCGCCGGAGCCACCGCGCTGGTGGCCGCCCTCGCCGCGGCCGCCGTGGTCGCCGGGCTCTCCGTGCAGAGCCAGGGCGGCCCGCAGGTCGACGAGATCTACCGCGACTCCGGCCGTCCCGACCTGGTGGTCTACGGCGAGCCGGGCGCGCTGGAAGGGCTGCGCGGCGACGCCGCGTTCGCCGCGACCGGCCCGGTCACCGCCTACACCACGGGCGAGGTCGAGCTCGGTGACGGATCGGTGGAGGCGCGCGTCGCCACACCTCCGCCGGCATCCGCTGTGGGTGCGCCCCAGCTGCGCACCGGACGCTGGGCGTCGGCGGCGGGCGAGGTCGTGTTCGATCGCGCGGCCGCCGTCGAGGCCGGGGTCCGCGACGGCGATCGGGTACGGATCAACGCGGCTGGCGGCCTGGTGACCCTTACCGTGGTCGGCACCGCCGTCGACCTCACCGACTGCTTCTACCCCGACTGCGACCCGATCCGCCTCTTCGTCGACCCGGCCGGGCTGCGGGCGCTCGCGCCCGATGTAGCCGACCAGCATTCGATGCTCATCGCGCGGCTCGCCGACCCGGATGCCGCCGACGCCGCGGCCGCCCGGCTCGGTGGCAGCGCCGGGGTCGAGGGCGTGCAGCCGTGGCCGGACACCCGCGACGACATCCTCACGCGCGAGCTCATCTTCGGTGCCTCGCTCGCCGCGTTCGGCATCTTCGTCCTGCTCGCGGCCGCGTTCGTGGTGGCCGGCACGGCGGCCGCGCGGCTGCTGGCCCGGCGCCGGGAGATCGCGATGCTGCAGGCCGTCGGATACACCAACCGCCAGATCATCGGTGGCCTCCTCGCCGAGACGCTGATCCTCGGCCTGGCCGGCGCGGTCCTCGGCTGGCTGGCGGGCACGCTGCTCGCGCCGTTCCTCCAGGTGGGGCTCTCCGCGGCGATGGGCCGCACCGGCCTTCGGGTGAGCGTGGTGTCGCTGCTGATCGCGGTCGCGTTCGTCGGTGTGATCCTGACCGCCGCCACCGTGCTGCCCGCGCGGCGGGCGGCCCGCCAGCCGGTCACCGACGTGCTTCGCGACGCGCCGCCGCGTTCGGCCGCGCCGGCCCGCGTGGCCCGGCTGCTCGATCGGCTGCGGCTCGCGCCGGCGACCCGGTTCGGGATCGGCACGGTGCTGGCGCGGCCGGCCCGGTCAGCGCTGACCGCCGCCGCGCTCGCGATCGCCGTGGCCGCGGTCGTGGTGGCCGCCGGCTTCCTGACCACAATGGACAGGTTCGTCACCGAGCCGGCGAGCGCGGGCGACCCCTACGACGCGGCCGTCGCCGGCGACGGCACCGACGGCGCGCGCACCGCCGCGGCTCTCTCGTCGATGCCCGAGGTCGCCGGCTGGTACACCCAGACCGACCGGCGGGCCACGCTCGGCGAGGAGACGTTCCTGGCCCGGGCGGTCGGAGGCGACCCGGCACAGGCAGGCTTCCTGGTGCGTGAGGGCCAGCCGCTGCGGGCGGCGGGGGAGGCGCTCGTGGGGTACGGGTTCTTGAAGCGGTTCGGCCTCGGCGTCGGCGACACCGTCGACATCCGGGCCGGCGACACGCCCCTCGCCCTGAAGATCGTCGGCTGGTACAGCGAGACCGAGGACACCGGCGAGGTGCTGATGTACCGGGCCGAGATGCTCCCCGGTGCCACGCCCGACGCGTTTCTGGTCTCGGCCCGGAGCGGCACGCCCGCGGCGCTCGCGACCGCGCTGCGGGAGAGGCTCGGTCCGGCCGCGACCGTGCATCCGATCGAGGCCGACTCCGACGAGCTGACCCTCTTCACCTACTCGATGCTCGTCATGGCCGGCCTGGTGCTCGTCGTGAGCCTCGCCAACCTGGCCGCCGCCCTGCTCAGCGGGGCCCGGGAGCGAGCCCGCGTGCTCGGCGTGCTGCGCACGGTCGGGTTCACGGTGCGGCAGACGCTCGCCCAGTCGGCGAGCGGCGGGGCCGTGCTCGGGGTGGCGGCCGGCATCGTCGGCCTGCCCGTGGGGCTCGTCCTCTTCCAGGTGCTCTCCGACCAGATGACCATCGGGATCGGGGCCGGGCCGGGCCTCTCCCGAAGCCCCTCGTGGGTGCTGCTCGTCCTGACCGTGCCCGCGGCGGCACTCATCGGCGCCCTCGCCGGCGCCGCGGTGACGCGACGCCTCGCCGGCACGCCCGCCTCGACGCTCGTCCGCTGGGAGTGATCGCGATGACGATGCTCGTCCCGGCGACCGAGGTGGCCCGCCCGTCCCGGCCCGCCCGCCGGCCCGAGCTCGACGCGATCCGCGCCTTCGTGGTGATGGGGCTGGTGTTCTTCCACTCGGCACTGGTCTTCGACGCGCGCGACGACTTCTACGTCAAGAACCCCGAGACCACCGGCGTGATCACCATCTTCGCGGGGCTGGCCGTGGTGTGGGCGATGCCGATGCTCTTCATGGTGGCCGGCCTCGGCTCGTGGCACTCGCTACGCCGCCGCGGCCCGGCCGGCATGGCCGCCGAGCGGCTGCGCCGCCTCGGGGTGCCGCTGGTCTTCGTGACGGTGGCGCTCGTCCCGCTGCCGCAGTGGCTCCGGATGCGCGGCGAGACCGGCTCCGACGAGTCCTACCTGCGGTTCCTGCCACGGTTCTTCGACGTGCGCCTGGATCTGTCCGACTTCCCGTTCGTGCTGCGGGGCGAGCATTTCGAGACCGGGCACCTGTGGTTCGTGGTGCTGCTGCTCGCGTTCTCGCTGATGCTGGCGCCGGTCGCGGCCTGGCTCCCGCGCGAGCCCACCCGCCGGCTGCTCGACCGGCTGGCCACGGTGGCGCAGCGCCGCGGCGCGATCCTGCTGCCGGCGATCCCGGTCGCGGCGCTCTGCGCGCTGGTGGGGCTCGAGGAGGCGTTCGCGGGCTGGAGCCGGTGGGCATACCTGCTGTTCTTCGTGTACGGCGTGGTGCTGGCGTCCGACCCGCGATTCCGGGAGGCCATGCGCCGGGAGGCCATGCGGGCCGGCGTGCTGGCGGTCGCGCTCTTCTCGATCGGTGCCGTGGCCTTCATGTCAGCGGAGGACCCGTTCACCGACATGACCGGCGTCGCGATCGTCGGCCGCACCCTCTATGGGCTGACCGGCTGGTGCGCGCTGGTGGCCATCGCCGGGCTCCTCGACCGGCGCCAAGCCTCCACATCGGATAGTGCGGGAGGGAGCCGCCGGCGGCTGTTCGACTACGTGGGCACCGCCGCGCTGCCGCTCTACCTCCTGCACCAGCCCATCCTCGTCGCCGTCGCCTACGTGGTGGTGCGCTGGGACGCGGCGATCCCGGTCAAGTACGCCGTCCTCGTCACGGTCACTTACGCCATCACGGTGGCCGCCTACGAGCTGCTCGTGCGGCGCGTCCGGCTGGCGCGGTTCCTTTTCGGGCTACGGGAGCCCACGGTCGGCCTGATACATTCACGAGCGTGACGGATCCGGCGCACCCGCGACGGGTCGCCGCGCTGCCCCTGCTCCTGGCCCTCTTCGTCACGCTCCTCGTCCCGCCGCCGACCGCGCGGCCCGCACCGCCCGCGTCGACAGCTGCCGGCGCGGGCGTCGCCGCGTCCGGGCGGTTCGCGGCGACCTCCGCCTGGCCGAGCGCGTTCGCGGTCGTCGTGGCGATCGGGTCCGCCGCCGCGGCGTCATCGGCACCGGGCGCCGTCGCGGCCGCCACCAGCACGACGCTCGCGCCACCGGTGGCCGGCTGGTCGGTCCCGCTCCGCTCCACAGTGGAGCGAGCGGCCGGCGCACTGCTCCTCGCCTTCCGGGGCCGGGCTCCGCCTGCCTGACGGCACGCGTCGAGTCCACCCTTCGCCCGGTGCTGCCGGGTTTCCCATCCTTAGCGAGGAGAGCCATCGTGTCGCGCGCCAATGCCGCGCGCGCCGTTCTCGCCCTGGTCGTCATCGTCGTGTCTGGATGGCTCATCGCCGTCCGGCCGGTGCGACTGGGGCTGGATCTGCGCGGCGGCACCCAGATAGTGCTGGAAACAACAGATGGCGAGCTGGCGAAGGCCACCGCCGAGACCACGGACGAGGCGGTCGAGGTGCTCCGCCGCCGCGTCGACGCGCTCGGACTGTCCGAGCCCACGCTGGCCCGGGCCGGCGATCGGCGCATCATCGTCGAGCTGCCCGGGGTCAGCGATCCCCGCCAGGCGACCGAGGTGATCGGCCGCACCGCCCAGCTCACCTTCCGCCCCGTACTCGCCGGTGAGTCCACCGTGGAGGGTGGCCAGACGCTGCCGGACGAGCGGGGGCGGCCGCTCCGGCTCGGGCCGGCCGCGCTCACCGGCAGCCAGGTGGCGGACGCGACCGCCACGCGCGGCCAGGTCGGCGGCTGGGAGATCCAGCTCGACTTCCGCGACGCGGGAAAGGCCGCGTGGGCGAAGCTGACCGGCACCGCCGCCTGCGCTCGGCTCGGCGACCCGACCTGGCGCGTGGCCGTCGTGCTGGACGATCGCGTACTGGTTTCCGCCGAGGTGGACACCGAGACCCCGTGCGGCACCGGCAACGCGAGTGGTCGGGCCCGCATCACGGGTACGTTCACCGCAGCCGAGGCGCGCGAGCTCGCGCTGCTGGTGCGGGCCGGGGCGCTGCCGACGCCGGTCGAGATCATCGAGCAGCGCACGGTCGGGCCCACGCTCGGCCAGGAGGCGATCGAGGCCTCCGCCCGGGCGGCGATCATCGGGGTGCTGGCCACCGCGCTGTTCGTCGCCGCCGCGTACCGGCTGGTCGGCCTCATGGCCGCGGTGGCCCTCGGCGCGTACGGGCTGGTCTCGTACGCGGCCCTGCTCGCCCTCGGCGCCACGCTCACCCTGCCCGGGCTCGCCGGGTTCGTCCTGGCGATCGGGATGGCCATCGACGCCAACGTGCTCGTGTTCGAGCGGGCCCGCGAGGAGTACGCCACCGGCCGGCGCACGCCAGTCACCGCGCTGCGGACCGGCTTCACGCGGGCCTGGTCGGCGATCGCGGATGCCAACGTCACCACCCTGCTCGCGGGCGGGCTGCTGTTCTTCCTCGCCGCCGGGCCGGTACGCGGCTTCGGCGTCACGCTGTCCGTGGGCGTGGTCGTGTCGATGTTCACCGCGCTCGTGCTGGCCCGCACACTCACCGAGGGCGCGCTCGGGCTCGCGCGGCGGCGGCCACGGTGGACCGGGCTGGCGCACACCGGCTGGGTCCGCCGCGCCCTCGCCCGCCGCGAACCCGACATCATGGGTCGCCGGCGCCGCTGGCTGGCGATCTCGGCGCTCGCCGTCGCGCTGGCGGTGACCGGCATCGCGGTGCGGGGGCTCAACCTCGGTGTCGAGTTCACCGGGGGCCGCCTGGTCACGTACACGATGAGTGCTCCGCTCAGCCCGGAGGCGGTGCGGACCGCGGTGGCCGAGGCGGGACTACCTCGGGCGGTCGTCAACGCGCAGGGACCCACGGGGGTGAGCGTCCGTGCGGGCCCGTTCGACGACACGACCGAGGCGCGGGTGCGCCAGGAGCTCACCGAGGCCGGCGGCGGGCAGGTGAGCCGGGAGCGGGACGACCGGATCGGCCCCAGCCTCGGCGAGGAGCTGCGGCGCAAGGCCGTGGTGGCGCTGGTCGTGGCGCTCGGCGCGCAGCTCGCGTACCTGGCCGTGCGCTTCCAATGGCGCTGGGGCGTGGCGACGGTCGCGGCGATGGCGCACGACGTACTCCTGCTGCTCGGCGTCTTCGCCTGGCTGGGCCGCCCGGTCGACGGCGTCTTCCTCGCCGCGCTGCTGACCGTCATCGGATACTCGGTCAACGACTCCGTCGTGGTCTTCGACCGGGTCCGCGAGCTGGCCCGGGCGAGACCGAAGGGCCGGGCCCGGGTGCCGTTCGCGACGCTCGCCAACCGGGCCTGCCTGCAGACCGTGCCCCGCACGGTGAGCACCGGCCTGGGCGCGGTCTTCGTGCTGGTCGCGCTCGCCGCGCTGGGCGGTGACACACTGTTCGACTTCGCGCTCGCGCTGCTGATCGGGGTGGGCGTCGGGACGTACTCCTCGGTGTTCGTAGCCACGCCCCTGGCCGTGGAGCTGGAGAGGTAGCGGCTGGTGGCGGGGCCGGCTCCCCGCCACCACCCTGCTAGGGTCCTGCCGTGAAACGCGAGGAGTGAGCTCCGACGGCCTGGCCGGCGGGCGGCGGCCCGCATGCGAGCGTGACCGAAAGGCAAGCACATTGACCGACGCTGACGTGCACCTCGTCGCCCAGCCGCGCCTCGACACCGTCGTGACCGAGTTCCACACGGAGAGCCGGCGGCTGCGCAGTGACTACGCCGGGATGGCCTGGATCGGCGACGAGCCGGACGGCGAGACCGGCATGATGGGCCCCGACTACCGCCGCCGCACGATCGACTCGCAGCTCTTCCTGCCCGACACCCACTGGTACGACGTGGACTCCCTCGACGACGTCGAGGTGCAGCTCGCGGTCGGCCTGGTGCAGGTGCCCGCCACCGACCGGGGCACGCAGGGCCTGGTCGGCGCGATCGGCGAGCCCGAGGTCGACTTCTTCGAGCACCCGGGCGGCCTCGACGGGGTCGGGCTCTGTCTGAGCCTGCACGGCGAGATCTGGTCGAACGTCGGCCTGTCGTACCGGGTCACCGTGCTCGCCCGCCCAGAGGCCCTGCTCCGCAAGGGCGAGATGCCCCAGCACGACGACGAAGACGCCTCCTGATCTGTCGCGACCTCTAAAGACCTTTTCGGGGTGGGGGTTTCCCGTGATCAAAGGTCCTCTCAAGCAGTTCTAACTGCTTGAGAGGACCTTTGATCACGGCCGGCGGCGCGAGCGCGGTAGCCCTGGAATTGATCGTCTCGCGTGCCGGAGGCCGAAAGTGGCCGCGACCAACAGCGGACGGGTGAGGCCGCGGGAGCAGCGGTCCGGACCACGACGGGCGTCGCGGTAGCTCAAATTCCTTCCGATCTGCGCACGCCGCGGACCACGAGCTCGCCGAGCACCTCGGCCGCGTGCTCCTGGGTGAGCGGGACGCGCGGCTGCTGGACCGCCACGGCTATCGGGTGCGCACCGCCGAGTGGCTCACGGTCGTCGCCGGCTGAGTGGCCAGCACGTCGTCGATCGCTCCGGCGAGCAGCCCGCGCAGGGTCTCGTCCGGGTCGGGGATGCAGGCCCTGGCGATGCCCTGCACGGCGAACTCGACCGTGCGTGGCGCGCCGTGCCGCTGGTACATCCTCCGGGAGACGGAGACGTCGTAGGTGAACCGGTGTGCCCAGCGTGCCGCGAGTGGCGCGCGGAGCAGCGCGCCCCGGCTGGATGGCCGGAGCGTGTCCGGTGGTCGCCCGTCGAGGCCGGCGAGCAGGCGGTTTCCGCTCAGCACCGAGACAGCCATCGCGTTTTGCATCTCGGCGGAGACGACCGGCAGGGCGGTCTCGCCGGCGCGCAGCGCGATCAGCGCGTCCCAGCGGACGTCGTCGCTGGTCAGGCCGATCACCGAGGGGATCAGCCCGGCGAGGCGCTGGCGGCCCGCGTCGCTGGTGTGGTCGTTGACCAGGCGAGCGAGCGAGGCGAGCAGTGGGTGTGTGCAGGCGGGGTGGTCGCTCCACCGCTCACCGGCGAGGTAGGACGCCATCTCCATGAAGCAGGCGCCCTTGCGCGGATTGCGGTGGCGCCCGCGGGACAACACCGGCATCGAGTCAGGCAGGTGGACATCGGTCGTCATGGGCACCTCCAGGCGAACAGGTGCGGTTTCAGACTCCTCTCAGTTTCCCCCAGGTGGCCGCTCTAGTCACGGGCATTACCAGCGGCCGGCACCAGCGGGCGAACCCATCGCGTCCAGGACGAATCAGGCATATAACCGGCGGTGCGGTACAGCTCGTGGGCGCCAGGGTTGCCGTCGTCGACCATCGCGTCGGAACGGCGGCCGCCCAGCTCGACGAAGCGCTCCTCGGCGGCGGCGAGCAGCGCGCGGCCGATGCCCTGCCGGCGGTGGTCGGGGGAGACGGCGAGCCGGTAGATGTGGCAGCGCCACCCGTCCCAGGCGGCGATCACCGTGCCCACGACCGTGCCACCCGACTCGGCGATCAGCACCGACTCCGGGTCGTGGCGCAGCAGCCGGGTCACGCCCGCCAGGTCGTCGCTCACGCTGCGACCGTGTGCCGACGCGGACCAGAAAGCCAGCAGTCGCTCGGCGTCGTCCAGCCGGCCGGCGCGGATCTTCATCGTTACACTCTCCCCGGCGGGGGGCCGTGCCGCGTATGTGACGTGGATCGCAGGAGCGATGTCGAGGATCAGGGCGCCGCTCCGACCTACCGGTGCGAGGTGCCCGCCCCGGGCATCGACACCACGAGGGGTGACGTCGTGAAGTACATGATGTTGATCTATCAGAACACCGCCGCGGCGGCGGCCATGTCCGAGGAGGAGATGGGCGTCCTGCAGACCGAGGCCGGTGACATCTGGCAGGAGCTGGTCAAGACCGGCGAGTGGGTCAGCGGCGCCGGGCTCGCCAGTCCGGCGCAGGCCAAGGCCATCCGGGTCCGCGACGGGGTCGCGGCCGTGACGGACGGGCCGTTCAGCGAGGCCAAGGAGCAGCTCGCCGGCATCTGCATCTTCGAGGTGGAGACGCTGGAACGGGCCGTCGAGATCTGCGAACGCTGGCCGGACTCGCGCTACTGGGGTGTCGAACTGCGCGAGATCGTCGGCGTCGCCGACGCCTGAGCGAAACCCCCTTTCATCAGGGCGTCCCCGCACCCGGGGGCGCCCTGACGCCGTCTCCGCCCCGAAAACGACGCACGCCGTGTGCGACCGGCAGCGGCGGCCCCGTTGTCTGATCCCCCAGGTTGATCGTTCCGGCGAATCTGGCCGCTCCCAAAGACGGTCGACCGCGATACCAGGCCTGGGGAGGCAGTACGCGGTAAGGGGAGAGAGACCATGCCACAGGAGACGTCCGCAACGGGGCTGCGCGCGATGGCGGCCGAGGTGTTCGACGTACCGGCGGAGGAGATCACCGACGGCGCGGCCTTCTACGAGGATCTCGGCGTCGACTCACTGCAGAAGGTCGACTTCGTCGTGCGGATGGAGCGGCAGCTTGGGCTGAAGCTCACCGACGACGAGGCGGCCGGCATGCGAGACCTCGGCGGGGCGATCGCCGTCCTACGCAGCAGAGGCCTTCGCGTTGGACCGTGACGGCGTCGCGGTGTCCGGCGTGGGTGCGGTCTCACCCGCCGGGCTTGGCGTGCACGCGCTGTGGCGCGCCATCGAGGACCGCCGGGTGCTCACCGGACCGGTGACGCGCTACGACCTGTCTGGATACCCGACCCAACGGGCGGCCGAGGTGCCGCCTGGCGCGGTGGCGGCGCTCGACTCGCTGGTGCCACGGCACGAGTCGCTCGCCGCCCGCTACCTGGCCGCCGCCACGCTCGAAGCACTCGGCGACGCGGGCCTGCCCGCACACCGGCGGCGCGGGCGGCTGGGGTTGTTCGTGGGGACGGTCATGGGCACCCGGCCGCTGCTGGACCGGGCGATCGGGCGCGGGCCGCTCGGCGTGGCCGACCGGGCCTGGGCCCGCCCTGACGAGCTGCTCACCGCCACCCGCCAGGTGGTCACTGTGGACGGTCCGGCGGTGCTGCTCGCGCCGGGCTGCTCCGCCGGCAACGAAGCGATCGCCGCGGGTGCCGCCGCGGTGGCCTCCGGTGAGGTGGACGTGGCGATCTGCGGTGGGGCGGACGAGCTGTCGCTGGAGGTGTTCGCGTTCTTCACCTCGATGCGCGCGCTCGCCGGCGACGAGGTCCGGCCGTTCGACGTAGGGCGGCGGGGCACGATGCCGGGCGAGGGAGCCGCGGTGCTGGTCCTGGAGCGGGCCGACCGGGTCGCCGGCCGGGGCCGCCAACCGCTCGCCCGGGTACTCGCCACGGCGTCCGCCGCCGACGCACACAACCAGACGCGGCCGCATCCGGATGGCACCGGCCTGATCGCGACGATCCAGACCTGCCTGGACCGCGCCCGGGTGGAGCCCGACGACGTCGACTGGGTCTGCGCGCACGGCACCGGGACGCCGGCCAACGACGCGGTCGAGGCCCGCGCGGTCGCCAAGGCCCTGAGCGGCCGGCGGCGCCCCGTGCTCTCCTCGGTCAAGGGACAGCTGGGCCACGCGGAGGGCGCGGCCGCCGTCCTCGAGGCCGTCATCGGTGTACGCGCGCTCACCCACGACCTCGTGCCCGGCAACGTGACGCTCGTCGACCCGGATCCGGAGTGCGCCGGCGTCGACCTGGTGGAGCCGGCCGGCCGGCGGGGGCCGGTACGCCGGGTGCTGAGCCAGGCGTACGGATTCGGCGGCGCGGTCTGCACCGTGCTCCTCGGGAAGGGGACCCCCGATGCCCGCTAGCGTCGCCATCCGTGGCGTGGGCCTGCGCCTGTCCGAAGTGGACGACCTGGCGTCGCTCGCCCGTTGCCTGTCCGCCGCACCGGTCCCCCCGCCGGCGCGCCGCTTCGCCGTGCCGGACACCGTGCTGGCGCCGGTGGAGCGGGGCGTGTACGGGCCGGTCGAGCCCCGCGTGCCGGCCCGCGCCGGCGCCCGAGGGCTGCGCACCATGCCGCACGAGTCGCTGCTCGCACTGGCCTCCGCGGCGGAAATCCCGGCGCGCGCGGACGGTCGGGCGCCGGATGACACGACGGCGGTGGTGTGGGCCAGCTCCACGGCCGGGCTGCCGGAGTACGCCACCGTGTGCGCCGAGGCGTCCACATTGGAGCCCGGCTTCGTGGCGCCGGCGCTCGGCCCGGCCTCGGCGTACAACGGGCCGGCCGCCACCGTCTCCATCCGGCTCGGCCTCGCCGGCCCCAACCTCACCCTCACCGGCGGCGCCACGGCCGGCATCTCGGCGATCGCGGAGGCCATGCGGCTCATCGCGGCCGGCGACGCCAGCGCCGCGGTCGTCGGCGCCTCCGCCACCGTGACCCGCTGGAGCCTCACCGCCGCCCAGGACCACCTCACACCGGCCGAGGGCGCCGCCTGCCTGGCGCTGGACCCCGCCGGTGGGCCGGGCATCCAGCTGCGCGAGTGCCACCGCACCGACCTCGTCCGCGCCACCGCCCGCGTGATCCAGGCCGCCGCGCGGCCGGAGACCCGCCCGGACGGCCTCGTCATATCCACATTGGACACCGGACTCGCGGGCGCGCTGGCGTCCGGTCAACCCTTCCCCGTCTGGCACGTCGAGCGGGTGCTCGGCGACCTTGGCGCGGCGGGCGGGTTTCTCGCGGTGGTGGGTGCCGCCGCGCTCTGCGCCGCCGCCACAGGCCCCACGAACATCCTCGCCCTCGCGGTCGAGCCGTGCGGGAGCACGGCCAGCTTGGAGGTTTCCTCATCGTGAACAACAACATCGTCGAGCACCTGCTCTCCGCCGGTAAACCCGACGCGACCGCGTACGTGGATGCCGGTGGGCAGATCACGTACGCCGAGCTGGCCCGGGCGGTGCACGCGTACGCGGCACGGCTGGACGGCTCCGCCTTCCGCCCGGGAAGCAACGCGCTGATCGTCGCCGACGACTCGATCGCGACGGTCGTGGCGATCCTGGGCGTCTGGTGGGCCGGCGGCGTGCCCGTGCCGGTGAGCCCGATGCTCACCCCGGCCGAGATCGAGTTCATCGCGGCCGACTGCTCCGCCACGTACCTTCACGTGGACGAGCGCGCCGAGACGCGCCTGCCCGCCAAGGGCGCGCTCGACCTGCCCCGCGGCCGGGCCGACCGGATGGCCCCCTACGACGGCGAGATCCCGGCGCCCGCGCACCAGGGCGACGGCGACATCGTGCTGATCCAGTACACGTCCGGCAGCACCGGCCAGCCGAAGGGGGTGCTGCACACACGCACCGGGATCGACAGCGTCCTCAGTGGATTCGGGCGGATCATGGCGCTGTCGCCGGCCGACACCGTGCTCTCCACGGCCAAGCTCTCCTTCGGGTACGGCTTCGGCAACTCGCTGCTCTTCCCGCTCGCCGCGGGCGCCCGTACCGTGCTGAGCGCCGGACCGCCGGACGTCTTCCAGGTCGCCGCCACGCTCGCCGCGCACCGGCCCACGGTGCTGTGCTCGGTGCCCCGGGTGTACGCCGCGCTGCTGGAGCGGGTCCGCCAGGGCGAGGCGCTCGCGTTCGGCTCGCTGCGGCTGGCCGTCTCGGCCGGCGAGCACCTGCCCGCGCCGATGTGCGGCGAGTTCGCCCAGGTGTGCAGCGCCCCGCTGGTCAACGGGCTCGGCGCGACCGAGGTGCTGCACATCGTGGTGGCGACGAACGGCAGCCGCCCCGGCTCGACCGGCATCCCCGTACCGGGTGTGCGGATCACCGTGCGCGACGACCAGGGCGGGGTCGTGCCGGATGGCGTCGAGGGGCGGCTGCACGTCTCCGGCGGCTCGGTCGCGGCCGGCTACCTCGACCGCGCCGACGCCACCGCCCGCACGTTCGCCGACGGCGGCGCGTACACCGGCGACATCGTGCGGCGCGCCGTGGACGGCGACCTGGAGTACATCTGCCGCCGCGACGACCTCATCAACGTGGGCGGTTTCAAGGTGTCGCCCTTCGAGGTGGAGGCCGCCGCCCGCGACGTGGACGGGCTCTCCCAGGTCGCGGTCGTTGGCTCGCGGGACGCCAGCGGGCTGGAGCAGGCGGTCGCGTACCTCGTGCCGATCAACGGGGTGGACCGCGGCGTGCTGCGTTCGGCCGCCCGCCGCGCGTTCCGCGACCAGCTGCCGGTCTTCAAGCGCCCGGCCGTCATCGAGGTCGTCGACCAGCTGCCGGTCACCTCGACCGGCAAGCTGGCGCGTTTCAAGCTGCGTACCGGCGAGGTGGACGTCACGCTGCGCGTGCTCCGTGAGGGGCGGGGAGCGGGAGTCGCGCGGCTACGGGACTTGCCCACGACGGCGGACGAGCGCCGAGCGACGGAGCGGGGCAGGCACGGCCGCACGCTGATCTGCCTGCCGTACGCGGGGGGCTCGGCCGGCTCGTTCACGCGGCTGGCCAAGCACCTCCCCGAGTCGTGGCGCGTGGTCGCGGGCGAGGCGAGCCTGCGCGGCCCGGTCACCGTGGCCGACGTGGCGGACGCGTGGTGGAAGGCGATCACGCCGTACCTCTCGTCCGGCACCGTCCTCTTCGGACACAGCCTGGGCGCGCTCGTCGCCGCCGAGGTCGCCAACCGCGCCGGCGCCGGGCTGGAGCCGGCCCACGTGGTGCTCTCCGCCCCGCCGCTGTCCGGCGCGACCGCCAGGGCCATCCGCTCCCAGGAGGACGCGGAGCTGGTGGCCGACCTGACCCGCAGCGGGCTGATGCCGCCGACCACGCTCACGGCGGACGAGGTCGGGCGCCTGCTGCTGCCGCGCTTCCGGCGGGACCTGTCGCTGGTGCCGGACGAGTGGACGCCGGCGCTGGAGACCCCGGTGCACGTGCTGGTCGGTGCCGAGGACACGCTCTGCACCCTGCCAGCCGTCGCCGCCCGCCTCCGCCCGTCGATGGTCGCCAGCACGCACGTGGTCGACGGCGGTCACTACTTCGTGGTGACCAACCCGGTCCAGACCGCCACCGTGCTGGCCGGCCTCTACCCGTAGCAGGCGGGGCGGGAAGAGGCCCCCGCCCGCCCGCCGTTGCCGCGGCGGGCGGGCGGGACCTGTATTTCGTGGGTGTAGCGTCTCAGCGTCGCTGGAATCGCTTTGGGGGACCGTGGGCGAGGGCCCGTGGCGTGGTCTCGCCCACGGCCGCCGCCGGCCGCTCCGGCGGTAAGCCCAGACGCAGCGACTGACCATTCGAACATCGCACCCTGGGACCCGGAACGCCTCGTGCGAACGGATGACCTGTTTCGCTTGCGAAGAGCTACCCGTTGAGGTAGGCGACGACAGCGAGCACGCGGCGGTTGTCGTCGTCGGACGGCGGCAGGCCGAGCTTGGTGAAAATATTGTTGATGTGCTTGCCCACGGCCTTGTCGGTAACGAAGAGGCGGCTCGCGATCGCGTTGTTGGAGCGGCCCTCGGCCATCAGGCCGAGCACCTCGCGCTCGCGCGGGGTCAGCGCCTTCAGCGGCTCCTCGGCCGAGCGGCGGGCCAGGAGCTGGCCGACCACCTCGGGGTCGAGCGCGGTGCCGCCGGCCGCCACCCGCTTGACCGCGTCGACGAACTGGCTCACGTGCGAGACGCGGTCCTTGAGCAGGTAGCCGACGCCGCCGGTGCGGTCCGAGAGCAGCTCGCGGGCGTACAGCTGTTCGACATGCTGGGACAGCACGAGCACCGGCATGCCGGGCACCTGCTGGCGGGCGGCGATCGCGGCCTGGAGCCCCTCGTCGGTGAACGTGGGCGGCAGCCGCACGTCGACCACGGCCACGTCCGGGCGGTGCTTGAGCAGCGCGGGGAGCAGGGAGGGCCCGTTGTCGACGGCCTCGACGACCTCGAAGTCGTACGCGTTGAGCAGCCGGATCAGCCCGTCCCGGAGGAGGGCAAGGTCTTCGGCGATGACAACTCGCACGGCAGCTCCATGGTCACGACGGTCGGGCCGCCGGGCGGGCTGCTCACGGCGACCGTTCCATCGAATGCTGCCAGGCGCCGCTCCATGCCGCGCAGCCCGGTGCCTCCCTCGGGGTTGGCGCCGCCCACCCCGTCGTCACTGACCGTCATGCCGAGGCTGCGGCCGTCGTGCCGGACCAGCACCCAGGCGCGGGTGGCGTGGCTGTGCTTCACCACGTTGGCGAGGGCCTCGGCGATCGCGAAGTAGCCGGCCGACTCGACCGGTGCCTGCGGGCGCCCGGCGATCTCGATGTCGACCTCGACCGGGATGGGCAGGGTGAGCGCGAGCGCGCGCACCGCGCCGTCGAGCCCGCGCTCGGCCAGCACCGGGGGGTGGATGCCGCGGACCAGGTCGCGCAGCTCGGAGAGGGCCTGGTCGCTGGCGTCGCGGGCCTCGGCGAGCAGCTTCTGCGCGGCGACCGGGTCGCGGGTGACGAGGTCTTCGGCCAGCCCCAGGCTCATACCCAGCGACACGATCCGGGCCTGGGCGCCGTCGTGCAGGTCGCGCTCGATGCGGCGCAGCTCGGCGGCCTGGGCGTCGACGGTCTCCGCCCGGGTCTGGGTCAGCACCCGCACCCGCCGGTCGAGCACCGCCTGGCGGGTGGGGCCGAGCAGGAGCCTCGTGAACCGGTCGTGCGACCGCAGGATCACCGGCGAGATGGCCAGGCCGAGCGCCAGGATGAGCACGCCCTGGGGGATCGCGGCGATGCCCTCGAACGGGATGTCGATCAGCCAGCCCGGGCCGTAGTGGTATCCGTCGACGAACTGCAGCACGGTCGGCATGACGAGGATGCCCTCGACGCCGTATCCGACCACGGCCGCCGGCAGGATGCCGAGCGCCAGCGTGAGCGGTGAGCAGAGCAGCCACAGGATGTCGCGCCACGTGGCCGGGTCGCCGAGCATCCACCGGCAGCGCTGCCAGGCCCCGATCACGCCGAACGAGGCCATCGGCGGCCGCGGCTTGTAGGGCGCGGGGATCTCCACGCCCGACCACTGGCCGGCCAGCTTGCGCCGCTCGTTGGCGAGCCCGCGGACCGCGACCATCACCAGCGGCACGAGGAAGATGCCGACGCCGAAGACCGAGATGAACGAGATCGAGACGATCGACAGGACGAGGAGCACGATCCCGCCCACGTAGAAGACCAAGCCCAGCACGAAGCTCCGCACGCTCGCGGCCAGGCCGCGGCTCACAAAGCGGATCAGCTCCTCGTTCACGTCACCCATTCTGGCTAGCCCTACCGGCCATTGCCGGTAGGGCTAGCCCCACCCCCCTCGGGGGGCTGTGACCAGTGTCCCTACGCGGCACCGCCCGAAGGATCGAAGGTGTCGATTCCGAGGAAGGAAACCGAGATGTCGTGGCATTGGATCACCAGACTGCCGTCCGGCAGGCGTACCAAGTTTCTGGCGCTCGCACTGTGGCTCGTCATCGCGTCCGCGGTCGGCCCGCTCGCCATCAAGCTCGCCGACGTGGTCACCGACGACGCGGTGGCATGGCTGCCACGCACCGCCGAGGCCACCCAGGCCTTCGAACGGGCCGAGGCGGCCTTCCCCGGCTCCGACCGGCTCGTGGCGGTGGCGGTCTACGCCCGCGACACCGGCCTCACCGACGCCGACCGGGCCAAGGCCGAGGCGGACCGCACCGTCTTCACGCGCTACGCCGAGGGTGGTGAGGTGCCGCCGGCCATCGTGAGCGACGACGGCAAGGCGATCCTGATCTCCTTCCCGCTCGCCGGGGACGAGGACCAGCAGGCCGACTCGACCGGGGAGGTCCGCGACCAGCTGGCGAACGCGCCACCGGCCGGCCTGCTCACCGGACTGACCGGCTCGGCCGGGGCCACCGACGACCTGTTCGACGCGTTCGGCGGGATGGACATCACGCTCGTGCTGGTAACCGCCGGCGTGGTCGCGCTGCTGCTGCTGTTCACCTACCGCAGCCCGGTGCTGTGGCTGGTGCCGCTCTTCTGCGTCGGCGTGGCCAGCCAGGTGGCGAGCGCGGTGGTGTACCTGCTCGCCAAGCACGCCGGGCTGACCGTCGACTTCCAGGGGCAGAGCGTGCTCACCGTCTTGGTCTTCGGCGTCGGCGTGGACTACGCGCTGCTGCTGATCGCCCGGTATCGCGAAGAGCTGCGCCGGCACCGCGACCGGCACGAGGCGATGGCCGTCGCGCTGCGCCGCTCGTTCCCGGCGATCCTGGCCTCCGCCGCGACGGTCGCGCTCGCCCTGCTCTGCCTGCTCGCCGCGGAGCTCAACTCCACCCGCAGCCTCGGCCCGGTCGGCGCGGTCGGCATCGCCGCGGCGTTCCTGGTGATGACGCTGCTGCTGCCCGCCGTTCTCGTCCTCTGTGGACGGTGGCTGTTCTGGCCGTTCGTGCCCCGCTACAGCCCGGACGCCGTCGGGCACGACGTGGCGGAGGACCACCGCGTGTGGGGCCGGGTGGCGGCCTTCGTGGGGCGCCGGCCGCGAGCCGTCTGGATGGGTACCGCCGTCGCGCTGGCCGCGCTCACGCTCGGCGTCGGCAACCTGAGCCTGGGGCTGCCGGGTGGCGAGACGTTCACCAAGGAGGTCGGCTCGGTCACCGGGCAGAAGCTCATCGCGCAGCACTTCGCCGAGGGCTCGGCCGCACCGGCGGAGATCACCGCGCGGTCCGCCGCGGCGGACGAGGTGGCCGCGGCGGTGCGCGGCGTCGAGGGCGTCGCGTCGGTACAGGAGCCGGAGCGGGCACCCGACGGGCAGTGGACGATGATCCGCGCGGTGCTGGCCGCGGAGCCGGACAGCGCGGCGGCCAAGGACACCGTCGAGCGGATGCGGGACGCGGTGCACGCGGTGCCCGGGGCCGAGGCCCTGGTCGGCGGCGAGACCGCGATCCAGCTGGACACCGGCGTCGCCTCCCGGCGGGACGAGCGGGTGGTCATCCCGCTGATCCTCGCGGTGGTGTTCCTGATCCTGGTGGTGCTGCTGCGGGCGCTGGTGGCACCGCTGGTGCTGATCGGCAGCGTGGTGCTCTCGTACGCCGCCGCGATGGGCACCGCCGCCTTCGTCCTGGACGCGATGGGCTACACCAAGCTCTTCGACGGCCTGCCACTGCAGGCGTTCCTCTTCCTGGTGGCGCTCGGCGTGGACTACACGATCTTCCTGATGACCCGGGCCCGCGAGGAAGTCGGCCAGCTCGGCCACAAACGCGGCGTCCTGCACGCGCTGACGGTCACCGGCGGCGTGATCACGAGCGCAGGGCTGGTGCTCGCGGCGACGTTCGCGGCGCTGTCGATCCTCCCGCTCGTGCCGTCGGTGCAGATCGGCGTGATCGTCGCGGCCGGCGTGCTGATCGACACGTTCGTGATCCGCAGCCTGCTGATCCCGGCCCTCTCGGTGCACCTGGGCAAGAAGATCTGGTGGCCGAGCCGCCCGGTCCGCGAGCCAGCAGCCGAGGCCTCCGCGCCACCGTTGCTCACCCGCGTCTGACCCATGATCAAAGGTCCTCTCCAGCAGCTCTAGCTGCTGGAGAGGACCTTTGATCTTTGTCTCGGCCCGCAGAAAGATTTGGGCTACCGCGATGTCCGCTGTGGTCCCGACCGCTGCTCCCGCGGCCTCACCCTGCTTCGTGGTCGCGCTCTTTTGTTGCCTCCGGCGGGAGCGCTCCGGACCATCAGGATGGCACTAGGCGGGTGGAGTGTGCGTGCGGCTCGCGGCCCGGGTTTGCTGCGCTGAGTAACGGGGGATTTTGCTGACTTATCCGCTCGCCACGATCTACTGACGCGGCTGGGGGCTATCGTGGGCCGGTCACCGCGCCCACTACATCTGCTAACGCTGCGTTATGGGACTCCCCCCGCGCTCCCTACCTCGATGGTCAAGCCCTCTGGGGAGCCTGCTCGCCCGCCGTAGCAGCAACATCCCTGTTGCGGCTACGAACGCGGGACGCGGGAGGCGTGGTGATCGTTCGCCCTCAATGGGTGTTCTGGTCGGCGTGTCACGCCCATTTCGGGTGAACGATCATGACGGGCTCTGGTTGGGGTGACCGTGACCGGCCTGGCAGGGTGAGGCTGCGGGAGCGGCGGCCTGGACCACGGCGGACGTCGCGGTAGCTCGATGTCAGAAGAATGATCAGCGGGTGTCGGCGGGGGAGAGGCGGCCGGTGGGGCGGTAGCGGACGCACATCACCGTGCGGTCGCCGTCGGCCCAGGTCTCGGCGGTCGGGAGCACGGGGTACAGGGCGACGCCCGGGTCGCCGGCCGGCCAGCGGCGGGCCTGCGCGCGGTGGCAGCCGTCCCACGCGTGCGCCCGCAGTGCCGCCTCGTCCCAGCCGCCGTCGGGCGCCTGGAAGAACCCGAACGACTGGTTCTGCGCGCCCTCGACGCACGGGCGGTAGACCACGATCACGTCGGCGAACGTGACGTCGTAGGCCGGGTCGTCGAAGCACTCGCCGGCCTCGATGTTGAGGACCCCGGGCGTCTCCGCGTCGATGAACGCGTCGCCCTTCACCACCGCGTGCGGCCGGGACGCGCCGGTGACGAGCGCGCCGAGCAGTGTGGCCGAGAGCAGGATGCCCGCGCCCCGTCCGGCCCACGCCGCGTGCCGTGAAATCACCATCGCGAACGGCATCCTAGAAATCGATCTTCGAACCTGGCGCCACCGCCCGGCGGCGCGCCGCTCGACGCTGGATGAACAGTACTGGAAAATCGGACGAACGGGGCAAACGGGCCGGGGTGTTCGATCATGAGTTCACCGATCGGCCAGCCTCCTGTCGCGGGAGCGTTGGCTGCCGCTGGCTGAATGCCGTCGAGCCGCCGCGCGCCCGCGGTGGCCGCTGTCATCTACCCCGAGGGGTGAACCAGCATTGTCTGACCAGAGAAGACCGTGGTCGACCGGGCCGCGGCGCGCGATGCTCGCGGGCATCGGGGCCGCCGCCCTGCTCGCGGGCGGCTTCGCGATCGGCCCGTCGGCATTCGGTGAGGCGGCGCCGGGCAAGCACCCGGCCGCCGAGATCCACAAGCCTTCGCCGGTGCCGGACCGCATCATCCTCACGCCGACCGGGACGCCGGCGACCTCGCAGCGGGTCACCTGGCGCGCCGAGGCCACCGCCGAGTGGGCGCAGGCGGAGTTCCTCGAGTCGCCCAAGGCGCTCGGCCAGGTGGCGCCCGCGACCGGGGCGGTGACCAACGTCAAGGCGATCGCCACGACGCCGGTCAACACCTCGCTCGGGTACGCCTCGACGTACCACACGGCCGAGTTCACCAATCTGAAGCCCAACACCCGGTACACGTACCGGGTCGGGGACGGCACCAACTGGAGCGAGTGGATCGACTTCACCACCGCGGCCGCCGGCTTCCAGCCGTTCTCGTTCATCTACTACGGCGACGCGCAGAACTACATCGACACCGCGGTGCCGCGCGTCTTCCGCCAGGCGTTCGCGGACCGGCCGCAGGCCAAGGCGATCGTCAACGCCGGTGACCTCATCGACTCCGCCAACAGCGAGGAGCAGTGGGGGCAGTGGTTCCAGGCCGGCAGCTTCATCGACGGCCAGATCAACAACATCTCGGTGACGGGCAACCACGAGTACAGCGGAAGCTCGCTGTCGTCGTTCTGGGCGCCGCAGTTCCCGTACCCGAAGAACGGCCCGGCGTGGGGTGACAACCCGGCGCTGGACCGCACCGCGTACTACGTGGACTACCAGGGTGTGCGCTTCATCGGGCTGAACAGCAACGTGCAGAGCATCCCCGACGTGATGGCCGCGCAGACCGCGTGGCTGGAGGGCGCGCTCGCGAGCAACCCTCACAAGTGGACGGTCGTCACGTTCCACCACCCGGTGTACTCGACCGCTTCGGGGCGCAACAACCCGATCGTGCGGGCGCAGTGGGGCCCGCTGTTCGAGAAGTACGGTGTGGACCTGGTGCTCCAGGGGCACGACCACACCTACGGCCGGGGCAGCACCGTGGCCTCCCGCAAGTCGGTGACCGTGCACGACAGCACCGTGTACGCGGTCTCCGTCTCCGGCGGCAAGATGTACGACGTCAGCGGCGACAACTGGACCGGCAACGGCGCCGACATCATGAGCTCGAGCGAGGACACGCAGCTCTACCAGCTCATCGACGTCACCACCGACACCATCCGGTACGAGGCCCGCTACGCGAACGGCCAGCACCACGACGGCGTGCTCATCCGCAAGAACGACGCGGGCGAGCGCACGGTCAACGAGATCCGCACGCCGCAGAACACCGTCGGCGAGCAGGTCGCGGTCAGCAAGACCACCGTCGAGGCGCAGGGTCGCCTCAAGGTCACCGCGTACGGGTACGACCCGGGCGAGAAGGTGACCGTCTACCTGCGCAACACCAAGGCCGAGGCGGGCAAGAACGGCGTCTTCGTCGGCTACAAGACGGCTGACGAGCTGGGCCGGCTGTCGTACACGTTCGACCTGCCGCCGAGCGCCAAGAAGGGCAGCACGCACGTGGTCTACCTGGACAGCCCCAACCAGCAGATCACCAG
>Ga0272482_10000110_pt1 | contig 25951 bp, 20 predicted proteins | sample RVTome_8_FD_192427 | JGI IMG/M metagenome (GOLD analysis project Ga0272482, IMG submission 192427) | Soil microbial communities from uranium-contaminated site in the Upper Colorado River Basin, Wyoming, United States - RVT160D0 (version 2) ...
CGATGCCCGTCGTGGTCTCGACCGTCGCTCCCGCGGCCTCACCCGTCCGCTGTTGGTCTTTTGTTGCCTCCGGCGGGAGCGCTCCGGACCATCAGGATGGCACTAGGTGGTGGGGGTGTGCGCGTGGCTCGCGCCCCGGGGTTCGTTGCTCTGAGTAGTGGGGAGCTTTCTGCGGATTTATCCGCTCATCGCATGCTCGTGGGCACTCGACCCAATAGATCGTGGTACGGAACTGCCCTCATAGGGGCGGGTGCGTACCACGATCTACTGGCGTAGCCGGGGACATCCTGGACGATCGCGATGCTGGGTGACACAGAGCAACTCCTGCGGCCTCACCCTGCGCGGTGCACAACCCGCTTCGGCCGCACGCGTTTGTGAATACTTATTGCTGCCCTGGCAGCAATAAGTATTCAAGATCCGGACGGGGTCGCGGGACGGCGTCGGCGCAGGCCCGCTTCCCCGTAGGGGAGCAGAGCACACGCTCGCCCAACGACCACCCCACCCAGCGCCGGCGCGCCCGCCGCCGCTGGGCGGCGGCGGGTCGCGGGGCTAGGCCGTGGGGAAGAGGGACGGGGTGGCTATGCAGGCGGTGCCCACGCGCTGGAAGCCGACCCCGGCGTAGACGCGGGCGATGTCGTCGCTGCCGGCGGAGAGGAAGACGAGGTCGACGCCGCTGTCGAGGGCGTGCCTCGCCAGTGCCGCCGTCACCGCCGCGCCCAGGCCCCGCCGGCGGGCCGTGGGAAGGGTGGCCACGCCGGCGATCTCGGCCACGTCGTCGACCCGTTGCAGGATGCCGCTGGCCAGGACGCCCTCCAGGTCAGGGTCGGTGGCGGAGCTGGACGAAGGTGACAAATATCCCAGGACCGACGCACGGCGGCCGGCCTCCATCATGCGGCGCTCGTCCGCCAGTTCCTCGTCGGAGACGGGGAGCACCGCGGCGTCCCGTTCCTTGGGACCGGCCGGGCCGGTGGAGGTGCCGGGCGTACCGAATCCGACCGCTCCCACGGCCCGCCGCACCGCGATGTCGGCGGCGAACGACGGTGCTGCCGAGTCCAGAAAGCGGACATCCGCGCCCGCCGGGGTGACCAGGGCGGACTGATCCAGGACCATCAATGGTGCCTCGAGCACCGCCAGCCCGGCCGAACGTGCCACGGCCAGCAGATCCGGCGTCATCTCGTGCACCCACTCGAACGCCTCCGGTGCACCGATCGCGCGCTGTCTGGCCCGAACCGAGGTAATGTCAGCGGCGGAAGGTGGTTCTTCGGCGTCCAGGCGGGGGCGCGCGTAGAACGGCCATCCCGGTCCGTCACGGACGAAGAGCACCAGCCCACCGAAGTCCTCGGTGTGGGCGCCGTCTCGGGGTACGGCGTCGTAGAAGCGTTCCAACCGGTCGAACAGTTCAGCCACGTGTGATCAATCTCCGCTGGTGGAGTTCAGGAACCCCTACCGTAGACTCGAAGGACTCAGCAGGGCCGACGTCGTCCCGACCTATCCCACGTAGCGCGAGCGACGACAGGAGGCCCGGTGGTTCATCCGCACCCTCAGCGCACCTCCGAAGGGCTCTACGACCCGGCGTACGAGCATGACTCCTGCGGCGTGGCCTTCGTGGCGGATCTGTCGGGCCAACGATCCCACGACGTGGTCGCCAAGGGCCTCTCGGCGCTGTGCCGGCTCGACCACCGGGGCGCGCGCGGCGCGGAGCCCAACACGGGTGACGGCGCCGGCATCATGCTGCAGGTGCCCGATGAGTTCTTCCGAGCCGTGGTCGACTTCCCGCTCCCGCCCGCCGGGCAGTACGCGACGGGCCTGGTCTTCCTCCCGGGCGACGAGGGCGCCGCGGCTCAGGCTATTCGAGTGCTGGAGAAGTACGCGCTGGTGGAGGGTGCCGACCTGCTGGGCTGGCGCGACGTGCCGGTGGATCCGAGCGACCTGGGCGAGTCGGCCGACGCCGCCCGCCCGCGGATCCGGCAGGTGTTCCTGGCCGCCCACCGCCTCACCGACACACCGGAGGGGCCGGCCGGCAGCCCGCTGAGTGGGCTCGACCTCGACCGGGTCGCGTTCTGCGTGCGTAAGCAGGCCGAGCGGGAGAGTGCCGAGCGGGGCGTGGCGGCCTACTTCCCGTCGCTGTCCGCGCGCACGATCACGTACAAGGGGATGCTCACCCCGGCGCAGGTGCCGGCGTTCTTTCCCGACCTGCGCGACGAGCGGGTCGCCAGCGCCATCGCGCTGGTCCACTCCCGCTTCTCCACCAACACGTTCCCCTCGTGGCCGCTCGCCCACCCGTACCGGTTCATCGCGCACAACGGCGAGATCAACACCATCCGGGGCAACAAAAACTGGATGAACGCCCGCGAGGCGCTGCTCGCCTCGGAGGTCATCCCGGGCAGCCTCAAGCGGCTCTTCCCGATCTGCACGCCGGGCGCCTCCGACGCGGCGAATGTCGACGAGGTGCTCGAGCTGCTGCACATGGCCGGCCGGAGCCTGCCGCACGCGATGCTCATGATGATCCCCGAGGCGTGGGAAAACGATCAGGACATGGAGCCGGCGCGGCGCGCGTTCTACCGCTTCCACGCCAGCCTCATGGAGCCGTGGGACGGCCCGGCGGCGGTGGCGTTCACGGACGGCACGGTGGTCGGCGCCGTGCTCGACCGCAACGGCCTGCGCCCCGGCCGGTGGTGGCAGACCAGCGACGGCTTGGTGGTGCTCGGCAGCGAGGCGGGCGTGCTCGACCTCGACCCGGCGACCGTGGTGGCCAAGGGGCGGCTCCAGCCGGGGCGGATGTTCCTGGTCGACACCGCCGCCGGACGCATCGTGCAAGACGACGAGATCAAGGCCGAGCTGGCCGCGGCCCAGCCGTACGACGACTGGCTGCACGCCGGCCTCATCGACCTCGCCGACCTCCCCGAGCGGGAGCACATCGTCTACACCCACGACTCGGTGCAGCGGCGGCAGCAGACCTTCGGCTACACCGAGGAGGAGCTGAAGATCCTGCTCGCGCCGATGGCCCGCACCGGCGCCGAGCCGCTCGGCTCGATGGGCACCGACACCCCGATCTCGCCGCTGTCGACCCGCCCCCGCCTGCTGTACGACTACTTCCACCAGCTCTTCGCCCAGGTGACCAACCCGCCACTGGACGCGATCCGGGAGGAGTTGGTCACCAGCCTGCAGTCCACGATCGGCCCGGAGGGCAACCTGCTCGACCCGGGCCCTGCCAGCTGCCGGCAGATCGTGCTGCCGTACCCCGTGATCGACAACGACGAGCTCGCGAAGATCCTCTCCGTCGACGAGGACGGCGACCTGCCCGGCTTCAAGGCGGTGCGGGTCTCCGGCCTGTACCCGCTGCGTGACGGCGCGGCCGGCATCAAGGCGCGGCTCACCCAGATCTGCCGCCACGTCTCCGAGGCGATCGAAGACGGCGTGCGCATCCTGGTGCTCTCCGACCGCGACTCCAACGCGACCCTCGCGCCGATCCCGTCGCTGCTGCTGACCGCGGCCGTGCACCAGCACCTCGTGCGGGAGCAGACCCGCACCCAGGTGGCGCTCATCGTGGAGAGCGGCGACTGCCGCGAGGTGCACCACGCGGCTGTCCTCATTGGATACGGCGCGGCGGCCGTCAACCCGTACCTGGCGTTCGAGTCGGTCGAAGACCTCATCACGACCGGAGGGTTAGCAGGAATCGAGCCGACAGGGCCGGATGGGCGGCCTTCGGCCGCGGTCGCGGTGCGAAACTACGTCAAGGCGCTCGGCAAGGGCGTCCTGAAGATCATGTCCAAGATGGGCATCTCCACGGTCTCCTCGTACTGCGGGGCGCAGGTCTTCGAGGCGCTCGGCCTCGACGGGCGGCTCGTCGAGCGCTACTTCGCCGGCACGCCCGGCAAGATCGGTGGCGCCCGGCTCGCCGAGATCCACGAGGAGATCAAGGCCCGCCACGCCCGCGCCTACCCGGCCAACCAGGCCGAGCGCACCCACCGCCGGCTGGAGGTGGGCGGCGAGTACCAGTGGCGCCGCGAGGGCGAGCTGCACCTGTTCAACCCGGAGACGGTGTTCCTGCTGCAGCACGCCACCCGCAGCCGCCAGTACGACCTCTTCCGCAAGTACACCTCCAAAGTGGACGAGCTGGCGGCGGAGGCCGGCTCGCTGCGGGGCCTCTTCCGGCTCCGCACCGGCGTCCGCCCGGCCGTGCCGCTCGACGAGGTCGAGCCGGCGAGCGAGATCGTCAAGCGCTTCGCCACCGGCGCGATGTCGTACGGCTCGATTTCCGCCGAGGCGCACGAGACGCTCGCCGTCGCGATGAACAAGCTCGGCGGCAAGTCCAACACCGGCGAGGGCGGCGAGGACGTCGACCGGCTCTACGACCCGACCCGGCGCTCCGCCGTCAAGCAGGTCGCGAGCGGACGGTTCGGCGTCACGAGCGAGTATCTGGTCAACGCCGACGACCTGCAGATCAAGATGGCCCAGGGCGCCAAGCCGGGCGAGGGCGGCCAGCTGCCCGGCAACAAGGTCTGGCCGTGGATCGCGAAGACCCGCCACGCCACGCCCGGCGTCGGCCTCATCTCGCCGCCGCCACACCACGACATCTACTCCATTGAGGACCTCGCGCAGCTGGTGCACGACCTCAAGTGCGTCAACCCCGCGGCCCGCGTACACGTGAAGCTCGTCTCGGAGGTCGGTGTCGGCACCGTCGCCGCGGGCGTCGCGAAGCTCAAGGCCGACGTGATCCTGATCTCCGGCCACGACGGCGGCACCGGCGCGTCCCCGCTCAACTCGCTCAAGCACGCCGGCACGCCGTGGGAGCTGGGCCTCGCCGAGGCACAGCAGACACTGCTGCTCAACCGGCTGCGCGACCGCGTCACGGTGCAGGTCGACGGCCAGCTCAAGACCGGCCGCGACGTGATCGTGGCGGCGCTGCTCGGTGCCGAGGAGTTCGGCTTCGCCACCGCTCCGCTCATCGTCTCCGGCTGCATCATGATGCGGGTCTGCCACCTCGACACGTGCCCGGTCGGCATCGCCACGCAAAACCCGGTGCTGCGCGAGCGGTTCACCGGCAAGCCGGAGTTCGTGGAGGCATTCTTCCTCTTCCTCGCCGAGGAGGTGCGCGGCTACCTGGCCGAGCTGGGCTTCCGCTCGCTCGACGAGGCGATCGGTCACGCCGAGATGCTCAACATCGTGCCGGCGGTCGACCACTGGAAGGCGCGCGGCCTCGACCTCAGCCCGGTGCTGCACGTGCCGGAGCTGCCCGAGGGAGCGGCCCGGCGGCGCATCCGCGACCAGGACCACGGCCTCGACCGCGCGCTCGACAACGAGCTGGTCACGCTCGCCGCGCCCGCGCTGGAGCGTCGCGAGCAGGTCCGCGCGGTGGTGGCGGTCCGCAACGAGCACCGCAGCGTCGGCGCCATGCTCGGCGGCGAGGTCGCCCGGCGGTACGGCGGCGCGGGGCTCCCCGACGACACCATCGACGTGACCCTGCACGGCACGGCCGGCCAGTCGTTCGGCGCGTTCCTGCCGCGCGGGGTGACACTGCGGCTCTTCGGCGACGCCAACGACTACGTGGGCAAGGGCCTGTCCGGCGGGCGGATCGTGGTGCGGCCGTTCAGCACCGCGCCGTTCGTGGCCGAGGAGCAGATCATCGCCGGCAACACCATCCTCTATGGAGCGACGGACGGCGAGGTCTTCCTGCGCGGCCGGGTAGGCGAGCGCTTCGCCGTGCGCAACTCCGGCGCGGTGGCCATCGTGGAGGGTGTCGGCGACCACGGCTGCGAGTACATGACCGGCGGCACCGTGGTCGTCCTCGGCGGCACCGGGCGCAACTTCGCGGCCGGCATGTCCGGCGGCACCGCGTTCGTGTGGCGCCTCGACAAGAGCCGGGTCAACCCGGAGCTGGTCGAGCTCGAGCCGCTCAGCGACGAGGAGCAGGTCACGCTCCGCACGCTGGTCGAGCGGCACTTCGCGGAGACCGACTCGGCCGTCGCCGAATACCTGCTCAAGCGCTGGTCCGAGGCGGTCGAGGAGTTTATCGCCGTGGTCCCGCGCGACTACAAGCGCGTCATGGAAGCGATCCGCACCGCCGAAGCAGCCGGTCGGGACATCGACGAAGCGGTGATGGAGGTCGCTCGTGCCTGACCCACAGGGTTTCCTTCGGTACGGGCGCAGGCTGCCGAGCCGGCGCCCGGTCCCGGTGCGCATCCAGGACTGGCGCGAGGTCTACCCGGTCGCCGATGACGGGCTGATCCGCGAGCAGGCCACCCGGTGCATGGATTGCGGCATCCCGTTCTGCCACGACGGCTGCCCGCTGGGCAACCGCATCCCCGACTGGAACGATCTGGTCCGCACCGGCGGCTGGGCCCCGGCGATCGAGTCGCTGCACGCGACCAACAACTTCCCGGAGTTCACCGGGCGGCTGTGCCCGGCGCCCTGCGAGGCGGCGTGCGTGCTCGGCATCGCCGGCGGCGAGCCGGTCACCATCAAGCAGGTCGAGGTCGAGATCATCAACCGGGCCTTCGAGCTGGGGTACGTCACCCCGCAGGCCGTGCCGCCGCCGTCCGGCAAGCGGGTCGCGGTCGTGGGCTCCGGTCCGGCGGGGCTCGCCGCCGCGCAGCAGCTCGCCCGCGCCGGTCACCAGGTGACCGTGTACGAGCGGGATGACGCGATCGGCGGCCTCATGCGATACGGCATCCCGGACTTCAAGCTGGAGAAGGAGCACATCGACCGGCGGCTGGAGCAGATGGCCGCCGAGGGCGTGCTCTTCCGCACGAGCGTCAACGTGGGCGTCGACGTGACGGCCGCGTCGTTGCGCCAGGAGCACGACGCCGTGCTGCTGGCCTGTGGCGCGCTCGCCAGCCGGGATACGCCGGAGACGCCCGGGCGGGAGCTGCGCGGCGTGCACCTGGCGATGGACCACCTCGTCCCCGCCAACCGCTTCGTCGCCGCGACAGCGGCGGCTGTAAAAGATCCAGCCGTCGGTCCGGTGCCTCCTACGCCGATCGACGCCAAGGGCAAGCACGTGGTCATCATCGGCGGCGGCGACACTGCGGCCGACTGCCTGGGCGTGGCCCACCGGCAGGGCGCGGCCGGCATCATCCAGCTCGACCTGTACCCGCAGCCGCCGGACGACCGCGACGAGGAGCGCGACCCCTGGCCCACCTGGCCCTGGATCCTGCGCAACTACCCGGCGCACGAGGAGGGCGGCGAGCGCGTGTTCGCGGTCGCGGTCCAGGAGTTCGTCGACGACGGCGCGGGCAGCGTGCGCGCGGTACGCGTCGCCGAGGTGGGCGTGGAGAAGGTCGACGGCCGGCGGATCCTGACCTTCGTACCCGGCTCGGAGCGCGAGCTGCCGGCCGATCTGGTGCTGCTGGCCATCGGCTTCGACGGCACGGAGGAGCAGCCGCTGCTCGACCAGCTCGGCGTCGCCCGCAACAGGCGTGGCGCGATCAATGCCAGCTCCGATTGGCAGACCGCCGCCGACGGTGTCTTCGTGGCCGGCGACATGCACCGCGGCGCCTCGCTCATCGTGTGGGCGATCGCCGAGGGGCGCGCCGCCGCGGCCGCCATCCACTCCTACCTGGGCGGCGCGGGCTCGCTGCCCGCCCCGGTCACCGCCGCGACCCAGCCACTGGCGGTCTGAGGCGGTGAGGGCCGCCCCCGTGGCGGCCCCCACCTCTTGGCCGTGCGGTTAGAACTCGGAGTTGTAGCCGGTGAACGAGCCGGTGTCGACCCGCCCGCCGCCGGCGTTGTAGCACGCGACGTTGCGCACCACCACGGTCGTGCCGCTGTACGTCCACGGCGCCTGCAGGTTGCAGAACTCACCACTGTGGCCGTTCGCGGTCACCTGCACGGTGTCCGGCCGCTGGGCCAGCGCGCGGAAGCCGACCAGCGTCAGCCCGGCGCCCGACGACACGAGCGCGTTCGCGCCGAGGCCGAGCTGCGAGTTGAAGTTGGTCGTGGCCGGGCCGGGGTTGGGCGCCGGGGGCGGCGGCATGTTCCAGATGTAGCCGAAGAACTTCGGCGGGAACGCCGAGCCGAACAGCGACCGCTCCAGCTGGTACGTCAGCGAGAAGCCGGTGTCGACCGGCGCGCCCGACCCGTCGAAGCAGAACACCAGCACGTCCTGGGACAAGGAGTTGGAGTTCCACTTCGCGATCTCACAGTGTGCCGCGGCGCTGCTGTTGGCCACGGTCAGCTGCAGGCTGCCGTCGTTCGGCCCGCGCGTGCCGAGCCCGCGGAAGCGCACCTCGTACTCGCCGGTGGCGGACGACGTCACCGAGTTGCCGGTGCCGAACACCGAGTTGTACTCGCTCACGATCGCGGTGTTCGCCTCGGCGTGCACGTACCCGTAGAGGCCCGGCACCCCGTCGGGCGGCGAGCTGCTCGTGAAGACCGCGGTGAACGGCGAGTCGATGCCGAAGCCACCGGGCCGGAAGCAGCCGATGTACACGATCTGGTCGGCGCCGGAGAAGCCCCACTTCAGCGCCTGGCACCACACCGGGCGCCCGTTGATCGCGGTGACGTGTACGACCCCGCCCTTCGCGGCCTGGCCGGGGAAGACGACCTCGTAGAAGCCGCCGCCGAAGGGGGTGACCGTGGTGGCGGGCGGCCAGGTGCCGGAGGGCACGGTCGTGGCGCCGTTCCACTGCACGAAGCCATGCCCGTCGGGCACGGCGGCCTGCGCCGGCGTCTCGATGCCGACCGCGCCGGCCGCCGCCAGCGCGAGCCCGATCGCGGCCGCCACCAATCTGTGCTTGGTTCCCATAGCGCTCCTTCGTGGGTTGGGTATGGGACTAAGTACAGAGCGGCGGATCGACAGATTGATATGGCGGGTTGGCGACAACCGCTCGAGAAACGCTGGAGGGGCCGCCGACCGCGACGCGGCCGGCGGCCCGGCACATGGGTTAGAACTCGGAGTTGTAGCTGGTGAACGAGCCGGTGTCGACGCGCGCGCCGCCGGCCGTGTAGCAGGCGACGTTGCGGACCACCACGGTCGTGCCGCTGTAGGCCCACGGCGCCTGCAGGTTGCAGAAGCCACCGGCCCGCCCGAATGGCGTCACCTGGACGTTGTCCGGCCGCTGCGCGAGCGCGCGGAAGCCGACGAGCGTCAGGCCCGGCCCCGAGGAGGCGGCGGCGTTGCCGCCCGGACCCACCTGCGAGTTGAAGTTCGTCGACGGCGGACCGACGTGGGGCGCCGGTGGTGGCGGCTGGTTCCAGAGGTAGCCGAAGAACCGCGGCGGGGAGATCGGCCCGAAGAGCGAACGCTGGTACTGGTAGCTGAGCGTGAAGGAGGTGTTGAGCGGGCTGCCCAGCCCGTCGACGCAGAACACGATCACGTCCTGGCCGCTGGCGCTCGAGTCCCACCGGGCCACCTCGCAGTGCGCGCCGGTGTTCGTGTTGGCCGCGGTCACCTGGAGGCTGCCGTCATAGGGGCCGGTCGTGCCGAGGCCGCGCAGGCGCACCTGGTACTGGCCGAGCGGACCCATGGGCACGACCGAGTTGGGCATCATCGACGAGTTGTACTGGCTGAAGATGACGCCGGTGGGGCCGGAGTGGACGTACCCGTAGTGGCCGGGCAGGGCGGCCGGGCCGGAGCTGCTCGCGAAGATGGCGCTGAACGCGGTGTCGGTCGGGACCCCGCCCGGCCGGAAGCAACGGACGTAGACGATCTCGTCCAGGCCGGACTGGCCCCAGCGCAGCGGCTCGCACCACGCCGGGCCGGGGTTCACGGCCGTTACGTGGACGACGCCGCCGGGCGCGCCCTGCCCGGGGAAGATGATCCGGTAGAGGCCCGAGCCGCCCGGGGTGACGGTGGTCGCCGGCGGCCAGGTGCTGCCCGGCACGCTCGCCGCGCCGTTCCACAGCACGAAGCCGTGCCCGTCGGGGACGGCCGCCTGTGCCGGCGCCGCGCCACCGATCGCACCGGTCACCGCGATCGCGAGTCCGATCGCGCCGGCCAGCAGCCTGTTCTTGATTCCCATCGTGATCCTTCGTGGGTTGGAAATGAGACGCCAAACAGAGGAGCGGATCGATGGCCTGATATGGCGGCTACTCGACAGCCGAACGGCTGGATTTGATAAGACACGTCCACGTGATCTTGGGGATACCGGGACGACACAGCTCGCTCCAAGAGTGATCAACCATGGCTCCCACTCCTGCTACGGACGCCGAGCTCGACGTGATGATCAGAGCTCGCCTCGCCTCCCTTGGAATCGACTTGGACCAGCTGCCGCCCGGCACCGCGTCCGACCCGGCGACCGGCGCGCCCGGTCGCGACTCCGTACTCGCCTCGCTGCGCTCCTTCGTCCGTGGCAGCGTGACGGCGATCGCCGCCTACCAGCTGCCCGCCCCCGCCGGCAGCGACCCGGCGAGCGCGGCCGCGCTCTCCCAGCAGCCCGCGCCGATGCTCTACCCCTCGATCAGCACGGAGTGGCGCAAATGAGCACAGTGGATAGACGAGCGTTCCTCGCCCGTACCGCCGCGGTCGCGGCCGCCGCCGCTGCCGGCGCCTCGGCCATCCCGGGTGTGGCCTGGGCCGGAGGGCCGGCCCGATTCGGCCCGGGCGCGTACGTGCGGCCCCGCCCCGAGGCCTTCGCCGACCCGACCGAGCTGACCCTGGCCGAGGCCGCCTGGATGATCAAGAACGGCAGGCTCACACCGGCCGACCTCGTCGAGGCGTACCTGGCCCGCGTCGGCGCGTATGAGCCGGTGTACCAGGCATTCAACACCGTGCTCGCGGACCAGGCGCGCGCCGCGGCGAAGGCGGCCGGCAAGCGGCGGCACACCGGCCCGCTGCACGGCATCCCGCTCGCCATCAAGGACAACTACTGGACCGCCGGCGTGCGGACCACCGCGAACTCGTACCTCTTCCAGGACTTCGTGCCCCCGCACGACGCGACGGCCGTGGCCCGTCTCAAGGCGAACGGTGCGATCGTGCTCGGCAAGACCCAGATGGGTCCACTCGCGACGACCCGGGCGACCACACCGGACGGTCGCGTCACGACGGTCAACGCGTGGACACCCACGATCCCGGGCACGGATCCCGGCGGCTCGTCGACCGGCACGGCCACGTCGGTCGCCGGGCGGCTGGCGACCTCGGGCACGGGCACGCAGACCGGCGGCTCGATCACCGCCCCCTCCAACGCGCAGAACCTGACCGGCCTCAAGCCCACCATGGGCCGCGTGTCGCTGGCCGGCATCATCCCGCTCAGCTACACCCGTGACCACCCCGGCCCGCTCGCCCGGGACGCCAGGGACGCGGCCATCATGCTCACCGCGATGGCGGGGGAGGACCCGGCCGACCCGCGTACGCAAGGGCTGCCCCGCGTGCCAGACCTCGTCGAGGCGGCGACGCCGGTCTATTCGGGGCGCAAGGTCCGCGCGCGGTGGAGCACCCGGATCGGTGTGCTTCCCGGGTACGCCGACGGCACCTCCGCCACCGCGCTGGCCCGCCAGGCCTTCCTCTCCACAGTGGACAAGATCGAGGGCGTCCGGCTCGTCGACGTGCCGCTCCCGGACGAGTGGGACCTGCTGACCGGCGGCGCGTTCAACAACGTGCGCCTGCCCGAGCGCAGCGAGCCGTTCATGCCGTACCTCCGCACCGACTTGCGCGGCTTCGGCGTCTCGGTCACCGGCTGGCTGCAGGGCGCGCTGCTCGGGGCGAACGAGTTCATCACCGGCCAGCGGGCCAAGCTGCTGCTGCTGGAGCGCGTGCTGGACCAGATCTTCGCCCGCTGCGACGTGGTGGTGCAGACCGGCCCGGTCCCGTTCGACATCCTGGGCCTGCCGGAGATCGGCTTTCCGATCGGCTTCACGCCGGCCGGCGTCCCGATCGGCACGATCCTCGGCGGTGAGCCGTACGCCGAGGACCGCCTGCTGTCGGTCGTGGCCGCCTACCAGGCCGTGACCGACTGGCACTGGCGCCGCCCGCCCAACCCACCGGCGCCCGCCGCGTCGGCCCTGCGCTCGTCGCCGGCGCTGACCGACCGTGGCCGCCTGACCGCCGACGACGTGGTAGCCCAGATGCAGTAAAGGCCCTCACGAACGGGTCAGCAGCGCGGTGGCGGCCGCGGCGCACTCCGTCGCATCCAGGGTGCGGATCTGGGCGCGGACCGCGTCCAAAGCGGACGGTGCCACCGACAGCACGCGGCAGCCGGCGCCGAGCAGTAGCGGGATGGCGTGCGGGTCGGCGGCCGCGTCGCCGCAGACGGAGACCGGCCGGCCGTGGCGCGCACCGGCCGCGACCGTCGCCGCGATCGCGCGCAGCACCACGGGCTCGGCCGCGCGGGCCGGGGTGAGGGCGGGATCGAGGCGGCCGAGACCGAGCAGGGACGCGGTGAGGTCGTTGGTGCCGATGGAGAGGAAGTCGGCCGCCGCCGCTATCTCGTCGATCGCCTCGACGGCGGCGCCCGTCTCCACCATCGCCCCGAACGGCACGCCATCCGGCAGGAGCGCGCGTGCCTCGCGGAGCTGGTCGGCGGACTGGACCATGGGCAGCATCACGCGCAACCGCGTCTTCGCGCCGGCGGCGACGATCGCCTTCAGCTGGGCGGCCAGCGCCTCCAGTGGCGGCTGCCCGGGGTAGGAGCTTCCAATGTGCCTACCACGCTCCGTCGCTCGGCGCTCGTCCGCCGTCGTGGTTGCGGCCCGTAGCCTCGCGACTTCCCCTTTAAGGAACGGTGGCAGCTTGTCCGGCGCGAAGTCCAGCGTGCGTACCGTCGCGACCCGGCCGGACAAGGGCTCCAGCACCGGGTGGAGCGCGGCGGAGTGCGCGGCCTCGTCCGGCCAGCCCGCCGCGGTGAGGAACTCCAGCTCCGTGCGGACCAGCCCGGCGCCCTCCGCCCCGGCCGCGACGGCGGTCCGCGACTCCTCGGCCGTGGCCACGTTGGCGAGCAGCGTGATGGTCTGGCCGTCGCGGGTGACGGCGGGCAGCGTGCGGCCGGCGGCGAGGTCGGCGCGGTGGTGTTCGGCCGCGCGCATGGCGTCGCGGGCGGCGTGCTCCTCGTCGTGGGTCGGGTCCAGGATGAGCGTCGCCCCGTCGAGCACGGCCGCGGCACCGTCCGGCGCGTCGGGGGTGAGGCCGAAGGCCAGCGGCACGCCCAGCGCGCGGGCGACGATGGCGACGTGCGCGTTCGGGCCGCCGAGCTGGGACACCGCGCCGGCCAGGTCGTCCGCCACCTCCAGCAGGTCGTCGGCGCCGAGCTCGTGGCCGGCGAGGATGACCGGGCCCGCCGCGGTGGCGGCGGGGTCGCCACGCAGCACGGCCACGACGCGGCGGCCCACCTGGCGTACGTCCGCCGCGCGGCCGGCCAGCGTCGGGTCGGGGAGGGCGGCGAGCAGATCGGCGTAGGTCGCCGCCGCCGCGGTCACCGCCTCCGTGGGCGCGCGACCGGCGGCCAGCTCGGTGGTGGCCGCGCCGCGCAGGTCGGGGTCGTCGGCGATCAGCGCCATCGTGGCCACGATGTCCGCCGGCTCGGTGTGGCCGTCGGCCCTCAGCGCGTCGGCCCGCTCGCGCAGCCGCGCCGCCACCACGTCGAAGGCAGCGGGGAGGCCGGTGCCGTCTCCCACCCCGGAAGACAAGCCGGCACCGGCCTCTCCATTCCCCCCGTCTACATCGGACGGTCCGGTGTCACCCACCCACCGGATGCGCCCCAGTCCGACCCCGGGCGCGCCGAGCACGCCTTTGTACTTCACGACGTGACGTCTGCCAGGGCCTGGAAGATGAGCCAGGTCGACGTGGCGCCCGGGTCCTGGTGGCCGACGCTGCGTGGGCCCAGGTACGACGCGCGGCCCTTGCGGGCGTGTAGCTCGGTGGTGGCCCGCATGCCCTCGGCCGCCGCCTCCGCCGCCGCGCGCGCCGCGGCCGGCAGCCCGTCGTCCGCGGCCTTCTCGAACGCGGCCACCGCCGGCCCGTACGCGTCGACGATGGTCTTGTCGCCGGGCACCGCGGCGCCCAGCTTCTGCACCGCGGCCAGCCCGGCCCGCAGTGCCGCGCCGAGCTCAGCGGCGTCCACTGTGGAACCCTCGGCGGGCAGTGCCTTGCCGATCGCGCGGAACGCCGTGCCGTACAGCGGTCCGGCCGCACCGCCCACCTTGGACACCAGCGTGGTGCCGGTCTTGACGAGGACGTCGCCCACCGTTCGCGGGTCGGCCGTGTCGAGCGCGGCCACCACGGCGGTGAAACCCCGGTTGAGGTTGACCCCGTGGTCGGCGTCGCCGATCGCCGAGTCGAGCTGGGTCAGGTAGTCGGCCTGCTCCGCGACCGCCGCCGCCACGGCGGCGATCCACGAGCGGGCGAGCGCGACGTCCACGTTGACCTCCCTGGAGAGCGGGCCGGAGCTACACGCCCCAGCGCAGCGCCGGAGTGCGGACCGGCGCGTCCCACAGGCGCAGGATCTCCGTGTCCGCCCGACACACCGTAACCGACATGCCGGCCATGTCCAGGCTGGTCACGTAGTTGCCGACCAGGTTTCGAGCCACCCGCACGCCGGCCTTGTCGAGCACCGCGGCCACCTCGCCGTAGAGCAGGTACAGCTCGATGAGTGGGGTGCCGCCCAGGCCGTTGACCACCACGATCGCCTCGGAGCCGGCGGCGAGCGGCTTGGCGCTGAGGATCGCGTCCATGGTCATCGCGACGATCTCGCGGGCCGGCCGCAGCTTCTCGCGGCGCCGCCCCGGCTCGCCGTGGATGCCGACGCCGACCTCCATCTCGTCGTCGGGCAGGTCGAAGCCGGGCTTGCCCGCGGACGGGGTGGTGCAGGCGGTGAGCGCGACCGCGAAGGACGCGGACAGCTCGTTGACCCGCGAGCCGGCGGCCGCGACCGCGGCGGCGGAGGCGCCCGTCTCGGCGAGCGCGCCGGTCACCTTCTCCACGATCAGCGTCGCGCCGGTGCCGCGGCGGCCGGCGGTCCAGGTGGAGTCTTCGACGGCCACGTCGTCGTCGACGAGCACCGTCTGCACCTCGATGCCCTCGTCGCCGGCGAGCTCGGCGGCCATCTGGAAGTTCATGACGTCGCCGGTGTAGTTCTTCACGATGTGGACCACGCCCGCGCCACCGTTGACCGCCTGGGTGGCGGCGAGGATCTGGTCGGGCACCGGCGACGTGAAGACCTCGCCGGGGACGGCGGCGTCGAGCATGCCCAGCCCCACGAACCCGCCGTGAAGTGGCTCGTGCCCCGAGCCGCCGCCGGAGAGCACGCCGACCTTGCCGGCGCGGGGCGCGTCGGCGCGGACCACGATCTGCTGCTCGATGTCGACGCGGAGGTCGGGGTGGGCGGCCGCCACGCCGGCCAGCGCTTCGCGGACGACCGCCGCGGGGTCATTGATGAACTTCTTCACGGCCGCGCTCCTTCCGGAGGGCTGAGACGTCGTTCAGCAATGCTGAAGGGTGTTCGGAACGTAGTCCCGGTTACGAGCGTGTGTCAAGACTAAGACCTCAGGAGGCGGCGGCGACCCACCGGCGGGTCGCCGGACGGCCGGCGCCGAGGTCGCGGGAGAGGTGGCGGGCGGTCTCCCGGACCGCCACGGCGAGCCCGTCGCGGGTCTCCTCGTCGAGCAGCCGCTCGACCGGACCGACCGCCCCGATCGCGCCGATCACCTCGCCGGTGTGGTCGAAGACCGGGGCCGCGATGCCCGCGTCGCCGATGGCCGCCTCGCCGTCCTCGAGGGCGTACCCCGTGGCACGTACCCCCTCCAGATCCTGGACCAGCGCGGACGGCTCCGTGCGCGTGGCGCCGGTGAGCGCGGCCAGGGATCCGCGCAGCAACGCCGCGCGGTCGCCCTCGGGCAGGTGCGCGACGATCGCCTTGCCGAGCGCGCAGGTGTGCCACGGGATGACCGCGCCCACCTCCAGGATCTGCACGGCGCCCTCGGGGCGGAACGCGTGGTGCACGACCAGCACGTGGTCGGCCGAGAGCACGCCCACCCACACCGCCTCGTTGGCCCGGTTGGCCAGGCCGTCGGCCCAGGCCACCGAGCGGACCCGCAGCTCGTGGGTCTCCAGGTAGGCGTTGCCGAGCTCGAGGAGGGCGGGGCCCAGCCGGTATTTGCCGGTCTCGCCGTCCTGCGCGACGAGCTGGCCGGCCTCGAGGGTGCGCAGCAGCGCGTGCGCGGTGGGCTTGGCGACGCCGATGCGGTCGGCCACCTCGGTCACGCCGGCGCCCCGCGCCGCGGTGCCGAGCACGCGCAGGATCTCGATCGCGCGCGATACCGACTGCACCGCCATGGGTCGCTGCCTCTCCACCTGTGAGGTTCAGTATTGCCGAACGGTGTTTCTGAACATACCATTTTCGGTCATGACGAGATCCGTGGGCATCGTACTCGTCTCGCACAGCGCCGAACTCGCCGCTGGCCTGCGGGAGCTGCTGCTGCAGGTGGGTGGGGAGTCGCTCACGATCGAGGCGGCGGGTGGCACCGACGAGGGTGCGATCGGCACGAGCTACGACCTCGTGCGCACCGCGATCGAGAAGGCGGACGGCGGCGCCGGTGTGCTGGTGCTCCCCGATCTGGGCAGCTCGGTGCTGACCGCGCGGGCGGTGCTCGACGACCATCCCACGCCCGGCGCGGTCATCGTGGACGCGCCCTTCGTCGAGGGGGCGATGGCCGCCGCGGTCATCGCGGGCACCGGCGCCGACCTGGCGGCCGCCCTCGCGGCCGCTGAGGAGGCGCGCGATGTCCGTAAGCTCTGAGACCGCCGTCGTGCTCCCGGCCCACCTGCACGCCCGCCCGGCCGGCCAGGTGGTCCAGGCGGCCGCGCGGTTCCAGGCCGAGGTCGAGATCGAGTACGCCGGGAAGGTCGCCAACGCCCGCGGCGTGCTCGCCGTGATGGCCCTCGGCGCCACCGCCGGCACCACCGTGACCCTGCGCGCCACCGGCCCGGACGCGGCCGAGGCGGTCGACGCCGTGGCAGCGGTGCTCACCGGGGCGGAGTAGGGACTCCGGGGCACCTTTAGGGGGACTCGTGTGGCCCTCTGGTGGGGGACGTCATGGTGGGACTGGCGGTACTAAGCTGCGCCTTGACGGTCGCCGACGCCCGCCGCCACCAAACGTCCGACAGGGGTCGGCCGGACGGCCGATCCGGCGGAGGGACTAGCCTGATGACCGTGACACGCCGCGCAAAGATTGTCTGCACTCTCGGCCCCGCCACTGCCTCGCCGGAGCGCATCCGGGGCCTCGTAGACGCCGGTATGGACGTGGCCCGCCTCAACTTCAGCCACGGCACCCACGAGGACCACGAGTCGGTTTACCACCGGGTGCGCGAGGCGGCCGAGGCCGCCGGCCGTGCCGTCGCCGTGCTCGCCGACCTTCAGGGGCCCAAGATCCGCCTTGGCAAGTTCGCCGAGAGCCCGGTCGAGTGGCGCACCGGCGACACCGTGGTGATCACCGGTGACGACGTGCTGGGCACGGCCGACCGGGTCTCCTGCACTTACCGAAAGCTGCCGCACGAGGTCAAGGTCGGCGACCGCCTCCTGATCGACGACGGCAAGGTGGCCGTCGAGGTGACCGCCGTCCACGACAACGACATCCGTTGCCTGGTGGTCGAGGGCGGCCCGGTCTCCAACCACAAGGGCGTCTCGCTGCCCAACGTGGCGGTGAGCGTGCCGGCACTGTCCGAAAAGGACGCCGCCGACCTGCGCTTCGCGCTCGCGCTGGGTGCCGACCTGATCGCGCTGTCGTTCGTGCGTTCGCCCGACGACATCAAGCTTGTTCACGCGATCATGGACGAGGAGGGCGTGCGCCGCCCGGTGCTCGCCAAGGTGGAAAAGCCCGAGGCGGTGACCTACCTGGAGGCGATCGTCGACGCGTTCGACGGCGTGATGGTGGCCCGTGGCGACCTCGGCGTAGAGCTGCCGCTCGACCAGGTGCCGCTCGTGCAGAAGCGGGCGGTGCAGCTCTGCCGGGAAAACGCGAAGCCGGTCATCGTCGCCACCCAGATGCTCGACTCCATGATCGAAAATTCGCGCCCCACCCGCGCCGAGGCCTCGGACGTGGCCAACGCCGTGCTCGACGGCGCCGACGCGGTCATGCTCTCCGGCGAGACCAGCGTGGGTAAGTACCCGGTGCTCACGGTCAGCACGATGGCCAAGATCGTGACGACCACCGAGTCCGGCTCGATCGGCGTGCCCCGCCTCCAGCACGACCCCCGCACCCACGGCGGCGCGCTCACCGTGGCCGCCTCGCAGATCGCGCGCAACATCGGGGCCAAGGCGCTCGTCGCCTTCTCACAGACCGGCGACACCGTCCGCCGCCTCTCCCGCCTGCACTGCGAGCTGCCGCTGCTCGCGTTCACGCCGGTGCCGGAGGTGCGCAGCCAGCTCGCCCTCTCGTGGGGTGTGGAGACCTTCCTGGTGCCGTTCGTGCAGCACACCGACGACATGTTCCGGCAGGTCGACCTCGCGCTGCTGGGCATCGGCCTGGCCAACCCCGGCGACTACGTGGTGGTCGTCGCCGGCAGCCCGCCCAACGCCCCCGGCTCCACCAACACGCTGCGGGTGCACCAGCTCGGCTCCCTGGTCGACGCGGCGACGGCCGCGCGCAGCAGCGGACGTTAAATGAGCGACCCGGTCGTCGGCCAGGTCGCCGTCGACCAGCTCCTCGAGGTGCTCGACCTCAAGGAGCTGGACCCGTTCAGGTTCAAGGGGGTCAGCCCGCGGGTCGGCCCGCAGCGGGTCTTCGGTGGCCAGGTCGCCGGCCAGGCGCTGGTCGCCGCTGGGCGCACGGTCGACCCGGCCCGGCTCGTCCACTCGCTGCACGGCTACTTCGTGCGGCCGGGCGACCCGACCGAGCCGATCGAGTACCAGGTGGAAAACATCCGCGACGGCCGCTCCTTCTCCGTGCGCCGCTCGGTGGCGATGCAGGGCGGGCGCACGATCTTCTTCATGTCCGCCTCGTTCCACCGCGTGGAGGAGGGTCTCGACCACCACGCGCCGGTCCCGCCCGGCGTGCCCCGCCCGGACGATGTGCCGACGATGGCCGACCGCCTCGCGCGCTACGCCGACCGCGCCGGCATCTGGGCGTCCATCCCGCGCCCGATCGACGTGCGCTACGTGGGTGAGCCCGGCTGGGTGGCGCCCGGCGACCGCCCGGCCGACCCGTACCAGCGGGTGTGGATGCGCATCGACGGCAAGCTCCCGGACGACCCGCTGCTGCACGCCTGCGCCCTCACCTACGCCTCCGACCTCACGCTCCTCGACTCCGTGCTCTCGGTGCACGGCGAGGTGTGGGGCCCGGGCGGCGTGGTGGGGGCGAGCCTCGACCACGCGCTGTGGTTCCACCGGCGGTTCCGGGCCGACGAGTGGTTCCTCTACGACTGCTGGAGCCCGTCCGCCTCCGGCGCGCGCGGGCTGGCCACTGGTCGCATGTTCACCGAGGATGGGCGGCACGTCGCGACCGCCGTTCAGGAGGGTCTGCTCCGCCGCGTGGGTGGGTGAGGGTTCGCCCCCCTTTCTCGACCGGGATAATGGGGTTCATGCGACTGTCTGCCCGGGTCGACTACGCGCTGCGCGCCGTGGTCGAGCTCGCCACCGCCGTCGAGGGCCCGCTGACCGCCGAGCGCATCGCGAAGGCGCAGGAGATCCCGCCGAAGTTCCTGGAGAGCATCCTGCTGCAGATGCGCCGTGGTGGGGTGGTGCACGCCCAGCGCGGCCCTGAAGGCGGCTACTGGCTGGCCCGCCCGGCCGGCGAGATCACGCTCGCCGACGTCATCCGCATCATCGACGGCCCGCTCGCGCACGTGCGCGGCCAGCGCCCGGAGGATCTCGGCTACCACGGCGCGGCCGCCGCCCTCCAGGAGGTGTGGATCGCGCTGCGGGCCAGCGAGCGGCAGATCCTCGAGCTGGTCACGGTGGCGGATGTCGCGACCGGCAAGCTCCCCGAGCGGGTGCGCGAGCTGGTCGCGGACCCGCGCGCCTGGGCTTAGCCAGGGTCTCATTTTTCGGTACCGGCTTGACGGCGGCGAGCATATCCTTGATTCTCGACTAAGTTGACCGGAATTACCGAGGAGGTGGGTAAATGCGGAAACTGCTGGTCCTCGCGCTGGTCGGGCTCGCCGCGCAGCTCGTCGACGGCGCCCTCGGCATGGCCTACGGGGTCACCTCCACCTCGCTGCTCCTGGTCGCCGGTCTCGCCCCCGCGTCCGCCTCCGCCTCGGTGCACCTGGCCGAGCTGGGCACCACACTCGCCTCGGGCGCGGCACACTGGCGCTTCGGCAACGTCGACTGGCGGGTCGTCCGCCGCATCGCGCTGCCGGGCGGCATCGGCGCGTTCGCCGGCGCCACGTTTCTGAGCTCGATCTCCACCGAGGCGGCCGCGCCGTGGATGGCCGGCATCCTGCTCGCCCTCGGTGTCTACCTGCTGATCCGCTTCACCCGCCCGCTCGCCCAGCGCCGCGCCCGCCGCCCGCTTCGGCTCCGGTTCCTCGCGCCGCTGGGCCTGGTGGCCGGCTTCGTCGACGCCACCGGCGGCGGTGGGTGGGGGCCGGTCGCCACCCCGTCGCTGCTGGTCTCCGGCCGGATGGAGCCGCGCAAGGTGATCGGGTCGGTGGACACGTCGGAGTTCGTGGTCGCCGCCGCGGCGAGCATCGGCTTCCTGATCGGGCTGGGCTCCGAGGGCTTCGTGCTGCCGACCGTGGCCGCGCTGCTGGTGGGTGGCCTGATCGCCGCCCCGCTCGCGGCCTGGCTGGTGCGCATCGTGCCGGCCCAGCTGCTCGGCGCCGCCGTGGGCGGGCTGATCGTGCTGACCAACTCCCGCACCATCATGCGCGCGGTCGACGCGCCCTCCGGCCTCCGCCCGGTGGTCTACCTGGCGGTCGTCGCCGCCTGGGCCGGCGCGATCTACCTGGCGCTGCGGGTCCTGCGCCGCACCCGGGCCGCCGCCGCGGCGGCCGCTCCCGTCGAGGAGCGGGAGCCCGCCCTCGACCCGGTGTAGCCCCCGGCGCCGGCGACCCTGTGGGAGCATCGGCGCCATGCCGCACCCGGATGAGCCTTCGCTCGTCGAGTACGTCGCCGAAAACTCGTCCGCCACGGCACTCGCCGTTTATGGCGCGAGCGACCCGGTAGCCGCCGCGGCGGCCCTGCGTATCGCCGCCGCGGACATCCTCGACATCCGCAGCCCGTACGAGCCCGACGATCCGCTGCCCAGCTGGTGCGCGGTGCTCGACGAGGACGGCGTGCCGGTCCTGCACCTGGACATGAAGGACGAGATCCGGTACGCCGCGCTGGTCGTCCGCATCATCCTCGACCGGTTGGCGGAGGCGGGAGTCGGCGGGCGGCTCAGCCCGCGGCGGCCCCCTGACCCGGTGTTCGCCTACGACGGCGCCGCCGACCTCCACAGTGGAATGACCGAGCTGCGCGAGCTCGACGATCGCGGGCTGCCACCCGGTTTCCCGGAAGGTTTTCCGGTGCCCGAGGACGCCGTCCTGGTGATGGCCCAGCGGCAGCGGGACGGCGCCGCGGAGCACGTGGCCTGGCGCCGCTCCGAGGGCCCGTTCACCGGATACCTCGACCGGCTCAGCGACTACGGCTGCATGTTCGGCGTGGTGCCCCGCTCGCTGACCTTCGACCGCGCGCCAGACATGGTGAAGTACACGCTGTGGCGCGCGGGCGGCGGTGGCAGCGTCACGCTCTTCGCCGCCAAAACGCGGCCGCGACACTGGTATGCCAGCGTGGTGTGGCACCCGTCGGCCGAGCCGCCACCGGCGCCCGTGCGGCCTGACGAGAGGCCGGACACCCGGCCGGTGCCGTCGGGGCCGGCGGCCGCCCGCGCGGTGACCGAGTTTCTGGTGCCCGCGCCGCTCGTCCTCGGGTGCGAGGCGCTCATCGCCGTGACCATCGCCGCCGACCACCTGCGGGACCTGCTCGAGAAGGCGCCCGACCGCCGTCCGGGACCGGTCGTGGTGGCGAGCCGCCTCGCCCCGGTGTTCGAGGGGCTTGCGGAGCCGCGGATGAGCGCCGTCCGGCACACCTGCCTGACCCTGTTCGCGAATCTGATGGCGACCGGCCGGCGGGGTCGCCCGGCCGGCCTGACCCTCGTGCCCGACGAGGATGGGCTCCTGCACGCCGCCGACGTCCGCGAACGCGCGCGCGAGGTGCTCGATCCCGGCGTCCTGCCCGCCTTCGAGGCCGGCCTGGCCCTGGTCAAGGTCGGGCCGGAGGTGGGTGGCCCGCTGACGGAGATACGCGACGCGCCGGTGCCACCGCCGGCGGAGCGGTACGCCTGGTTGTTCGCCGGTCTCGAGCCGGAGCTTCTGGCGGTCACCCGGGACGCCTGCTGGCAAATCGCCGGCGCGCCGGACGATCGCTGACACCTCGCCTGGCCGGCAGCCTGGCCAAGCGTGGGCCGCGGCGGTCCGGAGATCGAATCGCGGACCGCCGCGGCGGCGGGACAGGTGCGTGACCGGCCGCGCCTGGCGGCTGTTCCTACGGGGCGGCGGGGCCGGGTGCGGCGGCGCCGCGGCCCGTGAGGTGCGAGATGGTGCCACGCAGCCGAAACGCCAGCACGATGTCCGCGATGCCGTGCGCCAGCGCCACCCCGGCCACCAGCGCGACCAGCAGGAAGGCGGAGCGCACCCAGCTGCCCGCCGCCCAGAAGCCGAGGAGCACCTCGACGACGCCGACCAGGACGGAGAGCCACCAGGCGTCGTTCACCGGCTTGGTCACGAAGCCGATCACCACGTCGAAGAAGCCCTTGATCAGCAGGTACCAGCCGACGAACGCGGCCAGCCACGCGAAGCCTGTGCCGGGGCGGAAGAGGATGATGATGCCGGTGATGGCGAAGAGGATGCCGAGCAGGGCGTGCAGCCACCGCCAGCCGGGCGAGACGACGGCCATCATCAGCTCGGACGCGGCCGCGAAGAGGACGACCAGTCCAGCCAGGACCGAGACCGCCGCCACCGACGCGTTGTCGAAGCGGAGCACGATCCAGGCGTAGACGATCCACAGGATGCCGGTGACGAGAAACAGCCACCACGGGGCTCGGGGTGCGAGTGAGCGGGCGTCAGCCATCACCCCATTACAGCAGTATTTGCCCCGATTGCAGCCGAATCATGATTACCTGCGGCCGCCGTCGACGCGCGCACCGTCAGGCGCGGGTCGAGCAGCGTGGCGGCCGGCACCTGCTGCCCCTCCAGCTTGCGCATCAGCAGCGTGACCGCCTGGTGCCCCACGTCTTCGGCGGGGATGAGCACCGAGGTGAGCGCGGGGCTGGCCCGCTCGGCCACCTCATCCGGGCAGATCGCCATCACCGAGACGTCGTGCGGCACCTGGCGGCCGAGCAGGGGGAGCGCGGCGAGCAGGTGGGCCACGGCCGCCTCGTTGTGCACCACCAGCGCGGTCAGCCCGGGGTGCCGGTCGAGCAGGCCGGCGAGCTCCTGCCGCACCGCGTCGAAGCTCTCCTCGCACGGCTGGGCGGTCGCCACGATGCCGTAGCGCTCGGCGGTCTCGGTGAAGCCGGCGCGCGTGCGGTGGGCGAAGCCGGTATCCCGCTCGTACACCACGGCGGGCGCGCCGAGCAGCGCGATCTCGCGGTGGCCGAGCGCGGCGAGGTGGTCGACGCAGGCCGCGCCGGCCCGGTAGAAGTCGAGGTCGACGCAGGTGAGGTTTTCCGCCTCGGCCGGAAAGCCGATCAGCACGCTCGGCCGCTCCAGATCGCGCAGCAGCGGCACGCGCGCGTCGTGCATCTCCACGTCCATCAGCACGATGCCGTCGACCATCGCGCTGGCCGCGATCCGCCGCAGCCCGTCGGCGCCCTCGTCGGCGGTCACCAGCAGCACGTCGTGGTCGAACTGGCGGGCGGTCGTCACCACCGCCGTGGCGAACTGCATCAGCACCGGCAGGTGCATCCCCGACCGCAGCGGGAGCACGAGCGCGATCACGTTGGCCCGCTTGCTCGCCAGGGCCCGGGCGCCCGCGTTCGGGTGGTAGCCGAGCGCGCGGATGCTCGCCAGCACGCGCTGGCGGGTGGTCGCGGAGATCGCCCGCTTGCCGCTCAGCACGTACGACACGGTGCTCACCGCGACCCCGGCGTGGCGCGCCACATCCGTGATCGTGACCATGTCGGCGCGCTTGGCGCCCCCGTGTTCAGTCACTCGACGCCTCCATCCCGCCACTGGTGAACGTCAGACAGCTCACCGTAGCGCCTGGCGCCTCGAACGACAGGTAGAGGTCCCGTACGCCGGCCGCGCCGCTCACCGGGGCGCGCACCTCGGCCCAGTCGTGGCGGCCGTTGGCGGTCGGCACGACGATGCTGCCGGCCACCGGCCCGGAGAGGGGATCGTCGAGGCGGAGCGTCACGCGCGCGCCGGCCGACTCGCGGGTGCGGCTGGTGACCCGCGCGGCCACCGCCGCCGCACCCGCTCCGAAGTCGACCCGCTGGAAGCCGATCCAGCCGGCCGGCTCGACCGCGCTCACCGCGTCCGCGTGGCGCGGCTCGTCATCCAGCAGCACGGTGCCGGCGTAGTCATCGTGGTCGACCGCCCACAGGGGACGGTCGAGCGGGCGGCGGGGGCCGACCTCCTCGCCGCGCACCGACAGCGTCGTCGACAGCGCGATGTCCGCACTGGACCGTCCGACCTGGACGGTGTGGCGGGCGGTCTCCACCACCCGCTCGCCGCGGGTGACATCCCAGAACCAGAGGTCCGCCGCACGCAACGTGAACGAGACGGTCACCCGCTCGCCGGGTTCCAGCGTGATTTTCTGGTACGCCCGGAGCCGGCGCAACGGCTGCTTGACCCTCGAACGGCGCTGGCGGGTGTACAGCTGCACCACTTCCTCGCCGGCCCGCTCGCCGGTGTTGGTGACGTCGACCGACACCTCGACCGTGCTGTCGGCAGCGACCTCCACAGTGGACAGCCGCAGCTCGTCGTACGCGAAGGACGTGTAGCTCAGCCCGTGCCCGAACGGGTACAGCGGCGTGCCGCGGTAGTACAGGTACGTGGCGTCGCTGGCGATCACGTCGTAGTCGAGCAGGTCGGGCAGCTCGGCCGCGTCGCGGTACCAGGTCTGGGTCAGCCGCCCGCCCGGGTCGGCCGCGCCGAGGAGCACGTCGGCGAGCGCGTTGCCGTACTCCTGCCCGCCGTGCGAGGACCACAGCACCGCCGGCACGTGGTCGTCCGCCCAGCCGATCCCGTACGGGTAGCCGCTGGTGACCACGAGCACGGTGCGCGGGTTGGCGGCGCGTACGGCGCGGATCAGCGCGTCTTGCGCGGGCGGCAGCGCGAGGCTGGCGCGGTCTTCGGTCTCCCGACCGTTGATCATCGGATGGTTGCCGACCACCACCACGGCCACGTCCGCGTCGGCGGCGGCCGCCGCGGCGTCCCGCGCGCCGTCCACGACGAGCTCGACCGTGAACGCGGTGCCGCCCTCGACCTGCGCCGCGTCCGCCCGCAGCACCCCGTCGGCGCCGGCCGCGACATAGCGGTCACTGGCGACGTGGTGCAGCACGACCTGGCCGGTGCCCCGCTCCACGAGGCGGAACGTCTCCCGCACCACCCAACCGCCCGGCTGGGGGCGGTCGTTCACGAGTACCCCGTTGTCGTCCGCGCCCACGTGCATGGCGTTGGCGACGGCGCGCAGTGCGACGACGCCCTCGCCCCAGTCGAAGAGGTCGAAGGTGGCTTCCGGGCTGGGGGCGGCGCCGTCCGCCCGCACCAGCCCGTCGGCCGCCCACGCGTACCCTTGCGGGCCGCGCAGCGCGATGCGGTCAACACCCTCGTGGAAAGTGGCGTGCACCCGGGCGGCCAGCGCCCCGTACGCGGTGACCGCGTAGGGGAGCGTGCCGCTGTACCAGTCTTCGTGCAGCGTGTCGGCGAGCGGCCCGATGACCGCGACCGTGCCGCCGGCGAGCGGGAGCAGCCCGTCCTCGTTCTTGAGCAGGACGATCGACTGGCGGGCCGCCTCCCGCGCCAGCTCCTGATGCGCGGCGCAGTTGATGACGTCGGCGGTCACCGCCGCGTACGGGTTGCGCTCCGCCGGGTCGA
>Ga0272482_10000111_pt1 | contig 25709 bp, 29 predicted proteins | sample RVTome_8_FD_192427 | JGI IMG/M metagenome (GOLD analysis project Ga0272482, IMG submission 192427) | Soil microbial communities from uranium-contaminated site in the Upper Colorado River Basin, Wyoming, United States - RVT160D0 (version 2) ...
ACCCGCCCGGCTCAGGCCCGGTCGCCGCGACGGCCGCCGGGGTCGCCCTCCTCCCCCGCGACGTGGCCGATGTGGCGCTCCTCGCCGCCGACCTCCCCTTCCTGAGCCCACCCGCGATAGCGCGCCTGCGCGACCAGCTCGCCGTGTCCACAGTGGATGGCGTCCTCTACGTCGACGGTGACGGCCGCCGCCAGCTGCTGTGCGGCGTCTGGCGCGCCACTCCCCTACGCGCGGCCCTCGACCGCCTGTCCGCGCAGCGTGCGCCGTCCGCGCAGCGTGCGCCGTCCGCACATCAGTCATCGTCCGGGGAGCTGGCGCCGCCCGGGGAGCTGATGCCGTCCGGCGAGGGCGCGGCGGCTGGGCTCGTCGGGGCTTCGATGCGTGCGCTCTTCGCCGGGCTGGATGTGGGAGAGGTGGCCTGGACCGAGCCCGGCCCGCCACCGTGGTTTGACTGCGACACCGATGACGACCTGCGGCAAGCGGAGGAGTGGGCGCGATGACCCTGGACGAGTGGACCACCGCGGCCTGCGCCGAGCTCGGCCTCGACAGGTCCGACGCCAACGTCAAGCTGGTGCTCGACCTGGCCCGCGACGTCGCGCACAACGTGGTGCGTCCGGGCGCGCCCGTCTCCGCCTACCTCCTCGGCCTGGCCGTGGGCCGAGGCGCCGACCCGGCGGATGCCGCCGCCCGCCTGACCGCCCTCGCCGAGAGCGCGGGCGCGCAGGAGTAGCGCATCAGACCGCCAGCGGATGGCGGATCGGCCGCTTTCGCGTGCGACCGCGGCGGGTCTCTGGAGTAGATCGTCTAGGCCTGGACCAGGGCAATCAGCACGAACCACGGAATGCCACGACGGCTTCGCGGGCGGCCTTTACCTTCTCGCTCTGCAGCAGGTCGATCGCGTCGCCGGCGGGAGCTTTGGCCGCTAGCTTCGCCTTGGCCTCGCTCGCCGCGAGCACGACCGTGCGCACGTCGTCGGCCAGCTCGGCGGGCACCCGCGCCTGGAGAAACACGCCGTGCAGTGCGATGGAGTCGACGAGGCCGCTCACGTCCTTTCGTTCGTTGGGCGACTCTCCGTCGATCAGAGCGAGCGCACCGATGTCGAACGCGGGCCCGGCGGCCGTGGCGAAGCCGTTGAGGTGGGAGCAGAACTCGACCTGCGCATCGGCACTACTACTCGCCGATGGGGAGGCTGGCGCCGAGGGCGATGCCGCGGCGGATGGCGGAGGCCGCGATGTGGCGGCCGGGTCGGCAGGGTCGTCACCGCAGGCCGTGGCGAGCATGCCGAGGGCGATCAGGGCTGCGGTCGTCCCCGCCAGAGCGGCTCTCATGCCGCTCAATGCTAGTGACGCACCGCTACACGGGCTCGAGGCGAATGATGATCTGCTTCGACGTGGGAGTGTTGGAGCCCTCGGCCGTCGAGTCGAGGGGGACCAGCACGTTGGCCTCCGGGAAGTAGGCGGCGGCGCAGCCGCGGGCGGATGGGTACCCGACCGCACGGAAGCCCTTCGCCCTCCGCTCCACGCCGTCGGTCCACTCGGAGACCATGTCGACCATGTCGCCGTCTGCCACGCCCAGCGCGGCGAGGTCTTGCGGATTGACGAAGACCACGCGCCGCCCGCCGTGTACGCCGCGATAGCGGTCGTCCAGCCCGTAGATCGTGGTGTTGTACTGGTCGTGGCTGCGCACGGTCTGCAGCAGCAGCCGCCCCTCGGGCACTTTGATCACCGACAGTGGGCCCGCGGTGAAGTGCGCCTTTCCGCTGGGCGTCGGAAACTCAAGGCGGTCGCGGGGCGGGTGCGGCAGCGTGAAGCCGGCCGGGTCGGCGACCTTGGCCTCGAAGTCACTGAATCCGGGGACCACCGCGGCGATCACCGAGCGGATCGCGCGGTAGTCGGCCTCGTAGGCGGCCCATGGCACGGGCGACTCCGGTAGCAGCGCGCGAGCGAGGCGGGTGACGATCGCGACCTCGGAGAGTAGGTCGGGCGAGGCGGGCGCGAGGCGGCCGCGGGAGGCGTGCACCGACGACATCGAGTCTTCGACGGTCACGAACTGCTCGCCAGACTCCTGCTGGTCGCGCTCGGTGCGGCCGAGGCAGGGCAGGATGAGGCTTGTCACACCGGGCACGACGTGCGAGCGGTTGAGCTTGGTCGACACGTGCACGGTCAGCGGGCACGAGCGGAGCGCCGCCTCGGTCACGTCAGTGTCGGGTGTAGCGGCCGCGAAGTTGCCGCCCAGCGCCATGAAGACGCGCACGTGGCCGTCGCGCATCGCGCGGAGGGCGTCGACCGTGTCGTACCCGCGGCTGGTCGGCATGGGGACGCCGAGCAGGTCGCCGGCGGCGGCCGACCACACCGGCGGCTCGTGCCAGATGCCCATCGTGCGGTCGCCCTGCACGTTGGAGTGGCCGCGCACAGGGCAGAGGCCGGCGCCCGGCTTGCCGAGCATGCCGCGCAGCAGCTGCACGTTGACGATCTCGCGGATCGTGGCCACCGCATCCCGCTGCTGGGTCAGGCCCATCGCCCAGCAGATGATCGTCGCGCCGGACGCTTCGAGCATGCGGGCCGCGGCCACGATCTTGTCGCGCGCGAGGCCGGTCGCCGCCGCCACGTCGTCCCAGTCGAGGGTACGAAGGACGGAGGTGTACGCCTCGACGCCGGTCGTGTAACGCTCCACAAAGGACTGATCGACCGCGCCCCACTCGACCAGCAGCGCCGCGATCGCGCGGAAGAGCGCCTGGTCGCCGCCGACCTTGATCTGGAGAAACTGATCGGCCAGCGAGGTGCCCTTGCCCAGGAGGCCGCGCGGCTTCTGCGGGTTGCGGAAATGGATGAGCCCCGCCTCGGGCATCGGGTTGACCGCCAGGATCTTCGCGCCGCGGCGCTTGGCCTCCTCGAGCGCGGAGAGCATGCGGGGGTGGTTGGTGCCCGGATTTTGCCCCACGACCACGATCAGCTCGGCGCGGTGGATGTCTTCGAGCGTCACCGAACCCTTGCCGATGCCGATGGTGCCGTTGAGTGCGACGCCGGACGACTCGTGGCACATGTTGGAGCAGTCGGGCATGTTGTTGGTGCCGTGCGATCGGGCGAGCAGCTGGTAGAGGAACGCCGCCTCGTTGGAGGTGCGCCCGGAGGTGTAGAAGACCGCCTCATCCGGCTCGGCCTCGCGCAGGTGGGCGGCGGTCAGCGCGAACGCCTCGTCCCACGAGATGGGCACGTAGTGATCGGAGCCGGGGCGCCGCACCATCGGCGACGTGAGCCGCCCCTGCTGTCCCAGCCAGTGGTCGGTGCGCTCGGCCAGCTCGGAGATCGGGTGCGCGGCGAAGAACTCGGGCGTGATCCGGCGCAGCGTGGCCTCTTCGGCCACCGCTTTGGCACCGTTTTCGCAGAACTCCGTGTGAGAACGCACACCTGGCGGCGGCTCGGGCCAAGCGCAGCCGGGGCAGTCGAAGCCACCCGCCTGGTTGAGGCGCAGCAGCGTGAGCGCCGTGCGGCGTACCCCCATCTGGGCCAGCCCCGCGCCCAGCGCGTGGGTGACACCCGGAATCCCGGCCGCCGTGCGCTTGGGTGTCTCGATCCGCAGGTCGCGGTCACCCGCGTCGTCGCGCGGGGCCCCTTTCGCCATAGCTGCACAATAACCCCGTACCCCATGAATGGACGGGTGGTCAGATTGCGCCCCAACCGCTCGGTAGGGTGTGGCTGACGGACGGAGGCGATCATGACCGAGGACCAGGGCAAAGCTCGCGAGCAGTCCCAGGAGAGCATCCTGCTCGACGAGCCCACGACTGCCGACCTGCGCTCCAAGGTGACCGAGGCGTGGCGCGAGTTCGCCACCGCGCTGGCCGCCGCACTCGCGAAGCTGCCGCTCGGCGCGCATGTGGAGCTGACCCTCGACCCGACCGCGTCCGGCACCGGCGACGCCGTCTACTCGGTGAGCCTCGCCGTCGAGGAGGATGGCCGGATCAACGCGCTGGCCGTCGGCAACGCCAACCTCCCGCCCGGCTTTCGCATGGACCGCGCGGCCGTCGCCGACCTCGTGGCGCTCGGCTGGTCGCCGCCCGGTGTGGTCGAGGGCTCGGGCGAGCAGTTCGGCCTCCGATCGACCACCGCCGAGGCCGGGCGCCTCGCCGCCACGATCTCCCGCACGCTCCGCGACGTGTACGGGGCACCGCACCCCGCGTTCCTGGTCTACGTCGTGCACGACGCCGAGGACGAGCCGCTGCCGGTCGACCCGCTCGGCACCGCCCGGCCCGAAAACCTCCTCGACGACGCAGAGGTCGAGCTGGCCGAGCGGGTGGTGCGCGGCGCCGAGCCCGACGAGGTCATCGCGCTCGACGAGCAGGTGCGCATGGTCGTCGGCGCGATGATGAAGAGCGCGCCCGACCAGCTCCAGGTCGACTCCGACGGCGACATCGGCATCCGCGCCGGCTCGGCGATGGTGTTCGTGCGGGTCCGCGACAACCCGCCGCTGGTCGACGTCTTCTCACCGGTGCTCACCGAGGTGGAGCCGACCGAGCAGCTCTACGTGAAGCTCTCCGAGCTGACCAACCGCATGCCGATCGGCCGGCTCTACTGCACCAACGACACGGTGTGGGCGTCGATCCCGGTGTTCGGCCGCAATTTCCAGGCCACCCACCTGATGCTCGCCGTCCAGGTGATGACCGGGCTGGCCGACGAGCTGGACGACCGGCTGCACGGCGAGTTCGGCGGCAAGCGCTTCTTCGGCGAGGGCGACAAGCCAGCCCACCGCGGCCCGGACGACGACCACCGCACCGGCATGTACCTGTAGCTACTTCTTCTCGCGGTCCCGCTCGTCGCACTCGGGGTCGGGCGTGCGGTCGCGCACCTCCCTGGTGGGAAGGTGCGCGATCGCCCATCCAAGGCGCTGGTCGCCGGGATCGCTCCCCAGTGGTGCTGCCATCAGTCGCTCCAGCTGAGCCAGGCTCGGGTGTCCAACGTGGACATGTTGGTGGCCTTCAGGCCGCTGTCCGAGACCGTCCACAGGTCGTCGCCGATGACCAGGGACCGGCGGATCATGCCGATGCCGGGCTGGCCGGCGGTGGTCTCGTGCGAGACGGTGCCCACCTCGGTGATCGCGGTGTCGCCGACGCGCAGCACCAGCGCTCCGTTGCTGCCCCGGTCCTTCTCCCATACCGACAGCGGCATCACCAGCAGCCGGTCTTCAGGCCAGTAGAGGAAGGCGTGCGGGTCGTACTCGGCCTCGGAGTAGGCGGACTTCACGTGGTGCTGGGCGAGCCGCGCCGGACTGTCCAGGTTGGACACGTTGAAGAGCGAGACCTGGGTGCCCTGTGCCCGGCCCTGCTCGGATGCCTCCTGGCCGACGCCGATGACCCGACCAGGCTCGGCCGGATGCAGGTACGCGGAGTAGCCCGTGATCTTCAGCTCCCCCGCCACGCGCGGCTTCGCCGGGTTGGTCAGGTCCACTGTGTACAGGGGGTCGGTCTGCCGGAAGGTCACCACATACCCGGTCGTGCCGGCGAAGCGCACGGCGTAGATGCGCTCGCCCTCGCCGAGTCCGGTGATCTTGCCGGCCTCGGGCATCGAGTTGCCGGCCAGCCGCAGCACGTAAACGGTCGAGCTGGACTTCGGCGCCTCGCCCCACGTACGCCCGCTGGTGGTGGCCACGCGCAGGTGACCGTCCCATTCGGACATCGCGTACTGGTTGATCAGCCAGCCGCGCACCGAGCCGGAGCCACCGTACGCCGGCCGGCCCGATTGCGAGATGTCGAAGCGGTAGATCTCGGTGGTCTCGTCCTCCGGCTTGGGGTCCGCGTTACGGCTCTCCAGCCAGCCCATCACCCGCCACCGCTGGTCGTTGGCGACGTAGAGGTTGACGCCGTTGCTGTAGACGGTGTCGCCGTCGGCCACCACGCCGACCGGGTCGCCGTCGCCGAGGCCGCTCGCGCCGATCTCGAAGCTGAGCACGGTGACCAGCGAGGTGCCCGAGTACGTGGTTGGGCGCGAGTAGCGGTCGCAGCCGAGCAGGCCCTTGTCGGTCTTGCCGCCGGTCGTGACCGTGTAGCGCGGGAACCAGTCGTCGGCCGTCGCCTTGTCGATGATCCGCTTGTTGGCGGCGAGCTGCTGCTTCTCGGTGCCGTGCTCGCGGTACGGGAACTCGACGCGGGGCGACGAGCGCACGACGACGCGGGCGGTCGCGCCGATCTGGCGGGCGTCCACCAGGCTGCCGTCCACCTCGTACTCGCTGATCTTCTTGGGCGCCCCGGAGAGGTCGAGGAGCATGACCCGCGTGCTCGCGCTGCCGGCCGGCTTGGCGAACTCCCTGGCGGCGGTGTGCCAGCCACCGCGGATGAGCACCAGCGCGCGGTCGCCGTGCAGCAGCAGCGTGCCCTCGCCCCAGCGGACCGGGTCGTCGTCGCCACCGGTGGCGAGGTCGAGCTTGCCGGTGAGCCTGCGGGAGGACGCGTCGACCACCCGCACCACGCCTTGCTGGATCGTCACGATCCGGCGGCCGTCGGTCTTGACCAGGTCGGGCTCGTCGACGCCGGCCTCGTGGGTGTTGGTGCCCGAGTAGCTGGGCGCCTTCTGCGCGCTGGAGCCGGCGGCCGTGTCTTCCGCGGCACCAGCGGCCGCCCGCGCGCCGCCCTCCGCGAAGGGCATCCCGCTGCCGCCGAAGCCCCACGGCCCCACGTACTCCTTGGCTGCCTTCTTCATCAGGGCCAGCCCCTCCGCGCAGGAGTCGAACGCGACGAGCCTGAACTGCCCGGCGGGCACGGCGGGGTCGCGTACGGGCGGCGGGCTCGGCGGCTCTGGCGAAGACGTACACCCGGCGAGGGCGACCAGCAGAGCGAGCGGCACGCCCGCGGCGACCGCGAGTCTCGGTGTCATGCGGGTTTGGACGCCGCGCTCCCGAAAGCCGTTCCCACGGCTGGCGGGCTTGCCGAAACGTTATGTCGGGTCGGTGGGTGCGGCCACGACCGTCGGGGAGTCGACCAGCCGGGAGAGCACGATCGTGCTGCGGGTCGAGGTCACGAACGTCTGTGCGCGCAGCCGTTCCAGGGCGTTCTCCATGTGCGCGATGTCCGCCGCGCGCAGGTGGACCAGGGCGTCCGCCTCGCCGGAGACGGTGTAGGCCCCGACGACCTCGGGGAGGCGACGCACCGCGACCCCGATCTGCGCCGGTGTCGTGCGCCCGGCGCAGAAGAGCTCGACGAACGCCTCGGTGGTCCAGCCCACCGCCGCCGGGTCGATGACGGCGGTGAATCCCCGGATCACGCCGGCCGCGCGGAGCCGGTCGACCCTCCGCTTGACGGCCGGCGCGGAGAGGGAGACACGGGCGCCGATGTCCGCGTACGAAGAGCGGGCGTCAGCGACAAGTGACGCAATGATTCGCTGGTCTACGTCGTCTATCTGCAATGTTCCGCCTCTCCGACGCAAGATTTTCGGCTGTCATCGAACATGCAGCGTACCTACTCTTTGTGCGTGAGCCAGCACCGCATGCCGCGAAACCGGACATATCTCATGTGCCCGCCGGAGCACTACGAGGTGGCCTACGCGATCAACCCGTGGATGGACACCACCACGCCGGTCGACACCGAGCTCGCGCTCAAGCAGTGGGAGCGGCTTCGGGAGACCCTGGCCGGCCTCGGGCACACGGTGCACGTGCTCGCACCCGAGCCATACCTGCCCGACATGGTGTACGCGGCGAACGGCGCCTTCACCGTCGACGGTGTCGCGTACGGGGCCCGGTTCAAGTACGCCCAGCGCACCGCCGAGGCGACCACGCACCGCGCGTTCTACGAGGCGGGTGGCTGGGAGTTTCGCGCGCCCACGCAGACCAACGAGGGCGAGGGCGACTTCGCCTACCTGCCGGCGGCGTACGGCGGCCTCATCCTGGCCGGGTACGGCTTTCGCACCGAGCCCGCGGCGCACGCCGAGGCGCAGGACATCCTCGGCCGGCCGGTGGTCTCACTGCGGCTCGTCGACCCGCGCTTCTATCACCTCGACACCGCGCTGTCCGCGCTCGACGACCGCACGGTCACGTACTACCCGGGCGCCTTCTCGACGGCGTCCCAGCGGGTGCTGCGCCAGCTCTTTCCGGACGCCGTCCTGGCCGACGAGGTGGACGCCTACGCGTTCGGGCTCAACCTGGTCAGCGACGGCCGCTACGTCGTGCTCAACAGCGAGGCCACCGGGATGGCCCACAAGATCGAGGCAGCCGGGTACACGCCGGTGCTGGTCGAGCTCTCCGAGCTGAAGAAGGGCGGCGGCAGCGTCAAGTGCTGCGTGGCCGAGCTCCGGTCGTAAGAGGCACGCCGCACCTCGACTATCCGAGCGTGGCCAGCTCGCTCAGCAGCACGTTCGACAGGACCTGACCATCCGGCCGCACCTCGCGCAGGTACCACTTCTGCTGCGGGCGGCGCGGCTGGTTGAACTGCCAGACTCCACGCGGGCTGTCTATCTGCCCGACCCGGCCGAGCATCAGGTTGACCTGCTGCGCGGTCGGGCGCCCGCCACACAGGCGGATGGCCCGGTTGAGCACCTGCGCCGCGTCGTACGACGCCATGGCGGACGCCGAGGGCAGCAGGTCGTGCTCGCGCTGGTACGCCGTGGCGAAGAGGCGGTTGGCGCTGTTGTTGAGGTCGGCCGAGTAGTTCATGGCGGTGAAGATGCCCCTGGCCTCGTCACCCATCTCTTCGAGCGCGGTGCCCTCGGTGAAGCCGCCGGGCCCGTAGATGATCGCCGAGAGGCCCTCGGAGTGGTACTGCTTCACGAACTCGACCGCCGCGGGACCGGTGTAGAACGCGTACACCACGTTGGCGTTGCTCGACTTGAGCCGCGCCAGCGTCGGCCGGAAGAAGTCTTTGCCGGGCGCGACCGCGGCATCGGTCCAGAACGTCTCGATCAGCCGCCGGTCGGCGCCGCCGAACGTCTGCCGGAACGTGTCTACCGCGTCCCGACCGATGTCGTCCGAGGGTGCGACCACGGCGACCTTCTGGCTGCTGGGCACCACGCCGGTCAGGTAGCCGCCCAGCGCCTGACTGGGCTCGTTGTCGACGAACGAGGCGGACCAGATGTAGAGCACGCCCTCGAGGCTCCCCGGCACGCCGTTGGTGGCGATGAGCGGCACGGTGGCGCCCTCGACGGTGTCCCGCAGGCCGACGAGCGCGGACGAGTTGGCCACACCGGTGATCGCGAGCACGCTCTGCCCGAGGAGAGATTCGATGGCGCCCTTCGCGGATTTGGCGTCGGCACCCTCGTCGGCCGTCACCAGCTGCACGGGGTGCCCGCCGAGCCGGTTCTGGTTGAGCTGGAGGTAGAGCTGGAAGCCGTTGACGAGGTCGTCGCCGATCACCTTCAGTGGGCCGGTCTGCGGCGTTACCAGCCCGATCCGGACCGGGTCGTCGCTGAGCTGCGGCTCGTCTTCGGCGGCGTCGTCAGATGCGCACGCGGCGGCGACTCCCGCCGCACCGAGCGCGGCGAAGAGCTTCAGCGCCTGCCGGCGGTCTATCTGGGGCACGGTCACCCTTCCAATGGTCGGGGGCCGGATCGCGGCCCACCCGGCTGTCTACCCGGTTCGCGACGCTGCGTCAATGAAGGTTTTTCAACCTAGGACCCAGAGTGCGTGCCCCGCCGCCCTCGCCGCTGCTGTCACGGCGTGAAGTTGATCACGGGTGCATCGACTGCACCGCGCCCTTCACTACCGGCCAAGCGGGGGATTGCGGGTCGATAAGGGCGAAATGCTCCGCCTCGGGTATTTCGATCAGCGTGACCTCGCCACCCTCAGCGCGCGCGGTCGCCGCGTACTTGCGGCTGATCTCCACCGGGACGTGCCGGTCGCGGGCGCCGTGAATGATCACACTCCGTACACCTGGTGGTGTACGAGCGGAAGGGTCGGCCTCCGCGTACCGATCCGGCACGTCGCCCGGCCCGCCGCCCAGGAGTGCGGCCACCGCGCCGCGGCCGAGGTCGAGCCGGTGTGCCTCGGCCAGGTCGGCGACCGGGGCCAGGGCCACGATCCCGAGCACCGGTGCCGGCCCGGCCAGCGCGTACCAGAGCGACAGGTGGCCGCCCGCCGAGTGGCCGAGCAGCAGCGGGGCTGCCCACCCCAGGCCCATCAGCTGAGGGATCGCTGTGACGCCGGCCACCACGTCGGCGAACGTGCCGGGCCAGCCGCCGCCCGGCTGACCGGTCCGCCGGTACTCGAGCTGTGCCACGGGGTAGCCGGACGCGGCCAGATCGGCGGCGAGCGGGGCAGTGTGTGATCGATCCCACTCCGCCCGCCAGAAGCCGCCATGCACCACGATCACCAGGGGGCGCGGCGGCGAACCCGCCGGCGGCAGCCGCAGATCGGCGATCTGATCGGGGTGGTCGCCATACCGCACAGTGGCGTCCGGCGGCGGCGTCTGGCGGTGGAGTACGCCACGGGGGTCGCTGGACATGCGCAGACGCTATCCCGCGGCCGCACCGCGCAGTTGCCCCACCGGTGCCCACCCGCTCGCGACTCTGCGCGAAGATGGAGGGCATGACCGAAGCTCCCCGCACCCCGGAAGAGCCCGGCCCCGGCCCGGGCACCGTCGTGGTGGTCGGTCCGGACGGACGTCCGGTCGGCACCGTCGATACCGACGCGCAGGCTGACGGCGAGGACCCGTCGCGCCTGATCGAGCAGCCGGCCAAGGTCATGCGCATCGGCAGCATGATCAAGCAGCTCCTGGAAGAGGTGAAGGCCGCGCCGCTCGACGACGCCAGCCGCAGCCGGCTTCGCGAGATCCACAAGCGCTCGATCACGGAGTTGGAGGACGGTCTCGCCCCTGAGCTGCGCGAGGAGTTGGCGCGGCTGTCGCTGCCCTTCGAAGACGGCACGACGCCCAGCGAGAGCGAGCTGCGGGTCGCCCAGGCCCAGCTGGTCGGCTGGCTGGAGGGGCTCTTCCACGGCATCCAGGCCACGCTGGTGGCCCAGCAGATGGCCGCCCGGCTCCAGCTGGAGCAGATGCGCGGCGGGGGGCGTCCCGCGCTGCCGGCCGTGCCCGGCGGGCTGATGCCCGGCATGGCCGGCTCCCAGCAGCCCCAGCAGCAGGGCGAGGGTAGCGGCCGCACCGGCCAGTACCTCTAGCTAGTCGAGCTGGAAGAGCTTCTCGAGGTACGCGGCGACGCCGTCCTCGTCGTTCGAGAGCGTCACGTCGTCGGCGATCTCGCGGACCGCCCGGTGGGCGTTGGCGACGGCCACGGCGCGGCCGGCCCAGGTCAGCATCGGCACGTCGTTCGGCATGTCGCCGAAGGCCACCACGTCGGCCGGCTCGATGCCGCGCTGCTCGCAAAACCAGGCCAGGCCGGCCGCCTTGGTCACGCCCGCGGCGGAGATCTCGACCAGCCCGGAGTACGACGAGTGGGTCGCCTCGGCCAGCCCACCGATCGCCGCGGCGACGATCCGCACGAACGCGTCCGGGTCGCGCTTCCCCGCCCGCACCAGCAGCTTGACCGCCGGCACCGAGGCCACCTCGTCAGGCGTGGCGAGCACCCGGATCGACGGGTCGCCGGCATCCCAGAAGACCGGCCACTCGGCGTCGTGTCGCAGCTCCCGCCCGTCTGCCACCTCGACGGCGAAGGTCGCGCCGGGCACCTCCTCCCGCAGCCGCCGGGTCACCTCGGCGAGCAGCTCGGGAGCGAGCGGATTGGCGCGGAGGATGCGGTCGGCGTCCGGGTCGTACACGACGGCACCGTTGGCGCAGACGGCCGGGAGCGGCTCCCGCAGCTGGTCGTACACCTGGCTGAGCCACCGCACCGGACGGCCGGTGACCAGCACGACCACCGTGCCGCTCGCGGCGATCCGGGCCAGCACCCCCGCCGTACGCGGGCTGAGCGAGCGGTCCTGCCGCACCAGTGTCCCGTCGAGATCGGTGGCGACCAGGCGCGGCAAGTCTCCCATCAACGCGAGAGTAGTCGGTCGAGGTAGACGGCTACGCCGTCGTCGTCGTTACGCAAGGTCACCTCGTCGGCGAGGCGGCGCACCGTCGGGTGGGCGTTGGAGACGGCCACCCGCCCCCAGCCGGCCCACTCGAACATCGGGATGTCGTTTGGCATGTCGCCGAAGACCAGCACCTCGGCCGGGTCGACACCGAGCAGGTCGGCCACCACCGCGAGGCCGGTGGCCTTGTCTACGCCCGGCGGGCAGATCTCCACGAAGCCGAGCCCGGCCTGGGTTACCGAGGCCATCTCCGGCGGCACGACCTCGCGGGCGGTAGCCAGCAGCGCGTCGACGTCGTGGTCGGCGGTACGCGCGAACGCCTTGATCACGTCGCCGTCGAGGCACTCGGCCCGAGCCCGCGCCTCGAAGCGGTCCGGGTAGGGCCAGGCGGGGTCGAAGTCACCCCACAGCGGTGCGTCGGGCCCGTCCTGCGCCTCGACCATCACGGTGAGCGGGCCGACCTTCGCCTCGAGCTCGGTGAGCAGCTTGGCCAGCATCACGCCGGAGAGCCGCTCGTCCCGCAGGACCACCGGGCCGGCCGGGTCGGTCTGGTCGATGACCCGCCCGCCGCCGGCCATCACCAGGTAGTCGGCCGCCCGGATGTCATTGCGGGTGAGCTCCGCCAGCCTCGGCCCACGCCCGGTCGCGCCCACGATCGGGATGCCCGCCGCCCGCACCCGGTCGAGCACCTGGTGGGTGAACTCGGACACGGTGTCATCGCTGCGCACCAGCGTGCCATCGAGGTCGGTGGCGATGAGCTTCGGCAGTCCCGGGCGGGGCATGGTCCCTCCTCACCCGGCCGGACCAGGGCGGCGACTCCGCTCCGGCACCGGCGGGGGAGCAACCGTACCTCACCGAACGCTACTCATCCATGACTTCCGTGCGACGCCAAGGTCACGCGGGCTCTAACACGTCACGGCCGCCCAGATAGGGCTGGAGGGCCTTGGGCACGCGCACCGAGCCGTCCGGCTGCTGGTGGTTTTCCAGGATCGGGATCAGCCACCGGGTGGTCGCGAGCGTGCCGTTGAGCGTCGCCGCGCTCTGGGTCTTGCCATCCGCGTCGCGATAACGGATGCCGAGGCGGCGGGCCTGGAACGTCGTGCAGTTGGACGTCGAGGTCACCTCGCGGTAGCGGCTCTGCGACGGCACCCACGCCTCGCAGTCGTACTTGCGCGCCGCGCTCGAGCCCAGGTCGCCGGCGGCCACGTCGATCACGCGGTAGGGCACCTCGACCTTGGCCAGCATCTCCTCCTGCCAGGCCAGCAGCCGCAGGTGCTCGTCGTGCGCCTCCTCCGGGCGGCAGAAGGAGAACATCTCCACCTTGTCGAACTGGTGCACCCGCAGGATCCCGCGCACGTCCTTGCCGTGCGAGCCGGCCTCCCGGCGGAAGCAGGTCGACCAGCCCGCGTACCGGGTGGGGCGCTCCAGGTCGAGGATCTCGCCCGAGTGGTACGCGGCCAGCGGCGCCTCGCTCGTGCCGACCAGGAAGAGGTCGTCCGCCTCCAGCTTGTAGACCTCACTGGCGTGCGCGCCGAGGAAGCCGGTGCCCTCCATCGACTCCGGCTTGAGCAGCACCGGCGGGATGACCGGCGTCAGGCCGTACTCCACGGCCTGGGCGATCGCCAGCTGGAGCAGGCCGAGCTCGAGCAGCGCGCCGACGCCGGTGAGGAAGTAGAAGCGGCTGCCGGAGACCTTCGCGCCGCGCTCCATGTCGATCGCGCGCAGCGCCTCGCCCAGCTCCAGGTGGTCGCGGGGGCTGGCGATGTCGGGCTTCTGGCCGACCTCGCGCAACACCACGAAGTCGTCCTCACCGCCGGCGGGCGCGCCCACCTCCACGACGTTGGGCACGGCCAGGTGAGCCTGGCGCAGGGCCTGCTCGGCCTGGTTGGCGGCGGTCTCGGTCGCCTTCACCTCAGCCGACAGATCCTTGGTACGAGCCAGGAGTGCGGCCTTTTCCTCGCCCTTGGCCTGCGAGACCTGCTTGCCCAGGGCCTTCTGCTCGGCGCGCAGCGACTCGAATGCCTGCATCGCCGCACGGCGGTGCTCGTCGGCGCGCAGCAGGTCGTCGACCACGGACTCGGACTCGCCACGAGTCCGCTGGCTGGCACGCACGGCGTCGGGGTCGTCGCGAAGCAGACGGAGGTCAATCACGACATACCAGCCTACGGGGTCGGCAAGTCCTTTCCACCGTCGGGCGCCGGTGGCTTGCCGTCGTGCATCGGGACGAAGGGCGCCGTGGGCCCGACCGTGAGATCGGCCGGCGGCGGCAGGTCGCTGCCGAGATCGTCCGGCTCCGCCGCCGCCCGCGGTCGCCGCCACGGCCAGTCGACCTGCGCGGCCGTCTCGGGCTCCGGCTCGACCGCGGTCGGTGCGACCTGCGCGGGCGGCGCCGGGATGAGGCGCCCGGCCAGGTAGAGGGCGATCACGAACCCGACGACGCCGACGTAGGCCATGGTCAGGCCGCGCTCGTACGTCAGGTCGTAAGTCGGACCCTGCGAGCCGAAGAAGAGGCGGGCCAGCTCGTAGGTAGCACTGTGGCCGTCGAGCCAGACGGTGGCACCGACCAGGACCGCGGCGGAGATGCCGGCGGCGGTCAGCCCGAGGATCCGCAGCTGGTCACGCATCGCGGGGCGGCCGAAGAGGATCAGGCTCGTACAGCCCACCATCACGAAGACGCCGATGAGGTAACCGGTGGCGAAGCCGCCCAGGTCGGCGATGCCGGCGGTGCTCGGCGGCGGCACCTGATCGGGCGGGATCAGCAACGACTGCGGCGTGAAGGTGGTGGTCTGCCACTCGCCGACCAGCGACGCGAAGACGGCGACCGCGCTCAGGCCGGCGACGATGGGCACCAGCCGCCAGTCCTTGCGCACGGCGGTGAGGACCTGGGAGGCGCCTGGGCGCTTGCGGGCCGGCTCGTCGGCACCGAACTCCACGACCGCCGGCTCGTCGAGCCGCGCACCGATATCCGCCTGTGGTTCCTGCGACATGTCTAGAGACTCTCTTTTTCCAGCGTGCTCAGCATGACCACCCTCGTCTCGACATAGCGCTCGGCTCCCGCCTCGCGAACGAGCTTGTGCTGGTAGACGACGGTCTCGCCGTCGTCGGTCTCCTCCACCCGCCAGTATTCGGGTATGCCGCCCGCGGCGTATTTGGGTGGCTTGATGATCCGATCCGCCGTGCGTGAGTCCGGCGACACGACCTCGACAACCAGCTCGAACTCACGCGCCGGGTGATAGGCCACATCCCTGGCGGGTGGGTCGCGGAATACGCCGACGTCAGGGGTGACAAGCTCGCGAGGGCCCAGGATGACACCTTGTTCCAGGTATGCCAGCCTGCCGGCGCTGATGAGAAGGCGGTAGACACGTCCCACTCCATCGGCGTGCCACGGACGCATCGCTGCGGCTGCCACGACCAGCTTTCCTTCCCACAGCTCATAGCGGTAGTCAGACGGGAGGCCCTGCAGGATCTCCGCTGTCCAGTCGTTGCCTAGCGGCAGCTCGATCGTTGCCATGCCGTCCTCCGCCCCTGGCTCCGCAACCAGGATAGGCATCACTTCTGCTGGGTGCGGACTGACAACAGAGCGCCACCGAGCGCCAACACCAGCGGCGCCGCCACGCCGTAGCCGACGCCGGGGCCGCGGGTCGCGCGGACGTCGACCATCGCGAGCCCGCTCACGAGCGTGTCCACCGAGGCGCCGGCGGCCCGCGCGCCGACCAGGCTGGCGAGGAGCATGCTGATCACGCCCACCGCGAGCGCGGCCACCCCGGCTCCCCGCGCCGCGCCGCCTTTGGCCGCCGCCGCACCCGCGACCAGGCCGAGCACCGCGAAAAGGGCCAGCACATACCACCAGCCGAGCTCGAGCTGGAAGACCGCGATGCCGCCGGAATGGTCCAGGTCCGCGCCCTCCACCGGGACGTCCACCGCGAGCCGGTAGTGGGCCCAGGGCACCGCGAGCGCCATCAGGGCGAGCACGAACCCCGCCATCACAAGCGCGCCGCCGCCGCCCACCAACGCCACCTTGCGGGTCATCACGGGATCGTCGCATCGCGGTGCCGATTGGGCTAGCGTCGGGTTCATGCCTATCCGCACCGCATCTGCCCGCTGGCAGGGCAATCTCACCGAGGGTTCCGGCACCATCCGCACTGGTAAGGGCGGATACGAGGGGAACTATTCGTTCAAGTCCCGATTCGAAGAGGGCGAGGGGACCAATCCCGAGGAGCTGATCGGCGCCGCCCACGCCGGCTGTTTCTCGATGGCCTTCTCGAAGGGCCTCGCCGACGCCGGTTTCACGCCGGACTCGGTCGAGACGACCGCCAAGGTGCACCTGGACAAGACCGACGCCGGCATGACCGTCACGCGCATCGACCTGGAGACGGTCGGCCAGGTGCCGGGCATCGACGAGGCCGATTTCTTGAAGATCGCCGAAGGTGCCAAGGCGAACTGCCCCATCTCCCGGCTGCTTTCGCCCGGCGCCGAGATCACGCTCAACGCCCAGCTGGCCTGACCCCTTCAGCGCTCCCCGGCGGCGCCGGTCTCTCCGGCGCCGTCGGTAACCGCTGCCGTCGGGCAGAATTGGTCGGGTGCCCGTCGAGATGAGCCGGCAGCGGTTCGAGGAGCTGGTCAGCGAGGCCCTCGATGAGGTGCCGGAAGAGCTGCTCGGCCTGATGAACAACGTGGTGATACTGGTCGAGGACGACTCACCGCCCGGCGAGCAGGAGCTGCTCGGGGTGTATGAGGGGTACGCGCTCACCAGCCGCGGCTGGGACTACGGCGGCGTGTTGCCCGACCGGATCACCATCTACCGCAACCCGACTCTGCGCATCTGCGACACCGAGGACGACGTGGTCGAAGAGGTGGCGATCACGGTAGTCCACGAGATAGCGCACCATTTCGGCATCGACGACAAGCGCCTGCACGACCTCGGTTGGGGTTGAGCCCTATCTGAACGGCCGAGATCGACTATTGCTTCGGCGGCCTACTCTCCCAGGCATGCGTAGCGCGTTGTTCTCCGCGGAGAACCTCGAGAAGGAGTCGGCCCAGCCCGGCATGCGGCTGCAAAACTCCAAGATGTTGAAGATAGAGCTCAATGGCGAGTGCATGGCCCGCACCGGCGCCATGGTCGCCTACCAGGGCCAGGTCCAGTTCCAGGCGCTCGGCTCCGGCGGCATCGGCAAGTTTCTGAAGCAGAAGCTGACCGGTGAGGGCGTCCCGCTGATGAAGATGACCGGTCGCGGTGACGTCTTCCTCGCGGACCTCGCGTCGGACGTGCACCTCATCGACCTGGAGCCCGGCGACGCCCTGTCGATCAACGGCTCCAGCGTGCTGGCCTTCGACTCGACCCTGCAGTACGACATCAAGATGGTGCAGGGCATGGGGATGCTCTCGGCCGCCGGTTTGTTCAACTGCGTGTTCAGCGGCCAGGGCCGGATCGCGGTGACGACGAAGGGCACCCCGGTGGTGCTCAACGTCGACCAGCCCACGTTCGTCGACCCGCAGGCCGCGGTGTGCTGGTCGGCGAGCCTCCAGACCGGCTACCACCGGGCGGAGCAGCTGGGCCTCGGCACGTTGCTGGGTCGGCGCACGGGTGAGGCCTTCACGATGAGCTTCGCCGGTCAGGGCTTCGTCGTGGTGCAGCCGTCCGAGGAGCCGCCCGTGCAGGGCAGCGGCCAGCAGCAGAGCAGCGGCGGTCTGGGCGGCCTGCTCGGCAGCTAGGCCAGGGCCTAGCTCAGGTCGCCAGCGCGGATGCGTGCCAGCCAGGCCGCCGCGTCCGCATAGTCCACATCGGAGAGTCCGGCCGGCGCGGGGACCGGCCGGTCGTCCGTGACCGCGCGGTGCCGCGGGTACGACCCCAGGAAGCGGACGTCGGCGCACACCCGGTGCAGCCCTTGCACCGCCTCGCCGACGCGGTCGTCCGAGACGTGCCCGGTGCAGTCGAGGAAGAACGCGTACCGCCCGAGCTGCTCGCCGGTGGGTCGCGACTCGATGCGGGTGAGGTTGATCCCGCGCACCGCGAGCTCCATCAGCACGGCGAGCAGCGCGCCCACCCGGTCGTGCGAGATGAAGATCGCCAGCGAGGTGACGTCGTCGCCGGTCGCCTCCGGCGGGGCGGACGGCCGCGACACCAGCACGAAGCGGGTCACCGCGTCGGGGTGATCAGAGATCTTCTCCGCGAGCACCGCCAGCCGGTAGCGCTCGGCGCCGATGGGCGCGCAGATGGCTGCGTCGTACTCGCCCTCGGCGGCGGCGATCGCGGCCGCCGCGTTGGAGAGCACGTCGACGACCGTGGCCTCGGGCAGGTGGGTGCGCAGCCAGCCCCGGCACTGGGCGGAGGCCTGCGGATGGGCCGCGACCGTGCGGATCCGCTCGAAGGCCACCGGCTCCCGCGCGCCGATCACGAACTCGACCGGGATCACCACCTCACGCGTGATCACCAGCGGCGCCCCGTCGAGCAGCTCGTCGAGCGTGATGCCCACCGCGCCGCCGATCGAGTTTTCCAGCGGCACGAGCGCCGCGTCCGCCTCGCCCGCCCGGATCGCGTCCAGCGCCTCGGGGACGCTGCGCGCCGGCGTACGGATCCCGTGCGCGGCGGCGGGCAGGGTCAGCAGCGCCTGCTCGGCGAAGGTGGCTTCGGGACCGAGGTACACGAAGTGGGTGGGTGGCACACCTGGCATGCCCCCAGCCTAGACATTGCCCGGGGCTTGGCCGGCCTCGCAGGCTACGACGCGGATGCCAGCCGGAGCGCTCGTGCGCACCGGGATGTTGCAGACGTTGGTGCCGGCGGTGACGAGCGTCAGCGCGCCGGGCGCGCCGCGGGTCACCACCAGGAGCGGGTCGCGGTTGGAAACGACGATCTCGCTGTACTGCCAGGTGCCGGCGCAGACCGGGGTGCCCGCGCGGACGGTGGCCGTCTCGCCCCGGGGCAGCATGCCCGACGTGTTTCGCAACAGCGCCATCACCTGCGCCGCGCTGGGCTGTCCCTGGCACGGCACGGCGGTGGCCTCGCCGAACGTGGGTGTCGCGCTGGGCCCGGTGGTCGGTGGCAGATCGGAGGCGACCGGGGGAGGGGAGGCGGTCGGCGGGGCCGTCTTCGGTGAGGGGACCACGCTGCCGGGCGGGTCACGCAGCTCAGGCGGCACACCGCACCCGGCGGCCAGGGCGACGAAGGCGATCGCCGCGACACCGGCACGTGTCGCGACGGCGATCACGGCGGCACCACCACGGGCGGTGCGGGCGTGGGCAGGCACGCGGCTCCTCGAACATCAACGGGCGTCGTTGGACGGCGTAAGCGGCCGAGGTCCATATTAGGCGGATACGAGGGCGTGCCTCACACCTCGCAGAAGAATGTGAGCGAGCCCGTCACCTCGTCGTCGTCATGCAGCGGCGTCGCGATCGCGTCGACGGTGGCCGCCGCGCCCTCGGTGCCGGACTGCACCCGCAGGAGGCCTCGCGCCAGCCGGCCGGACGAGATGGCGAGCATCGGCGGGATTTTCTCGATCTCGATGTCGGACAGCTCGGTGCGCGCCTGGGTGAAGTCGACGAGGCGCAGCACGCCCTCGAGCAGGCTCTCGCCGGTGGCATCGGCGGGGCTGCCCAGCCCCAGCAGCTGGCAGGCCGAGGCGGAGATGGCCACGATCGCCATCTCGGCGTCGATCAGCATGCACGGCTCGCCGGCCGCGGCGACGGTGGGGGCCCACAGATCGAGGCTGCCAAACCGCTCCGGTTGTAAGGTCGCGCGAGCTTCTGGCACGAACGCTTCCGAAATGGAGAGTTCGACGTGCGCCACCCCGCGCCTCCAATACACTCCGCCGGCCCACCGCTACGCTAACCGGTTTCGACGCTGAACGCCGACCCCGATCCGATCCTTCCGGCGGGTTTGTCCGGTACGGCTGGCTGGGACGCTACCGGCGGGCACTCCTCTTGTCAGCGGCCGTTCGGCCGTCCTCGTACCACCGGTAGTTGGCAGCCGACCGGTACGGAGCGTTTAGCCAAGTGGACGGGTGGCGTGCAACCTGAGAGAGCTTTTCAGCCGTCGCAGGTGAGATTTTCTGCCCACCGGCCACGAGGAGCCGATCAAGCTCGCGGTGGGTGGCCACGAGACAGTCCTTCGGCAGCCCGTACACACTGATCTGGCCCGATCCGACGAAGGTCAGCACGGGGGTGACCGGCACGTTGAGGCCGACCGCGGCGGAGAGCGCCTTGGCCGCCCGCTTGGCGTCGCGGCGCGCCTCGGCGAAGTAGGCAGGACGCTTGCCATTGATCTGCACCACGTCACCGGCGATCATCACCCGGGCGCGGCCATGGTCGGCGACCGTGACGGCGAAGATGCCGCTCGGCCCGATCGCCAGGAAACCGGCCCGCTCGTCACGGCCACGGCCCTCGATGTCGAGCAGCACAGCGGGAGCGTCGGTGCGTGGCCAGTCGACCACGTGCCACGCGGGGCCGAGATGGTCGAGGCGGGTGAGAGCGCGGGCGCCAGCGGCCTCCACGCGCCGCGCATCGCGCTCGGCACGCCGCCTCCGGGCCCACTCGAGTGGGGTTGGTCGAACCGCTTCGAGGATCGCTTGCTGGCCATCGCCCGTCGGGGATTGGCCAGCGGGGGGTAGCGCCCGCTGCGGGGGGACAGCACGACGCGCAGGGAAGACGGTCATCGCGGACCTCCGGCAAAAGGTCTCTCTAGTTGTGGTTTCACTACGGTACGTGGTTGAGCGGGTACTCAAGAAGGAGTGAGGTAGGAGTGACTGGGGATGAATGCCGCATTCACGACCCGCCTCTTTTGTCAGATGGTGCTACCCAACTAGCTACGCTGACCATTGTGGCCCATTACGTGGACAGCGAGGTTGGAAGACTCGTCACAGTGCTCCTCCACCGCCCGGGGCCCGAGCTGGCGCGGCTGACCCCGCGAAACAGCGACTCGCTCCTCTTCGACGCGATCCCCTGGGTGGGCCGGGCGCAGGAGGAACACGACGCCTTCGCGGGCGCCCTGCGCGATCGTGGCGTGGAGGTGCTCTACCTGAGCGCGCTGCTCGCCGAGACCCTCGCGATCGACGAAGCGCGGGCCGAGCTGACCGGCCTCGTGCTCGCCGACCGGCGGCTGGGCGACACCCTGCGCCGGCGGGTCTCCGACCACCTGGGCTTCCTGGACCCGGCCGGACTGTCCGATGTGCTCATCGCCGGGCTCGCCCACGAGGAGCTGCGCGGCCGCACGGGCGGGCTGGTCTACGGCCTCATGGACCAGCACGACTTCATCATCGACCCGCTGCCCAACCTGCTCTTCACCCGCGACTCGTCGGCCTGGGTGCGGGACCGGGCCGCGGTCAGCAGCCTCGCGATGCCGGCCCGGCGGCGGGAGACCACGCTGCTGCACACGATCTACCGGCACCACCCGCGCTTCGCCGGCACCCACCTGGTCTACGAGCCGACGCTGGAGCCGGTGGAGGGCGGCGACGTCCTGCTCCTCGCGCCGGGCGTCCTGGCGGTGGGAGTGGGGGAGCGGACCACCCCCGCCGGCGCCGAGCGGCTGGCCCGCCGGGTGTTCGCCGCCGACCTGGCGCACACGATCCTGGTCGTGCCGATCGCCCAGGAGCGCGCCACCATGCACCTCGACACGATCGTGACCATGGTCGACGTCGACGCCGTGCTGATGTACCCGAATGTGGCGGACGCCCTCGTGGCGTACACGGTGGTGGCGGGCGAAGACGGCGAGCCGCAGGTGGACGGCCCGGCCCCGTTTCTGCGGGCCGCGGCCGACGCGATGGACCTCGACGCGCTCCGGGTCATCGACACCGGGCTCGACCCGGTGACCGCCGAGCGCGAGCAGTGGGACGACGGCAACAACACGCTCGCCATCGAGCCGCGGCTGTGCGTGGCGTACGAGCGCAACGTCGAGACCAACGCCCAGCTCGAACGCGCGGGCATCGAGGTGATCCCGATCCCCGGCTCCGAGCTGGGCTCCGGTCGTGGCGGACCGCGGTGCATGTCCTGCCCGATGGTCCGTGACCCGCTGAAGCAGACCAGCGGCCGGCTCAGCGGAGCGTGAGCTGGCGGCCGAGCAGGCCCTGCTTGGCGCGGCGCGCGGCGGCGTCGAGCTGGCTGTCGTCGCCGAGGGCGTCGGTGTAGCGCTTGGCGAAGTCGGCCACGGGCGCCTCCCACTCGGCCGCCTCCGGCTCACGCGGGATGTCCCACACCGGCACCAGGCGGCCGTGGGCGCGGAACATGCCGGCGAACTTGGTGCCGTCGCCCAGCAACAGCTCGCCCGTGCCGGCGAGCCGCGCGAGGGCGTTGAGCGCGGCGTCCTCGTCGTCGGGCAGCACCCAGCGCACGTGTCCCTTCTCCGGCACCCGGCACCAGTACGCCGCCTTGGCCGCCGCGAGGCGCACGGTCGGGTAGATCGAGGCGTTGGCCCGCTCCAGCGACGCCTTCACGTTAGGATCGTCGGCCGCGTCGGCATCCAGCCAGAACTCGAACGTCTCGTGCATGGTCACGTCGAGCGCGCCGTCGACCAGGATGTCCTGGAGTCGGGGCCCCTCGCCGGGCAGGGCCGGCACGGCGACGGTGCCGCCCGGCTCGGTCTCCAGCGCGGAGAGGAGGGCGACGGCGAGGTCGCGTGAGATGTCGCCGGACTGCACGTGGCGCTGGAGGCCGACGAACACCCGGCCATCCGGCTTGGTCATCGCCGGCCACGCCATCGGCAGCACCGTGGCCAGCGTGACGGACCGCTCGCCGTACTTGGAGACCAGCTCGGGGGCGAGCCGCAGCGGCGCCGACGCCGCCGGGACCAGCTCGCGGAGCGCGATCCACTCGGCCTCGTCGGCCAGACCCTCGAACGGGCGGGGAACGAAGATGTCGCGCAGCTTCTGGCGCTTCGGAGCCGCCACGGCGGACCGGGAGTTCTTTCGACGCTTACTCACGGCGGTCCAGCCTAGGCTCTATGCGCGCGGCGTGGGGGCAAAGGCGCGGCCGGTCACGGACTTTCCCGCCGTTCGTGGTCGAAAGTGCCCGACAGCTCGGCCCAGACGCTCTGCCCGAGGCCGTCGCGGTCGACCCCCCACCGCTCGGAGAGGGCGGCCACGATGCTCAAACCGCGACCGTCGATGGCGTCGGTGGCCACCGCGCGGATGTGTGGCTGCTCGGACGCGCCGCCGTCGGTGACCCGCACCTCGACCGTGTCGCGGTCGACCTCGCCCTCGGAAACGGCCGGCCGCAGCCGCCATGCCACCCGCACCACCCCGCCGGGCAGCGGGTTGGCGTGGCGCACGGCGTTGCCGACGAGCTCGGCCAGCACAGCGACGGCGTCGGCGAGGAGAGCGGGCTGCACCGCGCTTCGAAGCTCGGTGGTGAGGCGTTGCCGGGCGATGCGTGCGCCCCGGGGATGATGCGGGATGACTACGCACCAGGCTCGCTCGGCCAGTGCCATCGAGACCATCGTGCCTCCTGCCCTCACCTATCCGCGCGGGAGTCGCACCTCTGCGACCGTACCGCCACCCTCTCGGGGACGGAGCGATACCCACCCGTTTTGCCGCTCGACAATCCTTCTAACGAGATAGAGGCCCAAACCGGTCCCTGGATACCTCCTCCGGTCTCCCTGCTCTCCCTGCCAGAACCGGTCGAACGCCCGCTCGACGTGCTCCGGTCGTACCCCGATGCCGCGGTCGCTAACCCGGAAGACCACCGTGCGCTCCTCCGCCTCGGCGGTCACCTCCACGACGGTGCCAGGATTCGAGTACTTTTCCGCATTGGTCGCGAGCTCGGTGAGGACGGTCGTCATGCTGGCCCGGTCGCCGAACGCCTTGGGCAGGTCGTCGGGAAGCGCGAGGGTGAGACGCCGGCGCAAATCCGCGGGGAGGGCGCCCGACGCCGTGCGCAGGGCATCGACGAGGTCGAACGGCGTGGGAGGCGCACCGCCCACCTGACCGCCGTCGTTGGCGGCGGAGAGCAGCCGGTCGACCAAGCGGGCCAGCTCGCCCGCCCGCAGCCCGATCACGCGGGCCGCCTCCAGCCGATCGAGCTCCGAGAGCGACCCCCAGTGGTTACTGAGGGTGTCGGCGTATCCCTTGATGACGGTGACCGGCGTGCGGAGCTCGTGGCTGGTCACCGCCACGAACAGGTCGCGGTCGTGATCGCGCCGGTATTGGTCCGTGGTGTCGCGGAAGGTGACCACGCGTGACTCATACGCCCCCGGCAGGTCGCCCGCGGTGACCTTGAGCCAGCGACCGTCGTCGAGCCGGTGGTCGAGCACCTGGCCCGGCGCGGGCAACGGAAACGGCAGCGGCTCGCCGAGCATCTTGTCCGCGGGGAAGCCGGTGACCTGCTCGGCCGAAGGGTTCCACAAGCGGATGCGCATGTCGCTGTCGACCACCGCGAGGCCGTCGGCCAGCGCGGCGACCACCGGCCCGTTGCCGTGCACGGGGAGGCCGGCCTGGTCGCCATAGAGGTGGGCGATGCAGCTGGCCAGGTAGGCCATCAGCGAGTGGTCTTCGGTGGTGGCGGCGCCCTCGGGATCGGCGAAGTAGGCGTGCAGGCTGCCGATCGTGGTGCCGCTGATCTCGGTGCGCGCGTAGATCGAGCGGTGCAGGCCGCGGGAGCGCAGCTGAAGGGCGAAGCCGGCCTCGAACCCGTCGACCGGCAGCTCACTGGTGTGTGGGCCGGCCAGCAGCCGCGCGTTTGCCGGGGCGGTCGGATCGACCGGGCGGCCCAGCGTCCACTCGGTGGCGCCGCTGGCGGCGATGACCCGGCCGCCGGACGTCCCGTACTCCACGAAGGTCATGCCGTCGGCGTGCAGCGCCCGCTGGCCGAGGCCCAGCAGGTGGCCCACCACCGGCAGGCCGGACACGCCGGAGCTGGCCATCTCGATGACGACGGCCTGACCGGCGATCAGAGCGGCGTAGTCAGGGCTCTCCGGCATGCACCGAGTCTGCCCTGTGGGACTCCCATTTCGCTATCACCGCGCTTTCCGTATCCCACACGGTGTCCGTCCCGGTTTCTGGCGCGGTGGGCTGTTTACAGCACGCGGCCCGGCTTGCCGTCCTCGCTTACGAGCTCGCGCCCGCTTGCGGCCCAGTCCTGCATGCCGCCGTCGAGGTTGCTCACGCCCTCCCAGCCGTTGCCGAGGAGGTAGGCCACCACCTGCCCGGAGCGGCCGCCGGAGCGGCACACCACCACGATGTCGCCCTCGGTGGGCAGCTCGGAGAGGCGGGCGGGGATGTCCATCATGGGCACGTGGTGGGCGCCGGGCGCGTGGCCGGCCTCCCACTCGTCAGGCTCACGCACGTCGAGCAGATATGCGCCGGCGGGGATCTCCGCCGTGGTCACCGTGGGAATGTGAGGTCCGAACACTCGGCCACTCTATCTAGAGTTTGTTGATCCACCGGGGGTTGGCGGTGGCCCATCCGGCGACCTCCGCGTGTGACAACGCCGCGAAGAGATCCGGCGCGGGTTCGTCCAGCAGCGCGTACGAGATGCCGCCGATCATCTCCGGGTGGGCCGGGACCTGCAGCCCCGTCAGGTCGCTCGCCCGCAGCCCGCGCATCGCGAAGATCAGGTCTTCCAGGGGTACCCCGTTGGTGTCCACGGTCAGCGAGGAGCCGACCGCCCGCAGCAGCTGATCCAGCTTGAGCGGGTTGGCGACGAGGCCGCTGTCGGACGCCTTCACCATGATCGCCTTGAGCAGCTGCTGGTGGTGCCGCTGCCGGTCGAAGTCGCCGGCCGGCAGGTCGTACCGCTGGCGGGCGTAGTCGAGCGCCACCGCGCCGCTCATCTGCTGGCAGCCCAGG
>Ga0272482_10000112_pt1 | contig 25498 bp, 24 predicted proteins | sample RVTome_8_FD_192427 | JGI IMG/M metagenome (GOLD analysis project Ga0272482, IMG submission 192427) | Soil microbial communities from uranium-contaminated site in the Upper Colorado River Basin, Wyoming, United States - RVT160D0 (version 2) ...
CGATGATCGCCAGCGCGTGCGGCACGAACGCCAACCCGGCCGCCAGGGCGCCGTAGCCGCGCACGTTCTGCAGGTACAGCGAGACGAAATACCACATCGCGAAGCCCGCGCCGCCGGTCAGCAGGATCACCGCGTTGGCACCGGAGACCGAGCGGGAGCGGAAGAGCCGCAACGGCATCAGCGGCTCGCGGGCCACCCAGGCCTGTACGGCCACGAACGTCACCAGCAGGATCACGCCGGCCGCCAGCGGGACGAGCGTGGCCGCCGCGGTCCAGCCGTGGGCGCGGGTCTGGGTCACGCCGAACGCGAGCGCGGTCAGGCCCGCGGTGGCGGTCACCGCGCCGAGCACGTCCAGCCGGCGCCCGCCGCCATCCCGGCCGGGGTCCAGCACGAGCAGCGCGGCGACGACCACCGCGGCGCCGATCGGCACGTTGATCAGCAGGGTCCACCGCCAGGAGAGGAACTCGGTGAGCAGCCCGCCGAAGACCGATCCCGCGGCACCGCCGGCCGCGCCGACCGCGCTCCAGATGGCGACCGCCCGAGACCGCGCCGGCCCCGCCGCATAGGCGGCGGTGAGGATCGCGAGCGTGGCGGGCATCAGCAGCGCCCCGCCGAGCCCCTGCACGGCGCGCGCGGTCACGAGCGCCCAGGGCGCCATGGCGAGGCCGCCGGCCAGGCTCGCGCCGGCGAAGAGCGCCAGACCGGCGATCAGGGCGCGGCGGCGGCCGAAGAGGTCGGCCACCCGGCCGCCCAGCAGCAGGAAACCGGCGAAGGCCAGCGCGTACGCGTTGACCACCCACTCCAGGCCGCTGGCGCCGAAGCCCAGGTCGTCGCGCATCGCCGGCAGGGCCACGTTGACGATCGAGACGTCGAGGACGACCAGGAACTGCGCCGCACAGGTGACGAGGAGCTTCACGGTGACCTCCAAACGGAGCGGAGCGCTCTGCTCCGATACCCTAACGGAACGCTCCGCTCCGGTCATCGGTAACATCCATCACATGAGCCGCCGCGCGGAGGCCGACCGCAACGACGAAGCCGTGTTCCTCGCCGCCCGCGATGTCTTCGCCGAGGTCGGCCCGGACGCGCCGATGTCCGCGATCGCGGCCCGCGCGGGCGTGGGCATGGGCTCGCTCTACCGGCGCTACCCGAGCAAGGTCGACCTGATGAGGGCCATCTGCACGACCTCGATGGAGCGGGCGATGGCCGAGGCCGACACCGCGCTCGCCGAGGAGCCGGACGGCTGGTCGGCCCTGGTCCGCTACATGCGGCGCTGCGTCGACCTGCGGGTGGGCTCGCTGGCCCGGCTGGCGGGCACGTTTCCGGCGACCGAGGAGATGTTCGCCCTCGCCGAGCGGGGGCACAAGGCCATCGACGAGATCGTCGGCCGGGCCCGGACCGAGGGCACCCTCCGCGCGGACGTGACCAGCGCCGACATCGTGCTCACGATCAGCGACATGAGCGCGCTGCCCGGTGGGCCGTACCGGCACCGCTGGCTCGCGCTGGTGCTCGACGGGCTGCGCGCCCCCGCGCACGGCACCCTGCCCGGCCCGGCGCCCGACTGGGCGAGCGTCAGCGACCGCTGGGTTTACCAGGAGAGGCCGGTCAGCCGCTCGTAGACGTCGATGTATCGCGCCCGGGTGGCCGCCACCACGTCGGCCGGCACCTCCGGGGCCGGGGGCCGCTTGTCCCAGCCGGTGCCCGTCGCCCAGTCGCGCACGAACTGCTTGTCGAACGAGAACTGCGCCCGGCCCGGCTGCCACGAGTCGGCCGCCCAGAACCGGGACGAATCCGGCGTCAGCACCTCGTCGGCGAGCACGAGCGTGCCGTCCGGCGCCCAGCCCAGCTCCAGCTTGGTATCGGCGATCACGATCCCCCGGTCGGCCGCGATCTGGGCCCCCCGCTCGTACACCGCCAGGGTGATCCGGCGCAGCTCCGCCGCGGTATCCGCGCCGACCTCGGCCACCACGTCGTCATACGTGATGAACTCGTCGTGCTCGCCGACCGGCGCCTTCGTGGTCGGCGTGAAGATCGGCTCCGGCAGCCGGTCGGCCTCGACGAGCCCGGCCGGCAGCGGGAGGCCGGAGACCGCGCCCGACTTCTGGTACTCCTTGAGCCCCAGCCCGGTGAGGTAGCCCCGCGCGATGCACTCCACCGGCACCATCCGCAGCCGGCGGCACCGGATCGCCCGCCCGGCGAACTCCGGCGGCACGTCGGTCGCCGAGATCACGTGGTGTGGCACCAGGTCGGCGAGCTGCTCGAACCACCACAGCGACAGGCGGGTGAGCACCGCGCCCTTGTCCGGGATCGGGGTGGGCAGCGTGACGTCGTAGACGGACACGCGGTCGGAGGCGACCAGGATAAGGTCGTCACCGTCGGCGTAGACGTCGCGGACCTTGCCCGAATGCAGGAGCTCCACCCCGCCACCGTAGCCGTAGGGGTCGGGCGACTCGCGACGGGCAGCGATACCCTTATGCGGTGACAAACCCTGTCGAGTTGCCCACGCCATGGCGGGACGCCCGATTGACTGTCGTCGTGCCGACGTACAACGAAGTCGACAACGTGAGCCCACTCGTCGAGCGGCTCCTGGCGCTGCCCCTGCCGGGTCTGCACGTGCTGATCGCCGACGATAACTCCCCCGACGGCACCGGTGAGGTCGCCGACAAGCTCGCGGCGGAAAACCCCGGGCGCGTGACGGTCACCCATCGGGCGGGCAAGGAGGGCCTCGGCCGGGCGTACGTGGACGGCATGAGCCAGGCACTCGACACCGGCGCCGAGTACGTGGCGCAGATGGACGCCGACCTCTCCCACCCGCCGGAGGCGCTCCCCGGGCTGCTCGGCACGCTCCTGTCCACCCGGGCGGGCGTGGTGATCGGCTCGCGATACGTGCCCGGTGGCCAGCTCGACGAAAACTGGCCCTTCTACCGCCGCGCGCTCAGCGGCTGGGCCAACTTCTACGTGCACACCCTGCTCAACGTGCGGATCCGCGACCTCACGGCCGGCTTCAAGGTGTGGCGGGCGGACGTGCTGCGCGACATCGGCCTCGACCGCGTCCAGTCAAACGGCTACAGCTTCCAGGTAGAGATGCACTACCTGGCGACGCAGCTCGGACACACGATCATCGAGGTGCCGATCCGGTTCGAGGAGCGCACCAGCGGCGCCTCCAAGATGACCACGCGGACGAAGGTGGAAAGCGCCGTCATGCCCTTTCGCCTCCGCTGGAAGCACCGCGCAAAAGGCGAATGACGGGAGCCCCTGGGGTCGGTAAAGCTGGCTTCCTAGCGGATCCAAATCCTGAAGAATATTCGAGCTACCGCGACGCCCGTCGTGGTCCGGACCGCTGCTCCCGCGGCCTCACCCTGCTTCGTTGGTCGCGGTTACCCCTTGGCCTCCCGGGTTCGTTGCACTGAGTAACGGGGGATTTCTGCTGACTTATCCGCTCGCCGCGTCCTCGTGGGCGCTCGGCCCAGTAGATCGTGGTACGGAACTGCTCTCATAGGGGCGGATGCGTAAGCCCTCGTCTGTCCCTGCGGCTGGTCGCGAAAGCGGCGCCTTTGCCAACGGCGGACGGGTGAGGCCGCGGGAGCAGCGGTCTGGACCACGACGGGCATCGCGGTAGCTCGAATGTGTTTCTTGAAATAGAGCGTCTGGGGCGGGCCTCAGCGGCCCTTGTTGCGGCGGCCGCGGGTGAAGGCCAGCAGGCTGATCACGATGATCGCCACCACGACCAGGCAGCAGAGGCCGGCGAAGAGGCCGAAGCCGCCCATGCGCGGCCGGCGCCTTGCCGCCTCCAGGACGACCTCGTTGTCAGCGGCCCACGCGGCGGCCGGCACGAGCACCGCGGCGACCAGGCCGATGAGCACGGCCGTCGCGCGCGCCCACCATCGAGTCAAGAACGACATAGGCCCATGGTCCCCCCTCGGGGCAAGCCACGCGGGATCCCCTCATGATCAAAGCTCCCTTCCAGCCGTTTGAGCGACTTGAAGGGAGCTTTGATCACTAAAGAGGAGCTAGCTGACCGAGCCGATCGCCACGCCGGCGCGGCCCACCACGGCGCCCTCGTCGGTCGTGATGACCGCCTCGCCGAAGAGGCTGCGACCGCCGGCCGGCACCGAGTTCGCGGTGACCGTGCCGCTGATCGTGGTCGACGCGCCGTTGGCCAGCGACACGACTGTCGACGGCACCGAGATGGTGCCGAGCGACGACGCGAAGAACACGTCGCGGTAGTCGTAAGCCGTCGAGCCGGTCGGCACGGCGAACCCGTCGATCTCGATCGTGTACGCGCCCGCCGCCGGGTTGGCGATCGACACCGACTCCTCGGCGTCACCGTCGGCGTCGAAGTCGACGACCGCCCCGTTGCGGAGCACGAACAGGTCGAGGTCCGCCCCGGGGTCGCTCGGGTTGCCGATCTTCACGTCCAGCCGGGTGGCACCCACCGGCACCTCGATGTCGAACGTCTGTACCTCGCCGTCGGCGATGGTCGGACGCTGCACCGAGGCGCTACCGAGCGAGCCGCCCTGCGCGGACACGTTGATCGGGCCGAACTGGTTTGTGATCTTCCAGCTGACCGGGTTGGGCTGACCGGCCGTCACGCTCGGCAGGTTGATCACCGGCGGCTCCACCTTGACGCCCTGGACCCGCGCGGTGAGGTTGTACGGGTTGCCCCGCGCCGGCGAGGTACGCCGCGACTCGACCTCGATCTCCCACACGCCCGGCACCGGGTTCTCGTACGACCGCTCCTGCGGCTTGCAGACGGCCGCGTCGGAGAAGTTCGTGTAGCAGAACGGGCTGCTGTTGTCCTCCTGCCGGACGCCGTGCGGGTTGAACGTGATGAACCGGGTCTGCGAACCGGTCGCGATGCCGGAGAGGTTCACCTGCAGCGCGGCCGCACCCGGCGGCACCGTGACGAAGTAGGTCTGGAACGAGTTCCGGTCCACCTCGCCCGCGGCGCTGAACGAGTAGTTCGGCTTCTTCACGTCGTTGGACGCGACGACCGTGTTGAGCACCTCGAAGTCCACGACGGGCGTCGCCGGGTCGTCCACGCGCAGGATCGCGCCGTGCGCGCCGACCGACGGCCTCGCGTTGACCGTGATGCTGACCGTCTTGTTCAGCGGCAGCACCACGTTGCGCGGCGCCGAGAACGTGCCGTCGTTGCCGAGCCAGTTCAGCTCGTGCCGGATGTTCTTGTTCGGGCCGCTCGTACGGGTCAGCTTGACCGTGTACGACTTGTTCACCCCGGGCTTGGGTCCGCCGTTGGCCGCGGCGCACCGGTTGTAGATGCCCCTGCCCTGGCCGGGCGGGGTGAGGAAGCTCGACAGCTCGGTGCAGACCGGCGCCGACGAGGTGTACGTGCGGGTCTCCACGCCGCCGCGCAGCAGCTGCCACGCGCCCGGCACGTTGACCATGCCGTTGCCCTGCCCGTAGGCGGGCACGCCGTCGATCCACTTGGCCGAGCTGTAGAGCGCCCTGCGCAGCGCGGCCGGGGTCACGCCCCGGTCGGTCGCCTTCGCCGCCGAGAGCAGCAGCGCGACCGCGCCGGCGGTCTGCGGCGAGGCCATCGAGGTGCCGTTCGCCATCAGGAGGCCCGGCGGGAGCGCGTAGCCCGCCTCGGCCACCGGCCCGCCCGGCTGCCACATCGGCCCGGTCGAGATCGCCGCGCCCGGCGCGGTGATCTCCGGCTTGCTGCCGCCGTCTTCACGGGGACCGCGCGAGGAGAAGTTGAACAGCGCGTTCTTCTTGCGCACCGTGGAGCCGTAGTTGGCGAGCCAGGTCTCCTTGCTGACGCTCGCCGCCACGGCGATCACGTCGGTGGCCACCGCGGGGTCGCCGACCGAGTTGACGCCCGGCCCGTCGTTGCCGGCCGAGATGACCAGCTGGACGCCGTAGTCGTTGATCAGGCGGTTGTAGAGCTCGGCGCGGGCGTTGCCGCCGTCGTTGAACGCCGGCAGGCCGCCGATCGACATGTTGACCACGTCGACGCCACGGTTGATCACCAGGTCGGCCATGCCGTCCAGGAGCGCCGCGGCCGTGCAGCCACCGGTCCAGTTGCAGGCGCGGCCGGAGACGATCTGCGCGCCGGGAGCGGCGCCGTCGAAGACCGGATTGCCGAGCATGTCGTTGGCGGCGGTGATGCCGGCGACGTGCGAGCCGTGCGAGCTCTCGACGATGCCGATGTTGACGAAGTCGGCGACGCCCGGCAGCCCCGCCGGCGTGGTGTCGACGTCCTCGCGGAACTCGACCGTGAACGGCATCTGGTCGCGCACAGCGGTGGCCGGGTTGTCCGTGCCGAAGTGACCGACGTCGAACTTCTCCTTGTACGGCCGCATCACGGCGTCGTCGGTGAAGTTCAGGTTCTGGTTGGTGTCGACGCGGATGTCGTGGCTCACCGGGTCGTACAGCACGCCGAAGAGGTCGGTGGTGTCGCCGTCGCGGTTGACATCGCCGGCGGGGTCGCCGCCCACGGTGCTCGCCTCGTTGAACCGGTTGATCTTGTAAGAGCCGGCCGGCGCGGTCCAGTTGCCACCCGCGAAGCTGAAGGACGGCCCGGTGACCGTGGTGAGCATGGCCCGCCAGGTGCCGTCCGGGTCGAAGATGGGGTCCGTCGCGGTGAACCAGTCGACGACCTTCCGCTCACCTGTGGTGGTGGTCTGCAGGGCGGGGTTGTCGAGGTCGACACCGGCGTCGAGGATGCCGATCGTCACGCCGCGCCCGTCCCACGTCGGGTGCTGCTCCTTGAACTTGACGGCACCGGTCTCGTGGGTCGGCATGAAGGGGTTCGCGGCCGGCGTGTCCGGGCCGGGGCCGGCGACCGCCTGCGCCGTGGCGCCCTTGGCGGCGGCCTTGTCGCCCCGCGTCGGGTCGGGCAGCGGGATCGACTCATTGAGGTCGACGGCGGCGACACCGGGCAGCTTCGCGGCCTTCTCCACCGAGCCGGTGGGGACGCGGGCGCGGACGTAACCGATCGAGTCGTATCGCTTGGCGACATTGCCGCCCAGCTTGGTGATCTCGGACGCGACATCCTTGGCGTCGCCCTTGTCCGTGGCGACGAGGAGCATCACGTGCTGCTCACCCTTCGCCTTGGCCTGGGCGAGCAGGTCAGCGTCGTGGGAGTCGAGGGTATCCGCAGGGGCGGTCTTGATGTTTTCGGGTGTGTCCGTCGGGTCGGCGCTGGCGGGCGAGGGAAGACCCGCGAGCGTCATGCCTGCCGCTACGCCCGATGCGAGCAGCAGGGCAGCGCTCCGCCGCCCCCACTTGGGGAGTTTTCTCACGTACCGTTCCTCCGGAGACAGGAGCCCTGTTGTGCAGGGCGCGACAGGCGAGATCCTTCGCTTCCTGACAATGAGTGTCACTGCCTCCGGCGCAGTTGTGACCTGCCCGTGATGTAACGCAGTACAAATTAGACAATCACGCTTGGTACAGGCCCTTCACGTAATCGGGGCCGTAGTGCTTCTCGATCGCCTCGATCGGGTCGTCGGGACGCTCGACGCACTTGACTATCTGCGCCCGCGACGGCACCGCGTCCGGCGCCCAGGTCTCCGGCTGCCACAGCTTCGAGCGCATGAACGCCTTGGCGCAGTGGAAGAAGACCTGGTCGATCTCGACGAGCAGCGCCAGCCGCGGCCGGTGCCCCTTGACCACCATCTCGTCGAAGAACGGCGCGTCCCGCACGAGCCGCGCGCGGCCGTTGATCCGCAGTGTGTCGGGCCGCCCGGGCACCAGGAAGATCAGGCCGACGTGCGGGTTGCTCAGCACGTTGCGGAAGCCGTCGGCCCGCCTGTTGCCCGGCCGCTCCGGGATCGCGATGGTGGTGTCGTCGAGCACCCGCGCGAAGCCCGGTGGGTCGCCCTTGGGCGAGACGTCGCAGTTGCCCTCCGCGTCCGAGGTGGCCACCACGCAGAAGGGCGACGCGGCCAGCCAATCCCGGTGCACCTCCTGCAGCGCTGGCCGCACCTTGTCCACCACGGCCGCCTTCGGCTCGCCGCCGACGAGCTCGGTGAGCTCCTCGTCGGACGTGACCTCGACAAGCCCGCTCAGCACGGTCATCGACTGACCTCCCCGTTGTCCGCGGGCAGCTCGAAGCGGGCCCGCTGGTCGACCGGCACCAGATCCAGGTACTCGTGGTGCAGGGAGATGTAGCGCCGCACGAACGGGCAGAACGGCAGCACCGCCGCCCCCTCCGCCCGGGCCGCGTCGAGCGCGCCGCGCACGAGCACCGAGCCCAGGCCGCGCCCCTCGAACCGCTCATCGATCTCGGTGTGGGTGAAGGAGATCGTCGACCCGTTCCGCCGGTACGCCGCGAAGCCCGCCGCCTGGCCGTCTACCAACACCTCGAACCGGCTCGCCGGCCGGTCCTCCGCCACCACAAGTGCGTCGGTCATGCACTGATTGTCCCTCAGGGCGCGGGCGCGCCGGGGAGTGTGACCGTTACCACCAGCCCGCCGCCCTCCCGTGGGCGGGCGGTGGCCTCCCCGCCGTGTGCCCTGGCCACCGCGCGCACGATGGACAGGCCCAGGCCCGCGCCGGGTGCCGTCGCACCGATCCGGTCGCCGTCCAGGCGGTGGAACGGCTCGAAGAGGCGGGAGATCTCGTACGACGGCACGACCGGCCCGGTGTTGCTGACCACGAGCACGACCGAGCCGTCCGGGTGCGTGTCGCTCGTGAGGCCGACCCAGCCGTCCGCCGGCACGTTGTACCGGATGCCGTTCTCCACGAGGTTCTGCACGAGGCGTTCCAGCAGGACCGGGTTGCCGGTCGTGGGGGCCGAGCCGGCCTCGGTGAGGATCGTGACCGCCTCCCGCTTCGCCTGCTCGGCCACGTGCTCCACGATGTCCGCGAGGTCCACATAGGAGCTTTCGGTCACCTCGCGCTCGGAGCGGGCCAGCACGAGCAGCCCGTCCAGCAGCCGCTCGTGGCGCCCGTTTATCTCGAGCAGCGTCTCGCCGAGCTGGCGTACCTCGAGCGAGGCGGCCCGCCGGTGCACGGCCACCTCCAGCAGCGCCCGGTTGAGCGTGAGCGGGGTGCGCAGCTCGTGCGAGGCGTTCGCGACGAACCGCCGCTGGCCGTCGAACGACCGGTCCAGCCGCTCCAGCATCACGTCGAACGTGTCGGCGAGCCGCTTCACCTCGTCGTGCGGGCCCTCCAGCGCGATCCGCTCGTGCAGGCCGACGCCGGCGGCCGGGGCGTCGGCGATGCGGCGGGCGGTGTCGGTCATCCGCTGCAACGGCTGGAGCAGCCGGCCGGCGATGAGCCAGCCCAGCGCGGTCGCCGCGACGCCGGCCAGCAGCAGCGCGATGCCGCCCTGGGTGAGCAGCGCGTCGAGCGCGTCGTCCCAGGTGTTTTCGACGACCTTCGACTCGAGGGTGCCACCGAGCCCCGGCTCCTGGGCCCCGGGCGGGGGCGACTGCGCCGATCCCCGGAACGAGATCCGCTGGTCGGGGTCGGGGATCCGCTGGGCGGTGAGCGCGTAGGTGACGCCGAGCAGCAGCACACCCGCGACCAGGAAGAGCCCGCCGTAGACGAGCGTGAGGCGGGCCCGGATGGTCAGCCGGGACCAGCGTGGACGCTTCATGGGATCCGGTACCCCACTCCCGCCTCGGTGAGCACGATCGGCGGATCGCCGAGCTTGCGGCGCAGCTTGAGGATCGTCATCCGCACCGCGTGTGTGAACGGGTCGGCGTGCTCGTCCCACGCCTTCTCCAGGAGGTGCTCGGCGGAGACCGCGGCGCCCTCGGCCCGCAGCAGCTCGGCCAGCACCGCGAACTCCTTCCGGGACAGGGGGACATACCGCCCGTCCCGGTACACCTCACGGCGGTGCAGGTCGAGCCGGATGCCGGCGCGCGAGAGCACCGGCGGCGCGGCCGGCCGGGAGCGGCGACCGAGCGCCACGACGCGGGCGGCGAGCTCCGGGAAGGCGAACGGCTTGGGCAGGTAGTCGTCGGCGCCGAGGCTCAGCCCGGCCACCCGGTCGTCGATCTCGGCGGAGGCGGTGAGCATCAGCACCCGGACCGGAGACTCGCCCGCCACCACCGCGCGGCACACGTCGTCGCCGTGCACGACCGGCAGGTCGCGGTCGAGCACCACCACGTCGTACTCGTTGACGTCGAGCCGTTCGAGCGCGGCGCCGCCGTCGTGCACCACGTCGACCGCGTGCGCGTCGCCGCGCAGCCACTCCGCCACCGCGCCGGCGAGCAGCGGCTCGTCCTCGACCACCAGGATGCGCATACCCCCATGGTGACCCACGGTGATGTCACGGCGGCGTCATCGTTTTCGGAAACGCCCTCGTGATCCCCGTCCCGCTCTACTCAGCGGTGGCGGCCGGATGAGCCGGCCGCCACCAACGACCCAGGGAGAGGACCATGCGGATCAGGACAGGGCTCGTACTCGGGCTGCTGCTGGCCCTGAGCGCGGCCGGCTGCGGCGGAGACGACGGTGGTGACGGGGTGGCCACCGCGGGCGGCACGACCCCGGAGGCATCCGCCAGCGCCTCGCCGGGTGGCCCGGACGACAAGGACGCGATTCTCGCGTACTCGAAGTGCATGCGGGAGAACGGGATACCCGACTTTCCCGACCCGGAGGTGGGCGACAGCGGCGAGTTCCGGTTGCAGCTGCCGCAGGGCTACCCGAAGGAGAAGATCGACAAGGCCCAGGAGACGTGCAAGAAGCTCCTGCCCAACGGTGGTGAGCCGCCGAAGGCGGACCCGGAGCGACTGGAGCAGATGCGCAAGTATGCCCAGTGCATGCGGGCGAACGGCGTGCCGAAGTTTCCGGACCCGGGCGACAGTGGCTTCCAGATCGACGGCAACGAGGTCGGCGACCCGAACAGCCCGGCGTTCAAGGCGGCCGAGGAGAAGTGCCGCTCGATCATGCCCGACGCGCCCGGCGGCGGTAAGGGCAGCGTAGATCGGAAGGAAGGATGAGTCGCCGGCGGCGGCGCACGGGTCGCGTGGCGGTCGTGACCGGCGTGGTGGTGGTCGCCGGTGCGGTGGCCGCCACGGGGTTCGGCCTCGGGCTGCCCGGCGGCGAGGCGCCCAGCGAGGCGAGCAGCGGCCTGCCACCGGCCACCGCCGAGGTGACCCGGCAGACGCTCGTGGATACGCAGACCGAGAGCGGCGAGCTGGGCTACGGCGCCACGATCTCGGCGGCCGCGCGCTCGGGCGGCACGGTGACGGGCCTGCCGGCGACTGGGTCGACGGTCAAACGGGGGCAGGCCCTCTACCGGCTGGACAACGCGCCGGTCGTGCTGTTGTACGGGTCGCTGCCGGCGTACCGGCCGCTCGCGGTGGGCACGGAGGGCGTGGACGTCACCCAGTTCGAGAAGAACCTGCGAGCCCTCGGGTACGACGGCTTCACGGTCGACGACGAGTACTCCAGCTCGACGGCGAGCGCGGTCAAGCGGTGGCAGGAGGACCTGGGCCTCCCGGAGACCGGGACGGTGGAGCTGGGCCGGGTGGTCTTCGCGTCCGGCCCGGTGCGGATCGACGCCAACGAGGCTGAGGTGGGCGCGGCGGTCCAGCCGGGCGCGGCGGTGCTCTCCTACACGGGCACGGCCCGCGTGGTGACCGTCGAGCTGGAGGTCTCCGACCAGCGGCTGGCCCGCAAGGGCGCGGCCGTCGAGGTGGCGCTGCCGGACGGCCAGTCGGCGCGCGGCAAGATCACGAAAACGGAGCTCGTGATCAAGCCGGCAGAGGGGCAGGAGCCGGCCGAGACCGTGGTGGAGGCGACCATCGCCATCGACGACGCGAAGGCGGTCGCCGGCCTCGATCAGGCCACTGTGGACGTCGGGTTCACCGCCTCCCAGCGCGAGAACGTGCTCACCGTCCCGGTGGCCGCGCTGCTCGCGCTCGCCGAAGGCGGGTACGGCGTACAGGTGGTGGACGGCGCCGCCACCCGGATCGTGGCGGTGGAGACGGGCCTGTTCGCCACCGGCCGCGTGGAGGTCTCCGGCGACGGCATCGCCGAGGGCACGACGGTCGGGATGCCGTCATGACAACGCCACATGCAGCTTGTCGGAATGGGACAAAGCAAGCGTCTTCGGTAGTGGAGCTCGACGGCGTCACGAAGGCCTACCCGGGCGGGGTGGTCGCGGTGCGCGGCGTCTCGCTGAGAGTCGGGTACGGCGAGGTGGCGGCCATCGTCGGCCCTTCCGGCTCGGGCAAGTCGACGATGCTGCACCTGATCGGCACGCTGGACCGCCCTTCGTCGGGCACGGTCCGGATCGACGGGCACGACGTGGCGGCGCTCTCCGACCGCCAGCTCTCCGCGCTGCGGGCGCACCGCATCGGCTTCGTGTTCCAGCAGTTCCACCTCGCGAATGGACAGTCCGCATTGGACAATGTCGCGGACGGCCTGCTCTACGCGGGCGTACCCCTGAAAGAGCGCAAGCGGCGCGCGGAGGTCGCGCTGGATCGGGTGGGGTTGGCGCACCGCCTGGACCACATGCCCCACGAGCTCTCCGGCGGGGAGCGGCAACGGGTGGCGATCGCGCGAGCGGTGGCCGGCGAGCCCGCGCTGCTGCTCGCCGACGAGCCGACCGGCAACCTCGACTCGGCCTCCGGGTCCGGGGTGATGGCGCTGCTGCGCGAGCTGCACGCCTCGGGCACCACCGTGCTGGTCATCACCCACGACCGGGACATCGCGGCCAGCCTGCCACGCCAAGTGTCCATGTTGGACGGGGCGGTGGTCTGAGTGACGATGGCGCTATCCCCCGCCCGGCTCGGCCCCCGCGACGTGCTGCGGGTCGGTGGGGCCGGGCTGCGGACCCGGCCGCTGCGGGCGTTCCTGTCGGCGCTCGGCATCGCGATCGGCATCGCCGCGATGACGGCGGTGGTCGGCATCTCGTCGTCCAGCCGGGCCGAGCTCGACCGCGAACTGGCCGCGCTCGGCACCAACCTGCTCACGGTCGGGCCGGGCCGGACGATCTTCGGCGACAACGCGACGCTGCCCACTGAGGCGGTGGCGATGGTCTCCCGGATCGGGCCGGTCAACGAGGTGGCCGCGACCGGCAACGTGCCGGACACGAACGTCTACCGCAGCGACCGGATCGCGGCGGCGGAGACCGGCAGCATGACCGTGCAGGCGGCCCACCTCGACCTGCTCGACACGGTCGGCACCACGCTCGCCAGCGGCACCTGGCTCAACGCGGCCACCTCCCGTTACCCGGCCGTCGTGCTGGGCGCGGCGGCGGCCCGGCGGCTGGGCATCGGGGCGGCCGGCGCGGACATCCAGGTGTACGTGGGCGGCGTGTGGTTCACGGTCGTCGGCATCCTGAAGGAGGCGCCGCTCGCGCCGGAGATCGACTCGGCGGCGCTGGTCGGCTGGGCGGCGGCGGAGTCCTATCTGGACTTCGACGGCCACCCCACGACCGTCTACACGCGCTCCGACGACGCGGCCGTGGAGTCGGTCCGGGCGGTGCTGGCCGCCACGGCCAACCCGGAGGCGCCGAACGAGGTGGAGGTCTCCCGGCCATCCGAGGCGCTGGAGGCGCGGCGGGCGACCGACCGGGCGTTCACCGGGCTGCTGCTCGGGCTCGGCGCGGTGGCGCTGCTCGTCGGCGGCGTCGGAGTGGCCAACACGATGGTCATCTCCGTGCTCGAACGCCGCGCCGAGATCGGCCTGCGCCGCTCGCTGGGCGCCACTCGTGGCCAGATCCGGGTCCAGTTTCTGGCCGAGTCGCTGCTGCTGTCGGCGCTCGGCGGGGCGGGCGGGGTGGTGCTCGGCATCGCGGTCACCACGGTGTACGCCAGCACCCGCTCGTGGCCATCCGTGGTGCCACCCTGGGCGATGGCCGGCGGGGTGGGCGCGACGCTCGTGATCGGCGCGGTCGCCGGCCTGTACCCGGCGATCCGGGCGGCCCGCCTCGCGCCGACGGAGGCCCTGGCCACACCCTGAAGCGACGTGGCGCCGCGCCTAGCGGGGGCGTGGCGCCACGTCGAGCACGGCCCAGACGACCTTGCCGCCCACGGTGGGCAGGCTGCCCCAGTGTCGAGCGACCGTTTCGACGAGGGTGAGGCCGCGGCCCGAGAGGGCGGTGGGCGAGACGTCCCGGCACGGCACGGGCTCGGCCGCGCTGCCGTCGCGCACGGCGATGTGCAGATACCGGCCGCGCACCGCCATCCGGAGCGTCATCATGGTGTGTGCGTGCGCGACCACGTTGTTGACGAGCTCGGTCGCCACCGTGCACGCGGGCCCCACCAGCTCGGGCACGTCCCACAGGAAACACGCCTCGGTGGCGAGCTCACGCGCCCGCCGGCCGGCGCCTACCACCGGGAGCAGATCCTCGCTGATCGAGGGCGCCGCCGGGTCGAGCTGGAGGGAGCGCACCGCGTCACCCAAGGTGGGCAGCACCGGCATGCGCCGATCGTCCGCCCCGCGCCGCAGGAAGTCGGCCGCGTCGGCCGGCGGCGCGCAGAGCACCAGCGGCACGGCCGGCCACCTCGCCGCCTGCCGCGCCACGGCGAAGAAGACCGAAAGGGCACTCGGCTCGCCGAGGCGCATCCCGGACAGGTCGACGAGGACGGCCTCCGGCTGCTCGGCCAGACATTTGATAAGAGCTGAGCGGACCGCGACCGCGCCTTTGCCGTCCAGCACGCCCACCACCCGCGCCACCGCGTACGGCTGGTGATCGTCAATCAGACACTGGACGGCTGTCGGCATGGCACCTCGTTGTCCGCAGGGGACCTTCACGCGAGGTTACCCGCCCTTCGCCCAGGAAAAACGTGATCATTGCCGGGTCGGGAGGGCCTGTCGCTCTCTGCCATCCTCCTCCACCACCCACCTTCCGGGTGGTGCACGCCGGTCCTGACCGCGAGGGGCGTTACTGGCGTGCGCTCCTCGGGTACGGTCCCTTGCGGAGGGGTGGTCGATGACATACGACTTCGACCTCCGGGTGGAGATGCCGAGCGGGGGCACCGCGCGGGTTGTCGTCAGCGGCGAGATCGACATGGCTGTCACAGCGGCGCTTTCCGCGAGTGTGCTCGGTGTTCTCCGCGCCGACGGGGTCCGACTTGTCGAGGTGGAGTTGTCCGCGGTGGGATTCATCGACGCCTGTGGTGTGGGTGCCTTGCTCGCCGCGCGCAATGACGCGCATGGTCAGGGCAAGAGCCTTGTGGTGCGCGGCGCGCGGGGCATGCCTCGGCGCGTGCTGGAGATGACCGGTGTGCTCGGTGTGCTGGCCGGCAAATCGGTCGGGGCCAGGTGATGGCCCAGCGTCTACGGTGCGCCGCCGTCCACGAGCCACCGGTCGCGGTGCTGCGCGCCGACGGCCTGCTCACCCTTCGCAGCGCGACCCAGCTTCGCACCGCGCTGCTCAAATGCCTTGCCGAGCAGCCGCTCGCGATCCTCGTCGACGCGGCCGGGCTGACCGTCCAGGAGGATCTGAGCCTCACCGCGCTCCTGGCGGCGTCTCGCCACGCGGCCGCGTGGCCCGGCGTGCCGCTGCTCGTCTGCGCACCCTCCCGCGACGTGCGGGCGGCGCTGCGCCGGCTCGGCGTCGAGCGGCATCTGACACTCTGCACCGACCTCGACCACGGGCGCGCCGTCGTCGCGGCCCGCGAGCTGCCCGCCCAGGTGCGCGACCGGTTTCCGGCCGCGGCCGCCTCGGTGCCAGCCGCCCGCACCCTCGTCTCCGGCGCGTGCGACCGCTGGAGCCTCCCGGTCGTCCTCGAACCGGCCCGCCTGGTCACCACGGAGCTTGTCACCAACGCGGTCCGCCACCCCGGCACCCCCATCGAGCTGACCGTCACCCGCGGCCGCCGCTACCTCCACGTCGCGGTCCGCGACTTTCACCGGCGACCCAAGCGGCTCCTGGGCCCGGGCGGCGCCGGTTTGCCGCTCGTCGAGGCGGTCTCGTCAAGTTGGGGTTGCACGCTTATGCCCGACGGTAAGGTCACGTGGGCAAGCCTTCATCTAGCGGCACGTTCGCGCATCTGATCCGGTGGGATATTCCGCCAACCAACTGGGTACGAGACGCGAGTTCGCCCGCGCCCATTCGGGGCCGTGCCATCTCAGGCTTCTGCCACAAGGAGGCGGTGATGCACTCGGAACAGGACACTGCCCAGCTGAACCTCGACGAGGAGGCTGCGCGGTACGGCGAACGCGCCGCACAGGAACCGTCCGCTCGGGCGGAGTTCGTGGAGCTGTGCCTGCCCCTTGCCCATCGGCTCGCCCACCGCTACCGCGGAAGGGGTGAGCCGTTCGCGGACCTGGAGCAGGTGGCCCGTTTGGGCCTGGTCAAGGCGGTCGACCGATACGACGCCGAACGCGGCTCGTTCACGGCGTTCGCGGTCATCACGATCCTGGGCGAGCTGCGTAAGCACTTCCGCGACCGCACCTGGGGCGTGCGCGCGCCGCGGCGCCTGCAGGATCTGGTCGTGCAGATCCGCCACGCGGGTTCTGACCTGACCAACACGCTGTCCCGCGCGCCGAGCAACACCGAGCTCGCGGATCGCCTGCACACGACCACCGACGAGGTGGACAAGGCGATGCTGTCAGCCGCCGGATACACGCTGCTGTCGCTGAACGCGCCGGTCACCAGCCCGGGCTCCGGCGGCGGGACCGCCGAGCGCGGCGACCTGATCGGCGAGGTCGACGGCGACCTGACCGCGATCGACGACCGGCTCACCATCCAGTCCCTTCTGGATCGGCTGCCAGAACGTGAACGCCGGATCCTCATCCTGCGCTTCTACGGCAACCTCACCCAGGTGGAGATCGCGCAGCGGTGTGGCATCTCGCAGATGCACGTGTCCCGCCTGCTCTCCAAGACGCTGACCTGGCTGCGCCACGCCATGCTCAGCGACACGCCGCCACACTGGGGCGACGTGGACGAGCCGGCCATGGGCGCGCCGCGGCTGCGGGTGACGACGACACCCGCGGGCGGTGGCACGCTCACCGTCGCGTTGGGTGGCGAGGTCGACCGGGACTGCGCCGGCGAGCTGCGGCAGGCCATCCTCAACGGCCTCGCCCGCCGCCCGAACACGCTCCACCTCGACATGTCCGCCGTGCCGTTCATCGACGCGGCCGGCGTGTCGGCGCTGGTCTCCGGCTACCAGGAGGCCCGGCGGGCGGCGGTGGAGTTCCGCCTGCGCGGCACCCAGCCGCACGTACGGCGGATCCTCGACGTGGCGCGGGTGCCGTATATGTAAGGCGACGTCAACGTGCCTGGACCTCTCGGAGCCGTTCAGTGAGAAAGGCGCGCTCCACCTCGTTGTCGGTCAGGGTCAGCGCCTCCTCGTAGGCGCCGGCCGCCTCGCCCCACCGGCACAGCCGCCGGAGAAAGTCGGCCCGGACCGCGCTGAGATAGCCGTACGTGGCCAGGGCCGGGTCGGCCAGCAAGGGCGCCAGCGCGTCGAGCCCGGCCGCCGGCCCGTCCCGAAAGCCGACCGCCACGGCGCGGTTGAGCCGCACCACCGGCGACGGCCAGAGCTGGAGCAGCACGCCGTAGAGCGAGACGATCTCCGACCAGTCGGTCTCCTCCCACGCCGGCGCCTCGACGTGCACCGCGGCGATCGCGGCCTCGACCGCGTACCGGGTCGGCGCCCGCCGCCGCAGCGCGTCGGTGAGCAGGGCCGTGCCCTCGCTGATCAGCTGGCCGTCCCACCTGCTTCTGTCCTGTTCGGACAGGAGCAGCAGGCGCCCGCTCTCCGAGAGCCGGGTATCCGCCCGCGCCTCGATCAGTAGCAGCAACGCCAGCAGACCGGTGACCTCCGCGTCGTTCGGCATGAGCAGGTGCAGCATGCGGGCCAGCCGGATCGCGCTCCCGGTGAGGTCCCGCCGCACCAGCTGGGCCCCCGTCGGCGCCACGTGCCCGGTCGTGAAGATGAGGTGGACCACCTCCAGGACCGCGCTCAGCCGCTCGCCCAGCTGGTCCGGTGCCGGCACCCGGTACGGGATGCGTGCGGTGGCGATCTTCTTCTTGGCCCGCGTGATCCGCGCGGCCATCGTGGCCTCCTGCACGAGGTAGGCCCGCGCCACCTCAGCCGTCGACAGCCCGCACACCAGCCGCAGCGTCAACGCCACCTGCGCGTCCCGCCCGATCGCCGGGTGGCAGCACGTGAAGATCAGCCGGAGCCGGTCGTCGTCCAGGCCGTCCTCCGGCCCGGGCACCGCCTCATCGGATACGAGCAGGGGCATCGCCCGCCGGAAGCTCGACTCCCGCCGCAGCACGTCCCGCGCCCGGTTGCGGGCGCTCGTGGTGAGCCAGGCCCCGGGCCGCTCCGGCACCCCGGTCTGCGGCCAGGTCGCCAACGCCTGCGCGAACGCGTCCTGCGCGCACTCCTCCGCCAGATCGAGATCTCGGGTCATCTGCGCGGTGGTGGCGAAGACCCGCGCCCACTCGGTGCGATGCGCCTGCGCCACCGCCGCGCCGACGTCCACGCTCATCTGTGCTTATCCGTCTTATTCGTGCTCGACGATCGGGCGGATCTCCACACCACTGTGCGCCGCGTGGACCTCGGGCAGCTTCGCGGCCAACTCCAGCACCTCGTCGAGATCCTTCGCCTCGACCAGGTAGTAGCCGCCGACCGCCTCCTTGGCCTCCAGAAACGGCCCGTCCGTCGTGGTCACCCCGCCCGCGCCGTCGGTGCGCAAGGTGGTCGACATCGGCACGAGCGCCAGCTCATGCCCCCCGAGCACCCGCGAACCAGCGGCGGCCCGGAACGCCCCGTGCGCCGCGTCGTGCACGGTGCGCTCCTCCGGGGTCATCGCCTCCCACTGCTGCTCGTCGCCGTAGATGAGAATCAGGTATTTGGCCATGTCAAAGGTCCCATCGTGACCGGCCCGGGTGGGCCTCCTACCCTACGACGAGCACGCCGACCCCCCGATCGACAACGCGGCCGACCTTCTTCTGATCGACCGGTTACGTGCGCTCGTGGCCGGCCCAGAGGAACGCGACGAGCGCGGTCGCGAGGACGCCCGCCCAGTGGTGATGCGACGCCGTCCAGCGCGGATCGGTGGGGTTGAGGATCAGTTCCACCGGGTGTGGCAGGAGCCAGGCGACGGCAACGAAGACCAGCACGGCAGGCGCCGCGACGACGCTCGCGTTTCCGTTCCCGTCGACTGTGCGGCGCTGCGCGATGGCGGCCAGGGCGAGGGCGCCGGCCAGCAGGGCCGCGGCTTCCAGCGTCAACGCGGCGACGGGCAGGTGCGCGGCGGCCGCGTGGTGGCCGGTCGTCTTCGCCAGGCTGAGCGTGAGCGCCCACCACAGCGCGATGGTCGGTCCGGCCAGGGCGACCCGGACCAGGTTGCGGGCCAGGCGCGGCGTCGGCACGGCGGGGGTGCTGCGGGTGGCTGGGTCATCGAGGAGGAACGCCGCGCCGAGTGCGAGGCAGATCGCCGCGATGCGGGCCAGCGTCGTCAGGTGGGTGACGGTCAGCCGCTCGGTCAGCGCCTGCGGTATCAGCAGGACGGCCATTCCCAGGGCCGCGCCCGCCGCCAGCGGCCGCCACTTGATGGCGCGCGCGGTGGGCCACAGCAGCGGGTACAGGGTCCTGGTGCTCATCAGCAGGCGGTGCTCGTGGCCGGGGCGGGCACGCCGAGGATCCGCGCGGCCTGCGCCGCGGTGGTGCCGGGCGCGGTCAGCGTGGCCCAGGACCGCTGGACCCGGGCGGCGGTGTCGGCGCGCGGGCGGTCCAGCGCCTGCGTCGCGACGGCGAGTTCGGGTGCCGGTACGTAGACGCTGGGAAACAGTTCGTTCTCGTCGAACGAGACACCGCCCCGCCGATCCGGCCCGTCCTCGGCGAGCTGGCGCAGCCCGGTGCGGGCCTGCGTGCCGGCCTGCGCGGCGAGCCAGACGACGAGCACGCCCACGCCGCCGCAGGCGGTAGCGCCGACGAGCTCCCGCTGGCCGGCGCGTTCTTCGCGGGCCTCGCCGGGCTGGCCGGTGACGAGCCGGTACGCGACCCGCGCGGCGAGGCTGGCGGCGGAGCGGCTGTCACCCCATCGGGTGTCGATGCCGATAGCCCCGGGGGTGCCGGCGGCCGCGTCGTCCGCCCGCCACGCGGCGAGCAGCTGCTCGGGCCCCTTCCCGCCGCTCAAGCCCACGAACGCGATGCGTTGCCGGACGGTCAGCGGCGCGGACCGGGCCGTGGCGGGTGCCTGGGCGACAACCGCCCGCACGACCGTGTCCCACGCGGGGATCCACCGGCTGAATCCCGCGAAGGCACAGTAGGTGACATGCCCGAGCTCCCGGCAGGTCTCGTACTGGGACGGGTGGTACATGACCGCGGTCCGGGCCGCGACGGCGGCGTGACCTGGCGCGGACATCTGTGCCGTACCGCCCGCCACCGCGCAGGCCAGCGCCAGCACCCCGGCCACGGCCACCCGGACGCCACGGGCGCCGGCGCGCAGTAAGGCGGCGGCGGCCAGCAGCCCGGCCAGGCCGAGGAGGTATCCGAGGTGAGCGGCGGCGGGGCGGCCTATCAGGGATACCGGCACGGGCATCGGGAGGGCCGACCCGCCCTGCGGCGCCAGCCACAGGGCCTTTCCGCCGTGGGCGAGCGGATCGAGTGCGACAAGGCTGGCCAGCAGGACGAGCAGCGCCAGGGGCGCGACGACCGCCGACCGGGTGAGGCGACCCAGCAGGACACCGAGCGCCCCGAGCAGCAGTACGGTGGCCGGCCCGGTCGCGAGCTCGTACGGGTTCGGGTGGCCCGCGGCCGGGGCCCAGATCGCCAGGGCCGCCATGCGGGCGACGATCAGGACGGCGCCGAGCACGGCCAGCGGGAGCGGGGCGAACAGGTGCGCGAGCGTACGGGCCCGGTCCGGCAGGATGAGCACCTGGCTCAGGCCCGTGGTGCCATCGCGGTGCGCCCGAAGCACGGCGAGGTTACCGACGATCAGCGCGGCCCCGCCGAGCAGGATCATCATGCCGATCGCGCTGTCGCGGTCGAGTTCCTGCAGCACGGGGTAGCGGCTGGTGCCGATCGCGAACCATGTGGCCACCCAGGAGCCGGCCAGCAGGAGGGTCGCGGCGACGGTCACCGGATGCCGGAGCATCCGAAGTGTCTCCACCCGGGCCAGGGCCAGGACGGCCCGGCGCGGCGCCGTGGCGTCGATCGCCGGGGTGCCGGGCGCGTGAGCCAGAAGGGCGGTCATGCCGCACGCCCCGCGAGGCTCGCGGCGTCGATCAACATCAGGTACCCGTCCTCGATGCTCGGATCGACCAGCCGCGCGTTGGGCGGTGGGGCGCCGATGTTGTGGTAGTCACCGTTGCCGGTACGCCACGCGGCGAGCGCTCCATCCGCGCGGGCCGGGCTGGTCCACACCCGACCACGTGCCAGGCCGGCCAGCGCCACCGGCTCGCCCTCGAACCGGATCCGGCCCTGGTCCAGGACGATGACGCGCTGGCACACGGTGGCCACGTCTTCGGTCTGGTGGGTGGACAGCAGCACGGTACGGCCCTCGCCGATGCGCGCGATGAGCTCGCGAAACCGCAGCCGCTGCTCGGGATCCAGCCCAACGGTGGGCTCGTCGAGGATCACGAGCGCCGGGTCGTCGAGCAGCGCCGCGGCCAACCCGACGCGCTGCCGCATACCGCCGGACAAGGCTTTGATCTTCTTGCCGCGCTGGTCGTCGAGGCCGACCGCGTGCAGCACCCGGCGTACCTCGGCGTGCCGGCCAGCCACGATCTCCTTGAGGATCGCGACGTAGTCGACGAACTCGAACGCCGTGAAGTGCTGGTGGAAGCCGGGGCTCTGCGGCAGATACCCGAGGCGGCGCCGGACCGCGAGCCGCCCGCGGCGCCGCGCGGGTCCGCGCCGAGGATGCGCAACTGCCCGGTGTCGGCCGGGATCGCGGTGGCCAGGATGCGCAGCAGCGTGGTCTTGCCCGCACCGTTCGGCCCGAGCAGCCCGGTGACCCCGTCATGGAGCGCGAACGACACGTCTTCCAGCGCCGTCGTGCGCCCGAACCGCAGGGACAGCCCCTCGGCACGCACCGTCGTCACATCGTCCTCCTATTGGCCCGGTAAGCGGCGCGACCCCTGCCACGCAGCTTGTCGGAATGGCACCCAGTCAGCGTTTTCAGTGGCGGGTGGTATCGAAGGCGGCGCGGACCTTCCACAGGACCATCGCCGCCACGGCGGCGCAGACCGCGAGCCCGGCCTGGCCGGGCATGGTGAACAGGACCGACTCTCCGGTGGGCCGCCGCACGGTGGCCACCAGCAGCGCCAGCCAACCGACCCCCACGACGAGAGCCGCCGTGACCGGGCCGAGCCGGGGCGTCAGCGCCAAGCTCAAGAGGGTCAACGCCAGCGACGGGGCGAGCCAGCCGAGCGCCACCGGGCCGAACTCCGGCACGGCGAGGCTGGCCACGCCGGTCAGCGCCGTGGTCGCGGACAGCACCGCCGCGCAGCGCAGCAACAGCAGCCGGAAGGTGTGCAGCGGCGCGACGACGGCCAGCTCGTAACTGGGGTCCACACGCGGGCCGAACGAGATCGCCACACCGATCAGCGGGAGCAGCGGGGCGATCGCGAGCAGCGTTATCGGCACCGTCATCGACCGCGCCACGTAGGCGGCGGCCGTGGTGACCGCGAGCGTGAAACCCACCGCGACAAGCCACGACCCGCGTAGCGCCGGCGTACAGGCCAGCAGCCGCGCGGTGTGCGCCGGCACGCCCAGCCACACCAGCAGCCCCTCGACCGGACCCGGCCGGGGCGCGTCCAGCTCGGCGTCCAGCCGCGCCCAGCCAGCCCCGACCGAGGCCGGATCGACGCGCTCCGCCAACCGCTGCCGGCAGTGCGGGCAAGCCGAGAGGTGCGCCTCGGTCGACCACAGCCACGGCGGCTGCGCCGCACCGTCGGCGTACGCCCGTAGGTCGTCATCCGCGACGTGCCAGCCACCGGCGCTCATCGCCCACCTCCCGGGGTTCGTCATGCCAGGTCCTCGCGCAGTTGCCGCCGAGCCCGCATCGCCCGGGTCTTGACCGTGCCGACCGGGATCCCCAGCAGGGCCGCCGCCTCGTGCGTGCTCAGCCCGTCCAGCACCGTCGCCTGCATCACCATGCGCAGCTCCGGGGACAGGCGGGCCAGCGCCCCAGCCAGATCGCCGTGCTCCACGCCCACCAGCAGCTCCTCCTCCGCCGAGGGCGCGGTACGCCAGCGGCGGCCGGCGAGCAGCCGCAGCAACCGGTCCCGGGCGCGCTGCCCGCGAATCGCGTCGACCAGCCGCCGGAACCCGATCTGCCACAGCCAACCGGCGACGTCACCGCCCTCCCGGTAGCGCGCCGAGCCACGCCACACCGCCAGGAACGTCTCCTGCACCGCGTCGTCCACCAGCGCCGCGTCCGGGCACCGGTACCGCAGCCGGGTCGCCAGCCACGGCCCGTACCGCCGGTACAGCGCCTCGAACGCGGCGCGGTCACCGGCGGCGGTCGCGGCCAGCAACTCCGCGTCGCTCTGCTCAGGTTCGGCGCCCACACCCCATCATCGGATCGAACCCGCTCGACGGTTCACGGCCGCTGTTTGAAAAGAAAGGCGACCCGGAGGAGGACCGGTAGCGATGCCGTTTGCAAATGGGTACCAAAATGCCCCCGGAGAGAATCTCTCCGGGGGCATTTCCCGTGGTAGCGGGGACAGGATTTGAACCTGCGACCTCTGGGTTATGAGCCCAGCGAGCTACCGAGCTGCTCCACCCCGCGTCGGCTCGTTAACACTAGCGCACCCGTCGTCGTACCTGCAAAACGGGCCGCCGTGGCGTGGCGCACGCGGGGTAAACGCAGGTCAGCCGCCCCCTGGGGTGGGTGATGGGGTCGCGGGCGGCGGGGTCGCCGTCGCGGTTGGGGCGGGTGTGGCGCCGCCGGTGCCGCGGTTGGCGGCGTTCAGGGCGGCCTGGAACTCGGCCATCGCCTCGTCGAACGCCTTCAGCGCCGCGCCCTCGCGCTCGAAGTCGTTGGCGGCTCGGGCGGCCTTGACCTCGGCCCACGCGCGTTCGACCTTGTCGGCGGCGGCGGCGAGCTCGGGGGTCAGTTGGCCGGTCTGGCTGCCGGGTGGCTGCTGTGGCGGGTTTTCCGGCTGGTTGGTTGGTGGTGCGCCCTGTTTGCCTAGCTCCACGAGCTCCTTGATGCCGTCTTGGAGGCTGTTGGCGAGCACCACGTACGAGCCGCCGTCGCCGTACGACATCAGGATCTTCTGGAGCACCGGATAGGCGTTTTCCTGATTGCTCTTCACGTACACCGGCTCGACGTACAGCATGCCGCCGCCGAAGGGCAGTGACAGCAGGTTGCCGTACAACACTTGGGCCTGGTTTGACGAGAGCAGGTTGAGGTCCTGTCTGATCTGGGCGTTGGTGTTGGTCATACGTTGATGGACCTGCACCGGGCCCTGCACCGCCGTTTGGTCGGGCAGCTCCCACACTTGCAGTTTCGGCTTGCCGTTCTCATAGGACCCGGAGATGAGCGCGGCGAGGTTTTGCCGGCCGAGTGGGGTGACCGCCGAGGTTATCTGGAAGCGCGGCTCGTTCTGGTCGGGAAACTGGGTGAGCAGGTAGTACGGCGGCTGCTTCACGCCCGTGTCTGGGGCGTCCGGCGCGTTCGGGACCTCCCAGAAGTCCGAGCCGTTGAAGAACTCGCCCGGGTCGGTCACGTGGAAGCGGGCCAGCAGGTTGCGCTGCACCTTGAAGAGGTCGGCCGGGTAGCGGAAGTGCGCGGCCAGGTCCGGCGGGGTCTGCGCCTTGGGCACGACGAGGTCGCCGCCGAAGGCTTTGTTCCACGCCTTGAGCACGGGGTCGGTGTCGTCGAACTCGTACAGCTTCACCGTGCCGTCGTACGCGTCCACTGTGGCCTTGACCGAGTTGCGGATGTAGTTGACGTTTTCGCGGGCGAGCTGGAAAGTGCCCACGTTCGTCAGCTCGTCGGTGGTCTCCGACTGGAGGTTGACCCGCTGCGAGTAGGGGTAGGTGCCCGCCGTGGTGTAGCCGTCGAGGACCCACTGGATGCGCCCGCCGACGACGGCCGGGTACGGGTCGCCGTCCATCGTGAGGAACGGTGCCACCTTCTCCACGCGGTCGCGGGGGTTGCGCACGTACAGCAGCTTGCTGTTGTCGTTGACCGCGTCGGAGAGCAGGAAGTTGGACTCCCGCTCCTTGATGCCGTAGAGCAGCCGCCGCATGAACGAGCCGATCTCGACACCGCCCGCGCCGGTGTACGTGTAGTTGACGCCCTGGTCGCCGCTGGCGCCGGTGGGGCGGTCGTACTCGACATTGCGCTCGGGGTCGCTCTGCCCCACGATCGCGTAGTCGGCGCCCTGCTGGCCGCCGCCGACCCGCTCGCCGTAGTAGATGCGCGGCTGTTCGACGTCGATCTGCTCGGTCTTCGAGGCGCACGCCTCGCCGGTCTGGTCGTCGCCGAGGAAGCCGGAGACGAAGTACGGCTGACCGCCGCAGACCACCTGGTTGGCGGGCGCGCCGACCAGCCCGAAACCGTGTGTGTAGACGGTGTGGCGGTTGAGCCAGTTGCCCTGCTGCGCGGTGAGGCGGCTGTAGTTGATCTCGCGGACGCCGACCACGTAGTCCTG
>Ga0272482_10000114_pt1 | contig 25229 bp, 23 predicted proteins | sample RVTome_8_FD_192427 | JGI IMG/M metagenome (GOLD analysis project Ga0272482, IMG submission 192427) | Soil microbial communities from uranium-contaminated site in the Upper Colorado River Basin, Wyoming, United States - RVT160D0 (version 2) ...
CGGCAGGCTCGGGCCCTCGGTGAACCGGAGGAAGTATCCGCCCCAGTAGGACTCGAGGCTGTCGATCTGCCCGCGCCGGGAGACGGTGAGGTAGCAGAGGGCCATGGCGAGCCAGCCGGCCACCGCCACGACCACGGCCCGGCGCAGCTCCTCCCGGGATCGGCGGACCAGCGCGACCAGGACGAACGCGCCCAGCGCGGCGCCGCCCACCAGCAGCGCCGGATGGCTGAAGAACATCGCCAGCACCGCGCAGCCGGCGAAGATGCCCAGCCGGCGGTAGCTCCACCGCGACTCGGCCCAGGCGGCGAGCGTGAGCAGCGCGACCGTGATCGCGGCGTCCGCCGTGTACTGCTTGAGGTCGTGCCGCACCTGCTGGGCCGGGAGCAGCAGCGCACCGGCCGCGCCGGCCAGCCCGGCCAGCACCGCGTACGCCCGCCGCTCCCACCCGAGCAGCCGGCCCAGTGCGTAGCCGGCGGGCACCGAGGCGGCCAGGAAGAGGAACGGCAGCAGGCGCAGGCGTTCGGGGGCGTCGCCGGGGATCGCCCGCATCAGCAGGGTCCACCCGATCGGGGTAGGCCCGGTCAGGTCGAAGGCCTGCCGGAACGAGCCCCGCGCCGACATCGCCACCCACGACTCGTCGAGCCAGAACGGCACGCGCAGCATCGGACCGAGGCTGTGTACGACCGGCACCAGCGCCAGCAGCACCACGACGGCGCCGCCGTCGACGAGTGCGGCCTTGCGCGTGGTGACCGCGGCACGCGCGGGGCGGTGGAGCACATGGACATGCTAGGAGGCGGCCCTATAGCCGGGTTGGGGCGGGTGAGGAGCGCTTTCGCCGATCCGGTCCCGGAGTGGCCGCGCAACACCGAGAATGCCGGATATGCGGGGTATGGCGCTAGCCGCCGGCTTGGTACTGGTCCTGATCGTCCCTGGATGCGGTGGCGACGGGCCCGAGGCCGGCGGCCCGGCGACCCCGGCGGCCTCCCCCACGCCGCCGCGGCCGGCGGCCCTCACCATCGCGGCCGCGGGTGACCTCTTCGTGCAGCCGGAGCTCGTCGCCCAGGCCCGGGCCGACGCGCGGGCCACGGGCGAGGGTGAGTACGACTTCGGGCAGATCATGGCGGCCATCGTGCCGGCGATCCGGGCGGCCGACCTCGCGGTGTGCCACGTCGAGCAGCCACTCGGCCCGGAGCGCGGACCGTTCACCGGCTTTCCCATCTTCAACGCTCCTGTGGAACTCGCCGACGACGCGGCCGCGGTCGGCTTCGACACCTGCTCCACCGCTTCGAATCACACGCTCGACTACGGGCCCGAGGGCGTCACCCGCACGCTCGACCACCTCGACCGGGTCGGCCTGCGCCACACCGGCTCGGCCCGCTCGTCGCGGGAGGCGGCCACGCCGAACGTCTTCGACGTGCACGGCGTGACGATCGCCCAGCTGTCGTACACGTTCAGCTTCAACGGCATCGACCGCCCGCCCGGGCAGGCCTGGATCGCCAACCTGATCGACCCGGAGGCGATCCTGGCCGAGGCGCACCGCGCCCGGAACGCGGGCGCCGAGATCGTCATCGTCTCCATGCACTGGGGCACCGAATACCAGAACGAGGCCGACGAGGGCCAGGTCGGGCTCGCGGGCCAGCTGCTCGCCAGCCCGGACGTCGACCTCATCATCGGGATGCACGCGCACGTGGTGCAGCCGTTCGAGAAGATCCATGACAAGTGGGTCGCCTACGGCCTCGGCAACCTGCTCGTCCGCTTCCAGGACGGCTCGCCGGAGAACACCGCCGACTCGGTCCTGCCCACCTTCACCTTCACCGAGGTGGCGCCCCGGACCTGGGAGGTCACCGGCGTCGAAGTCCGGCCGATCTTCATGGACTACCACCCCAAGGCCCGGCTCGTGGACCTCGCCACGGCGAAGGACGGCGGCGGCCCGCGCGCGGCCGACTACGCCCGCATCCACGAGCGCATCGCGGAGTACGTGAACCTGCGCGGTGCCGCGTCGGCCGGCCTCCAGATCACCGACGGCCCGCCCAGATAGCGGCTGGACACGGCGTCCTATGGTGATCGCCGTGACCGACGGGAGCGCGTTCTCGGACTGGCTGGCGTCCGACACCTGGCAGGACTACCGGCAGCAGCGGGCCATCCGCGAGCTGGGCGACGAGGTCTCCTCGCTGAGCTCCTCGCTCTACACGCAGCAGCGGGAGAGCAGCCGCCTCCGCTCCGAGCTGAGCAAGCTGCAGGGCTCGGTCGAGGTGCGGCTGGAGCGGCTGGCGCGGGCGTTCGACGCGTTCGTGGAGCTGAGCGACCTGCGGATGACGCTCGCCATGTTCGACCCGCCGGCGCTGGTGCGGCACCGCGCCCGCCAGGTCCTCGCCGCGGCCAGCCAGGGCGGGTCACCACCGCCCGCGGACTTCGCCGACGTGCCCGGTTACTGGCTCGCCCCGGCCACCACCGCGCTCGTGGCGCTGCTGCGCGGTGAGGAGGCGGCCGGGCCGCTCGCCCTCGCCGCCGAGCGCGACGGGGAGCGGACCGCGCTGCTGGTCACCCTCACCGCCGCCGTCGCCGGCCGCGCCGACCTGACCGCCGAGTGGCTGCCCAAGGCGCTGGGCCCGCTGCCCGCCGACGGGCCGGTCAGCCGCGCCGTCCGTACACTGTGGATCGAGGCGGCCGCCGGGCGGTTCGGGCCGGAGGGCCAGGCGTTGCTGGGCGAGCGGCTGGCCGCGCTGGTCGACGGGCTCGACCCGGAGCGGGAGGAGGCCGCCGCCGGGGCGTGGCGGACCCGGATCGACGCGCTGCCCGCCACCGTCCCGCGTCCACAGTCCATCTTGGAACCGGTGGCGGACGCGGAGGAGGCGCTCGCCGCCGGCGCCCGGCTCAACGCGCTGCGCGAGCTGTGCGCCACCACCGGCGGCGGCACGGACGCCGCGACCACGCTCCCCGGTGTGCTGCGGGCGCTGGTCGACGAGGGCTCGGCCGAGGAGGCGCCGCTGCTGCGCCGGTCGGCCGAGCTGCGCGCGGTCATCGAGGGCAAGGAGTACACGGCGGACGAGCAGTGGGCCGCACCGGCCGGTCCGGCGCTCGAGCTGCTGGTGGCCGACGCGTTTCAGCGGAACGGCACACCGCTGGCCCGTACCGCGCGCACGGCCGGCGCCCGCTGGCTGCTGGCGGGCGCGGAGCGGCTGGCCAACGACGCCGCCACCGACCCGCCCCGCGAGGCGACCACCTCCGTCGAGCACCTGCCGGTGCGGGTCCACTCCGGCGCCCCGCCGGACGGGCTCGACACGGTGCACGCGAAGATCGACTCCCGGTACGCCGAGGAGCCTGTGCCCACCAAGACGACCATCGCCCTGGCCGCCGGTGGCGCGCTGCTGTGCCTGTCGCTCATCGCCTGGCCGAACGGCCTGGCCGTGTTCGTCACGCTCGCCGGTGCCGTCATGCTGATCGCCGCGGCCGTCCGATGGCGGCAGGAGCGGCAGCGGCGCGCCGACCGCCACGAGCAGCGCGCCACCGCCCGGGCGAACGCGCGGCAGCGCGCCGAACGCGCCACCGCCGAGCTCGATGACCTGCGCGAACGACTGGTCGCCGCCGGCCAGCGCGGCACCGACGACCTCGCGGCGGTGAAGGCTAACGTCACGCCATGACGACGTTGCAGGGGGAGCTGGTGACGCTCCGGCCGGCTACGGATGGCGACGTGGACGCGCTCGTCGCGATCCGGAGGACTCCCGAGGTGTGCCGGTGGTGGGGTGACGAGGAGGACTACCGGGCCGCCGTCGCCGACGAGCTCGGGCACACCTACACGATCCTGGCGGGCGGCGAGATCGTCGGCGCCATCCAGTGGTACGAGGAGGACGATCCGGAGTACCGCCACGCGGGCATGGACATCTACCTGCACCCGGGGCGGTCGGGGCGCGGGTTCGGCACCGACGCGGTGCGTACGCTCGCCCGCCACCTCACCGGCGCGCTCGGCCACCACCGGCTCGTCATCGACCCGGCCGCGGACAACGCCGCCGCCATCCGGTCGTACGAGAAGGTGGGCTTCAAGCCGGTCGGTGTGATGCGGCGGTACGAGCGGGGCCAGGACGGCACCTTCCACGACGGCCTCCTGATGGACCTCCTCGCCACCGAGCTCACCTGAACGCCGCCACGATCGCGGCGGCGATGACCGCCGCGAGCACGACCATGCTGCGTACCAGGATGAGGGTCTGATAGGTCATGCGCTCAGGGTGTGCGCGGCGCGTCCGCGCGCGGTAGCCGGCGGTCCCGAGCCTCGCGGTAGGGCTAGCCGGGTAGTGCGGCCGCCCGCCGCGGGGCAGGCTGATGCCCATGCTCGAACGGGCGTTGCGGGCGACCTTCGGCGCCGCGACCTGGCGGCGCCTGCTCTTCGTGGTGACCTCGGTGCTGCTGGCCGTGCCCGGCTTCGCGTACGCGATCGTCGTGCTGGTGTTCGCGTTGGACTCACTGACCCTGATCGGGCTGCCGCTGGTCACCGCCGGCCTGCGCGGCGCGCGGGGATGGGGCCGCCTGCACCGCGCGCTGGCCGCGCGCCTGCTCGACGAGCGGGTGCCGGAGCCGCCGCCCCTGCCGGGTACGACCGGGTGGTGGGAGTGGGTGCGGGTCCGCCTCACCGACGCGGGCGCCTGGCGGACGCTGGCCTACCTGGTCATCAAGCTGCCGCTCGGCCTGGCCGAGCTCTACCTCGTGCTCGCCGTGTGGGTGAGCGGCGTGTTCTACCTGCTCTATCCACTGTGGTGGTGGCTGCTCCCGGACACCGGGGACAGCCGCGGCACATTCGCCGCGATCGGCGGCTTCTCCTTCGACACCTGGCCGAGGGTGCTCCTGCTGGGCCTGGGCGCCGCCGCCGCGGTGACGGCCGCGCCGTGGCTCACCCGCGGCGTCGTCTGGGTGGAGGCAAGGCTGGCCCGCTCCCTGCTCGGCCCGACCCGGACCAGCCGGCTCCGGCAGGGCCGGGCGGCGGCCGTCGACCAGTCCGCCGCCCGGCTGCGGCGGATCGAGCGCGACCTGCACGACGGCGCGCAGGCCCAGCTGGTGGCCCTCGCCATGCAGCTCGGCCTGGCCAAGGAGGAGCTGCGCGACGGCGAGGTGGCGGCCGCGCTCGCGCTGCTCGACACCGCGCACGCCCGCGCCAAGCAGGCCATCGTCGACCTGCGCGACCTCGCCCGGGGCATCCACCCGCCGGTGCTCGACGCCGGCCTGGAAGCGGCGCTCCAGACCCTCTGCGCCCGCGCCGTGATCCCGGTCGACGTCCTCGTCGAGCTGCCCGAGCGGCCGTCGCCGGCGGTCGAGGCCATCGCCTACTTCACCGCGGCGGAGCTGCTCGCCAACGCCGGCAAGCACAGCGGCGCGCGGCGGGTGACCGTGGTGGTGACGCCGGCCGGGCCGGGCTGGCTGCGGCTCACCGTGACCGACGACGGCAGGGGCGGTGCCCGGCCGCACCCCGACGGCACCGGCGGCCTCGCCGGGCTCGGCGAGCGGATCGAGACGGTAGGTGGCAGTCTCACCCACGCCAGTCCCCCGGCGGGGCCTACCGTGGTGACCGTCGAGCTGCCGATGCGGGCCTGAGGGAGGTGTCCGGTCGTGCGTGTGGCCATCGCGGAGGACTCCGCGCTCCTCCGCGACGGGCTGGTGCATCTGCTGGAGCGCCGGGGCCACCGGGTCACCGCCGCCGTCGCGGACGCCGACGCGCTGATCGCCGCCGTCACCGCGGAGCCGCCCGACGTGGTCGTGCTCGACGTGCGCATGCCGCCCACCCACACCACCGAGGGGCTGCGCGCGGCCCTCGCCCTGCGCGCCACCCACCCGGCGGTCGGTCTGCTCGTGCTCTCCCAGTACGTGGAGACGCGCTACGCCGCCGAGCTGCTCGCCGGCCGCTGCGAGGGGCTGGGCTACCTGCTCAAGGACCGGGTCGCGGACGTCGGCGACTTCCTCGACGCCGTGCGGCGGATCGCCGGCGGCGGCACCGTCCTCGACCCGGAGGTGGTCAGCCAGATCATCGCCGCCAGCCGCCGCTCCGCCACGATCGACACGCTCTCCGCGCGGGAGCGGGAGGTGCTCGCCCTGATGGCCGAGGGGCGCTCCAACGGCGCGATCGCCGAGGCACTCTTCCTCAGCACCGCCTCGGTGGAGAAGTACGTGACCGCGATCTTCCTCAAGCTCGACCTGTCCCCTTCGGACACCGACCACCGGCGGGTCCTCGCCGTGCTGCGGTTTCTCAACGCCTGACCCGGCGCCCCTCCTCTGCGACGATGCATGGGTGATCAGAGTCCTGCCCGGGTTGGCGTGGATCCGCGGCTACGAGCGGGCGTGGCTGCGCGGCGACCTGCTGGCCGGCCTGACCGTGGCGGCGTACCTGGTGCCGCAGGTCATGGCCTACGCGGGACTCGCCGGCCTCCCGCCGGTGACCGGGCTGTGGGCGATCCTCGCGCCGCTCGCGGTGTACGCGCTGCTCGGCTCCTCCCGGCAGATGTCGGTCGGGCCGGAGTCCACCACCGCGCTCATGACCGCGACCGTCGTGGCGCCACTCGCCGCCGGCGACCCGGGCCGGTACGCGACGCTCGCCGCCACGCTCGCGGTGGTCGTCGGCGGGCTCGCCCTGCTCGCGTACGCCACCCGGCTGGGCTTCCTCGCCGACCTGCTGTCCCGGCCGATCCTCGTCGGGTACATGGCCGGCGTCGCGCTCATCATGATCGGCGGGCAGCTGGGCAAGCTCACCGGCGTACCCGTGGACGGCGACGGCTTCTTCGGCGAGCTGCTCTCGTTCGCCCGGGGGATGGACGAGGCGCACGCCGGCACGCTGCTGTTCGCGATGGCCGTGCTGGCCTTCCTCTTCGCCGTCCAGTGGCGGCTGCCCGGGCTGCCCGGACCGCTGCTGGCCGTGCTGCTCGCCACCGCCGCGGTGGCCCTCTTCGACCTCGAGGGGCACGGGATCGGCGTGGTCGGCGGCGTGCCGGACGGCCTGCCCACGCCCGCCCTGCCCGATCTCGGCGACCTGTCCGACCTGCTGCTGCCCGCCGTCGGCGTGCTCGTGGTCGGCTACACCGACAGCGTGCTGACCGCCCGTTCCTTCGCCGACCGCGGCGGCTACCGGATCGACGCCAACCAGGAGCTGCTCGCCCTCGGCGCCGCGAACATCGGCGCCGGCCTCCTGCGCGGCTTTCCGATCAGCAGCAGCGGCAGCCGCACCGCGCTGGGCGTGGCCGCCGGCAGCCGCACCCAGGCGTACTCGCTGGTCGTCCTGGCCACCGTCGGCGGCGTGCTGCTCTTCCTCGGCCCCCTGCTGGAACGCTTCCCGACCGCGGCCCTCGGCGCCATCATCGTGTACGCCGCCGTCCGCCTCATCGACCTGCCCGGCTTCCGCCGGCTGGCCACCTTCCGCCGCACCGAGTTCGCGCTCGCGCTGGCCGCGTGCGCGGGCGTGCTGGTCTTCGACATCCTCTACGGCATCCTCGTCGCCGTCGGCCTCTCGGTCGCCGAGACGCTCTACCGCGTGGCCCGCCCGCACGACGCGGTGCAGGGCCTGGTGCCCGGCCTGGCCGGCATGCACGACGTCGACGACTATCCACAAGCGACGACCGTCCCCGGCCTCGTCGTCTACCGGTACGACTCGCCGCTCTTCTTCGCCAACGCCGAGGACTTTCGCCGCCGCGCGCTGGCCGCGGTCGACGACCAGCCCGAGCCGATCACCTGGTTCGTGCTCAACGCCGAGGCGAACGTCGAGGTCGACAGCACCGCGCTCGACGCGCTGGAGCAGCTGCGTGCCGAGCTGACCGGCCGGGGCATCGTCTTCGCGCTCGCCCGCGTGAAGCAGGACCTCCGCGACGACCTGGACAGGTTTGGCATCACGGCGGCGGTGGGCGCCGACCGGATCTACCCCACCTTGCCCACCGCCGTCGCGGCTTATCGGCGGTGGCGGGCTCAGGCGTAGGCGGTCCGGCGTAGTCGTAGGCGTAGCGCTCCGGGTCGGTGCGCTCGACGTACAGCCGGGCCGGATCGAGCAGTATCCCGGTGTCGTCGCGGCAGTAGGACCAGCGGAACCACTCGTCGAGCCCGTCGTTCATCAGCGTCGCGGTGTCGCCGAAGGAGATCTCGCCCCGCTCGGGCGCGGCGGCCGCGATCCCCATGCAGCTGACGAAGTTGAGGAAGCCGGAGGTCGTCCGGCACCACGTGGGCACGATGAACCGGGTGGGATCGTCGAGCTGGTTGCGGTTGGTGATCACCAACCGGTGCGCCGGCCGGTCGTGCCAGAAGGCGATGGGCAGGTAGACGTCCTCGACAAGGGTGTACCGATGTGCGATCTCGAGCCCTCTCAGGTCCATCGAGGGCATGCCGTCGAAGGACCGGACCGGGCCGTCGTAGGCGCAGATCAGAGCGAACCTGACGGCGGACCCGTCCCGCGCGAGGCGGAAGAGCGCCACGAACTGCTCCGGGGTGCCGTCGCCCAACGAGTTGATCGACAGGCCGGCGGCCACCGTCTGGAAGAACGCCCGCACCGCTCGATCGAGCTCGGCGCCGACCAGGGACGCCGCGGGCAGCTCGCGGCTGACGGTGGGGATCGGCTTCCAGCGCGCGGGATCGGGCGGGCTCGGCCGCGAGAAGACCTTCTGCCGGTGGAGCCGCTCGAGCTCACCCGCTATCCGGTCAAGGCCGGCCTTGTCGGTGCCGGCCCTCAGTCGACGGCGAAGAGCCTCGATTCGCTGCGCAAGATCGATCATCGCTCATCCCCCATGCCACGACTGGCACAGTAGCCCGGCGGGCTAAGGCGCCGCCCGCCCGCCGATCGTCGGGTTGCCGACCACCGGGGGCGCCACGACGTTGGCACGGGATGCGAGGCTGTCCCCCATGAGACCCGCCGCCGACGTCCGGGCCCGATGGGCGCCGGTGTGGATCGTCGCTCTGGTCGCGGGCGGATACGGGCTCGGCTCGGGCTGTGCGTGGCTGCTGTTCAACGCCTCGGACGTGGGCGCGGTGTTCTTCCCGCCGGCGGGCGTGACGCTCGGGGCCCTGCTCCTGGCGCCCCGCCGGCACTGGGGGTGGGTGCTCGGCGCGGCCGGTGCCGTCGAGCTGACCGTCAACCTGTGGCAGGGGTTGCCGCCCGGCGCGGCATGCGGGTTCGTGCTCACCAACACCGTCGAGCCGCTCGTCGGCGCGGCGCTGGTGCGGCGCTTCCGGTCCGGGCCGATCGACCTGACCCGGGTGGGCGACGCCGCCGTGTTCCTGGTCTGCGCGGTGGGGTTGGGCCCGCTCGCCGGCGCGCTCATCGGAGCCACTACCAGCGCCTTGACCTCCGGCGCCGGGTGGTGGACGGCGCTCGGGCAGTTCTGGGCCGGCGACGGCCTCGCCGTGCTCACGCTGGGCTCGGCGGTGGTGGGGCTCGGCACGCTGCACCTGCCGCCGCGGTGGCGCCGGCTGTGGCGGGCCGGGCTGGTGCTCGCGGCCACCGCGCTGCTCACCGCGATCGGGTTCTGGCCACAGGATGTGCCGCTGATGTACCTGCCGGTGCCGCTGCTGCTGGCGGCCGGCTTCGGCGGCCGGGTGGCGACGGTCGGCGCGGCCGGCTTCGTGATGGCGTTCGTGGCCAACCTGCAGAGCGCGGCCGGGCGCGGGCCGTGGGCGGTGCTCGCCGACCAGCCCGACCTGGAGGCGGCGACGCTCCAGGTGTACCTGGCGTTCGTGGTGGTGGGCGCGTGGGTGCTCGCCATCGCGGTGGCCGAGCGGGATCGCGCCCGCGCCCAGTCACGCCGCGAGGAGCAGGCCCGCCGCCGGCTGGAGACGCTGCAGGAGGTGACCGCGGGGCTGGCCGCCGCGGCGACCGGCGAGCAGGTGGTCCGGGTGCTGGTCGAGAAGGGCGTGGCGGTGGTCGCCGACCACGGGTACGTCACGCTGCTCGACCGCGACGGTGTCAACCTGCGGATCTGGCCGACCAGCTCGGTGCCGGCCACGGTCGCGGCGGGCTCCGCCGAAGTGCGGCTCGGTGACATCGGCCGCCTGCCGGTGGTCGACGTGGTGCTGGGTGGCCAGCCGGTCGTCCTCGCCTCGCGGGCGGACATCGCCGAGCGGTACCCGGCGGTCCTGGAAGTGGACGCGGAGGTCGACACCCGCGGCCTGCTCGTGGTGCCGGTGCGGACGGCCGAGCGCACGCTCGGCGCGCTGGCGTTCGCGTTCCACCAGGATCTCGCGGTGGGCCCGGAGGTGGCCGCGCTCGCCCAGAGCATCGCCGACCTGGCCGGGCAGGCGGTCGACCGGGCGGATCGGTACGAGGTCGAGTACAGCGCCTCCCATGAGCTGCAGCGCTCGCTGCTGCCGCGGATCTCCGGCCACCTGCCCGGGGTGCGGGCGTGGGCCGCCTACCACCCGGCCGAGCGGGGCAACGACGTCGGCGGCGACTGGTACGACGTGTTCGAGCTGCCGGGCAGCCGGGTGGCGATCGCGGTCGGCGACGTCGTCGGTCACGGCCTGGGCGCGGCAGCCGCGATGGGGCGCCTGCAGCAGGTGCTGCGCACGACCGCCCTCGCCGGGGCGTCGCCGGCCGAGGTGCTGGAGAGCCTCGACACCGCGTCGTGGGCGATCGACGGCGCCGCCTACGCCACGGTCGGCTACGCCGAGTACGACCCGATCGACCGGGTCCTCACGTACGCCAGCGCCGGTCACCTGCCGCCGCTGCTCGCGGATGGCGACGGCGCCCGCTACCTCGACGGCGGCCGCTCGCAGCCGCTGCAGCTCGCCAGCCGGCCGAGGGTCGATGCCACGATCGCGGTGCCGGACGGCGCGATGCTGGTCTGGTACTCGGACGGCCTCCTCGAACGCCGCGACGAGGTGATCGACGTGGGGCTCGACCGGCTCGCCAAGACCGCCGAGACGCTCCGCGACGCCGACCCGCAGGTGTGGTGCGACCGCGTCGTGACCGCGATGACCGAGGGGTCGGCGACCACCGACGACGTGGTGGTGACCTGCCTGCTGCTGGCCGGGATCACCGCGCCACCGGACGGCTCCGGCGTCCTGCGGCTCACGCTGCGCTCGGTCAAGGACCTGCCGTCGACCCGCCGGGCGCTGCGGGCCTGGTCGGCGGCGCACGACCTCTCCCCCGACCAGACCGACGCGCTGCTCATGACCGCCAACGAGGCGCTCATCAACTCGCTGGAGCACGCGTACCACGGGCGGGCGGTCGGGCCGGTGACGCTGACCGCCGCGCGGGGCGAGCGGCGCGAGATCCGCGTCGAGGTCGACGACCGGGGCCGGTGGCGGGCCAGCTCACCGGATGGCGAGCGCGGCCGCGGGCTCGACCTCATCAACCAGCTGGCCCGCCGCGTCGTGGTCAACCTCAGCCGCCACGGCACCCGGGTGACGATCACGGTGCCGGAGTCGTAGTGACGGTGACGCAGCACCTGCCCGGGGCCGGCGCGAGGTTGGCGCACAGGCCGCCGGCCGGCAGCGCGTCGAGCAGGCCGCCGATCAGGTGCAGGTTGATGCCGCAGACCAGGGCGGTGTAGCTCTCGGCGAGCTGGTGGAAGGGGCAGTTGCTCAGCGTCACGCGGTCGCCCGCGAGGCGCGGCTCGTAGCCCGTGTCGGCCAGCACCTGGCTGACCGCGGCGAGGGGGTCGCCCGGCGACGAGCCCACCGGTCGGGCCTGCTCCGCGAGCTCGGCGCCGGCGGCGAGGGCCGCGGCGGCGAGCGCGTCGTCGACTGGCACGCCGGACTCCCCGGCGGTGGTGATGGCTCGGGCCATGATGTGACCGGCGAGGTCGTACCGCCGCTCGGGCACGCTGACCTCGATGCTGCCGGCGGCCCGGCGGTAGAGCTTGGCGGGGCGGCCCGCCCCGGGCCCGCCCCGCCCCGGCGGCCTGCGGTATTCGGCCTCCAGGAGCCCGTCGTCGACGAGCTTGTCGAGGTGGAACTTGGCGAGGTGGTGGGCCACGCCGATGCCGGCTGCGGCGCTTTCCCTGCTGACCGGCTCGGGCTGGCCGGCGACGAACTGGTAGAGCGCGCGGCGGACCGGCTCGGCGAGGGCCGCGAGCCTGGTCACGCTGGCGTCGAAGTCGTCCGGCATCCCCCACATTCTAACGGACACTTTTCTTGACGAAAGAGATCCGGCCGTTCTAACGTCAACTTTGGTTTCCGTTACAGGGCGCACCCCCGTTGGAGGACATCGCATGACCGTCGACCTGACCATCGCGCACCGGGATCGGCCCGAGCAGCCGGTCGACCTGGTAGCGGCGGAGCTGGCGGCGGTGCCGTTCCTCACCGGCCTGTCCAGCTGAAAGGAAACGACTATGACATACGTGATCGTGGGCGCCGGCCAGGCCGGCGCGGTGGCCGCGCAGACCCTGCGGGAGGAGCGGTTCGACGGCCGCGTCGTCCTCATTGGGCAGGAGGACGACCGCCCGTACGAGCGGCCACCGCTGTCCAAGGACTACCTGATGGACAAGGTCGAGCGGGAGAAGATCTACGTCCACCCCGAGAGCTGGTACGCGGAGAACGACGTCGAGCTGCGGCTCGGCACGACCGTCACCGGGATCGATCCCGCCGCGCAAGAGGTCACGCTCGCCAGCGGTGAACGAGTCGGGTACACCAAACTCCTGCTGACCACTGGATCGACGCCGCGCCGCCTGCCCGTGCCCGGCGCCGACCTGGACGGCGTGCTCCACCTGCGCCGCGTCGGTGACAGCGATCGCATCAAGGAGGCGCTCCGGTCGGCGTCTCGGATCGCTGTCATCGGCGGCGGGTGGATCGGCCTGGAGGTCGCCGCGGCCGCCCGGACCGCCGGCGTGGAGGTCACGCTGCTGGAGGCGGCCGACCTGCCGCTGCTGCGGGTGCTCGGCCCCGAGGTCGCGGCGGTCTTCGCCGGCCTGCACCGCAGCCACGGCGTCGACCTGCGATGCGGGGTCCAGGTCGCCGAGCTCACCGGAGACGGCGGCCGGGTCAGCGGGGTGCGCCTCGCCGGGGACGGCGGCCACGTCGCCGCCGACGCCGTGATCGTCGGCGTGGGCATCAGCCCCAACACCGAGCTCGCCGCCGCGGCCGGCCTCACCATCGACGACGGCATCCGGGTCGACGCGTACCTGCGCTCGTCCGACCCGGACATCTTCGCGGCCGGCGACGTGGCCAACGCCATGCATCCGCACGTCGGCAAGCACATCCGCGTCGAGCACTGGGCCAACGCGCGCCACCAGCCGCGGGCCGCCGCCCTGGCCATGCTCGGCGACGGCGTGGCCTACGAGCGGCTGCCGTACTTCTACACGGACCAGTACGACCTCGGGATGGAGTACACCGGGTACGCCGAACCGGGCGGCTACGACCAGGTGGTCTTCCGCGGCGACGTGCGCCGGCGGGAGTTCATCGCGTTCTGGCTCTCCGGCGGCCGGGTGCTGGCCGGCATGAACGTCAACGTCTGGGACGTCACCGCACCCGTCCAGGCCCTCATCCGGTCGGGCAAGCCGGTCGACACCGCGCGGCTCGCCAACCCGGACGAGCCCCTCGACAAGCTCATCGACCAGTGACCCGGTCCTCGCCGAACGCGGCGCCGAGGCCGGTGAGGTCGACCGGGGTGCGCGCCTGCTCGGGGACGTAGTCGACGAACGTCCGCATCACCTCGAGCGCGGCCAGGATCTCCCGACCGACCTGCTCGGCCGGGCGCATCGCGTCGACCGAGACGAGGATGCCGCGGGCGCCGTACCAGGCGACGATCGGGTGGGTGACCTCGTGGTAGATGTCCAGCCGCCGCCGGATCACCTCCTCGGTGTCGTCGGAGCGGCCCTGCAGCGCCGCGCGGGCCAGCAGCCGCCGGATCAGCTCCTGGTCGTCGGCCTGCAGGTGCAACGCCACGTTCGCGGTCAGGCCCAGCTCCAGACCGATCTGGTACAGGGCACGGGCCTGGTCCATGTTTCGGGGTACGCCGTCGAGCACGTATCCGCCGGTCGTCGCCGCGGCCGCTTCGAGGGCCTCGCGCACCATGTCCAGCACCAGGTCGTCCGGCACGAGGGTGCCGCCGTCGAGGTGGCGCCGCACCGCGCGTCCCAGCTCGGTCCGCCGCGCCACGTGGTCGCGCAGGAGGTCGCCGCTCGCGATGTGAGGTATCCCGAAGTGGGCGCCGATCAGCGCGCCCTGCGTCCCCTTGCCCGCGCCGGGCGGCGCCACCATCAACACCCGCATGGGATCTGCTTACCACGCCACGTACCCCCGAGGAGGTATCCGGAGCGTCCCCGCCGGGGTGACGTTGCCGACGCCGCGCGAACCTAGCGTTCCGGAGCATGAACACGCTTCTTCGGCAGGCATGGCTGGCGGTCCGTCCGCTGACCGCGCAGCAGCGGTTTCTGGCCGGGTGCGGCACGCTGCTGGTGGCATCCGGCGGGCTGCACGCGGTGGTGGCCATTGTGGACTGGTCGCCGTGGTGGGGCCCGGTGGCGTGGCGCAAGCCGGTGGTCTTCGGGCTCTCGTTCGGCATCCTCGCGTGGACGGCGGTGTGGGTGATGCGCCAGCTCCCGCCGCGCCGCTTCGGGTGGCTGCCCGCCGGCCTGCTCGGCGGTGGCGCGGTCGCCGAGATCGCGATGATCACGACGCAGCGGTGGCGGGGTGAGCCGTCGCACTTCAACCCGAACCCCGGCCTCGACTCGGCGATCTGGTCCGCGATGGCACAGGTGGTGATCCTCGTGGCGGTCGCGCTGGCGATCCTGCTCGTCTGGTCGCTGCTGCGCTTCGACGGCACACCGGCCGCCCGGGTCGCCGTCATCGCCGGCCTGGTCGGCATCCAGGTGGCCGGGTACATCGGGTTCGACATGGCGGCCACGGGCGAGGCGGTGGTCGACGCCACCGGCCAGGTGCCGGAGTCGGTGCGGTTCGGCGCGGAGGGCAGCGCCAAGCTCGCGCACGCGCTCGGACTGCACGGGCTGCAGACCCTCGGCGTGCTGGCGGTCCTTCTCGGGCTGCGGCCGCCCGCGGCGCGTACCCAGGTGTGGTTGATGCTCGTGGCCTCGGCCGGCTACGCGGCGGTGTTCGCCTCGGTGGCCCGCACCGCCTACGACGGCCGGTCCTGGACCTCGCCCACCGCGGCGATGGCGCTGCTCGGGCTCGCCGGCGCGGGCGCGGTCGTCGCGGTGTACGCCTTCGCGGCCCGGCGCCTGCCGCCGGTGCTTGGGCGGCGACCCGCCAGCGTGGTGAGGTAGGCGCATGCACCGGCTGGCCGCGCTCGTCTCGTGGGTCAACGGCCTGCCCCCGCGGGCCGTCGACACCGCCCTGGCCGCCCTCGCGGTGGCGCTGCTGGCCGGTGAGCGGCTGACCAGCACGCCGCCGCTCGGCGCGCGGCTGCCCGGGGCGCTCGTGCTGGCGGTGGTGATCGGCGGCAGCCTCGCCTTCCGGCGGGTGTGGCCGGTGACCGCGTTCGCGATCGGCACGGCCGCGCTCACGGTGGACGCGCTGTGGTTGGAGCCGGTGACGCTGGCGCCGGCGGCCAACCTCGTCGGCCTCTACTCCGTCGGGCGGGAGGCCAGCCCGCGGCGGTCGCTGTTGGGGCCGGTGATCATGCTGCCGGGCATCGCGGCGTACTTCGTCAGCGAGCCCGCCGCACAGGCGATCGTGCCGGCGAGCACGGTGTTCGTGTGGTTGCTGATGTGGGGGGCCGGCTACGCGGGCGCGCGGCGGCGGGAGCGCCAGGAGAGCGATCGCCGGCTGCTGCGCCGCGCCGCGGTCACCGACGAGCGCGCCCGCATCGCCCGCGAGCTGCACGACCTGCTCGGCCACACGATGAGCGTGATGCTGGTGCAGACCGGCGCCGCCCGCGTGGTCCTCGACGGCGACCCGGCGAAGGCCCGCGAGATCCTCACCGGCGTCGAGCGCACCGGGCGGGAGGCGCTCGACGAGCTCGACCGCGTGCTGGGCGTGCTGCGCCGGGACGAGGGCGCCGATCTGGGCCCCGGCCTCGACGCGCTGCCCCGGCTGGTGCGGCGCACGGAGGAGGCCGGCATGCGGGTACGCGTGACGGTCGAGCCGGAGCGGCCGGAGCTGCCCGGCAGCCTCGACCTGTCCGCGTACCGGATCGTGCAGGAGGCGCTGACCAACGCGTTCCGCCACGGCCGCGCGGCCTCGGCCACCGTCGCGGTGCGGTGCGACGGGCGGCAGGTGGAGGTGGAGGTGGAAGACGACGGGCGCGGCCCCCGCCCCGGCTACGAGCTCGGCCGGGGTCTGCTCGGCATCTCCGAACGGGTCGCGGTCTTCGGCGGCACGGTCCAGCACGGCCGCGGCGAGGCGGGCGGCTTCCGGCTGCGCGCGGTGCTCCCGGTCCCCGCCGGCGGGGAGGCAGCATGACGATCCGGGTGGTGCTCGCCGACGACGACGCGCTCATGCGGGCCGGCCTCACGGTCGTGCTCGACAACGCCAGCGGCGTCGAGGTGGTCGGCGAGGCGGGTGACGGTCTCCAGGCCGTCGAGGTGTGCCGCGCGCGCACGCCCGACGTGGTGCTCATGGACGTGCGCATGCCGGGTATCGACGGCATCGAGGCCACCCGCCGCATCGTCGCGGCCGGGCTGCCGTGCCGGGTGCTGGTGCTGACCACGTTCCGCCATGACGAGTACGTGTGGGGAGCGCTCCGCGCCGGCGCCAGCGGCTTCCTGCTCAAGCGGGCCTCACCGGAGCGGCTGGTCGAGGCGGTGCGGATCGTGGCCGAGGGCGAGACGCTGCTGGACCCAGGCGTCACCCGCGACCTGGTCGAGCACTTCGTGCTGCCGGCCGGCGCGGGCGCCCCGGGCTTCGCCGGCGGTGACGAGGCGCGGCGGGTCGCGATGCTCACCCAGCGGGAGATCCAGGTGCTGCGCCTGGTCGCGGAGGGACTGTCCAATGCGGAGATCGCCGACCTGCTCGTGATCGCCGAGTCCACCGCCAAGACCCACGTCAAGCGCATCCTCGCGAAGATCGACGCCCGCGACCGCGCGCAGGCGGTCGTGCTGGCCTACCGCGCGGGGCTGATGGTCCCGGGCGGAAAACCGTAGGGGCGCCGGCGCGTGGGCGGCTAACATCCGGTCCCATGAGCGAGATCGAGAGCGACCCCGTCGCCCACAACCGCCGCGCCTGGGACCGCGAGGTGGAGAAGGGCAACGAGTGGTCGCGCCCGGTCACCCCCGAAGTAATCGCGAAGGCGCGGGCCGGTCAGTGGTCCATCGTCCTCATCGGGTACGAGCCGGTCGACCCCACCTGGTTTCCGCCGGACCTCGCCGCCTGTGACGTGCTCTGCCTCGCATCCGGCGGCGGGCAGCAGGGCCCGGTGCTCGCCGCGGCCGGCGCCCGCGTGACCGTCTTCGACAACTCGTCCCGCCAGCTCGCCCAGGACGAGGCGGTCGCCGCGCGGGAGGGGCTCGAGCTGCGCACCGTGCTCGGCGACGCGCGCGACCTCAGCGCTTTCGCGGACGCCTCGTTCGACCTGGTGGTCCACCCGGTCTCCAACCTCTTCATCCCCGAGCTCGCGCCGGTCTGGCGGGAATGCCACCGCGTGTTGCGCCCCGGCGGGACACTGCTTTCCGGCTTCGTCAACCCGGACATCTACCTCTTCGACGCGCACGTGGTGGACACGCGCGGTGAGCTGGTCGTGCGCCACCGCCTGCCGTACAGCGACATCACCCACCTCGAGCCGGGCGAGCGGGAGCGGCTGTGGGGCGCGGAGGCGCCGCTGGAGTACAGCCACACGCTCACCGAGCAGATCGGCGGGCAGGCGGCCGCGGGCTTCGCCATCACCGGCTTCGCCGAGGCGCCGCACCACTCCGACGCCACGGCCCGCTGGCTGTCCGGCTACTTCGCCACGAAGGCCGTCAAGGCCGCGTCGTGATCAAAGCTCCGCTCAAGCCGTTCTGTCAACGTGTCTATTTGTAAGAGAGTCGTCTTTAGCGGCTGACCTGGCCAAACAACCCTCGCGGGCGTCCGATCGGACAGCCACTCCGGTGACCAACCAGGAGGCGTCAAGATCTTCGATGGCTGGGACGCTGGCCATCGAGGCGACCGTTGACCTCCCGAAAGCTGCCTACGGTGTACGGCCAAGCGGCCCGTAGACGCACGCTCCGACCGTTCCCGAACCCGGTCTCAGGTGGGACCGGGTTCTTCACGTCGACCGAGACTCACCCCACCCGTGGTGAGGCGCAGCCGGGGCCTCTTTCTACGTTGCGACGGCTTGGCGTGGTTGGGCGACGGTCAAGGGCAGGCCCTTTCAACGGAACGCGCGGGGGAGGGCGGGGTCGCCATTCCATGTAAGCGCGTTGATGTGGATATGGCTGTCAGTTATCCCAAGTGTGCAGTTGTTCGCTACCCAAAGATCGAAGGGTACGACCGTTTGTTCGCGTAACTTCCGATCAGGAATGACACCGGGTAACAAGTGCCCACTGGTGGGAGAAACAATGACAAGTCGTACCTGGTCCCGGCGAAGCCAATTTGGCTCAGAGTCTCCCGGGTAGGCAGTCAACGAGTGTCGCCTGGGCGGGTGCTGGGGCAACAGTCACAGGACCCGCCCAGGAGAAGTAGTGCGGCACCCAGACGTGCTAACCGTTAATGGGTGGCATTGCCACCTCCATTACTTGCGGATCAAGATCGACTAAAGCCTTGGCTCACATGATCGTATAAACGTTCAAGGCATTCAGTCCCACCGCTTTGGAACCCACCACCGTTGGAAACCGCAGGTCCGGCGGCGGCATTCGCCAGTGAGATGTAGCCCGCCGGGCTTTGCGGCTCAGTAGGCTTACACCGGGGCGTTTGCTATTCTTTTCTGGCCTGGTCATGCGGCAACGGAGCCGTTCCGCTCCGGTTTAGAGATCAGATGAGGTTCCGTGCGGGTGCCCACCAGGTCCGATCAGGCGCGGGACCGGGAATACATACGCACTGGCCAAGGAGACACAGCCCGCCGATAAACCCCTGGTTAACACAATTTTGATCGCAAGATGTCGCGGTACACGCTAGCATCCGTCCCGCACTGACTTGGCCAATGCACTTGATGGATGCGGTGGACGTGTCCTGGCGCATGTTGTCGGCTGCGCCGGTCGGGTGGGTGTCGGCAATGGCAGCGACGGCGGCGGTTTGGCTGGGGGTTTGGGCCTGGGCTGTCGCGGCGGCGGGTGCCGCGCTGATGGTGAGTAGGACGACACCCATCGCGGCTACCGCAGCCCGGCGGGCGGTCAACCATCGGCGGCGCGGTGAGGTGGCGGGGACGGGCCGTGCAGTGATCGTAGATTCCATCCCCTCATCGTCCACCAATCGGTGGCCGTGGATCCCACACCAGTGGGTTCCCACAACGGTGGGGCACGGGGTAAGGCGTCCGTTGAGACTTGGTCTGGCAGAGGGGAAGCTAGATGAGTTGCGGGCTTCGATCGCTCCGGCCGTTGATCGTGTTATTGAACGGTCGCATGACTCTCAAGTAACAGTCCTGTCTCCGGAACTGATCAAGCGCACAGTTCTGCGCATAGTACAGAAACGACGCGACATTACTTTAGACAAATTGTTTACTTATTCCACAAAGCGCCTTTCTTCGACCGGCTACGGTGGGTTAAGCGGCACAACACAGACGACGGCAGCGAGCCTTTCCCGCAGTCGTCGCTTGGAATTGCAACTTACTCTTGTCCACCCAAACCACCGCCGTCGAGCCGGTAGAAGATTTTCGAGGCGTTTTCGCGCATCCCTATAGCGCGCTTGATTGTCAGTGGAGTCTTGGCCAAGCTGCGAACCGAACTGATTGCAAAGCGTCACGTAGGATTCGATCGCAGACACGTGAGGGTTCTTGTCGATTCTCCCATACGCCCAGTCACGAAGGCTTCGTCGAAAGCTATCCTGACGCATTAGGCTATACAGGACTTCCTTCAGTGACTCGCGGATTTCAAGATCCGCCCTCGATGGTATTAAGATGCGACTATCGTCACCTTCCTTGGTAACCTCATGCCCGCGCTGCTTCAGAAGCTTTGAGATGTCGGATTGCATGCGGGCATTATGGCCTACGTTCCTTGGCACACTCTGGACAACACGCGTGTCTCGTCGTGCCCACGCGTTTCAGCGCCTGCGGTGTTTCGCCCCATAGACCTGTTATGGGCGCGCCTTCACGCCGACTCCTCGTCGGAGCCCCCGACACGGAAGCGGCGTTCCTCGACCAAATGACGGCCGCATAGGCGCTGACCTGTGCCGCGCTGGCGCGCCGCGGCCTCCCCCGTTGGGGACCAGGGGAGTTCCATTCAACGCGACAAGATTGACAGGCACTCAGTAAATGGACCTGGTCTTAAGATCTCCGCCGTTCGAACCAACGCCTCCGAGGTGGGACTTTTACAGGGGGTCCGACGAGAGTTTGACGCGGCAGCATACGCGCTTCGATTCCGTACGAGTTCTTTCCCAATCCGCTTGCGAATGCCTTTCCGGTCGCCAATTCATGATGATGTTTTACTGCCAAGGTGGCAAACTGCTCCGCGAAGGGCAGTAACTCATCCGCCAAGTAGGCGTTAAAGTTGTTTCGTTGAATGATCTCTATGGCCTGCAACTTTCCCATGTGACCATGAAAAGATCCCCCCGCCCCTGGCTCGTGGCGGTAGAGTCGCTCGCGAGTAGTGGCCGCTAAGCTAGTTCCCGCACCGGTCACCTCCGCCGATATCATCGGTGCATCGAGTACCGCAAGGGCCACCACCAAGTACACATCAAACCAAAATGCAGTAGCCGGGGGAGCGCAAGCCTCTCGGAAGTGATGCAACGCGCTCATCAGCGGCATTACGAGACCGTTGTATGCCTCACTCCCTGTCAGTTCCAGTTTGTCGCCTCGACGTCCGCACTTGCTAACTACAGAAGAAAGCGGCACGTCTCGCACAAATGGATCCTCATCGAGCTGCAACGCTTGCAATGGCCTAAAGTGCCAACGTGACCGGTCATCGTCAGTTTTAACTACTACTTTCTCTTTTCCGAGACCGCATACCGACGGAAAGTTGAGATAAAGTGGCACCTGATCACGGAAAAACACGAACGGCAAGTCTGATTGTTTACACTCAATAATAATCACCAAGTGTGGGCGAATCCTTGAGTCCCCACTCGGTAAGTCGCGTAATTGTTTGGTTGCCACGATGTCTATAGTGCGCATGTCTCCGGTGAGGCGGTCGCGGTATCCCCACTCTTGCTGTATGTGGAATTCCTCACGTAGGAGATCAGATATTGCGGTTTGAAGCGGATAGCCCGACTTTTCTACTGCACTCCTCACCGCGTCAACAGTCACACCAGCGCGTAGTATCGCCTGTAGAGGGTCGTCCTCAACATCCCCTGACATACGGTATTCATACACCCAGGCGAGATCCAGCACGCGTACAGCACCGAAGTACACCAACGCGAGCAGCCGAACCCCAGGCGCGGACCTGTGGGTGAACCCATCTCGATCTCGCAAGGAACCCAACAGGTGCCCACGCTGCCGGTAGCTCACGCCGAAGAGCCCCTGGGTGACTAACTGGGTGACAACGGGGTAGCCCGCCGCTGCACAACCGTGGACGTCGGTGGACTCGCCGGCCCAGCTCACGCGGAAGGTAGCCCCAGTCACTACGGCCATGATCGTTGCCTGGGGGTCAAGGAGTCGTTGGTTCAAACCCGACCCTCAACCGCATCGACGTGCCAGCGTTCGGCGGATCGCCGCGCACGACGCCTTTGACACACCCCTCTCGCTGTCGCGCCCGGTGGTGCGGATCTGGAGCAACTGATCATGGGTGACGGATGTCTTCCAGGTCGAACAAGCGTTCGATACTGTAGCGGAGTGAAGAGGATCAAGCACTACTGGAACGGCAAGTGGGGACGGCTTGCGCGGCGCGATATCTACGTACGTTCGGACGGGTCGACGTGGCAGGTCGAGCAACGGGCGGGTGGCGCCGAGGGCATCTCGGAGTTCTACGAGCGGGCCGACATCGAGTCCGCCAACGCTCTACTCCTGGAGTTGCTGGGCGATCAGTCGGAGTGGCGAGAGCTGACCGGTTAATCCGGTCTACAAGGGCAGGGAGCCGGGCCCCTATGCCAACCGTGTCCGCTCTGCCAGCCGCACGGCCTCTACAGCGGTGCCACAGGGCAGTACGTGGATGGCTCGGCCGCCCTGGATGGTTGAGACGATGTAGCGGTGGCTGGCTTTGGCTGGTTGGGCGATCTTCCGGACCTTGACGTGACCGGCGACGTCAGCAGGCTGGTAGATCGCGGCGTACTCGCCGTCAGGTCGCCAGCACGGCCGACCCTTGACGGCCTGGGCCAGCTCCCCGTCGACGATCATGATCTGACCGTACGCCGCCGAAGACGGGATCGTGTCGTACCCCAGGCGCACGATCTAGGGCATGACCAGCGCCGACATCCCACACGCACGGACCCCCCGACCAGACCTGCTGCGGTCAAGGCGGCTCGTGGTCGCCCAACGCCGCCGAGCGTCTAGGGCTCGCCAGTTCAGGGCAGGGGCTGGTCTCCATTCGCCTCCCGCAATGCTTCAACCCTGATCTTGGCGTTCTTGAGCCGCGTCATGTAGTCGGTGGCCTTCTCAACGATCAGTGCCGCCGTCGCCGAATCGGGCTCGGTTGCGGCAGCCCGTAGAACATCGGCTATCGACGCTTGAAGGAAGCTAATCTGCCAGGCTTGCATGCCTTCCTGAGGAAACGGCATTTGCGAACGGATTTCCTCTGCGAGTGCTTCGACGGTTTCGCGGGTCATCTAATCTCCATCTTGTAGTGTAATTGGTAGCGGTTTGCTGGAAATATTATGTCAGCGGTTTCTATGGGTATCTCTTGTGAAAAGAAGGTCTGCTTAATTTCAATGACCGGCTGAACGGTCGATATCTCAAGGATGCGCGGCTCATCGCCTGTTGGCATTCGAACGTCCAAAACCTCCTCGACAGTAGTCGGGTTGTATCCTATCGCATCGAACCGCGGCACGATGCCTCTATCCGCGTATGGCCCGTCGTGTGGCCGCTCGACATCTGTCCCGCCAGTAAGTGCAAGCGGCTCCCATGCGATCGACGTTGTGACGACGCGGCCGTTCATTCGAATCACATAGCTGGTCCGTGTAAGTGGATCACCCTCTAGAATACCCAGCCTTTCGGCTATTGCCTCATCGGCCGAGACTTCGACAGTCTTGTGCTCAACATCGATCCGGCGACCCGCCCGTTCCGCTTCGGCGATGTACGTAATCTTGTCGTGGGGACGAAAGTACCGTTCGGGTGCGATGCGGACCACTGAAGGGTCTTCTGGTACCATCTCGTTTCCTTCCATGACCAACGCGGTTAGCACGCCATTCGTAGAAAGGGTGGCGTCGCAAACCCTTGCCACATCGAGGGTCATGGCCCGCTGCCCAGTCTCAATCTTGTGCAAGGTCGTCCAGTGCACGAACGTCCTAGCGCCAAGTTCCCGAAGGGTCAGGCCCGCTCTCTTTCGTTGTTCGTTGAGTGTCGCACCCACGCGAGTCACGGCTGGGCATCCCTTCTCCGGTTGTCTACAAATTGCCTACGGTGCACCCGATGCCTACACAGTGCCTACACGATGCCGTTGAGGATGCACCCCTGTCCAGCGTTATCTAGAACCAACGTTCGAGGCAACGCGACAGCAAGGGAGTAGATCCGGTCATGACTGGTGGAGCGGAGGGCTGGCCGGGGGATCGGCCGATGCCTGCTCGTGTGTATGACCGGTTGGTGGGTGGGTCGCATTCGTTTGGGGTTGATCGGGTTATGGCTGATCAGTTGGTGTCGGTGGAGCCTGATGCGGCTTTTTGGGCGTTGCAGAATCGGGAGTTTCTGCGGCGGGCGTTGGTGTGGGCGGTGCGTACGGCTGGTGTGGGTCAGGTGTTGGACATCGGTGCGGGGATGCCGGACACGGTGGGCGCGCCGCATGAGGTGGTTGCCCGGGTTCGGCCGGGGGTGCGGGTGTTGTACGTGGACATTGACCCGGTGGCGGTGGAGAGCGCGCGTCAGGTGGCCGAGCAGCGTGCCGAGGTGGGGGATGTGGCGGCGTTGGCGGGTGATCTGCGGGAGCCGTGCCGGATCTTGAGGCATCCGGAGTTGACCACGTTTTTGGATCTTGGTTTGCCGGTGGTGGTGCTGTTGGGGGCGGTGCTGCATTTCGTGGCCGGTCGGGATGATCCGGAGGCGATCATCGCGGTGTTGCGGGATGCGGTGGCGCCAGGGTCGGTGCTTGTGGTCTCGCATGCGGCGGTGCCGGTGGGGATGAGTCCGGAGCAGGTGCGGGTGACGCGGGAGTACGGGGAGCTGGTCGCGCCGTTGACGTTCCGTACCCGGGAACATGTGGCCGGGCTGCTGAGCGTGTTCGGGGATGTGGTCGAGCCGGGCGTGTGCAAGGTCGCGGATTGGCGTCCGGACCTGCGGGATTTGACGGATGCCGAGCGGGCGCGTCTGGATCGGATTGCGGGGTGGGTGGGCGTGGCGGTCAAGGGTGGTGTCACGTCATGACCGTTCAGCCTGGTCGGTCGGTGACGTTGTACGCCTCTGTGGATCAGCAGTTGGCGATTGCGCAGCGGGTGTTGGACGAGCATGTGACGTCGTCGGCGACGGGGCGGTGTTTGGCGTGTGGGGTTTTGGGGCCGTGTTTTCGGCGGGAGACGGCGGTGGCGGTGTGGTCGCGTTCAGCGCGGTTGCCGCGTCGGGTTCCGGGTTTGTCGCGGCCGGAGTTGGTGAACGCACGCCGGGTGACCGCGCGGCCTGATCTGGTGTGGGTCAACGGTTCGCGGTGGGTGTGGTGACCGTGTCGTCGGCTGAGGTCGTGCCGTGGTCGCCGGATTTGCATGTGCCGGAGCGGCCGTCGTGGCGGTGTGTGGATGACGGGACGCAGTGGCCGTGTCCGGTGGCGCGGCGGCGGTTGTGGGCGGCGGCCGGTGATCGGCCGGTGGTGGTCGCGGAACGGATGGCGGTATCGATGGGTCAGGCTCGCACGGAGTTGGTTGGTTTGTCGGCGGCCCAGTTGCATGAACGGTTCGTGGGGTGGATCGCGGCCGGCCCGATGGCGCCGCAGGTCGTGTTCCGGTTGATGGGCACCGATCCGGGCGCGTAAAGCACCGGTATTAGATAGACCCCCCCGCCGGATGGGCGGGGGGAATAGGAATTCTTTGTGCGGCGGAGGTGGTGCCGTTGCTGGTTAATGCTGGCCTTGGCCTGTTGGGTGATGACGGTTTCGTTGAGGAGTTGGACGAGTTGAGTGTCCTTGACCGCGCATTGTCCGGGCGGTTCAACAAAGCGTTGGCTGGGTTGACCGCGGTCGCTTTAG
>Ga0272482_10000115_pt1 | contig 25136 bp, 24 predicted proteins | sample RVTome_8_FD_192427 | JGI IMG/M metagenome (GOLD analysis project Ga0272482, IMG submission 192427) | Soil microbial communities from uranium-contaminated site in the Upper Colorado River Basin, Wyoming, United States - RVT160D0 (version 2) ...
GCGCGGCCCGCGCGGGCGAAGTCCGCGGCCGAGGCGGCGTCGCGCGCCGCGTCGGCCACCGCGCGCGAGACGAGGCGCGGCGTCTGCCGGCGCAACTCCGCCGCCTCGCCGAAGGTCAACACCTGCTCGAACTCGCCCTTGAGGTCGGCGGCGACGAGCAGCGGCCAGAACTCTTCGCGCACGACCGTCTCGCGCCAGAGGCGGAAGGCGTCGGCCCACGCGGCCCGCTCTTTAAACTGCGGGTCGAGGGCGTGGAGCGCGGCGAGGAGGAAGAGCGCGGCGTCGTGTTGCGCGGCCGGGCCTTCGGCGGCGCGCAGCAGTTCGGCGTCGCGCCGGAGCGCGGCGAGCGGGGCGGGGCGCGGCGCGGCCGGGGCGCACTGGAACCAGAAGAGGCGCTCCGCGGCGCGGCGCGGCGGGTCGGCCAGCCGGCCGAGCGCGTCGCGCACGTCCGCCTCGGAACGCGACACGGGCGCGAGCCACGCGAGGTCGGCGTCGAACTTCTTCTCGACGCCCAGCCTGAGCGCGAGCCGCAACGCCTCGGCCGCCTCGAACACCTCCGCCTGCGACGCCGAGGCCGACAGCCCGAGCACGCGGAAGGCGCTCCGCGCCAGCGGCTCGAACCGCGCGCTCTCAACTTTCCGACGGGGCTGTGCGGGGGGCATAAGAAGTAAAAGACGTGAATCGTGAATCGTGAATCGTGAATCGTGAATCGTGAATCGTCAAAAGGCCGTGAATCGTGAATCGTAAATCGTGAATCGAAAAATCCCTCGTGCAGTCTTCAGCTAACAATTCCACGAACGCCGCCGTTCGACCACGATTCACGATTTACGATTCACGATTCACGGTCTTTACAGTCCCGCCATGTCCCACTTGCGGATGGTGTCGGCGACGAGGGCGGCGACCTTGTCGGTGACTTTGTTGAAGTACTCGTCGGCCTTGCGCTGGTCGAACCGGGGGTAGCCCTGCCCCGGCTGGTAGAGGCCGATGGAGGAGGGGAAGGGCGCGGCCGACCAGGTGCCGGGCGCGGGGTAGGCGGTGGCGAGGTCGTCTGTGTAGCGGCCGGGGTGGACGAGCGTGGGGTCGATGGCCTGGATGAAGGCCGTCTCGTTGAGGCCGGCGTGGCCGCCGTCCTCGCCGAAGACCTGCTTGGTCACGTCGGAGGCGAACGACCACCAGTTGACGACGAGCGTGCGCACGCGCCGCTCGGCGGCGACCTCGGCGGCGACCGCGTTGAGCACCGCCGTCTGCGGGCCGCCGTGACCGTTGAGGACGATGATGTTGCGGAAGCCGTTCTTCGCCAGCCCTTCGAGAATCTGTTTGACGAAGGGGCGGTAGGCGCTCTCGGAAATCTGGAACGCGCCGGGGTAGGCTTCGAGGCTGCCCGTGATGCCGTAGGGGAGCGTGGGCGCGATCATGGCGTTTAGGCGCGGCGCGATGCGGCGGGCGATGGCCGTCGGCGCGGTGTTGTCCGCCCCGTTGTTGATGACGCCGTGCGGCTCCAGAGTCCCCGTCGGCAGGAGCACCGTCTGCACCTTCGACGGCACCACCTCCCGAAACTCCATCCAGTTGATGCGGTCGAGTTCGCGCACGGCGACGGCGTCCCGCTGCCCCGCGGCCTGCGCGCGCGCCGCCAGCGGCACGAGCGCCAGCACGACGACGATCACGATGATTCTCATCCGTTCCCTCCCTCAAGGAAGTAGACAGTAGCCAGTAGCCAGTAGTCAGTAGAAATACATTCTCTCTCGAACCGCCTGTGTGCCAGCGTCAGCATGAGTAGTGCGGAGCCTGCTGTCTACTGTCCTCCGCCGCAGGCGCAGCACGGCGACCTCCGGGCGGGCGCCGACGCGGACGGGCAGGCCGATCATGCCCGTCCCGCGCGAGACGTAGAGCTGCACGCCGTCGCGCTCGTAGAGCCCGCGCAGGTAGCGGAACTCTTCGACGAAGCGCGCGGGCGCCCCGATGAGGGGCAGGCAGACCTGCCCGCCGTGCGTGTGGCCGCTCACGACGAGCGAGAGCCCGCGCGTCTGCGGCAGGTCGAGTACGGCCGGCTCGTGCGACAGCAGCACCGTCGGCCGCTTGAGGTCGAGGCCCCGCAGCGCACGCGCCCAGTCGGCCTTGCCCCAACCCCAGTCGTCCACGCCGGCCAACTGCAACTCGTCGGCCCCGCGCCGCAGCGTCGTGTTCGCGTTGCCGAGGACGACGATGCCGCGCCGCCTGAGCGCGCGCGTCGTCAACTCCGCGTCGGTGTAGTGGTCGTGGTTGCCGAGCACGGCCCAGACGCCCTCGGGCGCGCGCAAGCCGCCGAGCGCCTCGGCGCACGGCTCGATGTAGCTGCGCCGCGCCGTCGTGTAGTCGCCCGTCAGCACCACGAGGTCGGGGCGCGCCGCGTTCGCCAGCACGACGACGCGCCGCACCTCCGCGAGCGGCACGAGGCGGCTGTGGTGCAGGTCCGTCAACTGCGCGACGCGCAACCCCTCGAAACGCTCCGGCAGGTCGCGGACAAACACGTCCGTCTCCGTCACCTCGTAATGGAACGCCTCGAAGAGGCCCGCGTAGGCGACGACGCCCGACGCGCCCGCCAGGCCCGCCGCCAGCATTCCCTTCAAGAACCCTCTTCGCTTAAAGTTGACTTCCGGAGCCACGCGCGGATTGTAACAAAGGAGGGGGGGAGGGTGTTGGGTGTTAGGTGCTGGGTGAAAGACAGATTGCTTTTCCCCAGCACCCAGCACCCAAAACCCAAACCCCTCTTAGGAGTTGGTCGATGACGAAAGTTCTGGTGGCTGTGATCCCCGAACCGCACGCGGCGGTCGAGGTGCGCGAGGTCGAGGAGCCCGGGTTGGAGCCGGACTCGGCGCTGCTCGCCGTCGAGTTGAGCGAGGTCTGCGGGACGGACGTGCACCTGCAACAGGGTCGCCTCGAAGGCGTGCCCTACCCGCTCGTCCCCGGCCACGTCTCGGTCGGGAGGTTGGAGAAGATTCGCGGCCGGGTGTTCGACATCGACGGCCGCCCCTTCTCGGAGGGCGACCGCGTCACCTTCCTCGACGTGCACCGCACCTGCCACGCCTGCTGGTACTGCCTCGTCGCCAAAGCCTCGACGCGCTGCCCGCGGCGCAAGGTCTACGGCATCACCTACGGGCTCGCCGACGGGCTCGCGGGCGGCTGGGCCGAGAAGCTCTACCTCAAGCCCGAGACGCGCTGCATCCGACTCGACGCCGCCGACCCCGAAACCTTCATGGCCGGCGGCTGCTCGCTCCCGACCGCGCTCCACGCCGTCGAACGCGCCGGGATCAAATTGGGCGACACCGTCCTCGTCTTAGGGAGCGGCCCCGTCGGCCTCTCCGCCGTCATCCTCTCGCTCATGCACGGCGCGCTGCGCGCCCTCTGCATCGGCGCGCCGGAGCACCGCCTGCAAGCCGCCCTCGCCGTCGGCGCTTCCGCCGCCCTCAACATCGAGACGCACGACGAAGCAGAGCGCCTCGAATGGGTGCTCGAACGGACGGACGGCCGCGGCGCCGACGTGACCATCGAAGCGACCGGCGCGCCCGCGGCCGTCGTCCACGCCATGCGCTTCACGCGCGACGCCGGCCGCGCCGTCGTCGTCGGCCAGTACACAGACCACGGCGAAATCAGTTTCAACCCGCACCTCGACCTCAACCGCAAACACCTCGACCTCCGCGGCTGCTGGGGCTCGGACTTCTCCCACTTCCACCGCGCCGCCCAAATCATCTCCGACCCCCAACGCGCGCGCCCCTGGTCACACCTCCGCCTCCGACGCTTCCCCCTCTCGCAGGCCAACGAAGCCCTCGCCGCCGTCGCCGACGGCTCCGTCATCAAAGCCCTCGTCGATCCGCGCGCCTAGACCGACCCGCCGTTTTCGGGCGGAGGTGTGTCAGGGGGGACGGGGGCCGCGCTTGACAATCGGGGTCGGGGGGCTAGAATATTCCTTCGCCTTTCGCGGAGATGTGGCCGAGTGGCTGAAGGCGGCGGTTTGCTAAACCGTTATAGGTCAAAAGCCTATCGCAGGTTCGAATCCTGCCATCTCCGCCACAGAATTTAAGTAGTCAGTAGACAACAGCCGGTAGTCAGTAGAAGCTCGTGAGTCCTACTGACTACCGGCTGCCGTCTACTGACTACTTATCTTTTTATGACTGTTCGCGTCCGCTTCGCACCTTCGCCCACCGGCTACCTGCACATCGGGTCGGCGCGCACCGCGCTGTTCAACTGGCTCTTCGCGCGCCAGCAGGGCGGCAAGTTCCTCCTGCGCGTCGAGGACACGGACTTGCAGCGCTCGACCGAGGAGTCCGTGCGCTCGATCCTTGAGGGCCTGGAGTGGCTGGGGCTGGCCGACTACGACGAGGAGATCGTCTTCCAGTCGCGCAACGCCGAACGGCACCGCGACGCCGCCCTGCGCCTCGTCGCCGAGGGCAAGGCTTACCGAGACTTCACGCCGAAGGGCGAGCGCTCGGACGCGAACGTCAAGCAGGAGATCGCCGAGCGTGCGCGCTCGCAGGCGTCGGGCGAGGGCGCCGACCACCGGGCGAACCCGTTCCGCGACCTGCCGCTCGAAGAGTCGGAGAGGCGGGCCGCCGCGGGCGAGCCCTTCGCCGTGCGGCTGAGGGTGGCGGGCGACGGGCGCTCGCGTTTCGCCGACGCCGTCTACGGCGAGCAGGAGCGCGACTACGCGGAGATCGAAGACCTCGTGCTCCTGCGCTCCGGCGACCTCTCGCCGCTCTACAACCTCTCGGTCGTCGTCGACGACATCGAGATGGGCATCACGCACGTCATCCGCGGGCAGGATCACCTGACGAACACGCACAAGCAGGTGCTCATCTACGAGGCGCTCGGCGCGCCCGTCCCCGTCTTCGCGCACCTGCCGCTCATCCTCGCGCCCAACAAGTCCAAGCTCTCCAAACGCAAGCACGGCGAAGTCGTCTCTCTGACGACCTACCGCGACCGCGGCTTCATCCCGGCGGCCTTCACCAACTTCCTCGCGCTCCTCGGCTGGTCGCCGGACGAAGAGAACAAAGAGATCATGTCGCTCGCCGAGCTGGTCAAGCGGTTCTCGCTCGAAGGCATCCACCGCTCGAACGCCGTCTTCAACTTCAACGAGTCGGACGCGCGCCAGTGGACGGATCAGAAGGCGCTCTGGATGAACGCCGAGTACATCCGCACGCTGCCGCTCGCGGAGTTGCTGCCGATGGTGAAGGCCGAGATGGAGTCGGCCGGGCTCTGGAAGGAGGAATACGAGTCGGGCGCGCGCGCGTGGTTCGAGCGCACGCTTGAACTCATCCGCCAGCGCTTCTACACGCTCAAGGATTTCACGGGGCAGGGGCGCGCCTACTTCGCCGACGACTTCGAGTTCGACGCGGCGGCGGTGGCGAAGAACCTGAAGAAGGAGCCGCGCCTCGGAGAGCTTCTGCCCGCGCTCGCCGAAAGGCTCGAAGCGGTCGAGCCGTGGACGACCGAGGGTGTGGAGGCGGCGCTGCGCGCCTTCGCCGACGAGGCGGGCGTGAAGGCCGGCCTCTTCATCAACGCCTCGCGCACGGCGCTGACGGGGCAGTCGGTCGGCCCCTCGATGTTCGACGTGTTCGAAGTGATCGGGCGCGAGCGTTCGGCCGCTCGCCTGCGCGCGGCGGCGCGGCTCGTCTAAATTTTTGCTTCGCTCCGGCGGCGCGCGTGCGAGGGGATTCTCCTGAGCCGCGCGCCGAGAATTTTTTTGAAAGAGGTTTCAGCCATGTTCAGACAACTATCTTCCGCCGCGGCGCTCGCGCTCACGCTCTCGGCCGTCGCGGCCGCGCAGAACGCCAACACGAGCGCGACGCCGCCGGCGGCCGGCAGCACACCCCGCACGTCCGCGCCGGCGCAGACGCCCGCGCCGGACACGGCCGCGCGGCCCGAGACGCCCGCCGCGGGCGCGCGCCGCGCCGCGCCACAGAGGGCGACGCCCGCCGAGGCCGCCGCCGAGAAAGGCGTGCGCGCGGCCTTCGACACGCTCGTCGACGGCATCCGCCGCGCCGACGCCGGGGCCGTGATGGGCGTCTACTGGAACTCGCCGCGCCTCGTCCTCTTCAACAACAACGGCACGGTGACGAAGACCTGGGAGCAGGTGCGCAGCAACCGCGAGAGCCTCTACGCGCGCGTCAAGGACGTGAAGCTCGACGTGCGCGACCTGAACATCAAAGTCATGGGGCCGGGCGCCGCCGTGGTCACTTGCCTGTGGGAGCAGTCGCAGACGACCGACGGGCAGCCCGAGCGCGCGACGGGCCGCCTGACGCTCGTCTTCCAGAAAGTCGGCGCGGAGTGGAAGGCCGTCCACGCACACACCTCGCCCGACCGGCCCGACCCCTCGCGCCTCCTCCCCTCCGAGCGCACCGACGGCGCGGGCACGACGCCGCCGACGAAACCCTGAAGTAAGAAGCAGTAGACAGTAGTCAGTAGTCAGTAGTCAGTAGGCTTCGCACTAAGGGCGCTGACGCTGACACCCGAACGATTCGCTAATGACTGTCTTTCTACTGTCTACTGTCTACTGACTACTGTCTACTGCATTTAATTCCCCGAAAGCGAGAAGGGTGCGGCCCGTTCGCCTTACGGGCCGCACCCTTCTTCTTAGCACTTCCGCGATTTGTCAGCGGGCCACGAAACCCACGCCGGAGAGTCGGCCGAAGCCGCGTCGCGCGCCGGTTCCGTGTCACCGAGACGGGCGGATTATACACCAGCGGCCAGCAATCACGAAGTAATTTTTGTACGGAGGCGGCTAGACAGCAACCGCCGTTTTCAGTATAGTTTCCCCCGTTTGAGGTACCTCAACTTAAGTTATTGACAGGAGAACAACCTATGCGAAGGACTCTGGCAGTGCTGGCGCTGCTCGCCGTCGCCAGCGTGGGCGCGGCCTGCGACGGCGGCACCAACACGAATAACGGCAACGGCAACGCCAACGGCAACGCCAACGGCAACGCGAACGTCACGATCCAGAACGCCAACGTGACGATTCAGACGAACACCAACATGGGTTCGACCAACGCGAACGCGAACGCCAACACGGGCAACATGAACGCGAACCGCAACGCCAACACCGGCACGAACATGAATGGCAACATGAACCGCGGCAACACCAACGCCGGCGGGAACCGGAACTCGTAAGGCGTTCAGCCACGAATCCCAAAAGTAGAAGGCGCGACCGTGACCCGGCGCGCCTTCTACTTTTTGCGAATTCTATCCTCGAAGCGGAGGGGCCGCCCTGTGTGGGCGGCCCCTCTCGTGCCTATGGCTCGGTGGACTGTCTGGATTAGCCGCGCTGAATGCGGTCTCTCGCAGTGGCGTTGGCGCCACTCAGGCCCGACCCGTCAGGGTGAAAAAACCATAGGTTGACACTGCGCGTGCTGTGAATCAACCCTGTTTCAGCGGGCTGCAGCCACCTCACTGTGATAAGAACTCATACTTTTTGGATCACCTCCTTTCCAGTGTTGCGGCGCATGATAGACGACAATAAATTGTGCGTCAACTGTTATTTTGACACCTTATCTTGTGGCTTCACTTTAAGCCCCGCGCCGGTACACCTCCCGCCCGCCGACGTAGACGGCGTGCGCGTGCTCGACGCCGAAGAAGTAGGCCAGCTCGCGCCAGTCGCCGCAGTCGTGGACGCAGAAGTCGGCGCGCTTGCCCGGCTCCAGCGTGCCTGTTTCGGCGCCGCGGCCGAGGCTGTGGGCGGCGTTGACGGTCGCGGCCGTGACGGCCTCGGCCGGCGTCAGGCGCATCTGCGTCGCGGCCAGCGAGAGGATCATCGTCATCGAGGGCGTGGGCGACGAGCCGGGGTTGAAGTCGGTGGCGAGGACGACGGCGAGGCCGGCGTCGATCATGGCGCGCGCTTCCGGGTAGCGCCGCGAGCCGAGCGCGTAGACCGAGCCGGGCAGCAGGACGGGCTGCACGCCCGCCGCCTTCAGCGCGCTGACGGCGCGCGCGTCGGCGTGCTCCAGGTGGTCGGCGGTCTTCGCGCCGAGTTCCGCCGCCAGCAGCGCCCCGCCCGAGAGCGAGAGTTGGTCGGCGTGGACGCGCAGGCCCAGGCCGTGCGCGCGCGCCGCCTCTAGCACGCGGCGCGACTCCGCGACCGTGAAGACGCGCTCCTCGCAGAACACGTCGCAGAACTCCGCCAGCCCCTCGGACGCGACGCGCGGCAGCATCTCGCCGAGGACTAACTCGACGTACTCGCCCCTGCGCCCGCGGTACTCGTCCGGCACCTCGTGTGCGCCGAGGAAGGTGGGCACGTAAGAGAGCCGGCCCGCCCCGTTCAGGCGGCGCACGACGCGCAGCATCTTCAACTCGTCCCCGGTCGAGAGCCCGTAGCCCGACTTGGCCTCGACGGTCGTCGTGCCACAGCCTAAGAACCAACGCTCGCGCCGCCGCGCGGCCTCGAACAACTCCTCCTCCGACGCCGCGCGCGTGCGCCGCACGGTGGAACGGATGCCGCCCCCGGCCGCCGCGATCTCCTGGTAGGTCGCGCCCTCCGCGCGGCGCTCGAACTCGTCGGCGCGGTTCCCCGCGAAGACCGGGTGCGCGTGCGCGTCCACGAAGCCCGGCAGCACGACGCGCCCGCCCGCGTCGAAGACCTCGGCGTCCGAGCCGGCGTGCGGCTCGACCTCGGCCCGCGTCCCCGCGCGCTCGACGCGCCCCCCGCGGACGAGCAGCGCCCCGTCCAGGATCAACGACAGCTCGCGCATCTCCGCGCCCACGCGCGGACGCGCCGGCCCCGCCAGCGTGACGAGCTGCGAACAGTTCACGACTAACAAAGAGGACGCAGGCAAGGAGGACATAGATGCTCAGTCCGGAGTCGACTCGACCCAGGCTCGACTTCCCGACTCCGGATTCATGGTTGTCTTTAACGCGTCACCTGTCACTGTCACCCGTCAACGCTTTTACGCCGACGACGTGTGGTCGTGGACGACGCGCCAGCCGCCCGCGGTGCGGCGGAAGATGAGGGTGAAGCGGCCGCGGGGCGCGTCCGCTTCGCGCGCCAGTTGCCAGCGGCCCGTCGCCATGATGTAGAAGGGGCTGAGGGGCTTGAAGTCGAGTTCGGAGAAGGTGAGCGTGCCCATCTTGGCGCGCGAGTCGTAGTTCTTCCGGTAGCGGTCGAGGACGGTCTGCCAGCCGCGCGTGACGGTGTCGCCGGAGACGAAGGTCGTCGTCTCTTCGTTCGCGTAGCCGGCCATGAAGCCCTCGATGTCGCCGCGGTTCCAAGCCGCCTGCTGCGCCTCGATGACGGCGCGCACCGCCGCGACCTCCTTGTCCTCCTTCCCCGCCCCCGGCCCGCGGCCCTGATAGCCGAAGACGAACGCCCCGACCGCCAGCACCGAGGCCAGCGTGAAGACGTGCCTGCTGTTCATCGTCGTGCGCTCCTTTAAGTCACGTCAAAGCCGTGAATCGTAAATCGTGAATACTGTTGCTCTCTCACCGTGAGAGGATAAAACTTAGGCCCGGCCGGGCTCAACCACGATTCACGATTTACGATTAACGATTGACGATTCACGGTCTTCATTCTTTCTTTCGAGCCAGGCCCGCACGTCGTCGCGCATGGCGGGGACGAACTCGTGGCCGGCGTCGTAGGCGCGAACCTCCACGTCCGCGGCGCGTGCGCGCAGGCGCGCGGCGTAGTCCGCGACGCGTTCGGGCGGGTAGAACTCGTCGCGCGTGCCGTGCAGGTGGAGGGCCGCGGCGCGCGTGGGGCCGTAAGCCTCGCCCGTCTCCCAGTCGCCGGGCAGGCCGCCGCAGACGCCGACGACGCCGCGTAAGACTTCGCGGTGCGTGAAGGCGAAGCGGTAGTTGAGCGCGCACGACTGCGAGAAGCCCATCAGGAAGACGCGGTCGCGGCGCGCGACGCCCCGCGCGACGAGCGCCGCGATCACATCGAGCAGCGCGCGGTGGTGGAGCGCGACGGACTCCTGCGGGCGGAAGTTGGTGAGCCAGCCGAACCCGTAGCGCAGCGGGCCGCCCGGCTCGCGCGCATCCTTCAAGTGCTGGTGCGGGCCTTGCAGCGCGGCGACGGCGAACCCTCCGGGCGCGTGCCGCCGCGCCTCGCGCAGCATCCAGCCCTTGTTGCTGCCGTAGCCGTGCAGCGCGACGAGCAGAGGCGCGGGCGCGCCGGCCGGCGCGGCGAGGTCGTAGTAGAGCTTGAACTCGGCCCGGAGCGCGTGTTCGGTCGTCGAATCGTGTTCGTCTCGTTCCATGTTCAGGTGCGTTCTCAGTTGACGTAGTTGCCGTCGTCTTCGTTCGCGGGGCCGCTGTCGTCGGGGGCGGGGGCGAGGGAGGCGGTTGTGGTTTCTTCTTCGAGGCTCCAGATTTCGTAGAGGTCGGGGGGGACTTCGGTGACGAAGCGGGAGGGGCGTTGGAGGACGGTCTGGCGGCTCGAATAGTCTGTGACCATGAGGGGGTAGGCGAGGTAGAGCTGGTCTTTGGCGCGCGTTAAGGCGACGTACCAGAGGCGGCGTTCTTCTTCCTCGCCGTCGGCGTCGCGCAAGCTACGGGGGCTGGGGAATTTGCCGTCGGCGGCCCAGATGACGAAGACGGCGCGCCACTCCAGGCCCTTCGCCTGGTGGACGGAGGAGAGGGTGAGGAGTTCGTCCTCGTCGCCGCCGGAGACCACGTCCTCGGCCGTCAGAGCCTGGGGCGCGCCGTAGCGTTCGGTGGAGAGCAGGGCGAGTTCGGAGAGGAACTCTTCGGTCGAGGCGTAGCGCGCGCTGTAGAGGGCGAGCTGGCGGAGGTCTTCGAGGCGGGCCTCGGCGTTCTCGTAGTTGTTCTCAAGGTGGTCTTCGTAGCCGCGCGCGAGGACGGTCTCGATCTGGCGGGCGGGGTTGGTGCGGGCCTCGTCTTTGACCAACTCTTCGAGGAGCGCGCGGAAGCCGGCCCAGCCGGTGCCGCGGCGGTTGGCCGCCGCGTCGGCCTCGCCGCGCGTGACGAGGGCGAGCGGGTCGGGCGCGAGTTGGAGGCGCTCCCAGACGCGGTTGGCGGTCGCCGTGCCGACGTTCGGGATGAGCTTCAGGACGCGCTTCCAGGCCAGCTCGTCGCGCGGGTTGGCGACGAGGCGCAGGTAAGAGATCACGTCCTTGATGTGCGCCTGCTCGAAGAAGCGGACGCCGCTGCGGACGCGGTAGGGGACGCCGCGCCGCGTCAGTTCGAGTTGCAGTTCGAGCGAGTGGTAGTGCGAGCGGTAGAGCACCGCCATCTCGTTCAAGGCCACGCCCTCGTCGCGGAGTTCGAGGATGCGCGCGGCGATGAAGGCGGCCTGCTGGTCGGCGTCGCGGCAGGGGACGAGCGCGGGGGGGAGGCCGAGCGAAGGGCGCGCGGCCCGCAGAGTCTTCGGGAACTGGCGGCGGTTCGCGGCGATGGAGACGTTGGCGACGGCGAGGATTTCCGGCGTCGAGCGGTAGTTGGTTTCGAGCCGGAAGACGCGCGCCTCCGGGTAGCGCTGCGGGAACTCGTAGATGCTCTCGACGGACGCGCCGCGGAAGGCGAAGATGCTCTGCGCGTCGTCGCCGACGACCATCACGCCGCGGTGTTTGACGGCGAGCAGATCGACGATCTCGGCCTGCAAGCGGTTCGTGTCCTGGTACTCGTCGACGAGGACGTGCTCGAACTGCTCCTGGTAAATCCGCGCCACCTCCTCCCTCTCCAAAAGCAGGCGCTTCCAGTTCAGGAGCAGGTCGTCGTAGTCCATCACGTTGCGCTCGCGCTTGCGCTCGGCGAAGAGGCGGTCGACGCGCGTGAGCTGCGCGGCGAGCGGCTCGAAGTGGGGGTGGCGGCGGGCCACCACTTCGTCAATCGGGCGGTCGGTGTTGTTGGCGAAGCTGATGATGTCGAGCAGGACTTCCGCCCTGGGGAAGCGGCGGGCGCGCGTGTCGACGCCGGCCTCGTCGACGCAGACGCCGATAAAATCTTTCGCGTCCTCGGCGTCGAGGATGGAGTAGTTCGGCTGGTAGCCGAGCGAGGCGGCGTGGCGGCGCAGGGTGAGGTTGGCGATGCGGTGGAAGGTGCCGCCCCAGACGCGGCGGGCCGCGTCGGCCCCGCCGCCCGTCAACTGCTCGACGCGGCGCAGCATCTCGCGCGCGGCGCGGTTCGTGAACGTCGCCAGCATGATGCGCGCGGGCGCGACGCCGTGCTCGACGAGGTACGCGACGCGGTAGGTGATGGCGCGCGTCTTCCCGCTGCCCGCGCCGGCGATGACGAGGGCCGCGCCCGGCGGGGCGGTCGCCACTGCGAACTGCTCCGCGTTCAACTCCTCGCGGTAGCGCGCCAGCTTGTCCGGAAGCCCGGGGCCCTCCGGCCGCTTGATGACGTAGCGCTTCATAAACCTTCTGGCTTATAGCACGACAGAGCTAAAAGCCGTGAATCGTAAATCGTGAATCGTGAACGGGAGGCGTCCGAAGCCGGCCTCGGCACGATTTACCGTCCGCGCTTGAGTGCCGCTCAAACACGATTCACGATTCACGATTGACGATTCACGGCTTTTGCCCGTCGGCCGCCGCTTGTCACCCGTCACTCCGTTCGTTACGATGTCCGGGCGGACAACCCTAAACTTTTGTTCCTGGCGAGCGAGGTGCGCGATGAAATTTCCGGGTGGCATGAACCTGCAACAGATGATGAAGCAGGCGCAGCAGATGCAGGAGAAGATGCAGCAGGAGATGGAGGCGATGGTCGTCGACGCGACGGCCGGCGGCGGCGTCGTCACCGTCCACATGCGCGGCACCAAAGAGGTCGAGTCCATCAAGATCGACCCCGAGGCCGTCCGCGACGGCGACGTGGAGATGCTGCAAGACCTCATCGTCGCCGCCGTCAACGAGGCCGGCCGCAAGGTGGACGAGGCCATGAAGTCCAAGCTCGGCGGCATGCTCCCGCCGGGGATGGGCAACATGTTCTAAGTTTCGAGTTTCGGGTTCCGAGTTTCGAGTTTAAGCAATCCCGAACTCGAATCTTGTTTTTAACTCGAAACCCGAAACTCGCAACTCGAAACTCCCATGCTTGAGTATTCCGAGCCAGTCACGAAGCTGATCGACGAGTTCAAGCGGCTGCCGGGCATCGGGCAGAAGTCGGCGCAGCGGCTCGCCTTCCACGTCCTGCGGATGACTGGGGAGGAGGTGGGCCGCTTCGTCGAGGCGATGGAAGAGGTCAAGCGGCGGATCGTGATGTGCACGGTCTGCAACAACCTGACGGACGTTGAGCCCTGCCGCTTCTGCTCGTCCACGTCGCGCGACCGCTCGATGATCTGCGTCGTCGAGGAGCCCTATAACCTCGTCGCCGTCGAGAAGACGCGCAGCTACCACGGCCTCTACCACGTCCTGCACGGGACGCTCTCGCCCCTGCGCGGCCTCGGGCCGGAAGACCTGCGGCTGCCGAACCTTCTGACGCGCCTGCGCCCCGAGAACAACGACGGCGTCGAGGTGCGCGAAGTCATCCTCGCCACCAACCCCAACACCGAGGGCGAGGCCACCGCCACCTACATCAGCCGGCTCCTCAAGCCCCTCGGCGTGCGCGTCACCCGCATCGCCATGGGCATGCCCGTCGGCTCCGACCTCGAATACGTCGACGAAGTCACGATGGACAAGGCGCTCGCCAACCGGCACGAGATATAGAAAGGGGGCTGGGTGTTGGGTGCTGGGTGCTGGGTGAAAGACAGCTTGCTTTTACCCAGCACCCAGCACCCAACACCCAGCCCCCTTCTTTTAGAAGCGGACGTGCTCGACGGGGGCGTCCTGCTGGCACTCGACGCAGTCCTGGCCGTCGTCGTACCACTTGGCGTCGAACTCGACGAGGGAGTGGATGGGGATGGGGTCGTCGCCGCCCGGCGTCTCCAGCTTGTCGGTCGCGCCCTTGAAGCGGACGATGGTGCCGCAGCCGATGATCCTGGTGCCCATCTCGCGCAGCAGCCCGATGGTCTCGTTGATGGCGCCGCCCGTGCGCGAGATGTCGTCGACGATCACGGCCGGGTAGACCTCGCCCTTGTTGACGTACTGGCGGAAGCGGCGCTTGCCGTCTTCGATTTCGGCCCAGTAAATCTGGTCGGCGCCGAGCGCCTCGCGCACCGCGAAGCCGACGGGGATGCCGCCGGGGCTCGGGCTGATGATCGAGACCTTCGGGAGCGCGCTCGAAATCTCCTTCTCCAGCCGGAGCTTGCGCGAGAGGGCGACGGCCAGCACGCGCGCCGTGTCGTAGTAGCGGAAGGCGAGCGGCATTTGAAAGTAGTGCGGCGTGTGCAGGCCCGACTTCTCGTAGACGAAGTGGCCCTCGCGGAACGCCCCCGTCTTCTTCAGAGTCTCCATCACCTGGGAGGGGTCGGGAATCAACTTCGGCATCGTCATCGTCGTTCTTCTCCTACGGAAGCAGTAAGCAGTAAGCAGTAGACAGTAGTCAGTAGTCAGTAGCCAGTAGAAAAACAGTCGTTAGCGAATCGTTCGAGTATCGGCGTCAGCAGACTTAATGCGGAGCCTACTGGCTACTGGCTACTGTTTTATACCATTACTCGTTCGAGTTTGCCCCACCCGCGAGGGCGCGGCGGATGAGGCCGAGTTGGTCGCGGCTGAGGGCGGCGGGGAGAGCTTCGAGGTCGAACCAGGCGGCGCGGTCGATCTCGAAGCTCTCGGTGCGGCGTTCGAGCGCGGCCGAAGGCATCGCGCAGCGGAAGATGATCTCGACCTGCCGGACGTGTGGGAGCGTGCGCGCGAAGGCCAGCTCCATCCTCTCGAATTCCAGCCCGGTCTCCTCGCGCATCTCGCGGCGGACGGCCGCTTCGGGCTGCTCGCCGCGGGTGAGGAAGCCGCCGGGGATGCCCCAGCCGCTCCCCCTGCGCAGCGTGTGGCGCAGCAGCAGCACGCGCCCGCGCTCGTCGCGTACCACGGCGCCGGCCGTCACCGTGAAGCGCGGCTGCGTCAGCCACACCCCCGCGCGCTTCACGTACGCCGGCGCGCTTCGCCACGCCCCCGCCAACAGACTCTTCAGCATGCGCGGGAAGGATAGCAGATGTCAGATGGTAGATGTCAGACGCTGGATACTAGATGCTGGTTTAAGACCACTACCGATGTCTGACGCCTACTATCCAGCATCTGATATCTAGCATCTGACATCTTGATTCGCTTGTGACTGAGCCAACCCACACCGTCGGAATCTTCGGGCGCGCGGACGACCCGCAGGTGGCGCGCGTCGCCGGCTACCTGCGCGAGAGGGGCGCGCGGCCCCGCCTCATCTCGCTCGGCGGCTTCCCGGCGCGGCTGCGCCTCACGCTCGCCGACGGCGCGCCGTGTGTCGGGGGCGAGGCGCTTCCCGCGTCGTCGAGCTGGTACGTGCGCTCGATGCCGATGACGCTGCCCTTCTTCGACTTCGACCCGCGGGTCGAGGCGGCGACGCCCGCGGAGCTGCTGGCGCGCTGGCGACACCGCTACGCCGCCGAGCGCGAGCGGCAGTCGTTCATCACCGGCTTCGTCCTCGCGCTCGGGCGCGCGGGCGCGCGACTCGTGAACGCGCCCGCCGCGCTCGACCAGCACTTCGTCAAGACCGAACAGCTCGCGCGCCTGCGCGCGGCCGGCGTCCCCCTGCCGCGCACGCTCGCCACCAACGACCCCTCGGCCCTCCGCCGCTTCGCGTCGGACGTGGGCGCGGTCGTCTACAAGCCGCTCGCGGGCGGCGCGCTCTGCCGGCGCATCGTCCCCGAAGACCTGGAGGGCGAGCGTCTCGCGGCGCTCGCGCGCGCGCCGGTGCTCTTTCAGGAGGAGGTGCGCGGGAAGAACGTGAGGGTCTACGTCGTCGGCGGGCGCGTCGCCGCCGCCTACGAGATCGTGTCGGACGAGGTGGACTACCGCGGCAGCGAGAAGGGGGTGTGCGAGGTCGGGCTGCCGGAGGGGGAGGCCGAGGCGTCGGTGCGCGCGGCCCGCGCGTGCGAGATGCTCTTCACGGGCCTCGACCTCAAGCGGCGCGACGACGGCACGTTCGCCGTCCTCGAATGTAACCCGTCGCCGATGTTCGCCGGCATCGAGAACTGGGCGAAGCGCTCGCCCGTCACCGAAGCGCTCGGCGAGCTTCTACTCCAACCGCTCTGAAGGGGGTTAAGAACCTCGCGCGTGACGATGGCGGGTTCGCGGCCGGACGGAGCCCGGAGGCGGCGCGACTTCGTTTTCACGCCGAGGGCACGCCACAAGGTTGCGAACCGCCTAAGAGGCGTACTCGCCGCCGCCCTCTTCGCCGACGGCGAGTGTCGTCACCGGCCGGGCCTCGGCCGAACGCTGCTCGCCACGCCCCTCCTCGCCGAGGGCCTGCGTCGTCACGTCGCCTTTGTCCCGCTCATCTTTCTCTTTGTCGCCGCCGCCGCCGCGCTCGCCCTCTTCGCCGAGCATCATGGTCGTGACCATGCCTTCGTCATCGTCGTCGTCGTAGCCTTCGGCGTCGCCGGAAGGCTGCGCGCCGAGGGTGGGGGCCGGCGTGCCGGTCGCGGCGAGGTCGCGGATGAAGAGGTCGCCCCCGGCCGCCACGTCCTCGAACTCGTTCGGCGCCATGCCGGGGCCGTCGCCGGGGTTTCGTTCCGTGCTCATAGTGGTCTCTCCTTCGTGAGATGTCTCGCAGCGGCCGAATGCTAACACAGAGAGTAGACAGTAGACAGTAGAAAGACATTCTCTCTCGCATCGTGAGCGCATCAGCGGCGGCGGCGCGGAGCGCTACTGACTACTGACTACTGTCTACTGTCTATTGTCCACTCTTCCCATTGACTGCCTGCGGGCTTCCTTTTAAGATGCGCGCAGGTCTTGCCGGCAGACGCGTCCGCCTTTGAGTCTGCGAACTTACCGAGAAGGAATCTGGCCCACAATATGTCGAGCGAAGCAACGGAAGCGCAGCCGCCCGCGGCGAAGCAGGCCCCGACCGAGCAGCAGGAGTCGCAGCCGGGCGCCCCCCGGCGGCTCGCCACGGGGCAGACCGTGTGCAACGAGAAGAACGAGAAGGGTAAGCTCTGCAACGGCCACCTCAAGCAGCTCAACACGCAGCACCCTTCGGCGGAGCACCTGCGCGGCGACGACGTGCTCCACCGCTGCCAGACGTGCGGCGCGCTCTACATGGGGCCGCCGATGGGCCACGTCCGCGACACGCGCCGCCAGCAGCGCTACGTCGAGCGCGACCTCGCCGCCATCCTTCAGGCCGCCGGCGGCACACTCCCCGTCTACGACTACCCGACGCCGGCCTGGCGCGGCGAGCCGCGGCCCCGCGTCGCGCCCGCGAGCAAGCCCTCGCCGGCGCTCGGCGCGAAGCCGGCCGCCGCGCCCGCACAGACCGAAGCGTCGGCCGCCAGCGCCGCGCCGCCGCCTGCCGACTCCTCGCCCGCGGCCGACGCGCACCGCCCCGCCGCGGAGGCGCAGGCCGCCACGGGCCAGGCTTCGGCCGCGCCCATGAGCCCGACGGCCGCCACCGCCTCGCCCGCGGCCGGGGCCGAGAGCCCTTCCGACCTCGCGCCCGAAGCCTCGACCGAGCTGACGCCCGGCGCGCCCAGAGACGAGCGCCCGAAAGAGGCCGAGGCCAAACCCGCGCCCAAGAAGAAGGCCGGCGCGCACGCCGGCTTCAAGGTCGCCCCCGAGTTCCACCCGCAGCCGGGCGAAACGAACGAGCAGAAGATCGCCCGCCTCCAGCGCCTCGTCGAAGAGGCCAAGCGCGCCGCCGGGAAGCTGTAAAAAGTTTCGGGTTTCGAGTTTCGGGTTTCGAGTTAAGACAAAGAAGGAGGAGGACGACAGCCAGCGTGGCCTTCGTCCTCCTCCTTCTTTCTTTTTCACCTTTAACTCGAAACCCGAAACTTTTTATATCTCGCGCACGGTCAGGCCGTCGCGGGCGAAGTTCCAGCGCAGCACCTCGGCGCCCTCCTGCGCGGCGATGGCGCGCTCGACCGATTCGCGCGTGCCCTCCTCGCAGAGGAAGGCGATGCAGCCGCCGCCGCCCGCGCCGCAGACCTTCGCCGCCACGGCGCCGCCCGCCAGCGCACTTTCGACGAGCGCCTCCATGTGCGGCGTCGTGATGTTGGGCGCGAGCCGCTTACGGTTCGGGTAGGCGGCGCGCATCAGCTCTCCCACCGCGCGCCAGTCGCCGGCCGCGAACGCCACGCGCATCTGCTGCGCCGTGTCGCGGATCGAGTCGAAGAGCTGGAAGAGGACGGGGTCGCCGTCGATGTGGTTCTTGAACATCTCCCAGTTGTTGATGCCCGACAGGCGCGGCTCGCCCGTGTAACAGATCACCACGCGCCGCTCCAGCTCTGCCGCGTCGACGTGGAGCGCCTCGTGGCGGATGCCGTCGGCGCTGAAGTGGATCGAGTTCGCCCCGCCGTAGAACGCGCCGTAGTAGTCCTGAAAACCCGCCGGCACGCGGATCACCGTCGTCTCGACGTTGGCCGCGATGACGATGAACTTCTTCTCCGGGTAGCGGTCGCCGACGAGGCGGTTCAGGGCGCCGATGCAGGCGATGGCGAGCGCGCTGGAGCCCCCGAGCCCCGCGCCGGCCGGGGCCATGCTCTCGGCGGTGAGGTGGAAGCCGGTCTCGGGCTTGAAGAAGTGGACGAGCTTCGAGATGAGTTCGAGGCGCTCCTCGCGCGCGAGGTCTTCGATCTCGGAGAGGCTCGTCTCGAAGGCGACCTGCCGGTCGCGCGATTCGAGGATGATCTGGTCGTCGGCGCGCGTCTCGATGCGGCAGCGCGCGTAGAGGGAGATGGCGAAGTTGACGGTCGTCGCGCCGGGGTGGAAGAGGTAGAGCGGCCAGATGTCGATAGTCCCCCCGGCCAGGTCAACGCGTGTCGGTGCGGTGGCTTCGATAATCATAATGACAGACGTAAATCGTGAATCGTCAATCGCGGTCGGGCTTTCGGGAGGTTGAGAGGTTATCGCCCCGCCCGCCGACACCGCAACCCTCGATTTACGATTTCCGATTCACGATTGACGACTCAGTCTCCTTCCGCCTTACTCTTGTGTTTGGGCGGCTCCTTGCGGCGCGCCAGCGGGCGCGGGAGGATGTCCTGTATCTCCTCCTTGATCTCGTGCAGCTTCTCCTCGGCCGCCTGCTCGAACTTGTGGATCGTCTCGGGGTCGGCCTCCTCGACCTTCTTCGAGAGCCAGTAGCGCTCGGCCAGGTAGAAGCCGACGACGCCGAGGGCGACGACGACGAGGAGGAAAATGCCGAGGTGCTCGAAGTCGCCGATGAGGTTGTAGATGGCGCTGTGGAAGACGTAGCCGATGGTCGTCAGCGAGAGCACCCAGACGAAGCAACTGGCGAACGAGAGCAGCAGGAAGCGCACGTAGCGCATCTTCGCCACGCCGTAGAAGGCGCAGGCCCCCCAGCGCAGCCCGTAGGTGTACTTCGAGACGAAGATCGAGAGGAGGCCGAACTTCTCCACCAGCCGCTCGATGCGCGGCCGGGCCACGCAGTAGAAGCGCCACTTGCGCACGCCCGAGCGCGCCCCGCGCCCCAGCAGGTAGGCCATGTTGTCGCTCGCCACGCCGCCCAGCGTCCCCGTCACGAGCACCTGCACGAAGCTGTAGTCGCCGAACGCCTGCCCGTGCGCCAGCACCCCGGCCAGCAGCAGAGTGATGTCGCCCTCCGCCATCGTCAGCAGGAAGATGGCCGGCAGGCCGAAGCGGAACATCAACTCGTTGACGAAGTTTAAATCCATACGGGCAATTTCGAGTTGCGAGTTGCGGGTTGCGAGTTTCGAGTTAAAAACTGCTTCTGTCTGTAACTCGAAACTCGAAACTCGAAACTCGCAACCGCCTACGGCTCGGCCGGAGGCTTGACGACGAGCACGGGACAGTGCGCGTGGCGGACGACCGACTCGGCCGTCGAGCCGAAGAGGATGCGGCCGAGGCCGGTGCGGCCGTGCGACGAGATGACGATCAGGTCGGCGCCGCGCTCTCTGGCGACGCGCACGATCTCGGCGGCCGCGTCGCCGCGCGTGATGACATCCTCCACGTCGAGCCCCTCGAACTCCTTGCAGCGGGCGAAGCGCGGCAGCTCGCGCGCCGCCGAATCCTCCAACTGCTCGCCCACGTCGGCCACCGGCAGCGGCTCCGCAATCGGCGTCCACCCGACCGCCGGCACCACCGGCTCGACCACGTGCAGGCACAGGACGCGCGCGCCCACGAGCCGCGCGAGCTGCGCCGCGAAGGGCACGGCGTGGCGCGCGCACTCGCTGAAGTCGGTCGGCAGGAGGATGGAGCGAATTTCCATAAGTGCAGAGTGCAGAGTGCAGAGTGCAGATGTATTCATCACTCTGCACTCCACATTCTGCACTTCCGGCTCGCCATTCTACACGGAGAGGGTGTTGTTTGACAGCCCCCTGACCCTTTGTTACCATCGCGCCGATTCTCGCCCGACATCTTTTAAGTTACTGAGCCGCCAGCACGGAACGCTTTTGTGATGTCCGCCGCTTCGCCCACAAACCAGCACTTCATCGGCGTCGAACTCTCGGCGGCGGCCGTGCGCGCCGCGCTCGTCACGGGCGAGGGGCAGGTGGGGGCGCGCCGCGAGGAAGCGCTCGCGCCGCAGGAGTTGGTCGCGCAGGTGGCGCGGCTCGTCGCCGAGCTGCGCGACTCGGGCGTCGCGGGCGTCGCGGGCGTGGGCGTCGGCGTCCCCGGCCTCGTCAACCCGCAGACCGGCCGCGTCGTCATCTCCACGGACGTGCCCACGGTCGTCCGCGGCGACCTGCTCGCGGAACTCAAGGGCGCGACCGGCCTGCCCGTCGTCCTCGACAACGACGCCAACGCGGGCGCCCTCGGCGAGTACACGGTCGGCGCGGGCCGCGGCGCGCGCAACATGTTCTACGTGACCATCGGGACGGGCATCGGCGGCGCGCTCATCCTCGAAGGCCGGCTCTGGCGCGGGGTCACGGGCTTCGCGGGCGAGTTCGGCCACATCACCATCGACCCCGAGGGCGTCGAGTGCACGTGCGGCAACGTCGGCTGCCTGGAGACGGTCGCCTCGGCCCCGAACATCGTCCGCCGCACGCACGACCGGCTCGTGCGCGACTCGACCTCCTCGCTCTCGCGCCTCGGCCTCTCGAAGAACTTCACGGCCGCCGACGTGGCGCACGAGGCGCGCGGCGGCGACGACTTCGCGCTGCTCATGATCGAGCGCACGGGCCGCTACATCGGGACGGCCGTCGCGGCCGTCATCAACCTCCTCAACGTCGAGCGCGTGGTCCTGGGCGGCGGCGTGATGGAGGCCGGCGAACTCATCCTCAACCCCATCATCCGCGAGGCCGGCCGCCGCTCCTTCCAGCCCTGCTTCGAAGCCGCCCAGATCGTCGCCGCCACCCTCGGCCCCGACGCCGTCCCCATCGGCGCCGCCATGCTCGCCCGCGACGCCGCGCCGAACGCCGCGTAACCGGAGCGTCGGCCGCGCGACCCCGCCAGCGAACGCCCGAAATCGAAGCCGGAGGAAGAGATGCCTTTCATCACCGCGACGCGAGAGGACGGGGCGACGCTGCTGGTCAACCTCGACCGGATTCAGTATGTGGCCTATCAGGACGCGGAGGGGCAGGAGGTGCTGAGCATCGTCTTCGACACGAACCCGCCCGCGCAGGGGCGGCCGGGCACGAACGAGGTGGTCGTCCACGGCGAGGAGGCGCGGCGCGTGTGGGCGGCCCTCAGTAGCGTGCTCAGCCTGTAGCGGCGGCCGCCGTGCGGCGCGCGAGCGTCGCTCACCCGCATCCCCGCTCCGAATCCCCTCACCCGGACGACTTCCGTCAATAATTCCAGCCCTTCGTCCGTTAATCCAAATCGTTGGAATGTTTTTTCCGGGCAGGGTGTGGCGTGCTTGTTTTTGCGCGTCGCGGTTGAGATGATACACGCGTCATGTTTGAGTTTATGAACGACGGCGCTCGGCGGCGCGACGACTGGCAGCACCGGCTGGTGCGCCTCGGCTTCATCTGGGGCGCGTGGACGCTCGTCGGACTCTTCTTCGCCAGCCAGATTTACTTCTACCTGTCGCGCACCGAGTGGCGCGTGTCGGTGGCGCGCGCCCTCGCCTGGCAGCTCATCGCCGTCTACCTGTTCGCCGTTGCCACCCCGCTCGTCCTCTGGCTCGCGCGGCGCTTCCCCTTCGAGCGCTTCCACTGGCGGCGCAACCTCGCCATCCACTTCTTCGCCGGGCTCGCCATCTCGGCCGCGTGGGGCGCGGGCCACGTCGCCCTCGACACCTGGTTCTCCGGCGGCCTCACCAAACTCACGGCCGCGAACCTCGCGCGCCGCATCTTCTTCAGCCTCGACAAGGAGCTTTTGGTCTACTGGCTGCTCGTGCTGGCGAGCCACGCCTCGAACTACTACCAGCGCTACCGCGAGGGCGAGCTGCGCGCCTCGCAGGCGCAGTTGCAGGCGCTCAAGATGCAGCTCCACCCGCACTTCCTCTTCAACGCCCTGCACTCGATCTCCGCCCTCGTCCACAAAGACCCGGACGCGGCCGACAAGATGATCGCGCGGCTCGGCGACTTCCTGCGGCTCACGCTCGACACCGCCGCCACGCAGGAGGTGGCGCTCCGGCAGGAGTTGAACTTCCTCAACTGCTACCTCGAAATCGAGCGCATACGCTTCCACGACCGGCTGACGACGCGGCTGCGCGTCGACCCGCAGACCTTGAACTGCCGCGTCCCGAACCTCATCCTCCAGCCCATCGTCGAGAACGCCATCCGCCACGGCATCGCGCCGCGCTCGGCGCCCGGCCACGTCGAAGTCCGCGCCGAGCGGCAGGGCGGGATGCTGCGCCTCCAGGTGCGCGACAACGGGCCGGGGCTGCCGGCCGAGCCCGCCCCGCGCCTGAAGGGCGACGGCGGCGTCGGCCTCGCCAACACGCGCGCGCGCCTCACGCAGCTCTACGGCGCGGCCTACCGCTTCGAGCTGGCGAACGCCCCCGAGGGCGGCGCCGTCGTCACCCTCGAAATCCCCTTCCAGAGCCCCGAAGAGAAGCCCGACGCCGCCCGCCCCGCACGCCTCCGCGACGTGAGCCGCGAACCGCTCTTCAGCAAGTAAATAGGTTTCGGGTTGCGGGTTTCGAGTTTCGAGTTAAAAACTGCTTCTGTCTGTAACTCGAAACTCGCAACCCGCAACTCGAAACTTCGCGGAGGCCGGCGCGCGTGCGGTTTCGCGCCCGTTTTGTTATAAAACAGGTGCCGGGTGCCGGGTGTCAGGTGCCGGGTTAGTTATCAGTCCATCAGTCTTCCGTTCTCAGTTAAGCCAAAGGGACTGCTTACTGAGAACTGAAGGCTGACGACTCGTCTTCCCCGGCACCTGACACCCGGCACCCGGCACCCGTTTTATGAATCCCGAACGCATCAGAAACTTCTCGATCATCGCGCACATCGACCACGGCAAGTCGACGCTGGCCGACCGCCTCCTCGAACTGACCGGCGCCGTCTCCGGGCGCGACATGGAAGCCCAGGTCCTCGACAACATGGATTTGGAGCGCGAGCGCGGCATCACCATCAAGGCCCACGCCGTCCGCCTCGACTACCGCGCGCGCGACGGGCAAGCCTACGTCCTCAACCTCATCGACACGCCCGGCCACGTCGACTTCTCCTACGAAGTCTCGCGCTCGCTCTCGGCGTGCGAGGGCGCGCTCCTCATCGTCGACGCCTCGCAGGGCGTCGAGGCGCAGACGCTCGCCAACACCTACCTCGCCATCGGCGAGAACCTCGAACTCATCCCCGTCATCAACAAGATCGACCTGCCGGGGGCCGAGCCCGACAAGGCGCGCGAGCAGATCGAGCACGTCATCGGCCTCGACACGCACAACGCCGTCCTCGCCTCGGCCAAGACCGGCGCGGGCGTCCCCGAAATCCTCGAAGCCATCGTCCGCGACATCCCCCCGCCGAGCGGCGACCCCGAAGCGCCGCTCAAGGCGCTCATCTTCGACTCGTGGTACGACTCCTACCGCGGCGTCATCGTCCTCTTCCGCGTCATCGACGGCGCGATCAAGCCGGGCATGAAGATCCGCTTCTTCAACACCGGCCGCGACTACCAGGTGGAGACTATCGGCGTCAACCGTCCGCGCCCGACGCCCATCGACCGCCTCGGCGTCGGCGAGGTCGGCTTCCTCACGGCCTCGATCAAGACGGTCGCCGACGTGCAGATCGGCGACACCATCACCGAGGCCGCGCGCCCGACCCGCCAGCCCTTCCCCGGCTTCCAGGAGATCAAGCCGATGGTCTTCGCCGGGCTCTACCCGGTCGAGGCCAACCAGTACGAGGAGCTGCGCGACGCGCTCGACAAGCTGCGCCTCAACGACGCCTCCTTCTTCTACGAGCCCGAGTCGTCGGCCGCGCTCGGCTTCGGCTTCCGCTGCGGCTTCCTCGGGCTGCTCCACATGGAGATCGTGCAGGAGCGCCTGGAGCGCGAGTTCAACCTCGACCTCATCACGACGGCGCCGGGCGTGCGCTACCGCGTGACGACGACCGACGGCGAAGTCATCGAAGTCGACTCGCCCGCGAAGATGCCCGAGGCCGTCCGCATCTCGAAGATCGAGGAGCCGGTCATCGAGGCCACCATCCTCACCTCGGACGACTACCTCGGCGGCATCCTGCCGCTGCTCGAAGAGAAGCGCGGCGTGCAGAAGAAGTTCGAATACATCGCCGAGAAGCGCGTGATGCTCGTCTACGAGCTGCCCCTGAACGAGATCGTCCTGGACTTCTACGACCGGCTCAAATCCGTCTCGCGCGGCTACGCCTCTCTGGACTACCACTTCACCGGCCACTGGGAGAGTGACCTCGTCAAGCTCGACCTGATGGTCGCGGGCGAGCCCGTCGACGCGCTCTCGATCATCGTCCACCGCTCGATCTCGCAGTCGCGCGGCCGCACGCTCGCCGAGAAGATGCGCCAGCTCATCCCGCGCCAGCTCTTCGAGGTGCCCATCCAGGCCGCCATCGGCAACAAGGTCATCGCCCGCGAGACCGTCAAGGCGCTCGGCAAGAACGTCATCGCCAAGTGCTACGGCGGCGACATCTCCCGCAAGCGCAAGCTCCTCGAAAAGCAGAAAGAGGGCAAGAAGCGCATGAAGCGCGTCGGCAAGGTGGAGATTCCGCAGGAAGCATTCCTCGCCGTCCTCAAGGTCAACGAGTAGCGGGGAAGGAGAAGGCGTTGGCGATGAGCCGGCGG
>Ga0272482_10000116_pt1 | contig 25042 bp, 19 predicted proteins | sample RVTome_8_FD_192427 | JGI IMG/M metagenome (GOLD analysis project Ga0272482, IMG submission 192427) | Soil microbial communities from uranium-contaminated site in the Upper Colorado River Basin, Wyoming, United States - RVT160D0 (version 2) ...
CTGGATCGTCTGCTCGTCCTCATGGACGGCCATTGGTGCCGCAGCCACGCAAGATCACCTCCAACAACAGCATCGTCCGTCGAAGGCCCGCGGTGAATGCCGGATCAACGGGTACCTGAAGGGAGTACCCACAGAGCCTGAGGGTCGAACGGCGCCACGACTTAACGATCGAAAAGTGCGCCCACTTTGGCCATCTGCGTCCGATTTTGCCGGTGTCCTCATCAGGGCAAGTTCGATAGGATCGAACAGACTCGCGCGGGTCGGACCCCTCCCCCGCGCAGCACCTCGGGAGGATCGTTGCGCACCTCGGCAGCCCGCGAGCAGAAGACAGAGACCCACCCCGACCACGTCGGCGCGCGGATGCGGCGGTTCCGCGCCGAGCGCGGCCTGACACTGCGCGGGCTGGCCGCTCGCGCCGGGCTCTCGATCGGGTTTCTGTCCCAGGTGGAGCGGGGTGTCTCCTCGATCGGGCTGACCGCGCTCAACAGCGTCGCCGCGGCCCTCGACCGGCCGGTGGCGGAGTTCTTCGCCGACGGCGACGAGGCCTCCTCCGACGGCGCGGCGGCCACGCTGCCCGGCCACTTCACGCTGACCCGCGCGGAGAGCGGCGCCACGGAGTACGTGTCGGGCCAGGTGACCTACCGGATGCTCTCGGACCGGGGCCCCAACCTGGTGCTCGAGCCGATGGTGGTGCACATCGCGCCGGGCGGCCGCCGCGAGGAAGCGTACGCGCACGCCGGTGAGGAGTTCGCCTACGTGGTGACCGGCGAGCTGCTCTACGAGGTCGACGGCGTCGAGCACCGGCTGCGCCCGGGCGACAGCGTCCACCTGCGCTCCAACGTGCCGCACAGCATGTACAACGACACCGGTCAGGTGACCACGGTCGTCTCGGTGGTCACCCCGCGGCTGTTCTGAATCAGGCTTTGTTCACTGTCACGTTACTTTTAGGGTGGTCGCCAGCGCCTCGGCCGTGGCGTGCCACAGCGGGGCCGCCGGATCGATCACCGCGAAGTGGTCGCCGGGCTCCTCGACGTACTGCACGTCGTCGCCGGCGGCCCGGGCCGCGGCCACGTACCGCCGGTTGAAGTCGATCAGGTCCAGGTCGTCGTCGGCGCCCTGGACCACGAGCTGCGGCACGCCGATCGGCACCCGGGCCATCGGGTCGGAGGAGGCGTAGATCTCCGGCACCTCGTAGCGCGGGCCGCCCAGCGCCGCGGTCACCGCGCCGGTGCCGATCCCGCGCCCGTCGCCGCCGGCGAGGTCGAGCACACCGGCCAGCGGCACGGCGAGCGCCACCTGGCCGTGGTCGGCCGCCACCCGCAGGGCGAGCTGGCCGCCGGCCGAGTGCCCGAGCACCGCCACCCGGTCCAGGTCGAGGTCGGCGTCCACATCGGACAGGGCCGCGACACCGGCCGCGACGTCGCTCACCGTCGCGGCCCAGCCGAACCGGTCCGGCCGCCGGTACTCCAGGTTCCAGGCCGCGAACCCGCGCGCCGCCAGGTCGATGGCGAGCGCGTCCATCAGGTCGGCGCCCCAGATCGAGCGCCAGAACCCGCCGTGCAGCAGCACCGCCACCGGATGCGGCCCGTCGGCGGCGGCCGGCAGGCGCAGCTCGCCATACTGCTCGGCGCCGGGGCCGTACGCGATCCGGGGCGCCGGGTGGCGCAGCCGCAGCACCGCGTGCCGGATCGCCCACACCAGGCCCCAGACACCCCGGCCGTAGAGGTGGGCCGCGCCGGGCGCGACCGCCGCCGGGCCGGTGACCTCGATGTCGTACCAGACGGTCGCCGGCGTGTGCGCCCCGCCTCGCGTCATGAGGGCCCGCACGGCTGCGCTCGGGCCGGGCAGCACGACGGTGGGCGTGCCGGCGGCGAGCCGGTCGCGCACCCCGGCCGCGCCGGCGGCGACCGCCACGGTCCCGTCGACACCGAGCCGTTCGAACTCCCCCCGCGCCACCTTGGTGAGCAGGGCGTGATCGGCGCGCACGCCCTCCGCGACGACGACTTGTGCGGCGCTCATCGGACCGTCCCTTCCTCGTGGCTGGCGGTGGTCGCGGTGGTGGCGAGGGCCCGGGTCACGGGGTCGCGGCGGAGCAGGGGCAGGACCGCGGTGCCGAGCAGGTCGACGCCGCCCTCGTCGGTCAGGCCGTGCGGGGTGCCGAACTCGACCCGGCGCACGCCCGCGTCGATGAGCGCCTGCGCCCGCTCCGCCACGTGCTCGGGATCGCCGGCGAACGCGAACAGGTCGAGCACGTCGTCCGGGATCAGCCGGCCGGCAGCTTCGTGCTGGCCGTCGTCGACCAGCGCCGTGACGCGGGTGACCAGGTCGGCCGGGACGCCGGCGGTGGGGTCGAGGCCGGCCACGACGGCCAGGTACATCGCGACCTCGGTGCGGGCGCGGGCGCGCGCGGCGGCGCCGTCGCGGTCGACCACCGTGACCGCGCCGAGCACGATGCCGATCTCCTCGACCGCGCGGCCGGCGGGCCCGGTGCCGGCACGCAGGCGGTCCCGGATCACCGGGACCATCGCCGGGTTGGCGCTGCCGCCCACCTTGATCTCGGCGGCGATCCGGCCGGCGAGCGCCGCGCCGCGCGCACCCCACGCGCCGACGAGCAGCGGCGGATCGGGGCGCCACACGCGGTAGCGCAGCGCGGTGCCCGGCGCGAGCGTGAAGACGTCACCGATGAAGCCGGCTGTGTCGCCGCTCAGCAGCCGGTACACGACCTCGGCGCACTCGCGCAGCGCGGCGAGCGGGCGGGGCTGGGCGATGCCGACCGCACCGAGCCAGGTGCCCCGGGCGAGCCCCAGGTAGGCGCGGCCGCCCGAGGCGAGGTCGAGGGCGGCGACCTGGCCGGCGATCTCGTAGGGCGCCATCGAGTACGGGTTGAGGCAGGCCGTGCCGAGGCGCACCCGCTTGGTCGCGGCCGCCATCTCCAGCAGCGGGAAGATCGGTGGCTGGTACATGAGGTCGCCGAAGACCGTCAGGACGTCGAAGCCGCTCTCCTCGGCGCGCCGGGCGAGCCGCGCGTACGCGCCCGCCGGCTTGTCGCTCTGCAAGCCCAGACCGATCTCCGCGGGGCTCACGTCAGGTCCGCGGAGTTCATCTCGCGCCGGCCGGTGCGCTCGACCCGCATCACGAGCCGCTCCTCCGGGTCCGGGCAGGCGAAGAGCGAGTCCTGGGCGAGCCAGTCGCCGGGTGGCACGTCCCGCTGCTTCGCGGCCAGGAACGGCAGCACGGCGGCGAGCGCGTACACGCAGAAGTGCTTGCCCTCCGGGATCTTGAGGTGGGCGCTGTCGGTGAGCTCGAAGTAGTCCCCGACGGCCATGCCGCACACCGAGCGGCCCTCGATCCGGTCCACGCACACGCGCAGGTCGTACAGCTCCATGTCGGTCACCGCGTTCTCCCTCCAACGTGGACGACGATCTTGCCGGTGGTACGCCGGGCGGCCAGGTCGGCGAGGGCGGACGGCGCCTCGTCCAAGGTGGCCGTGCGGCTGACCGGCGGGCGGACCGCACCGGTGGCGCAGAGCGCGAACAGCTCCGCGTAGACCTCCCGCACCCGCTCCGGGCGGCGCCACGGGTAGGCCGAGCCCCAGGACAGGCCGATGAGTGTGGTGTTGGCCGCGACGAGCGCCATCGGGTCGACCGGTGGTGGCGGGCCGCCGGCCGCGCCGATCGCCACGATCCGGCCCTCGAAGTCCAAGCAGGACAGCGATCGGGTGAACACGTCTCCGCCCACCGGATCGAGCACGACGTCGACCCCGGCGCCGCCGGTGGCCTCGCGCACGGCCGTCACGAAGTCGACTTCCCGGTAGTCCACCGCGAGGTCGGCGCCGTTGTCCCGGCATACGGCCAGCTTCGCCGGGCCGCCGGCGGTGCAGATCACCCGGGCGCCCCGGGCCACCGCGAGCTGGGTGGCGGCGATGCCCACACCGCCAGCGCCGGCGTGCACCAGCACCGTCTGGCCGGCACCGACGGCGGCCCGTTCCAGGGCCCAGAACGCCGTCTGGTACGTGACCGGCAGCGCCGCCGCGACCACCGGGTCGAAGCCGGCGGGCAGCGGGGTGGCGAGCGCGGCGTCGAGCGTGACGGTCTCGCCGAGCGCGCCGTGCGGGAGCGCCGGGCAGGCCACCACGTCCACATCGGACAGGTGCTCGGCGCCGGCGCCGGTCGCGACGACCCGGCCGGCGAACTCGACGCCCGGCGTCATCGGCGGGTCCGGCCGCACCGGGTAGGTGCCCCGGCAGAGCATCACGTCGAGGAAGTTGAGGCCGACCGCGTGCACCGCCACGGTGACCCGGCCGGGTGCCGGCGGCGGGTCGTCGGGCAGCTCGGCGACCGCGAGCACGTCGGCCGGCTCGCCGTTCCGGTGGGCCAGGAGTCGGCGGATCATGACGACTCCGGGGGCCCGCCGGGCCTGGTGCGAGGCCCGGCGGGTGTCCCAGTGGCGCCGAGCACCCGCTCGGCGTGGTGGTGGACGATGAGCCAGCGCCCGCCGTCGCGGCGGAGCACGTCGGTGACCCTTGTCTCCTCGGCGGCGTCCGAGCCGGCCGGCAGGGCGACGAGCACGTACCGCGCGGCGGCGGTGTCGTTCCACACGTCGACGCGAAGGTCGGTGGGGTCGAGCCGGTCCAGCGCCGGCCGCTGCCCGGCGGAGTCCCGCCCGTCGCGGTAGGCGTCGAGCTCGGCGCGGCTGCGCAGCGGCCCGGGCAGGTGTGTCTCCCAGGTGGTGACCTCGGGGTGCAGGTGGCTGTCGAAGCGGTCGCGGTCGCCGGCCAGGAACGCGTCGTACATGTCCGTGATCCCGGCCGCGATCCGGGCCGCGTCACCACCGCGTTCGCTCACGGCACGCTCCATCCCGCCCGGTCGTCCCGGACCACTCGACCGCCGGACATCACCCAGCGCACGCCGCGGAAGGCGGAGGTGTGCTCGGCGGGGTCGGCGTCCATCGCGATCAGGTCGGCGAACCGTCCGGGTTGGACGGTGCCGAGGTCGTCCGCCGCGCCGAGCCAGCGCACCGGGCCGAGCGTGCCCGCGTAAAGGGCGCGTGCGGGTCCGATGCCCGCCTCGGACATGTACTCCAGCTCGCGCACCGAGGCGTTGGTCCCCTCGAAGTGCCAGAACGGCGGCATGTCGCTGCCCAGCAGCACCTCGACCCCCGCCGCCACCGCGATGGCGAAGCTGTCCAGATGCCGGGGACCGGCACCCAGCGACCGGGCCTGCATCCACTCCGGCACGCCCAGCTCGTCGAAGAACTCCTTGCAGCGGGTGACCAGCAGCGTCGGCACCAGTGCGGTGCCCCGCTCGGCCATCAGCGCGGCCACGTCCTCGGTCAGCTCGTAGCCGTGCTCGACGCAGTCCAGCCCCAGCGTGACCGCCTCGGCGATCACCTCGGCCGGGCCGGCGTGCGCGGTGACCCGGCGACCCCAGGCGTGCGCGGTCTCGATGACCGCGGCGAGCTCGTCCGGGAAGAGCTGGCGGGTGGTGATCCGCTCGTGCTCGCCCGCGATGCCACCCGAGATCATCACCTTGATGAGGTCGGCGCCGGCCCGGACCTGGCTGCGCACGCCGCGGCGGAACCCGTCGGCGCCGTCGCATTCGAGCGTGTCCGGGCTCTCGTGGCCGTGGCCGCCGGTGCAGACCAGCGCCCGCCCGGCGGTGAAGATGCGCGGTCCGGAGACCCGGCCGGCGGCGATCGCGCGGCGCAGCGCGAAGTCGGCGTGGTCCTTCTCGGCCACGCACCGCACGGTCGTCACGCCGGACAGCAGGGTGCGGCGGGCACCGTCGGCCATGTAGAGGGCGAGCTCGTGCGGGTTCATCGTCTTCACGCCGTCGCCGCCGCTGCCGGGCAGCGAGAGGGAGAGGTGGGTGTGCATGTTGACCAGGCCGGGGGTCAGGTAGGCGCCGTCGAGGTCGACCGTGTCATGCTCGCCGGCGTCGCGCGCCTCGGCGAGCACCTCGTCGCGCGGCCCGACGGCGGCGATGCGGTCCTCCCGGACCCAGACGCCGGCGTCGGGCACCGCGGGCACGCCCTCGACGATCCGTCCATCCACGACGGTGCACCCGACCACCACCGTGGAACGTCCCACGGTCCGCTCGCTGCGGGGCCCCCGGGTAAACGTGGAGCGCAGCGGAGCGTTTTCTTGGGGTGCTTTCATGCCACCACCCCGTAGACATCGTGCGCGGCGGCCACGGAGACGTAGCCCTCCGCGACGTCCTCGCGCACCGCCGCCGGGTCGCGCCGCCCTGGCTCGCCGTGCCCGCCACCGCCGGCGGTCAGCAGCGTCACCCGGTCGCCGGCGGCCACCCGGGTCCGCTTGGTGCTGACCCGCGCCTCCCGTTCGGTGCCGGGGAAGACGACGACCTGGTTGGGCTCCGGCTCGGATCCTCCCGCGAGCGCCCAGGGGCGGCTGCGGGTCTTCTTGATGACCGACAGGAACTCACCCGGGGTCACGAACCGGATGTCCCGCCGCAGCCCCACACCGCCCCGAAACCGGCCGGCGCCACCGGAGTCGGTGCGCATCTCCACCCGTTCGAAGAACATGCCGGTCTTCGCCTCGAGGACCTCGACCGGGGTGTTGCGGGCCTGGGTCTGGCACAGGTGGTTGGCCGGCCCGATGCCGTCGTGGTCCGGTGCCGCGCCCCAGCCGACCGCGTCGTTGTTGCTGACCGCGAAGAGCTGCCCGGTGTCCGGGTGCGTGCCGACCATCATGAATCCGGGCACGTCCCCGCCGGATGAGGCGGGCAGCCGGTCGGGCATCCCTTGAGCGAGCGCCTTGTAGATCAGCTCCAGGGCGACGGTGCCAGTCCACTGGGTGAACGTGGCGGCCGGGTACACGGCGTGGAAGAGCGTGCCCGGCTCGGCCCGCACGTCGAGCGCGGCGAAGTGGCCGGCGTTGGTCTGCTCCCCCGGCGTGGTGATCGCCTTGAAGGCGACCCGGGCGGTGGCGATCGTCGCGCCGAAGGGCAGGTTGACCGGGCCGGGCACGGCGGGCGAGGAGCCGGCGAAGTCCACGGTGAACCGTCCATCGGCGACGGTCACGGTGCAGCGCATCAGGATGGGGCTGTCGGTGACGCCGTCGTCGTCGAGCCAGTCCTCGGCGGTCCACGAGCCCTGCGGCAGCGCGTCGACGGCGGACCGGGCGCGCGCCGCACCGTCGTCGACCATCCTCCGCACCGCCGCCGCGACGGTATCCCGGCCGAACTTCACGAAGATCTCCAGCAGCCGCCGCTCGCCGGTGCGGATCGCGGCCACCTGGGCGTGCAGGTCGCCGAGGACCAGGTCGGGCATGCGCGAGTTGAAGCGGATCAGCTCGATGATCTCGGGGGCCGGCTCGCCGCCGCGGAAGATCCGCGTGCCGGGGAAGATGACACCCTCCTGGTGCATGTCGGTGGAGTCCAGCACGTACCCGGGGTCCTTGGCGCCGAGGTCCATCCAATGTGCCCGGATGCAGAGGTAGCCGACCGCCGCGCCGTCCAGGAACACCGCCGCGAAGAGGGTGGCGTCGTAGGTGTGCGCGGCGTTCCAGTAGGGGTAGTTCATCAGCACGATGTCACCCGCGCGGAGCGTGTCCGCGCCGACGTACTCGACGCCTTTGCGGATCGAGTAGTCGTTGGCGCCCAGGAAGCGGCTCAGCCCGGTGGACTCGGCGACCAGGCGCAGGTCGGCGTCGTAGATGGAGATGCCGAAGTCGTGCACCTCGTAGATGACCGGGTTGAACGCGGTGCGGATCAGCGTGGCCCGCATCTCCTCGGCCGCGGCGACGAGATAGCTGCGCACCACTTCCACGGTCGCACCGTCCACGTCAGACATCGCCAACCCCGTAGGTGTCGCGTGCGGCGTCCGGCGAGACGAAGCCCTCGGCCACGTCCTCGCGCACGGCCTCCGGGTCGCGCTCCCCCGGCGCGCCGTGCCCGCCACCGCCGGCGGTCAGCAGCGTCACCCGATCGCCGACGTCCACACGCGTGCGCTTGGTGCTGACCCGCGCCTCCCGTTCGGTGCCGGGGAAGACGACGACCTGGTTGGGCTCCGGCTCGGATCCTCCCGCGAGCGCCCAGGGGCGGCTGCGGGTCTTCTTGATGACCGACAGGAACTCACCCGGGGTCACGAACCGGATGTCCCGCCGCAGCCCCACACCGCCCCGAAACCGGCCGGCGCCACCGGAGTCGGTGCGCATCTCCACCCGTTCGAAGAACATGCCGGTCCTCGCCTCGAGGACCTCGATGGGGGTGATGCGGCCGGTGCTGCCGGAGACGTGGGTGGCCGCGTTCATGCCGTCGTGCGCCACGGTGGCGCCCCAGCCGACCGGGTCGTTGTTGCTGACCGCGAAGAGCTGCCCGGTGTTCGGATGCGTGCCGACCATCATGAATCCGGGCACGTCCCCGCCGGATGAGGCGGGCAGCCGGTCGGGCATCCCCTGGGCGAGCGCCTTGAGGATGAGCTCGACCGCGACGATCCCGGTCCACAGCGTGTACGTGGGCTGCGGGTAGACGGCGTGGAAGAGCGTGCCCGGCTCGGCCTTGACCCGGAGCGGCGCCACGGTGCCCTCGTTTGAAGGCTGGTCCGGCGAGGTGAGTGACTTGAGCACCACCTTGCAGATCGCCTCGGTGGCACCGAACGGCATGTTGATCGGGCCGGCCGCGGCCGGCGCCGAGCCGGCGAAGTCCACAGTGAACTCGCCATCCGCGATCGTGACGGTGGCCTGCATCCGGACGGGTTCGGTCCCGATGCCGTCGTCGTCGAGCCAGTCGACCGCCGTCCACGAGCTCTGCGGGAGCGCGTCGAGGGCGGCCCTGCTGCGAGCGGCGCCGTCGTCGATCATCACCTGTACGGCCGCCGCCACGGTGTCGCGGCCGAACTTCTCGAGGATCTCCAGCAGGCGCCGCTCGCCCGTCCGCAGGGCGGCGATCTGCGCGTGCAGGTCGCCGAGCACCTCGGCCGGCATCCGCGAGTTGAAGCGGATGAGCTCGTGGATCTCGTGCACCGGTTCGCCGCGCGAGACCACCTTGGTGCCCGGAAAGATGAGCCCTTCCTGGTGCATGTCGGTGGAGTCGAGCACGTAGCCGGGGTCCTTGGCGCCGAGGTCCATCCAATGTGCCCGGACACAGAGGAAGCCCACGAGCATGTCGCCCTGGAACACCGGGGCGAAGAGGGTGGCGTCCGAGGCGTGTGCCGCGTTCCAGTACGGGTAGTTGAGCAGCACGATGTCGCCCGGGTGCAGGTTGTCGCGGCCGACGTACTCGACGCCCTTGCGGAGCGAGAAGTCGTTGGCGCCGAGGAAGAACGTGAGGCCGGTCGCCTCGGCGACCAGGCGCAGGTCGGCGTCGTACATGGACATGCCGAAGTCGTGCACCTCGTAGATGACCGGGTTGAACGAGGTGCGGATCAGCGTGGCCCGCATCTCCTCGGCCGCCGAGATGAGGTAGCTGCGCACCACCTCGACGGTGGCGCCGTCCATCATGAGTCCCCCAAGGTGACGAGCAGGTACCCGTGCGGGTCGACCTCGACGCGCTGGCCGCTCGGCACGACCGTGGTGGAGGTGCCCTCGTCGACAAGGGCCGGGCCGGCGAAGCGGTCGCCGGGGGCGAGCGCCTCCCGGTCGTAGACGGCGAAGGGCACCATGGCGCGGACCGCCACGTCGTACGCGGTGCGATGCCCGCGCAGTGCCCGCCCCGGGTCGCCGTCTCCCGGTGCCGGCTTCGCGAGCGACGGGCGCCGGGTCCGGCCGATGCCGCGCACCCGCAGGTTGAGGATCTGCAGGCGGTTGCCCATCGTGTGGCCGTACCGCGCGTGGTGCAGCTCCTCGAACCCGGCGCGGATCGCGTCCAGGCGCAGCTCGCGGCCGACCGTGACCATCAGGGAGTGCTCCTGGCCGAGATAGCGCAGCTCCAGCTGGCGCTCCAGCACCGCGTCCCCGGTCCTGACTCCCTGGTCGGTCAGGGAAGCGAGCGCGTCCGCCTCCACGCCCTTGTAGAGCGCCTCCAGCTCGTCGAGGTCGGCGTCGTCCAGCGTGGTCATCACGGTGCGGGCGAAGTCGTCGACGATGTCGGCCGACAGCATGCCCCACGCGGAGAAACCAGAAGGTGCGAAGGGCACCAGCACCTCGCGGATGCCCATCTCCCGGGCCAGCAGCGGCGCGAGCAGCGGCCCCGCCCCGCCGAACGCGAGCAGCGAGAAGACCCGCGGGTCGTGTCCACGTTCGACGGTGATCTGCCGCACCGCGCCCACGGTGCGGGCCAGCAGCACGTCGATCACGCCGGCCGCGGCGGTCTCGGCGGTGAGCCCGAGCGGCTCGGCGATCGCCGCGGTCAGCGCCGCGCGGGCGGCGCCGGCCTGCAGACCCATGTTTCCGCCGAGGAACCGGTCCGGGTCGATGTAGCCGAGCACGACAGCCGCGTCGGTGACGGTCGGCTCGGTGCCGCCCCGGCCGTAGCAGACCGGGCCCGGGTCGGCGCCGGCGCTGCGCGGCCCGACCTTGAGCAGGCCCCGGTCGAGCCAGGCGATCGAGCCGCCGCCGGCGCCGATGGTCCGGATGTCGTACGCCGGGATCAGCAGCGGGAAGTGCTCGAGCTGCGCCTCGTACGCGGCGACGGCGCTCCCTCGCTCGATGACGCAGGCGTCCAGGGAGGTGCCGCCGATGTCGAAGGTGAGCAGGTCGTCCCGGCCGAGCACCTCGGCGAGGTAGGCGGCGCCGACGATGCCGCCGGCCGGGCCGGAGAGCACGGTGTGGGTCGGCGACGTCTTGGCCACCGCGGACGTCATCGAGCCGCCGCCGGAGCGCATGATGAGAAACCGGCCGGCGAACCCGCGCGCGGCGAGGCCGCTCTCCAACTCGTCCACGTACCGCTCGAAGATGGGCCGGATGTACGCCTCCAGCACGGTGGTGCTGGTCCGCTCGTACTCCCGGTACTCGCGCACGATGTCCGTGGAGAGCGAGAGGCTCACGTCCGGGTACGACTCGTGGATGATGCGGGCCGCCTCGCGCTCGTGCGCCGGGTCGAGAAACGAGTGCAGGAAGCAGATCGCGATCGACCGCACGCCCTGCTCCTCGACGAGCGTGCGGGCGGCGGCGCGGACGCTCTCGGCGTCGAGCTCCTCGACCACCCGGCCCTTGTAGTCCAGCCGGCCCACCACACCGGCCGTGTGGCGGCGCTTCACCAGGCTCTCCGGCCGCTGGTACGTGAAGTCGTACATGTGGTCGGCGGGCACGTTGCCCCGGCCGAGCAGGAAGATGTCCCGGAAGCCCTCGTTGGTGACGATGCCGGTGGCGCCGCCGCGCCGCTCCAGCACCGCGTTGAGGCCGAGCGTCGTGCCGTGGATGAACAGCTCCACCGTGGACAGGTCCGTGCCCAGCTCGGCGATCGCGTTGAGCACCCCGCCGGCCGGGCGGGCCGGTGTCGTCGACGCCTTGCGAAAGCGGACCCGGTTGGTGCGGGTGTCCAGCTCCATCGCGTCGACGAAGGTGCCGCCGATGTCCACGGCCAGCCGGATGTGCGGATCAGGCACCGGTCTGAGCTCCTTCCCGGATCAGGGCGGGGATCTGCGGGACGCGCCAGCAGGCCGCCTCGCTCGCCCCGTACGGCGTCAGGTGCTGTGTCTCGGCGCGGCACTCGTCGGTGGCGAACGGGCAGCGCGCCGCGAGCGGGCAGCCGGTGGCGGCGTCCGCCTCGTCGAGGTCCTTGGCCAGCTCGACGCGGGGGCCGGTAAAGCCGCCGTCGAGGCTGGGGGCGCTGGACAGCAGCGCCCGCGTGTACGGGTGCAGCGGGTTGCCGAACACCTCGTCGACCGGGCCCTGCTCGACGATCCGGCCGAGGTAGAGCACCACGACCCGGTCGCAGAAGCTCCGCACGGTGGCCAGGTCGTGGGAGATGAACACCGAGCCGCGCGAGGCGTCGCCGGCCAGTTCGGCGATCACGTCGAGGATCTGCGCCTGCACGGTCACGTCCAGCGCGGAGGTCGGCTCGTCGAAGACGATCAGGTCGGGGTCGCCGACCAGCGCGCGGGCGATGCCGACCCGCTGTGCCTGGCCGCCGGAGAGCTCGTGCGGGCGGCGGCGGAGCATGGCCGGGTCGAGGCCCATCCGCGCGAGGACCTCGGCGACCCGCCGCTCCCGCTCGTCGGCCGGCACGCCCAGCGCGCGCAGCGGTTCGCCGATCGCGTCGGCCGCGGTCCGGCGCGGGCTGAGCGAGCCGACCGGGTCCTGGAAGACCAACCTCGCCTTGGTACGCAGCCGGCGCAGCTTCTGGCCGCGCGGCGCGTGCAGGTCGGTGCCGGCCAGCCGCACGGTGCCGCCGCTGGGCGCGGTCAGGCCGAGCATGAGCCGGGCGAGGGTGCTCTTGCCGCAGCCGCTCTCACCGACCACGCCGACCGTCTCGCCGGCGCGGACCTGGAGGCTGACCCCGCGCAGGGCGTGGTGACCGCCGCTGCCGAAGCGGCTGCCGTACACGACGTGCGCGTCCTCGATCTCCATCACGACGCGGCCGGTCCGCGCGGACCTCTTCGACGGCGGCGACTGCTCGGCGGCTACCGGACCGGTCTGGGGATGGAAACAGGCATACTGCCAGCCATCGCCAGTCAGCTCCGGCCGCTCGGTAACGCAGCGATCGGTCGCGTGGGCGCAGCGCGGCGCGAAGGGGCACGCGGCGGGCGGCGACGACAGCAGCGGCATCGCGCCACTGATCGCGCGGGCGGGGCGGCCGGAGACGTCGGGCACGGAGGCGAGCAGCGCCCGGGTGTACGGGTGCGCCGGCTCGCGCAGCACCTTCGCCGCCGGACCGCTCTCCACCACCGTGCCGGCGTAGAGCACGGCGACCCGGTCGCAGATCGGGGCGATCGACGCGAGGTCGTGCGAGATGAGCAGCACGCCGCGGCCGTCGGTGTCGGCGGCGTGCCGGAACTGCCGCAGGATCTCCCGGGTCAGCGTGACGTCCAGCCCGGTGGTCGGCTCGTCGGCGATCAGCAGCCCGGGCGCGCAGCCCGTGGCCAGCGAGATCATCACGCGCTGCGCCATGCCGCCGGAGAGCTCATGCGGGTACGCGTCGAGCCGCTGGGCCGGGTTTCGGATGCCGACCGCCTCGAAGAGCTGCCGTGCGGCCTCCCGCGCCGCCTCCTTGTCCATGCTTTGGTGGGTGGTGAGGCGGTCGGTGAGCTGGCGGCCGACGGTGCGGGTCGGGCTGAGCGCGCCGCGCGGGTTCTGGAAGCAGAGCGCCGCGCCGTGCCCCCGGTGGGTGGCGAGCGCGGCGGCGTCCATCGCGAGCACGTCGGCGCCCTCGAACCGCACGGCGCCGCCGGTCCGCGAGCCGTCCGGCAGCAGCGCGACGATCGCGCGGGCCACCATGCTCTTGCCACCGCCGCTCTCGCCGACGAGCCCGACCACCTCGCCGGCGTCCACGTGCAGGCTGACCCCGCTGAGCGCGGCGACGTCCCGCCCGGGCCGGCGGATCAGCACGGAGAGGTCCTCGATGGACAGTAAGGTCATGAGCGCCTCCTCGCGTCCGCGCGCTCCTGCAGGCCCTCGCCGAGCAGGCTGAAGCCGAGCACGCAGATCAGCAGCGCGAGGCCGGGCGGGACCGAGGTCCACCACCGGCCGGCGACGACGTCCGGGCTGCCGAGGCTGATCATGGCGCCCCACTCGGCGCCCGGCACGGTCACGCCGAGTCCGAGGAACGACAGCCCGGCCAGCGTGAGCATCGCCCATCCGCAGTTGAGCGGCGCGATGACGCGTACCGGCGTGAGGCTGTTGGGCAGCACGTGCCGCCACAGCACGCCGAGCGTGGACGCGCCGGAGGTGATGGATGCGTCCACGAAGGGCAGCTCGCGGATCGACCGGACCTCGGCGCGGACCAGGCGCGCGTACGCCGGTGCGTTCACGGCGGCGATCGTGATGACGAGGTTGACGGTGCCGTTGCCGAGCAGGGCGGCCACAGCGAGCGCCAGGATGAACGTGGGGAACGCCTGGAAGATGTCGACGATCCGCATCATGACGTCGTCGAACCAGCCGCCCAGATATCCGGACAGCAGGCCGATCGCGGTGCCAACCATTACGGCGAGCGCGACCGCGCAGATCGCGACGCCGAGGTCGAGGCGGGCGGCGTAGAGCAGCCGGCTCCAGATGTCCATGCCGTTGGTGTCGGTGCCGAGCAGGTGCGCGCCGCCGGGACCGGCCAGCGTCGCGGCGGGGTCGATCTCCTCCGGGCCCCAACCGCTGAGCAGCGGCGCGGCCAGCGCGGCGAGCGCCACCACGGCCAGGATCGTCGCACCGGCCACGATCAGCACGCGGGAGAACGACCTGGCACCGGTTTCTACGCGCAGCTCGGCCATCAGATCCGCACTCTCGGGTCGAGGATCGCGTGCACCACGTCGGCGATCAAGAAGACGATCACGTAGCAGAGGGCGATGAGCAGCACGGACGCCTGCACCACCGGGTAGTCGCGGTAGAGCAGCCCGCGCAGCGCCCACTGGCCGAAGCCCTGCCACGAGTAGACGTACTCGACGAGCACCGTCGAACCGATCGCGGTGCCGAACACCAGCGCGGCGAGCGCCGGCAGGCGTACCAGGGCCGGGCGGAGCAGGTACCCCCGCAGAAGCGTGCGTGGACGGAGGCCGTGCGTGGTCGCGGCGAGGTAGGCCTCCGAGCGCAGCACCTCCAGGGCGGAGGCGCGCACGCTGCGCAGCAGCGGCGCGACGACGACGATCGCGAGCGTGGCCACCGGCAGCACCAGATGGCTGAGCGCCGAGGTGAACGCCGGCCCGTTGGCGGTCAGGATCGCGTCGAGCAGGTCGGCGCCGGTGAGCGGCGTCAGGTTGGTGTCCGGGTCGACCCGGCCGCTGGGCGCGGGAAACCAGCCGAGCGCGCTGTACCCGACCAGGATGAGCACCAGGCCCAGCCAGAACTCGGGCATCGAGTTGCCGACCAGCGCGAGCACCCGCACGCTGTGGTCGCCGAACCGGTCCGCGCGCCGCGCCGACCACACGCCGAGCACGACCGAGACCACCAGCGCGAGGCTGACCGCGAGCACCACCAGCTCCAGCGTGGGGCCGACCCGGACGGCCAGCTCCGAGCCGACCGACGTTCCACTCTGGATGGACGTGCCGAGATCGCCGGTGGCCAGCCCCTTCAGGTAGTCGAGGAACTGCTCCCACATCGGCTTGTCCAGCCCGAAGCGGGCGCGGGCGGCGGCCGCGTCGGCCTCGGTCGCGTTCGGGCCCAGGATGGTCCGGATCGGGTCGCCGGGCAGCACGCGCACCAGCACGAAGGTCAGCACGACCACGCCGAGCAGGACCGGGACGACCTGGAGCAGCCGCCGGGCGACGAAGCGAAGAAGCCGCATCAGGGGGTCAGGCCGACACGCTCAGGTAGCGGAGCCGGGCCAGCCCATCCATCGGCTGGACCCAGCCGCTCACCGAGGAGCGGACCGGCAGGTTGAAGTTGGGCTGGCAGATGATCACCCAGGGCACGTCGGCGGCGAAGATCTCCTGAACCCGCTTCCACAAAGCCAACCGGGCCGATTCGTCCACTGTGGTGTGCGACTTCTCGTAGATCTGCTCGATCTCCGGGTTGGTGTAGTTGGCGTAGTTGAGGTTGGCGCCCTTGACGAAGCTGGTCGCCAGCATGTACTCGACGTCGTTGACCCACAGCTGGCCCGAGGTGAGCTGCAGCGGGATGTTCTTCTGCTGCCGCCGGCCGGCGAGCGTCGCGGGGTCGAGCGGGGTCAGCTTGAGCTCTATGCCGGCCTTGCGCGCCTCGCTCTGCACCAGCACCGCGATCTGCTGCTGGGTGGCGTTGTCGGTCTCGAAGACAAGCTCCGAGCTGACCGCCTTGCCACCGAGCGCGGCCTTCGCCTTCTCGACGTCGTAGGTGTACGGATAGCTGGACGGGTCGTAGCCGGGCATGTCGAGCGGCACGATGCTCTTGGTCGGGCGGGCGTCGCCGCCGTACACGTTCGCGATGATCTGCTCGTAAGGCACCGCGTAGGCGAGCGCCTTGCGGACGTTGACATCGTTGAACGGCGCGGTCGCCACGGACATCTGGATCGCGACCTGCTCGTTGCTGGCGGCCGAGACCACCGTGATGCCGTCGGTCTTCTTGAGGTCGGCGATGTCCCGCTGGCCGATGCCGAGCGCGACGTCGATGTCGCCGTTTTGCAGCTGGAGGCGCTGGTTGGAGCCGTCCGCCACCACCGCGATGCGAATCGTGGCCGCCTTGGCGGGGTCCGGCCCGGTGTACCCCTTGTTGGCCTCCAGCACGATCTCCTGGCCCTGGGTGGCCTTGGTGACGTTGAAGTAGCCACCGGTCGGCGCGTTCTTGGCCAGCCAGTCCTTGGCCCACGGGTCGGCGGTGGTGGCGTGCTTCTTGGCCTCCACCGAGTCGAAGACGTAGAGCGAGATGGCCTGGATCTGGCGGGTCAGCGCGCTCGGGAACGCCTGGGTGAACGTGACCGTGTAGTCGTCGACGACCTGGACCTGGCCCGGCTCGGTCAGGCCGATCGTGCGGTAGATGCCGGCGACGTTGGCCTGGGCGGCGAAGGCGCGGTCCTTGGACCACTTGACGTCCGCGGCCTTCATCTCGTTGCCGCTGGCGAACTTGACGCCCTTGCGCAGCTTGAGCGTCCAGACCTTCTGGTCGGCGCTCGGCTCGAACGACTCGGCGAACGTCGGCGCGATGTTCTGCGTATCGAGGATCTTCGACCCACCGGCGTCCGTCACGCCGTAGTCGATCATGTATGGGAAGACGTTCTTGTACAGCATCAGCGCGGTCAGGTCGAACCCGACGAAGTCCTGGTCCCAGCTGCTGAGGTAGCTGGAGACCGCGATGCGCAGGGTGCCGGCGGCCGCCCCCGACGACGGGTTGGCGGCGCCCCCGCCCTCCTTCTTCGAGCCGGCGGCGCACGCACCGGTCGCGAACAGCAGCGCGACGCTGCCACCGAGCTGGAGCACGGAACGGCGAGAAGCCCCTGCGGGGACGGATCGGCTTGAGTCAGCCATGGGATGTCCTTCCAGAACCCGCGACCGGAAGTGGACCGCTCCCCGTGTTCTATCAGGCTTAAAGTTCGTGAACAAGAGTGCGCGCCCCGTTCACTACAAACCTGTGTCCTAGCTGATGGACGCGGCTTCGATGTCCCACCGGCCAGGGCAGCACCGCCGTTCACACGCGTTCACACAAGCGTTACAGAGAGGACTTCCCGATCTACCTCAAACGGCGAAATACCCCACCGAACAGTCAGAAGCCGCCCGAGCGCCGTGCTCTCATGATCAAAGCTCCTCTCAAGCAGTTACGACTGCTGGAGAGGAGCTTTGATCACTGGGCGGGGAGTGTCAGAGGCCGGCGGCGTGGGCGGCCGCCGTGCCGCCTACCACCGGGAGCACCACGTTGCTCGTCTTGAGGGCGATCGTGAGGTTTGCGCGGGTCTGGTCGGCCTGGCTGGAGTATTGCGGGTAGCTGCCCACGATGATCACGCCGATCCGGTGGCCGGGCTGGAAGACGTAGTCCTCGGGCAGCATCGGGAAGCTGTAGTTGTACGCCTGGCCCGGCACCAGCGGCACCGCGACGCGGATCGACTGGCGGTTCTGGGCGTCCATGATGCCCTTGGTGACCAGCTCCACGTCGGCCGTCGCCACCCGCTTCTGGGTCTGCCGGTAGCAGGCGTCGTCGGTCGGGCTCGTCTCGCCCCAGCAGTCCTGCGTGTCGAGGGTGATGATGCCCTCGCCCGAGGCGCGGTGGTTGACCCGCTCGGCCGCGCCGTAGTCGACCAGGATCGCCCCGAGGTTGGTGTCGGCCTGGTCGGCCGTCACCCGGACCTGCACCACGGGGGTACCCGAGATGTGCAGTGGGGCGGTCAGTGGCGCGGACAGGTAGGCGAGCCGGTTCGGCTGTACCACGTCGGGGTTGAGGATCATGGTGTTCTGGCTCTGGGTCGGACTGTCCACGAACGACTGCGTGGCAGGCGAAGCGACCGGCACCACCTTGAGCCCGCCCGCACCGCCGGCACCGGGCTGCAGGAAGACCTCGGTGTCGGCCTTGCCGGGCACCGGCCAGTCGGCGTAGGTCTCCCACACGTCGGCGGAGCGCTCGATGTCCACCCGAGGCTCGTCCATGATGCCGTTGGCCACGCCGTGCAGCCAGAAGTCGAACCAGCGGTGCAGTGTGGACACCCACACCGCGCGGCGCGAGTCGAATGGGTCGACGTGCCCCTCCTGGGAGAGCCACAGCTTGCGCGGCACGTCGTTCTCGGCCAGCGCGTACCAGAACTTGCTGAAGTGGTCCGGCCGCACGTTGTCGTCGTTGAGGCCGTGGTAGAGCAGCACGCTGGCGGTCATGTTGGGCACCTTCTTGACGTAGCTGCGCTCGTTCCAGAAGGCGGTGTAGTCACCGGTCTCGTCGCCGTCCTCGGCCGCGATCCGGTCGCGGGTGGGCTGGCAGTACGCCCGCCGCTCGGGGTTCGTGACCGCGTTGGCCAGGGACGCCACGTAGCTGTTGCCCCGCGTGATGACGCCGTTGCCGCGCACGTAGTCGTAGTACTCGGTCGGGCCGCTGATCGGGACCACGGTGGTCAGGCCCTTCACGCCGGTCACGGCCGTCGCCATGGCCAGCGAGCCGTCGTACGACTTGCCGATCATCGCGCTCTTGCCGTTGTGCCAGTCGGCCCGGACGACCTGGCCCGCGGCGTTACGCGCGGTGGCCCGGCCGCCCAGCCAGTTGATGGCCTGCTTGGCGCTGAGGTTGTCCTCGTTGGCGTTGGTGGTCGGGCAGCCGGTGGAGTTGTTGGTGCCGACCATGTCGAGCAGGATCACCGCGTAGCCGCGGGGCACGAAGTAGTTGTCGTAGAAGAGCGGCCACTTCTCCAGCAGGCCGTCGCCGTCGAGGTCGGCCTTGCACTCGCCCTCGTTGCCCCGGCAGAGCGTGGAGTAGTACGGGCTGGCGTCCATGATGACCGGCACCTTGAGGCCGTCGAGGGTCGCCTTCGGGCGCATCACGTCGAACGCGATGATGTCGCGCAGCCCGTCCCGGTCACTGTCGAATGTGGAGTCGATGAACAGCCTCTCCCGGATCGCGTCCGCGTAGCCGAAGACCGGCTGGGTGACGCCGCCGGAGACGACGATCGACGGGGGGTCCGCCGCGAAGGCGGGGGTCGTCCCGCCCAGGACGGCGACCGCCGCCATCGGTAACAGCGCAGCGGCCGCGCGGAGCAGCCTGCCGGTGCGACTCATGCCACCCTCCTCAGGGGTCCAGAGGGTGCCGACGCTATGGCCCCGGCGGCGGCCTACGCCATACACAGGCATGGAAATTTAAGAGTCTCAGTCAAGTGTCGGAACCGGGTCCATGATCTACCGGCAGATGTACAGTGACGCGCTCCCACCTGCGCCCATACATTCACGATCACCTCCGTGGCTGTGTGCACCGAACCCCCGACGAAGGACGACGTGATGGGCCTTCAGTTCACCCGACGAACGGCCGCGCTGGCCGCCGCGCTCGCTACCGCGCTCGTCGCCGCCGTGGCCACCCCGGCGGCGGCCGCGCCCGGCAACCCCGCCGGCGGCAGCGGCCCCTTCGACGTCCTCGATCCGCAGGTATGGCAGAACCCGGACAACATGACCTGGAACGACTGGCGGGCCGTCCCGAACAAGGACTGGGCGGACCCCTCGGTGGCCGGGTCGGTGCGCAACTTCAAGATCGCGCTGGTCACGCTCGACTACCCGGACCAGCCCTTCGTGGTCACGCAGCGGGCCCGCTCCACGGTCTTCGGCAACCCCCAGGCGACCGCGCAGAACATCCCGCGCGACCAGGTGGCGCCCTTCTACCGGGACTTCCTCAACACGCCGAACACGCTGAACAAGGGCCACACCCTGCACGAGTACTGGATGCAGGACTCGAACGGCCGGTACGGCGTCGACCTGACCGGCTTCGGCCCGTACCAGATGCCGTCGAAGTCCTACCAGTACGGCATCGACAACGGGTTCAACCCCGGTGGCTGCCCGGCCGGCGAGCAGTGCGCCCGCAACATCCGCACCGACGGGCTCGGCGCGTGGCGGGCCGCCGTCGGCGACGAGGTGGCCGACTCGTACGAGCTGGTCTTCATCCTCTCCGCCGGCCAGGACGAGTCGTCGACCTGGCAGGAGTTCGGCCAGATGCTCTTCCAGACCAAGGAGGACGTGCCCGAGGCGTGGGGCCCGCCGGACCCGGCCCTGCCCAACTACGCGCGCACCCGCTACGTCGAGTGGACCTCGTGGAAGGCCGCCTCGACGATCTGGCCGAACGCGGGCGGCGGCTCGTCGACCCAGGCGGAGAGCTCGGGCATGGGCGTCTACGCGCACGAGCTGACCCACCTGCTGAGCATCGGCGACAACTACAACAACCCCTATGGGATACCGCTGCGGCGCGCGTACACGGGCATCTGGAGCATGATGTCGCGCGGCTCGTTCAACGGGCCGGGCGGTCCGCACACCCGCTGGCAGATCCCGCCGGTCAACGGTGGCTCGATGGGCTCGCTGCACGTGGTGCGCGACAAGATCAAGATCGGGCTGCTCGGCGAGGAGCACCTGCTGCGGCTCTCCCGCGAGGCGCTCTCCTCCTCCGGCCTGGTGGTCGCCCAGGTCACCGCGCGCGCCGTCGACGCCGGGCCGAAGGGGCTGACCGGCATCAACATCGCGATGAACCGCGACAACTCGCCGGCCTGCGACACCACCGAGGATCCGCTCTGCGACGGCGGCAACTACAACAACTACACGGTCGAGGTCGTCGACCGGATGGGCGCGGACTCGTTCACGCCGGACAGCGGCGTGCTGATCAGCAAGACGAAGAACGCGGACAACGCGCCGTTCGTGTGGGTGATCGACGCGAACCCGCAGGACATCGACATGATCGACTTCTACCAGCCCAACGGCACGCCGCAGAAGATCACCATGGGCGACTACCGGCAGCTGTCGGACGCGCTCTTCCACGCGGGCACCCGGTCCGGCAGCGAGTACGAGTACGTCGACCAGGCCAACCGGCTGCACTTCTACGTGCTCGATCTCAAGCGGGACGCGGACGGCATCCTCTCCTACACGGTCGCGGTGCGGTCGCTGGACGGCGACGGCGGCCCGAGCACGCACGGCGTGGACCTCGGCGACGGCTTCGTCACCACCAACGGCAAGCCGACCAACCGGGGCGTGACCTGCACGTTCGACCTGACCAACACGGGCGTCTGGTCGGCCGGCGGCCAACAGCACCCGGAGAGCGTCACGCCGTACCTCAAGTCGGACGTCTACCGCCTCACCGCGGAGATCGGACAGGTCGGCTGGCGGGCCGAGGTGCCCAACGCCCTCGCCGCGGTCGGCTTCGGCAAGATGACCAAGGTGAAGGTCTCGGTCGGCGCGACCGCCGACGCGGCCTCCCGCGGCTTCCTCAAGCTGACCGCCACGTCGGTCAGCGACCCGACCAGGACGATGACCAAGTCGTGCCACGTGGAGAAGGCTTGATCTTGCGTTACGGCGCGGCCTTGCTGCTCGCGACCGCGTTGGGCGGCTGCGGAGGCGAGGCCGCGTCGGCGACGACGGTCCGCGTCCTCGTGCGCGACATCAACATCCGCGAGGAGGGCACGGACTGCGCCGGCACCGGTGCGTACACGTTCTTCCACAACCGGGCGCCGTTTCGGGTGGTCGACGGCGACGGCGAGACGCTGACCGACGGCAGGCTCCCGCCCGGCAAGGCGGTGCGCACCTTCGAGGAGGACCTCGAGGTGGACCGCATCCCGACCTACTGCGAGTTCGCCGTGCCGGTGTCGGTGCCATCGCGGGACGGTTACCAGCTCGTCGTCGACGGCGAGGCGCCGATCCCGCTCACCTCCAACGAGGGCGCGCTGGTCGCGGTGGTGCCGTCGTGAGGGCCGTGGCGGTGCTGCTGGCCATTGTGCTCGGCGCCGCGGCGTGCGACGGTGGAAAGCCGGCGACGCCGGCCGGCGGGGCGGCCACGCTGCCCGGACCGGTCCCGGCCGGCCTCGCCCTGCGCCCGGTCCCACCCGGCACCCCGGGCGCGCCCACCTTCACCGGCACGCTCACCGACGGCACCGGCCTCACCGCCGCCGACCTCTGGGCCGATCGCCCCGTGGTGCTGCTCTTCTTCAGCTCCTGGTGCACGGCCTGCGCCGAGCGCCAGGACGCGCTCAGCGAGCTCGCTCGCGGCCTGCGCGACCGGGTGGTCTTCGTCGGCGTGGTCACCGAGGACGAGCCGGCGGAGCTGGACGCCTACCTGCGCGCGCACCGGGCTGAGTTTCCCGTCGTGGTAGACGCGGACGGCACGATCTCCCGTTCGTACGCCGTCCGCGAGCCCGGTGCCGTGGCACTCGTCGCCAAGGGCGGCGCGCTGCTGCGCGGGTGGCCCGGCGGCCTCGACGCTTCCACATTGGACACACGTATCCGCGAGCTCCTCCTGGGATGAGGTAGGCCGATGAGACAGCGAGCGCTCTTGATGATCGCGGCACTGGCGGCCGGGCTGGTCGTGGCCGGCCCCGCACCGGCGCGGGCCGAGGCGGCGGCGCCGCTGCCCGAGCCGAAGGTGCGCCCGATCCAGGTCACCGGCCCCGCCGCCGACCGGCTCAACCTGATCATCCTCGGCGACGGCTACCAGGCCGACCAGCAGAGCATCTTCCTCGCCGACGTCGACCGCAACCTCGCGGTCATGTGGGCCACCGAGCCCTTCCGCACGTACCGCGACTACATCAACGTGTACGCGGTCGAGATCGCCTCCATCGACTACGGCGTGCGCTGCGACCCCGACGGGCGGGTGCGCCACCCGGACGGCACGATCCGCGACACCGGCGTGCGCGAGGGTCCGATCGACGGGAAGCGGACCGCGCTCCGCATGATCTTCCAGAACGGCTGCGCCGACCCGCTGTCCCGCGGCACCGTCTACGGTGGAGCGCCGGTCGGCTGCGCGGACGACGCGGCGTACTACCCGCCGGGCGTGGACCCGTGCGAGACCGGGGCGCAGGCGCACAACCGCATCCTCGACTCGTACGTGGTGCCGGCGCTCGGCATCCCGCGCACCTCGCAGAACCTCCAGACGCTCGCCATCTTCAACACGTTCACCTACGGCGGGATCGGCGGCACCAACGCCACCACCTCCGGCGGCTCGCCCCAGGGCCCGCTGATCTCGCTGCACGAGATCGGGCACTCGCTCGGCACGATGGCCGACGAGTACCCGTACTCCTCCCGCGACGTCGTGCGCCCCTGCTACACCGGCGGCGAGCCGGGCAGCTTCCACCACACCACCTACACGAGCACCGCGCAGCTGGTCGCCGACCGGCACAAGTGGTGGCGTTGGGTGGGCGAAGAGAGCCTCTCCGGCGGCCCGCTCGGGCTGCACGAGGGCGGCGGCACGTTCCCCTGTGGACAGCGCCGGCCGAGCGAGCACTCCATGATGCGGTGGATCGGCTTCGACTGGGACCAGGTCGGCCGGGAGCACATGGTCGCCCGCATCACCGGGCGGCGCAACGCCGGACAGATGACGGTCCAGCACGCTCCACTGGGGACGGTGCCAGCCGACGGCGTGCTGTGGGTGGAGACCGGCCATCCGCGATACCACCAGCTCCAGGTCACCTGGCGGGCCGGCGGCACCGTGCTCGGCACCGGCGGCAGCCTCGACCTCGAGCCGCTGGCCCTGCCCGCCGGCACGGTGGTGCGGGTCGAGGTGCGCGACCCGGTCGGGCCGGACGGGATCGACTGGGTGCGCAACCCCTCCACCGGCAACAGCGCCACCGACTCCGGGTACGAAGGGCCGCGGTTCGTGCAGGCTCGCGAGTGGACGGTCGGCCCGGCGGGTGTGACGCCCACGCCGCCGGCCGCCGAGATCACCGCCGCGACGATGACCACGCAGCCGGTCGCCGGTGACGAGGTCGTCTTCGTCGAGACCAACCACCCGGCCGACCGCGTCCTCGACGTGGCCTGGTCGCTCGACGGCGAGGCGGTGCCCAGCCCGGGCGACGGCCGCAGCCTCGACCTCGGCGCGCTCGGCCTCTCCCCCGGCACCCACAGGCTGGTCGCGACGGCGACCGACCCCGCCGGCGCCACCGACTCGGTCGAGTGGACCGTCGACAACACGCGGCCAACCGCACCCCGGCGGCTCTCCACGCCGCTGACCACGCTCCCCGGCGCGCTGGAGCACCCGGTCTACTTCGACGGCTGGGACATGTGGCTCGAGCCCCGCGACGACCAGGCCGGGCGTTACGTGGTCGGGCAGTTCCGGCTGGACAAGGACGGCTGGTTCAACTACTTCGGCTTCCCGGAGCAGCCGATGCCGGCCTCGCCGTTCCAGTTCCGCCACTCGGGCACCAGCGTGAAGGCGCTCACGTACGGCAACCTCGGCACGGGCGGGCTCTCCCGGGCCACGTTCGAGCAGACGCTGCCGGACGACCACCCGAGCGGCGGCTTCGTGCCGGGCTTCGGCACCCACCTGGTCGAGCACCGCGCGATCGACCCGGCCGGCAACATCGGCCCGGCGGCGAGCTACCGCGCCACCGTGATCCCCGGCGCCTCCCCCGCGTGTACGACCACGCTGACCGGCCGCCAGACCCGGGTGACCGCGACCCAAGGCGTGACCTGCCTGACGAACGCCCAGGTGGCCGGCCAGGTGACGGTACGCGCGGGCGCCTCCCTCGTGGTCCGGTCCAGCACGATCACCGGCACGCTCGTCGCGACCCGCGCCGAGGCGGTGCAGGTCTTCGGCTCTACCGTCAACGGCGCGGTCCAGGTCACCGGGACCACGCGGGACGTGACGATCGCCGGCAGCACGTTCAACGGCGCGGTGCTGCTGACCGGCAACACCCAGGTCACCGCGAACGAGCGGTACAGCCGCCTGGCCGGCGCGTACGGCCCGGTGCTGGTCGGCAACCGCGTCAACGGCGCCCTGGCCTGCTCCGGCAACAGCTCCCGCCCGAGCGACTTCGGCGCCCCCAACACGGTCCGCGGCGCCAACGCCTGCCGCACCTAGCCCCGCCTCTTGCCGTTGATCGGGGACTTCGTGGGCGTGTCGGTCGGCGCGCCACCACACCAGGTCCCTGATCAACAG
>Ga0272482_10000118_pt1 | contig 24819 bp, 19 predicted proteins | sample RVTome_8_FD_192427 | JGI IMG/M metagenome (GOLD analysis project Ga0272482, IMG submission 192427) | Soil microbial communities from uranium-contaminated site in the Upper Colorado River Basin, Wyoming, United States - RVT160D0 (version 2) ...
GATCGCGCTCGGCGTCACGGCGACCCTCGTCGCCACCACCGTCGCCCTCTTCGTCGGATAGCCCTCGACGATCTATTCAATATTGCTGGGCTACCGCGATGTTCGTCGTGGTCTCGACCGTTGCTCCCGCGGCCTCGCCCGTCCGCTGTTGGTGGCGCTTAGCCCGCCTTTGTTGCCTCCGGCGGGCGCGCTCCGGACCATCAGGGTTGTTGACGGTGCCATCCCGGCGGGTGGAGTTTGTGCGCGCGGCTCGCACGAGGGCTTTGTTGGCTCTGGGTAGTGGGCGCCTTCGGCTGATTTATCGGCTCATCGCACCCTGGCGAGCGCCCAGCCCAAAAAGATCGTGGTACGGAACTGCCCCTCTGGGGGCGGTTCCGTACCACGATCCACTGACGTAGCCGGGGAGACGTCCTGGTCGAGGCGATATCCGCACCGCATCCAGCGACGCTGCGTCACGGTGGATCACGATCTGGGTCGCGCTGGGTTTACCGCGCCATACCGAGGCATCGCTGTACAGTCATCTACTACGGGGCGTCGTAGTATTAGGTAGACGTCCTACATGTAGGCTGACTGAAGAGCCGCCGACCCGGGAGGGCCCATGGACCCGCTGCTCCTCGCGCGCCTTCAGTTCGCGACCACCACCTCGATCCACTTCCTCTTCGTGCTCGTCACGCTCGGCCTGGTCACGCTGCTGGTCTACCTGCAGACCGCGTGGTTTCTCACCCGCAAGCCGGTGTACGAGCGGCTGACCCGCTTCTGGGGCACCTTCTACCTGGTCAACTACGCCCTCGGCATCACCACCGGCATCGTGATGGAGTTCCAGTTCGGGCTGAACTGGAGTGGCCTCTCGCGATACGTCGGCAACGTCTTCGGCGCCCCGCTGGCGATCGAGACGCTGGTCGCGTTCTTCCTGGAGTCCACGCTGCTCGGCATGTGGATCTTCGGGTGGCACCGGCTGCGGCGCGGGGCGCACCTCGCGCTGCTCTACGGCGTCGCGATCACCGCGTACGCCTCCGCCTTCTGGATCCTGGTCGCCAACTCGTGGCTCCAGCACCCTGTGGGGTACGAGGCGAGGGAAGGCATCGCCCACCTCACCGACTTCGGCGCGCTGCTGACCAACCAGGCGTTCGGGATGGCCTTCGGCCACGTCGTGTCGGCCGCGCTGACCACCGGCGGCTTCCTCGTGGCCGGCATCAGCGCCTGGCAGCTCATCCGCCGCGCACCTGACTACGAGGCGTTTCGCAAGTCGCTGCGGATCGGTGTCGTCACGGCGAGCATCGGCACCTCGCTGGTGATGGGCTTCGGCTTCGCGCAGTTCGGCTACCTCGGCACCATCCAGCCGACCAAGTTTGGCAACGACGAGGACAAGGCCGCCGCGGCCGCCGACTTCGCCGCCCGTTTCGGTGGCAGCCCGGCCGACTACCTGCCCCCGACCTGGGTCGGCGCCCCCTTGGGCTTCATGATCCTCATCGCGTTCACGCTGATGTGGGTCTGGGTCTTCATCCCTTTCTTCTACCGCGACTGGATCATCCGGCTGAAGCTGCCGCTCTACCTGCTCCTGATCGCCACGCCGCTGCCGTTCGTGGCGGCGATCCTCGGCTGGCTCTTCCGGGAGGTCGGCCGCCAGCCCTTCGTGGTGTACGGCCTGCTGCGCACCGAGGACGCGGTCACCGACACGAGCGGCGCGGTGATGCTCACCTCGTTCGTCGGCTTCACCGTGCTGCTGCTCGGGCTCGCGGTCGCCGACTGGGTGCTGCTCGCCCGCGTGGCGCACCGCGGCACGGCCGACCCCGCGCTCGGCCGCCGGCCGGACGAGCCGCTCCCCGAACCCGCCGACCGGCCCGAGCCGGCCCTGGCCTGAGGAGGCACACACCGTGGCGACCATCTGGTACGGCCTGCTCGGCCTCTTCTTCGCCGCCTACCTCGTGCTCGGCGGCTACGACTACGGGTCCGGGCTGCTGCTCGCCCGCGCCCGCGACAGCGCGGACCGGCGGGCGGTGCTCACCGCGGTCGGCCCGTTCTTCCTCGGCAACGAGGTGTGGCTGGTGGCAGCGGTCGGCATCCTCTTCGGGGCCTTTCCGATGCTGGAGGGCGAGCTGCTCTCCGGCCTTTATCCAGCCGTGGCGCTGGCGCTGGCCGGTGTGCTCGTGGTCACCGCCGCGGTGCAGCTACGCAGCCGGTCGCTCTCACCGGCGGTGGTCGTCGCGTCGCGGGCCCGCGACGCGACGACCACCGCCGGTAAACGAGTGCACGGCCGCGCCGCCTGGGACCGCGCCATCATCGGGGGCAGCGCGCTCGCCGCGCTGGGTTGGGGCGCGGTCCTCGGCGGGCTCCTGCAGGGCGTACCGCTCCACGCCGACGGCCACGTCGAGGGCGTCGGGCACATCGTCACGCCGTTCGCGGCGGCGTGCGCGGTGACACTGCTCACTCTGGTCGCGGTGCACGGCGCCGCGTTCCTGGCGCTGCGGCTGCCCGGCGTCGGGCACGCCCGCATCGGCCGCCGGCTGGTGCCCTGGGCGCTCGCCGCGATCGCGGCCACCACCGCCGTGGGCCTTCTCTCTTCCCGGGTACGCGACGCGGTGCAGCGCCCGGCCGCGGCCGTACCCCTGCTGTGCCTGCTGGTGGCGGCGCTGGTGGTCGCCGGCGGCGCGCTCGCGCGGGGGCGGCCGGGCGTGGGTTTCGCCGCCACGTCGGTGGCGCTGGCCGTGCCGATCGCGCTGGTCGGCGTCGCGACGTGGCCCTACGCGCTGGTCTCCACCGTCGACCCGGCGGCCAGCCTGACCGTGGCCGACGCGGCCGCGAGCGGTCCCACGCTGCGGCTGCTGAGCTGGCTGGCGGTGCCGCTCGTTCCGGCCTTACTAAGCTTCCAGGTGATGTCCTGGTGGATCTTCCGCGGACGGATCGACGGCCGGGCGCCGGTGTACTGGTGAGTCGCCGCCCCTTCGATCCACGCCTGCTGCGCCGGGTCCCCGCGACCCGGCGGCAGTTCGCCGCGCTCGGGCTCCTGGGCGTGGCCGCCGCGGTGGTCGTGATCGCCCAGGCCACGACGCTGGCGGCGCTGCTCGCCGCAGCCGCCGGCGGGCGGTTGGACCGGGCGGCGCTGGCCGGGTTCGTGGTCGCGGTGGCGGCCCGGGCGGGCGTGGTGTGGGGGCAGGGCGTCGTGGCGGCGCGGGCGGCGGCCACGGTCAAGGCGGCACTTCGCGGCGAGCTGCTCGGCGCGGTGGGGCGGCGCGGCCCGCGGTGGGTGGCCGGGCAGCGGGCCGGCGAGATCGCGACGCTGGCCGGCCGCGGGCTGGACGCGCTGGACGCCTACTTCACCGGCTACCTCCCGCAGCTCGTGCTCGGCGTGACCGTGCCGGTCGCGGTGCTGGGACGGATGGTCTTCGCCGACTGGAGCTCCGCGCTGATCGTGGCGGTGACGCTGCCGCTCATCCCGATCTTCGGGGCGCTGCTGGGCTGGCAGACCGAGGCCGCGACCAAGCGCCAGTGGCGGCGCCTGTCGATGCTCGGCGGCCACTTCCTCGACATGGTTTCCGGGCTGGCCACGCTGCGCGCGTTCGGGCGGGAGCGGGCGCAGGTCGAGGTGGTCCGGCGGATGGCCGACGAGCACCGCACGGCCACGATGCGCACGCTGCGGATCGCGTTCCTCTCCGGCATGGTGCTGGAGCTCGTCGCCACGCTCTCGGTGGCGCTCGTCGCGGTGCCGATCGGCCTGCGCCTGCTGGAGGGTGGCGTGGGGCTGGAGACGGCGCTGCTGGTGCTGCTGCTCGCCCCGGAGGCATACCTGCCGCTGCGCGCGGCGGGCGCCCGTTTCCACGCGAGCATGGAGGGGCTGACCGCGCTGGATGCCGCGCTCTCACTCTCCACCGTGGAGTCCCCGGCCACCGCGGGCGTCGCGCCCGGTCCGGTGCGGGAGATCCGGCTGGAGTCGGTCACCGTGGAGTACGACCGCACGTGCGCCCTCCGGGACGTCTCGCTGACCATCCGGGCCGGCGAGCGGGTGGCGATCATCGGGCCGAGCGGCGCGGGCAAGAGCACGCTGCTGGGCCTGCTGCTCGGCTTCGTACGGCCGGCGAGCGGACGGGTGCTCGTCGACGGCGTCGATCTGGCCACGCTCGACCTGGACGCCTGGCGGGAGCGGCTGGCGTGGGTGCCGCAGCGGGCCCACCTCTTCGCCGCCTCGCTCGCCGACAACATCCGGCTCGGCGCGCCCGGCGCCGCCGACGAGGCGGTGCGGATGGCGGTCAAGGCGGCCGCGCTGGACGAGGTGGTCGAGGCGCTGCCGGACGGGCTCGACACGGTGCTCGGCGAGCGCGGACACGGCCTCTCCAGCGGGCAGCGGCAGCGGGTGGCGCTGGCCCGGGCGTTCGTACGCGACGCGCCGATCCTGCTGCTCGACGAGCCCACCGCGCGGCTCGACGGCGGCTCGGAGGCGGCCGTGCTCGAGGCGACCCGGCGGCTGGTGGCCGGCCGCACCGCGCTGATGGTGGCCCACCGCCCCGCGCTGCTCGCCGAGGCCGACCGGGTGATCCGGGTCACGGACGGCCGGGTCGTGTCGCTCGCGGGAGCGCCGGCATGACGCCACTCGCCGGGATGATCCGGCCCTATGCCGGCCGGTTGATCGGAGCGGGACTGCTCGCCGCCGGCACCGAGGTGGCCGGGGTGGCGCTGATGGCGACCGCGACCTGGCTGCTGATGACCGCCGCGGGCCAGCCGCCGATCAGCGCGCTCACGGTCGCGATCGTGGCGGTGCGCGCGCTGGCGATCGGGCGGGGCGTGCTGCGGTACACCGAGCGGCTCACCGGGCACGACGCGGTGCTGCGGATCTTGACGGACGTACGCGCGCGGGTCTTCGCGACGCTCGCCACCCGGCGGGAGGTGACCCGTTCCGGCGACGCGCTGAGCCGGGTGGTGTCCGATGTAGACGCCGTGCAGGACCTGCTGCTGCGAGTGCTCGTGCCCGGCGCGGCGGCGGCCGCGGTGGGGGTGCTCGCGATGGGCGGCGCGGCACTGATCTCGCCGGCCGCGGCGGCCGCGCTGGCGGTGGGGCTGCTGGTCGCCGGCGTCGCCCTGCCGGCGGCGGCCACCGCGCTGACCCGGCGCACCGCCGAGCGGGTCGCCCCGCTGCGCGGCGCGCTGGCCAACGACGCGGTCGACCTGACGCACGGGGCGGCCGACCTCGCCGCGTACGGCGCGACCGGTGCGGCCCTCGACGCGGCCCGGCGCCGGACCGGCGAGCTCGCGCGGCTGGAGCGCCGGCTCGCCACGGCGGGCTGGGCGGTGGACGCGGCGGGCGTGCTGGTCTCCGGCGCGACCGCGGGCGCCGTGGCGGCGATCGCGCTGCGGGCGGACGTGGCCGGGGTGCTCGTCGGGGTGCTCGCCGTCGGCACGCTCGCCGCGGTCGAGACCTGCCTGGCGCTGGTCACCGCCGCTCGGCAGCTCTCAGAGCTACGCGCTCCGCTGACCCGGGTTTCGTTACTCCTGGCGTCTTCGCCCCCTTCCGGCACACGGGAGCCTGTGGACATCTCACACATCACCGTGCGGTACCGGCCGGACGGTCCGCCGGCGCTCGACGGTGTACGCGTCGACCTGCCGCCCGGCCGCCGGATCGGCGTCGTCGGGCCCAGCGGTGCGGGCAAGAGCACCCTGCTGGCCGCGCTGGCCGAGTGGGGCGGATCACCCCAGGAGGTGGGCGGGCTGCTCGCCGAGGCGTACGTCTTCCATGCCACCGTGCGGGAAAACCTCCTCCTCGGCCGCCCCGACGCCACCGACGACGACCTGGCCTCGGCCTGCGCGGCGGCCGGGCTCCTGGAGTGGGTACGCGAGCAGCCGGACGGCTGGGACACCGTGGTCGGCGAGGACGGTGGCCAGCTCTCCGGCGGGCAGCGGCAGCGGCTGGCCCTGGCCCGGGCGGTGCTGCTCGACCCGGCCGTACTGCTGCTCGACGAGCCCACCGAAGGTCTCGACCCGGCGGCGGCCGGCGAGGTGCTGGCCGGGGTGCTCGCGGCGGCCCGGGGCTCGGTGGTGCTCGTCACGCACCGGCTGCACGGGCTCGCCGGCCTGGACGAGGTGATCGTGCTGGACGCCGGCCGGGTGGTGACGCGGGGCACCCACGCCGAGCTTGTCGAGGCCCCCGGCTGGTACCGCGACCAGTGGCTGGCCCAGGAGGCCGCCGAGCGCGGCTACCTCGCCACCCGCCCTTAGGGGCGGCTCCCGGATGCCCCGCGGGGTGCGCGCGTGGCACGCTCGGGGACATGCACGCCCCGATCGACGAGTACGTCCATACGCTCGACCGCGCCCTCACCGGCCCCGGTCGGCTCAAGGGCGATCTGCTGCGCGAGGCTCGGCACGGCCTGGCGGACGCGGCGGAGGCGTACCAGGAGGAGGGGCTGCCCCGCACCGAGGCTGAGCGGCTCGCGGTGGCCGAGTTCGGCGAGGTCCGCGCGCTCGCTCCGGAGTACCAGGCGGAGTTGGGCCTCGGCGCGGCCCGGCGGCTGGCCCTCAAGATGGTCCTGGTGCCGATGCTTTTCACCACGCTCGCCGACTTCATGTGGCGCGGCTCGCCGTGGTCGACGTCGACCACGGGGCCCTACCCGCCGAGGTTGTACCTGTTCATCTCGAACGCGCAGGACTACCTCGGGTACGCGTGGGCGGGGCTGGCGATGGCCGTCTACCTGTGGCTGGCCTGGGCCGCCCGGCGCGGCCGCGCGACCGGGCGCGTCAGGGTGCGGGCGATCGGGCTGGTCACACTCTCCATCGTGAGCCTGACCTGGCTGGCCGGCACCGTCATCTACCTGTGGTCGCTCTCGCTGTGGGACGCGGCGCTCACCTGGCCGCCCATGCTGGCCGGTGGGCTGCTGGTGGCCGCGGCGTACGGCTGGCTGGTCTACTCGGCGGTGACCTGCCTCATCGCGGCCCCGCGCCGCCAGCCCGTCACGTCGTAGCGGGCGGCGGGTCGGTGCCGAGAAAGCGGCCGACCGTGGAGCTGAGCTCCTGCCAGCTGGCCCGCTCTCCGGCGAGCGCGCGGTGGCCCGAGCCGGTGAGGCGGTAGGTGCGCCGCTCCCGCCCGTTGACCGTGCTCCACTCGCTCTCCACATGCCCGGCCCGCTCCAGCCGGCGCAGCGCGGGATAGATGGTGCCGGTGGGCAGATTGAGGGTGCCGCCGCTGCGAGATTTGAGCGCTTCGATGATCGCGTAGCCGTGCAGCGCGCCGCCCTCCAGCACGGAAAGCAGCAGCGCATCGAGGTGTCCGTGCAGGGCCTGCGACTTCATAAGTAGTAAGACTACCGATCTGCGAGTACTTCTCCAACGGGGTGCGGGCGTTCGCCGCGCAGGATGGGCTACTACTGTGTGCGCAGAGTCGCCGACCCGACAGCCATCGGGCCGGTGCCAGACCTGAGCCCACACGGAGGTCAGCGTGGCCCGCCAGTCGCCCAACCGGCCGGACGCCGACAAGCCCGAGCCCGACCTCGAGATCGACGAGGATCTCGACGAAGACCTCGATGAGTCCGAAGAGGACCTCGACGAGGAGGAGCCCTCGGGCTCGTCGGACGGTTCGTCGCTGTGGGCCGACACCAAGATCGATCCCGTCGAGCTCGCACTGCCTTCCGGCGTGGGCTTCACGCTGCGGGCATACCGGCTCTCCACCGCGCTGACGCCCACCGAGATCGGCGACCGCGACGACGACGACCCGTTCGAGGCGAAGGCCAAGCACGCCGTGTCGGAGGACGACGACGACACCGTGGTGATCCTCGATGACGACTTCCCGGCCGACGACGAGGATGAAGACGACACCGAGGAGATCGAGCGCCGCGGCAAGCACGCGCGCGACGACGACTCGGAGGATGCCTCGGCCGAAGACCTCGACGACGAGGAAGAAGAGGAGGAGGCCGAGGAGGTCCCGGTCTTCCTCAGCCACCGTGGGCGGCTGCTGCTCTTCAAGACCCCTGAGTCGTTGGTCACCTTCGTGCGCTCCGGCGCGCCCAACGACCTCGCTCAGGTCGACGGCTGGTCCGAGGTGGTCGAGCGGATCCAGCCCAGCTACGTGGCGCCCTCGGACGAAGACTCGTACGAGCTCGATCTCGTCGTGGAAAACCTGCGCGGCGGGCACGACACCTGGGACTTCAATCTGCTGATCGAGGCTGGTGAGGCGGCCCGCGACTTGTCGTACGCCCTGCGCCTCACGCCGGTCCTTACGGCTCTGTCGGCCGGATCGCCTCTCGATGACCTTGACGAGGCGCTTCGTTCCGCCGCCGGTGGTGGTCTTGGTGCCTTCCGGGGCCGCCGCCGCCTGAAGAAAATCGGGGCACAACAGGCAAGTCTCGGCTGGCGCACGATTATCGGCAAGATCTCTGCCGCTGTGGACTGGCGCGACTGACCCCTCACCAGGGAGCATCAGTCCTTGGCACACGCTCAAGTCCGGGGAGGAGGACGACGCCGTGGCGCTCGTGCGCGTGTACTGCGGTCTGGCGTCGGCGGATCCGACAGCGCAAGCGGCCTCGGCCGAGTCGCGTTTGACGGTCGCCGTCGTCGATGACGCGGGGCGGCTGCTCGACGTCTGCGAGGTCAGCGACGACCCTGGTGGGTATGCCCTGCTGGGTGCGCTGCTCGTGGAGCGTTCCAGCGGACCGACCGGGGTAGCGATCGCCGCGGACAGCGACGATCACCTGGTCACGTCGCTCCTCACCGCAGCCGGGCGCCCGCTCGCCATCGCCGATGACGACGCGGTCGACGATTACGCAGAGCGCTTCGCCGATGACGAATCGGTGGAGGAGATGGAGTCTCCCGCCGCCGAGCGGCGCGCGGTCGGCCTCGCGCGGGCCCTCCAGGCCGGTGCCCTCTCCGCGGTCGCCCTGCCCGTGCCGCGTGACCTCCTGACCTACAAGCCGGTGCTCGCCGCACACGCCGCACTCTGCAACGGCCGGCTCTCCGCCGCTGTCGCGCTGCGCGAGGTGCTTCGCGAGCTCTACCCGGCCGCGCTGCGGGCATACCCAGACCCGGCCGAGCCGGTGTCGCTCGCGGTGCTCGACGCCCTCCCCGAGCCGAGCCTGCTCAATGGCAACGTGACCGCACGGGGGCGCGAGTCCACCTCCGCCACCGACGCCGTGATCAGCCAGCTCGCCGCCGAGGGTGTGGCCGACGCCGAGACCGTCGCCGAAAAGATCACCGCGCTGCGGGTGGCCATCGCCGAGACCCCGCGCCGCGGCGGCATGAGCAAGGCGCTGGTGCCGGCGGTCTCCGAGACCGTGCGCCAGGCGGTCGCCGCCGTCCGTGCCTGCGACCTCGGCTGCGACGCCCTCATCTCCACGCTCAGCGTGCGCCTGACCGCTCCTCCGCCGGCCACCGCGCGCCGCACCACCCTGCGCCGGTCCGGTGCCGCCCCGGCCCAGTCCGCCGCTCCGGCCAGCACCGGCCTGCACGCGGTCCGCCCGCCGGCCGAGGAGCCCACGCCGACCCGCGTCGGTCGCCGGGCCCGCCCCGAGCCCGCGGCGGCGAGCGCCGCTCCCGCGGTCCCCCACGCGATGACGACGCCGCCGGTGGCACCCGCCCCGGTGACCCGCCCGCCGGTCGCGCCCCCGCCGGTCAACCGTCCCGCCGCCGCGCGCGGCGTAGACACCGGCCGCCGCCACGCCGAGCCACCCGCGCGCCCGACGGTCTCGCCCGCCTCGGCCCCACCGGTGGCGCCAGCCTCCGCGCCGCCGATCGCGCCGGCCGCCTCGGCCCAGCCGGTCGTGCGCCCGCCCGTGGCGCCGCCCTCGGTGAGCCGCCCGATGGCCCCGCCGGTCGCCCCGGCCGCGATCACCGCGCCGACACCGCTGCCGATCCGCTCTTCGGCGCCGCCCGCACGGCCCGCGACCCCGACGCTGTATGGCGGCGGCATGGCCGACACCGCCCAGATCGCGATGCCGCTCTCCCGGCCGGACACGCCGCGCCCGCCAGAGCCGCCGCGCCCCGCCGAGCAGGTGAGCAACCGGCCGGTCTCCGCGCCGCCGCCCCCGCCGCCCGGCATCACGCCGATCGCGCCCGCGGCCATGGTCCCCAACCAGCGCGGCATGGCGCCGGCCGACAGCGGCGAGCCGTTCCGCGCCACGCTCACCACGGCCGCGATCCACAACGCGCGCGCCGAGCGCCAGCGCCCCACGCCGATCCCGCCACGCCCCAACACCAGGCACGACGCACCGCCTCCGGATCAGGGTGGCGCGCCCACTTCGGGTGGATTTGGTGCTACGGATTTGAGCGTGCCCTTGCCACGACACGCGCCCGAGCCCGGCTCCCGCGCCGCCTGGCCCCTGGTCAACTCGTCCGACAGCGACCGCCCGAGCCGGGACTCCGAGCCGTCGCGCTCGCGCCTCGACGAGCCGGCGGCCCAGTCGCGCCCCTACACCGAGCTGCCCACCCGGTCCCGCCGCGAAGAGCCGGCGGCGCGTCCCCCCGTCGAGGCTGAGCCGCCGACCCGGTCGCGTCTCGACGCCGAGCTCGCCTCCCGGTCCCGCCTCGATGCCGAGCTGGCGGCCCGCGGAGGGGCTCACCAGCGGGCAAACGGCGACGGTGCCTACTCGGGCTACAGCGAGCTCGATCGGCCCGCTCAGCAGGCCCCTACGGACGGCCGCGTGACGCCACCGTGGCAGGCGGACGACCTGCCCCAGGAGCCGCCGATGCTGCGCCTGGTGGAGCCGCCGCCGCTGGCCGACCGCGCGCTCGACGACCGCCCGCTCAGCGGCCTGACCGCGCTGGACACCCCGTCGCTGCGCCTGGTCGACGCCGAGGCGAGCGACCGCGGCGCCCGCACCGCCCGCTCCCGGCGCGCGGTCGAGCGGAGCGCCGTGCCCGTGGCCGAGGAGGGCGACGGCGACCTGCTGATCTTCGCGGAGACCCGCTCGGCATGGTTCGTCGGCCACCCGGAAGACGAAAACCAGATCGACTGGACCTCGTCGGCCGACACCGGCTGGCGGGCCGCCTCGCAGGCCGCCACGCCCTCTGTGGGCGCCGAGACGACCTCGGGCCTGCCCCGCCGCGTGCCGCAGGCCAACCTGGTCCCTGGCTCCGCCCTGCCGCCCCGCGAGGAGCGCCCGCTGCGCATCGTCCGCGACGCGCAGAGCATCGCCGCCCACACCACCGGCTACTTCCGCGGCTGGCGTCGCGGGCAGGAGATCGGCGGCTACGCGGTCGGCGGCCGCCCGGGCCGCGAGTCCGCCGGCGGCTGGGACTTCAGCCGCGACTCAGTCGACCGCGAAGACGAGTACCGCTCAGCCGGCTACCGCTCCTAAGCCCCACACTCCACAAACCCGCGCGCGGGCCCAACCGTGGGTTGATCAGGGAGTTGGTGGTGGGGCACGCCCATGAGGTCCCTGATCAACGCAGACGGGGACGCGGGCAGGCAGCGTGCGGCCGCCGACGGGCAACGCCCGCCGGCGGCTTGGTGTGGCGAGTCCCTTAGGCGGGTGCGACCGCGCGGGAGCGGCGCATGCTCAGCACATACTCCACAAGGGAGATGAGCACGTGCTTTGTGGACTCACGGTTACGGGCATCGCAGCTGACCACGGGAATCTCGCTGGAGATGGCGAGCGCGTCGCGCACGTCCTGCGGGTCGTGGTACTGCATGCCGTCGAAGCAGTTGATGGCGACCAGGTACGGCAGCCGCCGGTGCTCGAAGAAGTCGATCGCCGCGAAGCAGTCGGCGAGTCGGCGCGTGTCTACGAGCACGACCGCGCCGATGGCTCCACGTACCAGCTCGTCCCACATGAACCAGAACCGCGTCTGGCCAGGGGTGCCGAACAGGTAGAGGATCAGGTCGCGGTCGATCGAGATGCGGCCGAAGTCCATGGCCACCGTGGTGGTCGTCTTGCCCGGCACCTGCCGGGTGTCGTCGACGCCCACACCGGCCGACGTCATGATCGCCTCGGTGGTCAGCGGCGTGATCTCCGAGACCGAGCCGACCAGCGTCGTCTTGCCAACGCCGAACCCACCGGCGATGACGATCTTCGCCGACGTCACGCGCCCCGTCAGCGGCGGGCGTTGCGACATGTCAGAGCCTGCGAAGTCCACTCAGCACCCTCTCCAGCAGTTCAGTGCCCACCGCGTCGTTGGCGTCGTCGAGGGAGGTCGGCTCGTACACCGCGAGCAGGCCGTCGGCGGCCATGTCGGCGATGAGGACCCGGGCCACCCCGAGCGGAAGCTGCATCCGCGCGGCGATCTCCGCGAGCGACTGCAGCCGGCCGTCACAGAGCGCGGCGATGTATTGATGCTCCCGGCCCTGACCGCCCTTGTTTGAGCCCGCAGACCGTCCTCTTACGGTGGTCTCCACGAGCGCTTCGAGCGCGATCTCAAGCCTGGGACGGGTCCGACCTCGGGTAACGGCGTATGGTCGCACCAGCGCACCGGTCGGCTCATCGCGTTCCGCCATCATCGCCGTTCACCCCCTCCAGTCGACCCGAATAAATCTCGAACAGAATCCGTGCACTTGCGGCCCCCCGTGTCGGACCGCTTGTGCGCTCAACCCAACATGCCCGCGGTCGTACGCGGAGCCGGCGTCAGCGCGTCGCCGACCCGGTCGACGAGCAGCGCCATCTCGTAGCCGACCTGGCCCACGTCGGAGCTGCGCGCCGCCAGCACGGCGAAGGAGGAGCCGTCCGAGATCGACATCAGAAACAGGAAGCCGTTGTCCATCTCGACCACTGTCTGAAGCACCGCGCCGCCCTCGAAGCACCGCGCGGCCCCCTGCGTGAGGCTGACGAGCCCGGACGCGATCGCCGCGAGCTGGTCTGCCCGGTCGCGTGGGAGATCGCGCGACGCTGCCAGCAGCAGACCGTCGGCGGACACCGCGACCGCATGGGCCACACCCGGCACCCGATCAGCGAAGTTGGCCAGTAGCCAGCCGAGATCCTGCGTTGTTGTCATCCCTCATGCTCCTTCTGGCCGCTCCCGGCCGCAGGGCCCAAACCGGTCTGCGAGGTCTCCCCCGAAGATGCCGGCTGGTCGTCCTTGGGGTGCGTGCGACCACGCTGCACCCCCCGGTGGTACGCGGACAGCAGACCACGCACCGCCTCTGGTGTTCGACGCTGCACGGCGGCGGCGCCCTTGTCCACCCCACCGGGCACGAGCTGAGCCATCGGCACCCGCTTGGGGAGCCCGGCCTGGGTGGTCTCGGAGGAAGGCCGCTCGGCCGCGGCGCTGGCGGCACGCCAACCGTCGTCGGCGGCGGTCTGCCAGCCACCCACGGGCTCCCGGCGCGCCGCTCCGTTGCCATTGCCGCCGGAGGGTGGCGGCACGGACGGGCGGGTGGCCGCGGCGGGCACCGGTGTGGCGGTGGCCGCGCTGGCCGTCGGGGCGCTCTGGGGGGCGGGGCTGGCCGGTCGTGCGGCGTCGACGGTGACGAAGTCGCCGGTCGGCGCGGGCGGTGTACGCGGCTCCTCTGGCGCGGTACGCCGCCCGGTGCGGAACCAGGCCGACTCCAGCTCGCGGAAGATCGGTAGTTCCATGGTCTCGTCCGCGAAGCGCGGCTTGGCGGCCTGCGCTGCCTGCGCGGCGGTCGTCGGTCCGGTAGCCGGGGCCGGGGTGGTGGCCTCAGACGCGGGCGCGGTCGGAGCCGGCGAACTGGTCGGAGCCGGCGACGTCGTGGCGCCCGACTCGTTCCTGTTGGTGACCTTGGGCAGCTCGGCGGTCATGTCGAGCGCGGCGGCGAGCTTCTCCGGCACCGGTGGCGTGGTGGTCGGGCCCGTCTCAGGGGCGCTGACCGGCGGCCAGACCGGGGGCGCGGAGGAGGCCGGCACGACCGGCGGCACCGCCTGGGTGGGCCGCGACGGGGCCATAGGCGGCGCCGGTGGGGCCGAGGCGGGCGGCGGCACCTGCGCCGTCGGGGGGATCGGCGGGGCGGAGACCGGGGGCACGGGCGGAGCGGAGACCGGCGGGACCGGCGGGAAGCCACCGCCGCGGGTCTGGGTCTCCGGGTTGGCCGGGAGCTGCCGCGGGATGCCCGGTGCCGGGCCGCCGCTGGTCACCTCGCCGTCGACGGTCCAGTGATCGGTGCCGCGCCGCTGTGGCAGCGGGTCGTTGGTCTGGCCGTTCGTCGGCGTACGCGGGCTGAACATCGTGCCCGAGCCGTTGGTGGTGCCGTTGGCCGCCGAGCTCGCTCCGGTGAGGTCGGACCACGCCGGCATCGACCGCTGCGGCGGGCCAGGGGGGCCGACGAGGCGCCCACCATTGAGCGGGGCGGGGTCGAACGGGCGCCCGGGCGGTGCCGAGGGCGGCCCGCTCTCGAGAGCCAGCGGCGTGAGGCCCACCGGCGGGCGCTGCATCGGCGTCGGCGGTGCGGTGTGCGGCGAGCCTTGGAACTCCGGCAGGCCCATCGCACCTGGCTCGTTGCGTCCGGAGAGGGCACGGGGCACCAGCACCGACGTCGGCAGCGTCACGTCGGCGACGGTGCCGCGCTCGCTCGCCGGCCGTAGCTCGACCTTGACACCGTGGCGGGCGGCCAGCCGCGCGACCACGACCAGGCCCATCATCCGGGAGACGGCGACGTCGACGAGTGGCGGTGTGGCGAGCCGCTCGTTGAGGTCGTGCATCTGGTCGGGCGTGATGCCGATGCCGCGGTCCTCGACGTACAGCACGGCACGGTCGCCGACCCGGCGCGCCTCGACCATGACGTGCGAGTCGGGTGGCGAGAACGCCGTGGCGTTGTCGAACAGCTCGGCGACCAGGTGGACCAGGTCGTTGACCGCGCTGGAGGCGACCTCGATGTCGCGGTCGATCACGCCGAACTCGATGCGCGTGTAGTGCTCGACCTCGGACTGGGCGGCCCGCAGCACGTCGATGAGGGCCGCCGGCTCGCGCTGGACGCGGGTGGAGTCGGCACCGGCGAGAACCAGGAGGTTTTCGTCGTTGCGGCGCATCCGGGTGGCCAGGTGGTCGAGCTGGAAGAGCTCGGCCAGGCGGTCGGGATCTTCCTCGCCGCGCTCCAGCCGGTCGAGGTGACCGATCAGCCGGTCGACCAGGATCTGCGAGCGGCGGGCCAGGTTGACGAACATCGTCGCGACGGAGGCGCGCAGTGCGGCCTGCTCGGCGGCGGTGCGGACGGCCTCGAGGTGGACCGCGTTGAACGCCTCGGTCACCTGCCCGAACTCGTCCTTGCTCCGCACCGGAAGCGGCTCGGCGATCTGGTTGGCCACTTGCACCGGCGAGAGCTGACTGGACAGGGCCGGGTCACGCAGGCGGGACACCGCGTGGGGCAGCCCGTACTGGGCGACGGAGAGGGCGCCGTGCCGCAGCTCGCGCAGCGACCGGGCCATGGAGCGGGCGACCGCCCAGGCGAAGAGGATCGCGAGCAGGAGGACGCCGAGCAGGACGCCGGCCTCGACGAGCAGCTGCTCGTACTCCTGGTCGCGCAGGCTGGTGGCGCGATCGACGACCTCGGCGTCGACGGAGACCTCGACCTTGCGGACCAGGTCGGACTTCGCCCGCAGGGCGTCATCCCAGGTGACGGCGTTGAACTCCCGGTCTGAGATGTCTTCGTTGGTCTTGCTCCGCAGGTAGCCGCCGTAGTTCTCGACCTTGCGCAGGTCGGACCCCGCGACCGTCTGGTCGAACTGCTCGGCGTCGGAGCGCGTGGCCACGGCCTTGAACGCCTGCGCGGCCTGGGCCTGACCGGTCTGGGTCTCGATGTACTGGGTCCGCAGGTTGGACGTGTACCTACCCTGACTCAGGACGTTGATCCCGACGATGCGCTCCTCGGAGATGAACTCCTTGTAGCGGGCGAGCGCCGCCGCGGCACGCATCTGGTCGCCGAGCGTGGTGTCGCCGGCGAGCTGCGCCGCCGAGTCGCGCACCGAGATCAGGTCGGTGAGCAGCGCACTGTAGTTACCACTGGCCGAGCTGAGCTGGATCTTGGCGTTGGTCACCTGGCTGCGGATCGCGGGCAGATCGCCGAGACGCCCGTCGATCGAGGTCAGCCGGTCGCGGAAGTTGGCCGGCAGGTCGTCGGCGTTGAGCGCGTTGCGCTCCTGCTGGTATGGCCGCTTGGCGTCGTCGACCGTCGGCTGGACCTTCGTGTAGGCCTCGTTGTACTTCTGCTTACCAGCCGGGTCGGTGCCGCCGAGCAGCATCGCGGCAGCGGCTCGCTCGTTCTGCAGGTTGTGCACCAGAGCGCCGGATGCCTCGGAGAGCTGCGAAAGCGTGCGCGCGCGATCTGCGTCATTGGCGGTGCCGAGGTGCTCGATCAGGCCGTTGGTGCCGACCCCGATCGTCGCCAGCGTGGGCACGATCATGATCAGGCCAAGCTTGGACCAAATCGGGAGATCGCGAAGCCGGCCGAGCGGCCGGCGGAGACGCGACATGACAGAGTCCGCCGTCTTCGGCTGCTTACTCACGTCACCGCCCTCTCCAGCTCCGGCGCCCGGCCCGTCAAACTGGGCACCGCTCATCGACCGACCCGGTCGGGTCGAACCCCCGAGATTCCATCACGACCCGTGTCAAAGAGAAAGGCCAGGTTCGCCCTAACCGTCCCCGCATTCGGGCGAAGGTAGCTATTGATAGCAATGCGTCCGCGTTCAATTACTGATTGTGACCGCACGTGCTGTCCTACTTGTCCTGCCTAGACCTGGGCCGTGATGACCACCTCGCCAAGGATGGCGACGCTGCCGCGTTGCCGACCATTGCCCGACCGGTCAGCGACGGCAAGGCCGAAGTGCCGGTTTACGCGCTGCGTGCATACCGCCGGGTAACCGCTCGGCGCGGCCCGCCTGACCGAATCGCCACAGTTGCCGGCCAGGTGGCGACCCCGTTCTACAACAGCTTCGCGTAAGCCGGCTTGATGATCTCGTTGATGATCGCGAGGCGCTCGTCAAACGGGATGAAAGCGCTCTTCATCGCATTGATCGTGAACCACTGCATTTCCGCCCAACCGTATCCAAACGCTTCGACCAGCAGCGCCATCTCACGGGACATGGACGTACCGCTCATCAGGCGGTTGTCGGTGTTGACCGTGGCCCGGAAACGCAGGTCGCGCAGCAGGCCGATCGGGTGCTCGGCGATCGACGGCGCCGCACCGGTCTGCACGTTGGAGGACGGGCACAGCTCCAGCGGGATCCGCTTGTCCCGCACGTACGCCGCGAGCCGCCCCAGCATGTCGCCGGTGATGTCGTCGATGATCCGCACGCCGTGGCCCAGCCGGTCGGCGCCGCACCACTGGATCGCCTGCCAGATCGACGGCAGCCCGAACGCCTCGCCGGCGTGGATGGTGAAGTGGAAGTTCTCCCGCTGCAGGTACTCGAACGCGTCCAGGTGCCGGGTGGGCGGGAAGCCGGCCTCCGCGCCCGCGATGTCGAAGCCGACCACGCCGGTGTCCCGGAAGCGCACGGCGAGCTCGGCGATCTCCTGCGACCGGGCCTGGTGCCGCATCGCGGTGAGCAGCGTGCCGAGGCGGATCGGCCTCCCGGCGGCCGCCGCCCGCTCGGCGCCCGCGGCGAACCCGGCGAGCACCGCCTCGACCACCTGCTCCAGGCTGAGCCCGCGGGCCAGGTGCTGCTCGGGGGCGAAGCGCACCTCCGCGTACACCACGCCGTCGTCGGCCAGGTCGAGGGCGCACTCCTCGGCCACCCGGTGCAGCGCCGCCTCGGTCTGCATCACCGCGACCGTGTGCTCGAACGTCGCGATGTACCGCTCCAGGGAGCCGGAGTCGCACGCCGACACGAACCAGTCGGCCAGCTCGCCCGGGTCGGCGGCGGGCAGCGGGTGGCCCACCTCGTCGGCCAGCTCGATGATCGTCGCCGGGCGGAGCCCGCCATCGAGGTGGTCGTGCAACAGGGCCTTCGGGGCCTTGACGATGTCCTCGTACGCGATTGCGACCATGGGAAAGATTATGGACGCTGACGTGGTCGCACACCTCAGGTGCCCCGTTTGCGGCGAGCCGCTGGGCGCCGCGCCGGGCGCGCTGCGCTGCCCGCGTGGCCACAGCTTCGACATCGCCCGCCAGGGATACGTCAACCTGAGCTCCGGACGCTCCCCCCACCCGGGCGACACCGCCGAGATGGTGGCGGCACGCGCCGAGTTTCTGGCCGCGGGGCACTACGACTTCATCTCGGCCGCGCTGGCGGGCGCGGCTCGCGCGGCGTACCCAGGCGGTCTGGTCCTGGACGCGGGCGCCGGCACCGGCCGGCACCTCGCGGCGGTGCTGGACGCCCTGCCGGCCGTGCCGGGCCTGGCCCTGGATGTCTCGAAGCCGGCGCTGCGGCGCGCGGCGCGTGCCCACCCCCGGGCCGGCGCCGCCCTCTGCGACACCTGGGGCCGGCTGCCCGTGGCGGACGGGGCGGCCGGCGTGGTGCTGGACGTGTTCGCGCCGCGCAACGGCCCGGAGTTTCGCCGCGTGCTGCGGCCCGGTGGCGTGCTGCTGGTGGTGACGCCCGCCCCCGACCACCTCGCCGAGCTCGTCGAGCGGCTGTCCCTGCTCCAGGTCGACCCGGACAAGGCCGAGCGGGTGGCGGCCAGCCTGGAGGGCCACTTCGCCCTCGCCGGCGAGACCGCGCTCACCCGCACGCTGACGCTCAGCCCCCGGGAGGCGGCCACCCTGGTCGGGATGGGGCCGAGCGCCTGGCACACCACCCCGGTGGCGCTGGACGGCCCGGTCGCCGTGACCGCCTCGGTGCGGCTGGGCGTCTACGTGGAGAGGTCGACCTCTTCCCAGCCGGCCGGCGGGTCGTGATACGGCCCCCGGAAGATCACCGCCCACTCCAGGGCCCACCGCCGCTGGCCGATCGCGTTGGCGTCGATGTCGCCGGGCAGCGGCACGCCGGTCCGCTCGGCCTCGAGGTATCCCCAGTCGAGGCAGTAGTAGAAGTCGAGCACGGTGGCGGCGTCGAGGGCCGAGCGGGGCGCGGCCAGCGTGCGCGACCGCCACTCCGCGAACGTCTCGCCCGCCGGCAGGTTGGGCAGCAGCTCCACCAGCCGGTCGTCGGCGACCTGCTCGGGGTCGAGGTGCTTGGAGAGGCCGAGAAGCCAGGCCAACGCGTACACGGCGTCGTGGTGCAGCACGAACGAGCGGTGGTCGCCCCGCCCGCCCATGACGAACTGCCACTCCGGTGGCGTCACCTGGTCGACCAGGTGCGAGCCGAGCAGCCAGCTCATCGCCGCCTGGGGTGGCATGCCGAAGCAGCGGGCGAGCACCACGTGCAGGATCGCCGCACGCGCCTCGATCTCCGCGGTCGGCCGCAGCTCGACCTCGTCGCCAGGCTCCCAGACCAGGGGAAAGTGCGGCGGCGGCTGCGGCAGCCGCAGGCGGCGCATCTCCTCGACGCTGGCCAGGCGCACGTGCCGCGGGTCGGGAGCCGGAAGAGCCACTGGTCTACGTCCCTGCCAATCGTTGCAGCGCCCCCTGGCCTGGGAGAATAGCTGTTTCGGCCGGGTCGCACCACGCCCCCTGTGCGACGGGTCCGCCAGCGCCCTCCCGATCTAGGCGATACGTTCCATGACCAGGGCACGCGGACCAGGCGCGGCGTCCGCGACCACGACCGCGCCGGCGGCCTCCGCCAGCGCCGCCGGGATCCGGCTGGCATCGTCGGTACGCAGCTCGAAGAGCGTCTCGCCGGCTCGCACGGGGTCGCCCGGCCGCTTGTGCAGCACCACGCCGGCCGCGGCGCTGACCGGGTCTTCCTTGCGCGCCCGTCCGGCGCCGAGCCGCCAGGCGGCCACCCCGATCCCGAGCGCGTCCACTGTGGAGACGTAGCCGTCGCGCTCGGCGCGTACCTTCTCGGTCTCCCGCGCGACCGGCATCGGCGCCGTCGGGTCGCCGCCCTGCGCGCGGATCATCGCCCGCCACGAGTCCATCGCCTTGCCACTCCCCAGCACCTGCGACGGGTCAATGTGGAGCCCGGCGGCGGCGACCATCTCGCCGGCCAGCGCGAGCGTGAGTTCGACCACATCGGACGGTCCGCCGCCGGCCAGCACCTCGACCGACTCGGCCACCTCCACCGCGTTGCCGACCGCCAGCCCGAGCGGCGTGGACATGTCGGTGAGCAGCGCGACCGTCGCCACGCCGTGTGCCTTGCCCAGCTCGACCATCGTGCGGGCCAGCTCGCGGGCGTCGGCCGCCGACTTCATGAACGCCCCGGAGCCGACCTTGACGTCCAGCACCAGCGCCCCGGTGCCCTCGGCGATCTTCTTGCTCATGATCGAGCTGGCGATGAGCGGGATCGCCTCCACGGTGGCCGTGACGTCCCGGAGCGCGTACAGCTTGCGATCGGCGGGCGCCAGGCCCTCGCCTGCGGCGCAGACGACCGCGCCCACGTCCCGGAGCTGCGCGACGAACTCCTCGTTGGTCAGGCTCGCCCGCCACCCCGGGATCGCCTCCAGCTTGTCCAGCGTGCCGCCGGTGTGGCCGAGGCCGCGCCCGGACAGCTGCGGCACCGCGGCGCCGCAGGCGGCCACCAGCGGCGTCAGCGGCAGCGTGATCTTGTCGCCGACGCCGCCGGTGGAGTGCTTGTCGACGGTCGGGCGGGACACCCCGGAGAGGTCCAGCCGCTCCCCGCTGGCGATCATCGCGGCGGTCCACCGGGCGATCTCCGCCGGTGTCATGCCGCGCAGCAGGATCGCCATGGCGAGCGCCGACATCTGCTCGTCCGCGACCTCGCCCCGGGTGTACGCGTCGACCACCCAGTCGATCTGCGCGTCGGACAGCGCCCCACCGTCGCGCTTGGTCCGGATCACGTCAACCGCGGCAAAGCCCATCTTCAGTCTCCGTTCGCCGGCGGGTCGCCCTCGCCGACCCAGCGCATCTTGCCCTCTTCGTCGATCAGCACGACCCGCGGCGTACGCACCCGGCCCCAGGCGATGGCGTCGTCGACGTTGCCCCAGCTGGGGGCCTCCTCCAGGATGCCGGTCTCCTTGCTGTCGGTGCCCGTCGACCGGTCCCAGTAGCCGGTCCAGACGCGCTGCCCGCCGGCCAGGTCCGGGTGCACGAAGACCGTGCCGCGGCCGCGCCACCGCAGCAGCCGGCTGGGCACCTTCGGCTCCCTCGACGCCTCGGCACCGACCAGGTCCTCCGGGCCGAACGCGTACGGCAGCAGCTCGGAGACGCGCAGCGGCCGGGGCACCGCCTCGACGAGGCAGTCTCCGCCGCCGTGCTCGTACAGCAGCTGGCGGCACCGGCCGCACGGCATCAGCGGCTCGCCGTCGCCGCCCACGCAGGAGACCGCGACCAGCCGCCCCCCGCCGCTGGCGTGCAACGACGAGACGAGGCCGCACTCGGCGCAGAGCGTCACGCCGTACGAGGCGTTCTCCACATTGCAGCCCACGACCACCCGCCCGTCGTCGACCAGCCCGGCCACGCCGACCGGAAAGTTCGAATACGGCGCGTAGGCGTTGCGCATGGCGTCCACGGCCGCCGCCCGCAGCCGCTCCCAGTCGATCTCCACGATCTCCTTTGTACTCCCCCGCCTACCCCTTGATGTACGGCTTGCCGTCAGCGGCGGGAGCGCGCACCCTGCCGACCAGGCCGGCCACGGCGAGGATCGTCGCCAGATACGGCAGCATCGCGAGGAACTGGCTGGGGATCACGCTGTTGATCGCGCCGAGGTAGACGCCGAGCTGGTCGGCGAAGCCGAAGAAGAGCGCGGCGAGCAGCGCGCCCGTCGGGCTCCAGCGGCCGAAGATCAGCGCGGCGAGCGCGATGAAGCCCTTACCGCCGATCATGTTCTTGGTGAACGTGTAGAGCAGCAGCGTGTACGACGCGCCGCCGATCCCGGCCACCACGCCGGCGAGCAGCACGTTGCGGTAGCGCAGCCCCAGCACGCGCACGCCGACCGTGTCGGCCGCCGTCGGGTGCTCGCCGACCGAGCGCGTGCGCAGGCCCCACCGGGTGCGGAAGAGCCCGACGTGGATGACGAGCACGAGGACCAGCGCGAGGTACAGGAACAGGTTGCTCTGGAAGAGCGCCGGCCCCAGCACCGGGATCTCCTTGAGCAGCGGGATGTCCCAGGTGCCGAAGTGCGGCGGCTGGTTGTACTTGGCCTGGTCGGTCTGCATCAGCCGCTCGTAGAGGAAGCCGGTCAGGCCGAGCGCGAGCAGGTTGAGCACGATGCCCATCACGACCTGGTCGACCAGATAGCGGATCGTGAAGATCGCCAGCAGCAGCGAGATGAACGCCCCGCCGATCGCCGCCGCGAAGAGGCCGGCCCAGGCGCTGGCCGCCATGGTGCCGATCAGCGCGCCGGCGAACGCGCCCATCAGCAGCTGGCCCTCGATCGCCACGTTGACCACGCCGGAGCGCTCGCACAGCACGCCGGCGAGGGCACCGAAGATCAGCGGTACGGCCAGGATGAACGTGCCGCGGACGATGTTGACCAGCGGCATGAAGTTCTGCCCGTCGGGCGCGTCGGAGATCTGCCAGCACAGGAACGACAGGACGAAGCCGACGATGCCGACGCCGAGCAGCCAGGTGAACCACTTCTCGGCGAACATCGCGGCGCCCGCGACGGCGGCGATCACGCCGAAGAGGATCGCGCCGAACGTGCCGTCGACGCTCAGCGCGGCGCCCTGCGCGTCGTCGCTCAGGGTGAACCGCACGTTGTGGGAGGTGGCCAGGGCGCCGAACAGCACCGCGGCCAGCACGCCGGCGGCGGCGAGCCCGACGCCCACCTTTCGGGGGCGGGTCCAGAAGCCGGTCTCGACCGGCGCGACGACCGTCTCCTCCGCGGTGATCGTGGACACCGGGGTCACCAGCCCTTCGCCAAGCTCGTCGACAGGCGCGCCGCGCGGGCGGCCCGCAGCCGGAAGATCGCCTTCACCAGTGCCGGCGCGGCGATGAAGATGACGATCAGCGCTTGAAGCACGGTCACCAGCTCCAGCGAGATGCTCGACACCGACTGCATCGTGTTTCCGCCCGCGCGCAGCGCCCCGAAGAGCAGCGCGGCGAGCGCGACGCCCCAGGGTTTGACCCGACCTAGCAGCGCGACCAGGATGCCGTCGAAGCCGATCTGGGCCGCCACCAGCGGCGTGAGCGCGGTGGCGGTGGAACCGATCACCATGTTGGCCCCGCCGAGGCCGGCCAGCGCGCCGGAGATGACCATGACCGCGACGTACGTGGCGGTGACGCTGATGCCGGCCGTACGGGCGGCGTCCGGGTTGTTGCCCACCGCCCGAAGCTCGAAGCCGAGCGTGGAGCGGTCGAGCAGCCAGGCGACCCCCCAGGTGGCGGCGACCGCGAGGATGATGCCGGCGTGCACCCGCAGGTCGTCGCCGAGCAGCCGGGGCAGCTGGGCGGATGAGTCGACCGGCTTGCTGATCGCGTCGGTGCGGTCCGGGTTCTGGATCCCCTTCTGGACGATGATCCAGGTCAGGAAGTAGATCGCGACGTAGTTGAGCATGATCGTGTTGATCACCTCGTGGGCGCCGGTGCGCGCCTTGAGGAAGCCCGGGATGAAGCCCCACAACGCGCCGCCCAGCGCGCCCGCCAGCAGCGCCACGATCAGGTGGATGACCGGCGGCAGCGGGACCAGGAAGCCGACCAGCGCCGCGACGATCACGCCGATGATGGCCTGGCCCTGCGCGCCGATGTTGAAGAGGCCGCCGCGGAACGCCAGCGCCACCGCCAGGCCGGTGAAGACCAGTGGCGTCGTGTACGTCAGCGTCTCCGAGATCGGCTGGAACACCGGCTGCCAGCCGCCGTCGCCGCTGATCCAGTTGCTGACCGCGGCCGGGTCGACGATCGAGCCCTTGAAGAGGTTGGCGTACGCCTCGCTGACCACGGTCCAGCTCGCGTCCAGCGCGTCCTGCGGCCGGGCGGTGAAGTAGCTGTACGTATCCAGCACGTCAGGGTCGGAAATGATGATCAGAATGCCGCCGATGACCAGCGCCAGGACCACCGCCAGGATCGTGACGGTAAGGGTGTTGGCGGCCCAGAGGCCGTGCAGGAAGGCCTGGCCGAAGGTCTCGCGCGGCGACTCGACCTTCTCCGGCGCCTTCTCTTCCGGTGGGGAGGTCACTCTTCCTCCTGGACGACGCCGGCCATCAGCAGGCCGATCTCCTCGCGGGGAGTGTCGGGCGGGACGATGGCGAGGATCCGCCCCCGGTACATCACGGCGATCCGGTCGGCGAGGCCGATCACCTCGTCGAGCTCGCTCGACACCAGCAGGACGGCGGTGTCGATGTCGCGCTCGTGCACGATCCGGCTGTGGATGAACTCGATCGAGCCGACGTCGACGCCCCGGGTGGGCTGCGCGGCGATGAAGAGCTTGAGCGGGCGGGACATCTCCCGCGCCACGATGACCTTCTGCTGGTTGCCGCCGGAGAGCGTGCCGACCGCCGACTCGTGTGACGACGTACGCACGTCGAACTGGGCGATCCGCTCCTTGGCCGACTCGGCGATCGCGTCCGGCCGGAGCACGCCGCGGGAGCCGAAGGGCGGCCGGCCGTAGATGTCCAGCACGAGGTTTTCGGCGACCGTGAACTCCTTGACCAGGCCGTCGACGCTGCGATCCTCGGGCACGTACCCGACGCCGGCGCGGAGCACCTTCTTGGCCGACCAGCCTTCGATCCGCCGCCCGTCGAGCGTGATGGCGCCGGCCAGCACCGGGCGCAGGCCCATGATCGCTTCGACCAGCTCGGTCTGGCCGTTGCCCTGGACGCCGGCGACGCCGAGCACCTCCCCGGCCCGGACCTCGAGGTCGACGCCGGCGACCGCCTGGTGGCCGCGCTCGTCGTTGACGACGAGGCCCTCGACCCGCAGGACCGGCTCGCCGGGGGTCTTGGCCTCCTTGGTCACGGTGAGGCTCACGCTGCGCCCGACCATCAGCGCGGCGAGCTCGTCGCGGCTGGCGTCGGGCGTGGCGGTGCCGA
>Ga0272482_10000119_pt1 | contig 24690 bp, 20 predicted proteins | sample RVTome_8_FD_192427 | JGI IMG/M metagenome (GOLD analysis project Ga0272482, IMG submission 192427) | Soil microbial communities from uranium-contaminated site in the Upper Colorado River Basin, Wyoming, United States - RVT160D0 (version 2) ...
GCCCCGGCGCGCTGCTGGTGACGGTCAACCTGAGCCTGTTCCGCGACCGCCTCCTGGCGGCCGGCCTGAAGGAGGCGGACCTGGACCACCTGGAGTGGCTGGTCCGCGACCGCCGCTCCGGCCTGGTAATCCGCGGCCATTACCTCTTCTCCACGATCGGCCGCGCCCCAATATCCGCCTTTCCTTGATCAGTGACACTTATGGGTGAAATTGCTACACACCGTAGAGTGAAATTCACATCGGACCGCACAAACCTTCGATCGGCACGGTACCTGCCACCAATGCGCGCCTTGGCCGTACCAGCATTGTGGCAAGATGGTTCGCGGGCGCCACTCGTCGGCGAGCCCTCGTCCACTGACACCTTGCGAGGTGGTTAATGTCAAAGCGCGGTCAGCCCGGTGAGTGGAAGTCACCGGACGACAAGTGGCCGCGCCATGATTCACAATGGTTTCGCGATTCTCTCGATATCGCCCGCAGCGCCGGATGGCATTTCAAGGAGGCCGGTGGTGCCGCCCACATATTCGGGATGGTGTTCTGTCGGAGAGTCGACACCGACGATTTCTGCTCCTATGTGGTGTTCAGCACCGGCGAGGGAGGGGAGTCCGCCTCTTCCGGGCTGCGAAGAAAGGTCGAGCAATGCCGGCACAGCCCGGTGGGGCCGGCGAGCCGGTTGGAGGCGGCGACGGTGAAGGTGACCCGGGCGGAGCGCCTGGTCGATGCCGCAGAGCGCCTGATCGACGTAGAAGAAGGCCAGCAGGAGTCATTGGACGCGTGGGCGCGCGCCAGCGAGCTCATGGATGCCGCCGAGTCGGACGCGGCCAAGATCGAGCGGCTGTGGAACATCGCCGATGACGCCGACATGGCTGTCATGCTCGCCGAGGAGGCAGCGCGGGAGGCCGTCGACGCCGCAGAGGCGCCTGACCAAGATCTCGGGCAGATCGTGGACTTGGCGGAGTCCACGGTGTCAGCAGTCCACCGGGAGGCCAAGGCCCTGCCGCGCAGCCAGGCCGTACGACTTCTCAAGAGAAGGATTCAGGAGTGCCGCACGCGTCTCGCCGTGGTCCGGACTCGTTTGGCGAATGGCTGAGGATGTCGCCGACCGAGGATACGATGTTGGCAGTCGCCAACGCCGCGTATATGCTCAGGGCCGAGGAGTCATGAGGCGGGTGATGATCATGTACCGTGTCCCTCTTCACGTAGTCGGCGTCGATCTGATGGACGAAGGCACCCTGTCCGTGATTGGGGAGCGCCTCTCGGATCTGGAGTGGACCTCCACCGATGGGCGCGTTTTGGCCACGCTACACACCGACAAACAGGACCCAACTGACGTTGCGGGTGTCACCGTGCAGGTCGCCCGGCGCATTCGCCATGCCCTGCCGGACGCCACCCTGGTCGAAGTGGACCAAGACCTGGTCAACGTTTCCGACGTCGCACATCGCGTCGGTGTCAGCCGGGAGGCGGTTCGACTCTGGATCGACGGCCGCCGCGGTCCTGGCGGTTTTCCGCCGCCAGCCGGCTCTCCAGGATCGTCAAAAGTCTGGCGGTGGGCACGGGTTGCCGAATGGTTGGCAAGTAATTACAAGATCGATTTTGGCGATTCGTTTCTTAGCGACCGCGAGATCGCACAAATTCATTGCGCGATCTTGGGCGTGCGCGAGCCCGTCGACGCCGAGTGGGAGGTCATCAATTCGTTCTCCGATCGACTCGTCGGCCAGCCTGATCCCACCCGCCTGACCCGTGTCGGCAGCACATCCACACACCCATCCAGCGCGTGGCGTATGGCCGTGGGGCTGGTCAAGCAGCCAAATGTCCCGGTCGAGATCGAGCCGACCGATGCCGGCTTCGGGATTGGAAGCGACGGAGAGCCTCGTGCCGAGTAAGGCAAGATCTCGTGCGCACAGACGCGCGGTGGCGACCGCGCAGCGCGGCCGGAGTGTCACTCCCTGGCGCCCCGGGCAAGACCCGGAGAGTCCGCCCAGCACACGCGAGGTCTCCACAACCGAGTTGGAGGCATTGGCGGCAAGCGCCGAGCTGACCGACGTCCGGGTAACAAAGTGCAATGTAGAGCTCTTCCGGGACGGCCCACTCGACGACGTGGAGGCGGAGCTTGACGTCACTGCCGCCTACAGGCGACGGTCGGATGGATTCACCTGCAAGTACAGCGTCGCGGCGCCCCTCAGCACCAAGGCCGGCACGGCCATCGCGAAGTTCGACGTCGACGTGATCGTCTCTTTCGACCTTGACCAGGCGCCCGGAGACCTCGACCAGCTGATACCACCCTTCTCGGCCAACGTCGGGTTCTTCGTGGCCTTCCCATTCATCCGCGAGGCGTTGCATGGCATGTCCGTACGGATCGGTCTGCCCCCGCTGACGCTCGGCCTCTTGAGAAGGGGGTCGGAGGCCCCACTGACCGCAACCTTTCGCACGCACGAACGCTCCTGAGGGTTGGTCCTAGGCGACGAGGCCGACCGTCCGCGGATCAGCGCCTCGGGCTTGCCGCGCGGGCCGTGATTTCTGCCCTGGTGCGCACCTAAATCGGAAGACCACGCCGGTCGGTCGCGCTTAGATTGGCCGGCATGGCGACCTTGGAGGATCTGCTGCACGATCGGCTCGCGCCCGCTTTCGAAGCGGTCGCCGGCGCGCGGGTGGATCCGAGCCTGCGACGGTCGCAGCACGCCGACTTCCAGGCGGACGCGGCGCTCGCCCTCGCCAAGCGGCTCGGGCGCCCGCCGCGCGAGATCGCGGCGGCCGTGCTCGACGCGGCACGGCTCGACGGGCTCGTCGCGTCGGCGGAGATCTCCGGGCCGGGCTTCATCAACCTGACACTCGCCGACGCCGCGCTCGGGCCGCTGCTCGCCGCGATGAGCCAGGACGAGCGGCTCGGCGTGCCGCCGGCCCAGGCGCCGGAGACGGTGCTGGTGGACTACTCGGCGCCCAACGTGGCCAAGGAGATGCACGTCGGCCACCTCCGCTCGACCGTCATCGGCGACGCGGCGGTGCGGGTGCTCGACTGGCTCGGCCACCGCGTGCTGCGCGCCAACCACCTGGGCGACTGGGGCACGCCCTTCGGGATGCTGATCGAGCACCTGGTCGACCAGGGCGCGGCGGCCGAGGGGCTCTCGCTCGGCGACCTCAACGCGTTCTACCAGGCGGCCCGCGCGAAGTTCGACACCGACGAGACCTTCCGCGAACGGTCGCGCACCCGCGTGGTCGCCCTCCAGAGCGGCGACCTGGGTACCAGGCAGCTGTGGCGGCTGCTGGTCGACGAGTCGGCGCGGCATTTCCTCGCCGTGTACGACCTGCTCGGCGTGCGCCTCACCGGCGGCGACTTCCGTGGCGAGAGCTTCTACAACGACATGCTCGCGCCGGTCGTGGCCGAGCTCGACCAGCTGGGGCTGCTGCGGGAGAGTGACGGTGCCCAGGTGGCGTACCCGGCGGGCTTCACCGGCCGGGACGGCGGGCCGCTGCCGCTGATCGTGCGCAAGTCGGACGGCGGCTTCGGCTACCCCGCCACCGACCTCGCCGCGATCCGCCACCGCACCCGCGAGCTGGGCGTGACCCGGCTGCTCTACGTCGTCGGCCTGCCGCAGAGCCAGCATTTCGCGATGATCTTCGAGGTCGCGCGCGAGGCCGGCTGGCTCGCGGCTCCGGCCCGCGCCGAGCACGTCGGCTTCGGCTCGATCCTCGGGCCCGACGGCAAGCTCTTCCGCAGCCGGTCGGGTGACACGGTCAAGCTCGGCGCGCTGCTCGACGAGGCGGTCGCCCGCGCCGCGGCCCTGATCGCCGAGAAGAGCCCCGATTTGGACGCGGAGACCCGGGCGGCGGTGGCCCGGGACGTCGGGGTCGGTGCGCTCAAGTACGCGGACCTCGGCAACGACCGCACCCGCGACTACGTCTTCGACTGGGATCGCATGCTCTCCTTCGAGGGCAACACCGGCCCGTACCTCCAGTACGCCCGGGCCCGCATCCTCTCGATCTTCCGCCGTGGTGGGGTGACCCCGCCGCGCGGGCTGACCGCGATCCCGGTCACCGCGCCGGAGGAGCGCGCGCTCGCCATCGAGCTGCTCGGCTTTCCGGCCGTGGTCGCGGAGGTGGGCCAGTCGCTGGAGTTTCACCGGCTCGCCGGCTACCTCTTCAAGCTGGCGACCGTCTTCACCGCCTTCTACGAGCGGTGCCCGGTGCTGCGCGCCGAGGGTGCCGTGCGGGAGAGCCGCCTCGTGCTCTGCGACCTGACCGCCCGGGTGCTAGGGCGCGGCCTCATCCTGCTCGGCATCGGCACCCCCGACCGCATGTGACGCGCCGACCTGGGGTGCGAGGCCGTCGAGGATCAGGGTCAGGCCGAGCTCGAATACGTGGTCGAGATCAGGCCCGTCGGTCAGGCCACCGAGCGTCGGATAAGGCCCGGCCTCGACCAGGCGGGTGAGCCTGGCGTCGTGCGCGGCCTGCCAGTCGTCGTTTGTCTGTCCGGTGTCCTGCTCCGCCTCGGCCTCCTGGTCGAGCTGCCGCGCGGTGCTCGCGACGTGCCCGGCCAGCACGAGCGTGGCGTGCAGCGCGGTGCGCGGGTCGACGCCGGCGTCCACGAGCGCGCGCATGGCCCGCTCGGTGTAGGCCATGCCGTGCGGCGAGGGCACCGGCCGCAGGAAGGAGGTCAGCCGGGCCGCCCACCGGTGCCGGCGCAGGACCCGCCAGTGCGCCCGGAACACCAGCTCCAGCCCGGCCCGCCAGCCCGGCGGCGGCTCGGGCAGCGGCTCCGCGCCGAAGAGCGCGTCGATCATCCGCACCCGCAGCTCCTCCATGCTCGGCACGAACCGGTAGAGCGACATCGGGGGGATGCCGAGCTCGGCGGCGAGCCGGCGGACGGTGACGGCGTCGATCCCCTCGGCGTCGGCGACCTGGATGGCGGTGCGCACCACGTCATCGGCGGCCAGGTCGTCCACTGTGGAGCGGCGGCGGGCGGGCGGCGCCGGCGCGGCAGCCGAGCGCGCCACGACCGTGCCGATCCGCGGCACCGCCTCCACCACGCCCTCTTGGCGCAGTGCCGCGAGGGCCTTGGTGGCGGTCGCGAGCGCCACGCCGAACTCCCGCATGATCTGCCGCGTCGAGGGCACCCGGTCTCCCGGCCGCAACTCACCCGCCGCGATCCGCCGCCGGACCTCCGCGGCGATCCGCCGGTAGGGCGCCTCTCCTGTACTAGTACTCACGACCCCTACACTAGTACAGTTTGACGCTTGTGAATAGGTGCTCGTACCCTGTATCGCATGACTGGTACAGCGTACGGAGTGGAGGCGGCCGGCCTCGCGAAGTCGTACGGGGGCAGGCCGGTGCTCGCCGGCGTAGGCGTGCGGGCCGAGCGGGGCACCGTGTTCGCGCTCCTCGGCCCCAACGGCGCGGGCAAGACCACCACCGTCCGCATCCTCGCCACGCTCACCCGCCCCGACGCCGGGCAGGCCACCGTCGCCGGCTTCGACGTGCTCCGCGAGCGGGGGCGGGTGCGTCGGGCGATCAGCCTCACCGGCCAGTACGCGGCGGTCGACGCGCTGCAGACCGGCGCGGAAAACCTGCGCATGACCGCACGGCTGGCCGGGCTCAGCCGCCGGGACGCGCGCCGCCGTGCCGCCGACCTGCTGAGCCGCTTCGACCTCGCGGAGGCCGGCGACCGCCGCGTGGCCACGTACTCCGGTGGCATGCGCCGCCGCCTCGACCTGGCCGCGGGCCTCGTCGGCCAGCCATCGGTGCTCTTCCTCGACGAGCCGACCACCGGCCTCGACCCGGTCGGCCGGCAGGCGATGTGGGAGGTGATCCGCGAGCTCGTGCGCGGCGGCGTCACGGCCTTTCTCACCACGCAGTACCTGGAGGAGGCCGACCAGCTCGCCGACCGGATCGCGGTGCTCGACCGCGGCCGCGTCGTCGCCGAGGGCACCCCGGCCCAGCTCAAGGAGCGGGTCGCCGGGCAGCGGCTCGACCTGACGCTCGCCGACCGCGCGGCGTACGAGGCGGCGGCCGCCCACCTCGACGGCCGGCTGGTGCGGCGCGATCCGGACCGGCTGGCGCTCGGCGTCGCCACCGACGGGAGCGCGGCGCACGTCCGGGCACTGCTCGACGAGGTGGATCCGGGGCGGCGGGCGGTGGCGCGGTTCGCCGTGCACGCCGCCACCCTCGACGACGTCTTCCTGGCCCTGACCGGGCCCGCGACCAAGGAGCCCGCGCATGCGTGACGCGCTCGTGATGATCGACCGTTCGATGCGGCTGACCCGGCGCACCGTCGACGCGCTGCTCTTCTCGCTCGCGCTGCCGGTCATGCTGATGCTGCTGTTCGTCTACCTCTTCGGCGGCGCGATCGACACCGGCACCGAGTACGTGACGTACGTGGTGCCCGGCGTGATCCTGCTCTGCGCCGGCTACAGCGCCGCGGCCACGGCGGTGACCGTCGCGCAGGACATGACCAGCGGCGTCGTCGACCGCTTCCGCTCGATGGACGTCGGCGCGACCGCGCTGCTCACCGGCCACGTCGTGGCGAGCGTGGCCCGCAACGCGGTGTCGATCGCGCTGGTCTTCGGCGTCGCGCTGCTGATCGGCTTCCGACCACAGGCCGGGCCGCTGGCGTGGCTGGCCGCCTGCGGCATGCTGCTGCTCTTCGTGGTCGCGGTCTCCTGGCTCTCCGCTGCCGTCGGGCTCGTCGCGTCGTCGGCGGAGGCGGCCAGCGGGTTCACGTTCTTCGTGCTGTTCCTGCCCTATCCGAGCAGCGCCTTCGTGCCGATCGCGACGATGCCGGGCTGGCTGCACGGGTTCGCCGAGCACCAGCCGACCACCCCGGTGATCGAGACCGTGCGCGGGCTGCTGCTGGACACACCCGCTGGTGGGAGCGCTTGGCGGGCGCTCGCCTGGTGCACGGGCCTGCTGCTGGTCGCCGTGGCTCTCGCCGCGCTGCTCTTCCGCCGCCGCACGGCGTGACCCGGGCCACGACTTGTCGTAACTACGTAATTGCGTAATACTCGGGGCCATGACTTCGATCGAAGATCGCGTCGCCGCGCTGGAGGAGCAGCTCGCCGCGCTCGCCGCCCGCCTGGACCGGTCACCGTCAGAGGTCGGCGAGCCCGCGGCCCGTACCAGGGATGTCTTCTGGGCTTTGGAGGGGCTCAAAGAGCGAGTGGCCGGCGGCGCCGGCGCCGTCCTCTACACCGGGGTCGTCGAGCCGGCGGAGGGCGAGCGATACGAGTGGCAGTACGGCGTGGCGGCCGCCGACCTGCTGGCCGAAGACTGGTCCGCGGCGGCGAGCCCGCTCTCCGCACTCGCCCACCCGGTGCGGCTGCTACTGCTCCGCGAGGTGCTGCGCGGCCGCCACGCCGCAGCCGAGCTGTCCGAAGTGGAGGGCCTTGGCACCAGCGGCCAGCTCTACCACCACCTGCGGCAGCTGGTCAGCGCCGGTTGGCTGCGCACGAACGGGCGCGGCCAGTACATCGTGCCGGCCGAACGCGTGGTCCCGCTGCTGGTAACGCTTACGGCGGCGACGCGATGAGGTGGGATCGCTGGGCGGTGGTGGCCGCCATCCTCGTGGCCGCGCTGGGCTGGCTCGCCGGGCCGCGGCCGACCCACCTCGGCGAAGAGTCCACGGGGGACGCTCAGCTGGCCGAGCGGGTGCGCGCGCTGGTGGACGACCGGACGGGATACCGCGGGCTGTCGGTCGCGCTGGTGACCCGCGACTCAGCAAGCGTCGCCGGACTGGGCGACGACGGGACCGGCACGCCCGTCGACGCGGGCACCCGCTTCGAGATCGGGTCGATCGGCAAGCCACTGACCGGCATGCTGCTGGCCGACCTGGCCCGCACCGGCACCGTCCGCCCCGACGAGCCGCTGCGCGAGCTGATGCCCACAGTGGACTTCGAGGACCCCGACACCGCCGCGACGACGGCCGAAGAGCTCGCCAGCCATCGCTCCGGCCTGCCGAACGTGCGCATCACCGGCCCGGTGCGGGGCGCCTACATGGCCATAAGCTCGCTGGGTGGCGCCGACCCCTACGCCGGCGCGAGCACCGAGTGGCTGCTGTCCACTGTAGGCGGCACTTCGGCACCGGGCGGCGCGCAGGAGGTCGGCTACAGCAACTACGGCATGTCCGTGCTGGGGCAGGCCCTCGCCGAGCGCACCGGCGTGCCCTACCCAGACCTGCTCCAGCAGCGTGTGCTCGGCCCGCTCGGCATGGCCGACACCAGCCACGCGTTGCCATCGCCCCGCGCGCAGGGCTTCACGGCCGGCGGGCGCGCGGTCGACCCGTGGCGCGCGACCGGCTACGCGCCGGCCGGCCTCGGCGCCTGGTCCACCGCCACCGACCTCGCCAAGCTCGTCTCCGCCACCATGGCCGGCACCGCCCCCGGCGCCAGCGCCGCGGACCCACGCTTCGACGCGGGTGGTGGCGAGCGGATCGGGTACGGCTGGTTTACCGAGCCGGACGGGATCACCTGGCACAACGGCGGCACAGGCGGGTTCAGCACCTACGTGGGCTTCGACCGCGCCGCCGGCCAAGGCGTGGTGGTGCTGGGCAACACCGACCGCTCGGTCGACGACCTCGGCCGCCGCCTGCTGGGCAGGGAAGGCGAGGAGGGCGGCGGCTTCGACGTGCGCGACGCCGTCCGGATCGGCGTGACCATCTTCTTCAGCGTGGCCGGCGCGCTGGGCCTACTCGGCGCCGCCCGCCAGGCCGGCATCGACCGCCTCCGGCTCGTGTCGAACGCGGCGTGGGGAGTGACGATGTCAGCGCTGGCGTACGCGATCGGCACCTGGCATACCGTGCCACCCCTGGTGTGGGCGGCGGGCGTGGGACTGACCGGCTACGCGGCGGTCCGGGCCGCGCGGCGGTGGCCGGACGCGCCGGTCAACGGCCCTAGCCGGCATGGCTGGCTCCGCTGGGTCACCACAGCGGTGAACGTGGCGGTGGCGGTCGCCTTCGTCACGTGGGCGGTGATCCTCTAGCGACCTTCTGGAGACCGAGGTCGTTGGCGCGGAAGCTGTCGAGCTCGGGACCGCTCACACCAGGAGGGAGTGTCCATCGTCGACGGAGCCGGTGGGCACGACGCGGGTGGCCGCGTCGCCGTCGACGCACACCTCGTAACCGGTGGGTGGACCGGCCGGCGACCAGCGGACGCCGACGACCGTGGCGGGCTGACCGCCGAGGTGGACGCGCGCGCCCGGCGGGTGACCCTCGTAGGCCTCGACGAGCAGCGCGTCGAGGATGTGGCGCACGCCGCCGAGTGAACTCCGGAGGCTCACGGCGCGCAGCTCGCGGCCGAGGGTGATCGACCAGTCGCGCACCCGCCGGTCCGCTCCGCTCTCGCCGGCCACGAGCGCGGCCTCCACCCTGGTCCACAGCCGCCAGCGGTCTTCGTCGAGCAGCAGCCGGGCAGCCCGGTCGAGCGCGGCGCAGGCGACGTCGACGGCCGCCTCCTCGCCCAGCTCTGCCACCCAGCTGAGCTCCTCGGCCGCGGGCAGCAGGTGTGGCGACTCGTGCGCCAGCACCGCGTAGAGCATGGCGAGGGCGGTCTGCCGGCCCGGGCCGTCGTAGAGCGGGCCGAGCGCGGTGGTGGCGCGCAGCCTCGGAAACCGCGCGGTCAGGTGTGCGGCCCGGCCCAGCGGCAGGTCGGTGGCTTGGCGGGTGTCGTGGACGCGGGCGTAGAACGGGCGCTGTTCGCGCATGGCGAACAACCATGCCCGGTGCTCGTCGGAGGGGCCGAACCCGCGCCGCCCGCCGGGCGTCGCCTCCTCGGCGAGAAGGCGCGCGGCCACCGAATATGCCACTCCCAGGCGGGTGGCCAGGGCACGGATCGCGCGCCTGCGTGCCCGGTCCGGCACTGGGCGTCGGCGTTCGCTTCCGGTCATCGCGGTCCCTCCCTGCGGCTCATCGTAGGTCCGGCCGTTGGCTTCCGTTGTACCCTGAACGGGCAGCGCGCCTGCACGAGCGTAGCGAGGCCCCCCACGCGGGTCGCGCGTCCACGCCAAGAGGCTCCGACTCAGCGCACACCCTCCATTCCGCGCGTACGCGTGCGTCTGTCTGGTGGGGTGCGTGGGGCCTCGCCGCGAGGACGTGAGTGTCGTGTTCGAACGGTTCACCGACCGGGCCCGCCGGGTTGTCGTCCTGGCTCAGGAAGAAGCCCGGATGCTCAACCACAACTACATCGGCACCGAGCACATCCTGCTCGGCCTGATCCACGAGGGTGACGGCGTGGCCGCCAAGGCGCTGGAGAGCCTGGGCATCTCCCTTGAGGGCGTCCGCGAGCAGGTCGAGGAGATCATCGGCCAGGGCCAGCAGGCGGCGAGCGAACACATCCCGTTTACGCCACGCGCGAAAAGGGTGCTCGAGCTGTCGCTGCGCGAGGCGTTGCGGCTCGGGCACAACTACATCGGCACCGAGCACATCCTGCTCGGGCTGATCCGGGAGGGTGAGGGCGTCGCCGCCCAGGTGCTGGTCAAGCTCGGCGCCGACCTCAGCTCGGTGCGCGAGCGGGTGATCCAGCTCGTCTCCGGCCACCCGGCGGCGGCTCCCGTCGAGCCGGGCTCCGGGCCGGTGGCGCCCGCGACCTCCATGGTGCTCGACCAGTTCGGCGAAAACCTGACCCAGCGGGTACGCGACGGCAAGCTCGACCCGGTCGTCTCCCGGGACCGCGAGATCGAGCAGGTCATGGTGGTGCTGTCGTGCCGCACGAAGAACAACCCGGTGCTGATCGGCGAGCCCGGCGTGGGCAAGACCGCGGTCGTGGAAGGGCTGTGTCACTGGATCGTCAACGGCGCGGTGCCCGAGACCCTCAAGGACAAGCAGCTCTACACGCTGGACCTCGGTGCGCTGGTCGCCGGCTCCCGCTACCGCGGTGACTTCGAAGAGCGGCTGAAGAAAGTCGTGAAGGAGTGCCGCACCCGGGGCGACATCATCCTCTTCATCGACGAGATCCACACTCTGGTCGGCGCCGGCGCGGCCGAGGGCGCGATCGACGCGGCGAGCATCCTCAAGCCGCTGCTGGCCCGCGGCGACCTGCAGACCATCGGCGCGACGACCACCGACGAGTACCGCAGGTACTTCGAGAAGGATGCCGCGCTCGCCCGCCGGTTTCAGGCGGTGCGCATCGAGGAGCCGACCCTCGGCCAGGCGGTCGAGATCCTCAAAGGGCTGCGCGACAAGTACGAGGCGCACCACCGGGTGTCGTACAGCGACGTGACCCTTTCCACCGCGGTCACCCTCGCGGATCGGTACGTCGCGGACCGCTTCCTGCCGGACAAGGCGATCGACCTGATCGACCAGGCCGGCGCCCGGATGCGCATCCGCCGGATGACGATGCCGCCGGAGCCGCGTGACCTCGATGTGGTGTCGGAGGTCGACGACGAGCAGATCGCCGAGGTGTTGGCCAACTGGACCGGCATCCCGGTGTACAAGCTGACCGAGGAGGAGACCTCCCGGCTGCTGCGGATGGAAGACGAGCTGCACAAGCGGGTCGTCGGCCAGGAGGACGCGGTCAAGGCGGTCTCGAAGGCGATCCGGCGTACGCGGGCGGGGTTGAAGGATCCGAAGCGTCCGTCTGGTTCGTTCATCTTCGCCGGTCCGTCGGGTGTGGGTAAGACGGAGCTGTCCAAGGCGTTGGCCGAGTTCCTGTTCGGGTCCGAGGACGCGTTGATCCAGTTGGACATGTCCGAGTTCCACGACCGGTACACGGTTTCCCGGTTGGTTGGTGCCCCGCCCGGATACGTGGGTTATGACGAGGGTGGTCAACTGACGGAGAAGGTGCGGCGTCGGCCGTTCTCGGTGGTCCTCTTCGACGAGATCGAGAAGGCGCACCCGGATGTGTTCAACACGTTGTTGCAGATCTTGGAGGATGGGCGGTTGACCGATGGTCAGGGTCGCATCGTCGACTTCAAGAACACGGTGATCATCCTGACCACCAACCTGGGCACCCGCGACGCGGCCAAGGCAGTCTCGCCCGGCTTCCAAGCCTCGGAAGACACCGGGAGCACCTACGAGCGCATGAAGATCAAGATCAACGACGCGCTGCAGCAGCACTTCCGCCCGGAGTTTCTCAACCGCATCGACGACGCGATCGTCTTCCACCAGCTCCGGCCGGCCGACATGCTGTCCATCGTGGACATGATGGTGGCGCGGATCGACGACCGGCTGCGCCAGAAGGACATGAGCCTGCACCTGACCGACAGCGCCCGGACCTATCTGGCTCAGAAGGGCTTCGACCCGGCGCTGGGTGCCCGGCCGCTACGCCGCCTCGTCCAGCGCGAGATCGAAGACAGCCTGGCCGAGCGGATCCTCTTCAACGAGCTGCGCCCCGGCCAGCGCGTGGTCGTCGACCACACCGGCACCGACCTGGTCTTCGGCGAGCAGGTGGGTGCGCTCACGTAGCCGCCGCGGCCAGCCGCTCCCCCAGCGTGCGGACCGCCGACCGCAGCTCCGGACCACCCACGACCCGGGCTATGCGGGGGACGGCGGCGAGCTGCTCCGCGTACCAGATGGGATTGCTGGTCGTGCCCACCAACCGGCAGGTGGCGTCGTCGACCGGCTCGAGGCGGCCGAGCGCACGCGGGAGCCAGCGGGACAGCGGCTCGGCGGGCGACTCGATGAGCACCTCGGTCTGGTACTCCCACCCGACGGACAGGTGCTCCTCCAGCATCGCGACCGGGTCGAGGTCCGCGGGCGGGCTGAAGGCCGCGTCCAGCACCGCGACGTCACGGACCCGATCGATCCGGTACGCGCGGCGGGCGCCGGAGGTGTGCGACCAGCACAGCAGGTACCACCGGCCGTGGCGGACCACGACGGCCCACGGGTCGACCTCGAAGACCCGTTCCGGACCGGCCTCGGAGCGGTAGCCGAGGCGCACCCGGCGGCCCTGCGCGCGGGCCTGGACCAGCGCGGTCGTGGTCTGCGGGTCGGGGCGGGCGGCGCCCCGGTCGGGTGCCGGGGCGGTGCTGCGCCGCACCGCCTCGGCCTGGGCGGCGACCTGCTCGGGCAGCGCCCGCACGAGCTTGCCGAGCGCGCTGCCGACCGGGTCGGTGGGGTCGCCCGCGTCGTGGTGGCCGTCGAGCACGGCCATGACCAGGCCGAGCGCCTCGGTGGCGCTGAACATCAGCGGCGGCAGCCGCAGCCCCCGGCCGAGCCGGTAGCCGCCGTGCGGCCCGCGCACGGACTCGATCGGGATGCCGGCCTCGCGGAGAATCTCGACGTACCGCCGCGCGGCCCGCTCCGACACCCCGAGCTTGCCGGCGATCCGGTCGGCGGTGATGCCCGGGCTGCCCTGCACCAGCTCAAGCGCGAGCAGCGCCCGCGCGGTGGGACTCGCGTCGATCTTCAGGACGCCTCCCCGCAATCCGGAAGCAGAACGACCGGAACGGAACCTAACATGCGGGGCATGACCGACCTCGACACCACCATCCACGAGCCCTCGCGCACCGCCGGCGAGGTGGAGATGCTGCTCTTCGCGCTCGACCGCTCGCGCGCCCAGTTCGCCTGGAAGTGCGGCGGGCTAGACGCCGAAGGCCTGCGCCACCCCCACCCGCCGTCCACGATGACGCTGGGCGGGCTGCTCAAGCACATGGCCTTCGTCGAGGCGTACTACACCGCACGGGACCTGACCGGCGGCCCGCCCCTGGGGCCGTGGAAGGCGGAGGACTTCGAGGCCGACCCCGACTGGTGCTGGCACAGCGCGTCCGACGACTCGCCGGAGGAGCTCTACGCGCTGTGGCAGGGCGCGGTCGAGCGCCGGCAGGCCGCGCTGGCGAAGACGCTCGCCGAGGGCGGGCTCGACCAACCCACCAGGTTCGTCCCCCGCGACGGCCAGTCACCCAACCTGCGACGCCTTCTTGTCGACCTGCACGATGAGTACGCTCGCCACGTGGGTCACGCTGATCTCCTCCGCGAGGCGGTCGACGGCCTGGTGGGTGAGGATCCGCCGCAGTAATGGGTGCGCTCCGGATCGTCCCGGCCAACGAGGCGTCGTGGGACGACATCACCGCCGTCCTGAGCACCTCCTATCCCGGGCGGTGCCGGTGCCAGCGGTTCAAGGTGGTCGGCTGGATGTGGCGCGACTCCACCCAGGAGGAGCGCGACGCGGCGCTCCGCGCGCAGACCGCCTGCGGAGAGCCGGACGCGCCGACCACCAGCGGCCTTCTCGCGTACGTCGACGGCGAGCCGGCGGGCTGGGTGGCGGTCGAGCCGCGCGTGGCCTACCCGAAGCTGCGCACGTTGCCCGTCCCCTGGGCCGGCCGGCAGGAGGACAAGGACGATCCTGACGTGTGGGCGGTGACCTGCTTCGCGGTCCGCAAGGGCTACCGCGGCCAAGGCCTCACGTACGAGCTCGCCCGGGCCACGGTGGGCTACGCGCGGGAGCGCGGCGCCCGGGCGCTGGAGGCCTACCCGATGATCACCGAGCCGGGCAAGGTGATCACCTGGGGCGAGCTGCACGTCGGCGCCCGCCAGGTCTTCGCTGAAGCCGGCTTCACGGAGGTCAGCCACCCGACCAAACGCCGCGTGGTCATGCGCGTCGACTTCGCGTAGCGGCGGGTGCTCCGGCTGTGGCTCACTGCGGCGCGATGATGTCGACTGTCGGGAAGTAGGTGCGGTAGCGGGCAGCGTCGCGGGTGAGCAGCCGGTAGCCCTCGATCGCGGCGTGCGCGCCGATGTAAAAGTCCGGAAGGGGCGTGACCTTCGTGCCCCCACGCCGCCTGTAGTTGACGAATGCCTTACCAGCTAGGAAGCCCGCCTCGTACGGCAGCGGCAGTCGAGCGAAGGTGTCGGCTGGAATCGCGTCGTCCAGTTCCTCGATCGTGGGAAAGCCGATGGAGACTTCGGCGTAGACGATCGAGTTGATGGCGAGCTGGCCCATGTCGGCCGCGTCGACGAGTGCCTCTTCCGACCAGCCGGACCACTGCGGGTCCTCGGTCGCAATGTCAAGCAACACGTTGCTATCGACCAACGTGACGGTCACTGCTGCCTGGTCAGCGCGAGGATCTCGTCCGTGGTCATGTTGCCCTTGGCACGCCCGCGCAGACGGCCGATCATCCGGTCTCCACGTCGGCGCTCAGGCTGGTCGACTCGCCGCAGCCGGACGATGTCATCCTGCACCACGAACTCCACCTCGGTGTCCGGCAGGAAGCCGAAGCGCTCCCTGATCTCAACCGGAATCGTCACCTGGCCTTTGGTCGTGACCCGCACGGCACCTCCTACGTAATACTCGTACGAATCTTACCAGCTATCTACGGGTGGTGAGGATCAGGTCGGCGACCAGGGCGGTCCAGCCGGTCTGGTGCCAGGCGCCGAGGCCCGCGCCGTTGTCGCCGTGGAAGTACTCGGGGAAGACGATCAGGTCCTTCCAGTCGGGGTGGCGCTGGAAGAGCTCGCACGCGCCGTACATCGGGCGGCGGCCCCACGCGTCCGGAACGAAGAGCGAGATCAGCCGGTCGGAGAGGTCGTCGGCGACCTCGTTGAGGGTGCGCTTCTTGCCGGAGCGGGTCGGGTGCTCGATCACCAGGTCGTCGCCGAAGAAGTCGGCGTAGTCGCGCAGCGCGCTGATCAGCAGGTAGTTGGTCGGCATCCAGATCGGGCCGCGCCAGTTGGAGTTACCGCCGAAGAGGCCGCTGGTGGACTCGGCCGGCTCGTACCCGACGGTGAACTCCTGGCCGCCGAGCTCCACCGTGAACGGCTTGTCGAGGTGGCGGCGGGAGAGGGTGCGCAGCCCGTACTGCGAGAGGAACTCGTCTTCGTCGAGCATGCGGGCCAGGATCCGCACGATCTGGTCCGGGCCGACCATCGACAGCAGGCGGCGCTTGAGGCCGTCGCCGGCCAGGCGGCGGGCGCCGAGCACCTCGGCGTACGCCGGCTTGTTGGTCAGGAACCACCGCAGCCGCGCGGCGAGCTCGGGCAGCCGGCCGAGCGTGCGCGAGCTGAGCGTGGTGGTGGCGGCGAGCGGGAGCAGGCCGACCACCGAGCGCACCTTGAGCGGCACCGTGCTGCCGTCGGGCAGGCGGAGCTGGTCGTAGAAGAACGAGTCCTCCTCGTCCCACAGCCCCTGGTGGTAGGCCGCCGCCGCGATGTACGCGAAGTGCTCGAAGAACTTGGTGGCCACGTCTTCGTAGGCGTGGTCGTGCTCGGCCAGGCGCACGGCCATGTCGAGCAGGTTGAGCGCGTACATGGCCATCCAGCCGGTGCCGTCGGACTGCTCCAGCACGCCGGCGACCGGCAGCGCGGCCGAGCGGTCGAACGCGCCCACGTTGTCGAGCCCGAGGAAGCCGCCCTCGAAGACGTTGTTGCCGTTGATGTCCTTGCGGTTGACCCACCAGGTGAAGTTGAGCAGCAGCTTGTGCATCACCCGGGCGAGGAAGTCGTAGTCGGCCCCGCCGTCGATCTCGAACACGCGCAGCGCCGCCCAGGCGTGCACGGGCGGGTTGACGTCGCCGAACGCCCACTCGTACGCCGGGATCTGCCCGTTGGGGTGCATGTACCACTCGCGCAGGAGCAGCAGCACCTGCTGCTTGGCGAACTCCGGGTCGACGCGCGCCAGTGTGACGCAGTGGAACGCCAGGTCCCAGGCGGCGTACCAGGGGTACTCCCACGGGTCGGGCATGGAGATCACATCGAAGCTGTTCATGTGCCACCAGGCGCTGTTGCGCCCGTGCTTGCGGCCGGCCGGCGGCGGCGCGCTGCCCGGGTCGCCATTCAGCCACTGCTCGACGTCGAAGTGGTAGAACTGCTTGCCCCACATCAGCCCGGCGATCGCCCGGCGGAGCACGAGGGCCTCTTCGCGGGAGGCCCCCTTGGGGGTGAGGCCGGTGAAGTACGCGTCGGCCTCGGCGCGCCGCGCGGCCACCACCTTGTCGAAGCCCTTGCCGAGGTCGAGCAGGGGGGCCGCCTCGTCGCCGGGCGGCGGCGAGGTGAGCGTGAGGCGGAGCCGGATCCACATCTCGCCGCCGGGCGGCACGGTCAGCTGGTAGTGCAGCGCCCCTTTTGTGCCGGTCAAGTCGGGATTCACCGTGTCGGCGCCGTCGACCACGTGGTCGTTGATGCCGTCCTTCGGGTACTCACTGCGGCCGGCCAGGCCCCACAGCCGCTGGGTGTTGGTCTCGTTGTCGCAGGTCAGCACCGTCGGGTCGCCCTCGCCCTGCAGCACCACCTGGCCGAGCACCCAGTGCTCGCCGACCAGCCGGCCGTCGCCGCCCCGCAGCACGGGCACCTGGTCGCGGCCGGGCGACCCCCACGACCAGGTGTTGCGAAACCACAGCGTGGGCAGCACGTGCAGCGTCGCGGTGTCCGGGCCGCGGTTGGCCACGTTGACCACGACGCACATGTCGGTGGGCGAGGCCTTGGCGTAGTCGACGGTCACCGCCCAGAAGCGGTCGTCGTCGAAGACGCCGGTGTCGACGAGCTCGTACTCGGTCTCGTCACGGCCCCGGGCGGCGTTGACGGCCACCAGGTCGTCGTAGGGGAAGGCGGTCTGCGGGTAGTGGTAGCGCCAGCGCATCCAGGAGTGGGTGGGGGTGGAGTCCTCGTACCACCAGTACTCCTTGACGTCCTCGCCGTGGTTGCCCCCGTCGCCGCCGAGGCCGAACATCCGCTCCTTGAGGATCGGGTCCTGGCCGTTCCAGAGGGCGAGGGCGAAGCAGAACGTCTGGCGGTCGTCGCACACGCCGGCCATGCCGTCCTCGTTCCACCGGTAGGTCCGGGAACGGGCCCAGTCGTGCGGGAAGTAATCCCAGGCCGTGCCGTGCTCCGAGTAGTCCTCCCGGACGGTGCCCCAGGCCCGCTCCGACAGGTACGGCCCCCAGGACCGCCACGGCTGCTCTCCCGCGTTCGCCTGGGCCAGCCGCGTATGCTCCGCGTCGCCGGCAGGCGTCACCGCTTTCGCCACCTTCGCCTTCCGTCGTCGTGACCACACGGGACCATTGTCCCGGTGGCGTGTTACAGGCGCCGTCACCGCCACCCACTCTTGGTAAGGGAGCCTAATGATTGCCATCGGGTTCGGACCTCAGGTCTGCGGCGATCTCGCGGCGGGTGCCACCCGGGAGTGGCTGCTCACCGACGGGCTCGGGGGCTATGCCATGGGAACCGTCGCCGGCCTGCGCACTCGCCGGTACCATGCGCTGCTGGTGGTGGCGGGCGATGTGCCGGCGTCCCGCCACGTGGGATTGGTGGCACTCGATCCGGTGGTGACCCTCCCTTCCGGCGCCCAGGTGCGCCTGGCGACCCACGAGTGGGCCTCGGGGGCGGTCGAGCCCAAGGGGCATGAGCTGCTGGAGCGCTTCGACCTCGCGGACGGGCTGCCCCGCTGGCGGTGGCGGATCGGCGACGTGGTGATCGAGCGGGAGCTCGCCATGGTGCACGGCCGCCCGGCGCTCGCCGTCGTGCACCGCCTGATCGCCGGCGGAGGAGTGCGGCTCGCGCTGGAGGCGCTCTGCACGTGGCGGGACCAGCACGGCGAGCGGCACGCCGACGGCCCTCCCCCGCGCGTCATCCCGACCGCGGACGGGGCGACCGTCGAGCAGGCCTACCGGATGGCCGGGCCGGGCTGGGCGCCCGCCGGCCAGTGGTGGCGCGACGTCCACCACCGCGAGGAGGCGGCGCGCGGGCTCGCGTCCGAAGAGGACATCTGGTTCGCCGGCCGCTTCGGCGGCGCGCTCGACGCGCCCGGCGATACGCTCGAGGTGCTCGCCTGGGCCGGCGATCTGGATGACCGCCCCGCGCCGGCCGCCGATGTGGTGGCCGCCGCCCGGGAGCGGCACTGGCAGGTCATCGCTGCCGCGACACCCGCCGACCCGCTCGACGCCACGCTCGCCCTCGCGGCCGACGCCTTCGTGGTGCGCACGAGCGCCGGCCCGGACGTGGTGGCCGGGTACCCGTGGTTCGGCGCGTGGTCGCGGGACACGATGACCTCGTACGAAGGGCTCTTCCTCGCCACCGGCCGGGCCGGGGAGGGGCGCGAGCTGCTGCGCGCCTACGCCGCCACCCTGTCGAAGGGCATGCTCGCCAACACCGCCGACACCGGCAGCGTCGAGTACAACACCTGCGACGCCACGATGTGGTTTCTGCACGCGGTCGACCGGCACGTGGCGGTGACCGGCGACACCGACCTGGCCGCCGACCTGCTGCCCGCGCTGCGCGGCATCGTCGACGCGCACCTGGCCGGCACCCGCTACGGCATCCGCGTCGACCCGGCCGACGGGCTGGTCACCCAGGGCTCGCCGGGCGAGGCGCTGACATGGATGGACGCCCGCGTGTACGGGGTGCCGGTCACGCCACGCGCCGGCAAGCCGGTCGAGGTCAACGCGCTCTGGATCAACGGCCTGGCCGCGATCGCCGATTTGGCCGCGCGCACGGGCCTCGACCCGGGCGCCGCGCCGGCGGTGCACGCCCAGGCGCTGAGCTCGTTCAGGACCCGCTACCCGGCGCCCACCGGCTGGCTCTACGACGTGCTCGACGGGCCGGGCGGCAACGACATGTCAATGCGCCCCAACCAACTGCTGGCGTGGTCGCTCCCCCACGCGCCGCTCGAGCCTGACGAGTCGGTGCTACGCACGATCGGCGCGGCGCTCATGACCCCGCTCGGCCCGCGCAGCCTCGCCCCCGACTCGCCCGGCTTCACCGGAAAACATCGCGGCGCGCCGGCGCAACGGGACGCGGCGTACCACCAAGGAACGGTGTGGCCGTGGACAATAGGCCCCTACGCGGATGCGGCTCGGAAGGCTGGCTGGCGAATTGGCGAGTTGTTCACCGGTATCGAGTCTCATTTGCCCGAGTTTGGCCTAGCATCCGTAAGCGAAACCGCCGACGGGTACGCACCACACGCGGCGACCGGGTGTCCCTTCCAGGGCTGGTCTGTCGCGGAGGCGCTGCGCGCACGACGGTTTTGATCGGTGCGCGTTACATGCACGCAACGGTGGTGTCTTCGCTGGTTTTCTCGTGACCGGCACGATTGGTCCGAACCCAACGACGTGAAGGCACCGGGGCCGTGGTGTCTGCACGCGCATGGGCAGGGGGCGGCTGCACATTTACAGGGGGCGGGGCGATATGACATCGGCGGGCGGCGACGTAATCGACATGCGGACCTCACCGCGACAGCGGGTCCTGATGCTTTCGTGGGAGTACCCACCGGTGGTCGTCGGGGGTCTGGGTCGGCACGTGCACCACCTCTCCACCTCGCTGGCCGCCGCTGGCCACGAGGTCACCGTCGTCACCCGGCACGCACCCGGCGCGCCATTGGAGGAGTACGCGGACGGCGTGCGCATCGTCCGCGCTCCCGAGGACCCGCCGCTCTTCCCGCTCGCCACGCCCTCACTGCTCGCCTGGACCATGGCGTTCAACCACACGCTGACCCGCGCGGCCCTCCGCGCCGCCCAGTCCGGCGAGTACGACGTCATCCACGCTCACGACTGGCTCGTGACACACACCGCGGTCACGCTCAAGGAGCATCTCGACCTCCCGCTCGTCGCCACCGTGCACGCCACCGAGGCCGGCCGCCACCAGGGCTGGCTGCCCGACGAGATGAACAAGTGCATCCATTCCGTGGAGTGGTGGCTGGGGCGCGAGGCGTGCCGGGTGCTGGTCTGCTCCGAGTACATGAAGTGGGAGGTGACCCGCCTGCTCGAGCTGCCCAGCGGCCGGGTCGAGGTCATCCCCAACGGGGTCGACGACCGGGTGTGGCAGGCACAGCCCGGCGCGGTCGCCGCGGCCCGGTCGCGCTTCGCCGGCGAGGGCCCGCTGGTCGGTTTCGCCGGCCGCCTCGTGTACGAGAAGGGTGTGCAGCACATCCTGCACGCGATCCCCCAGCTGCGCGCCCGGCATCCGCAGCTGCGCGTGGTCATCGCCGGCGACGGGCCGTTCCGGGGCGAGCTGCAGGAGACCGCCTCGCGGCTCGACCTGGGCCAGACGGTCAGCTTCGCCGGGTTCATGAACGAGACCCAGCTCCCCGCCATGCTCGCCGCGACCGACGCGACCGTGGTGCCCAGCTTGTACGAGCCGTTCGGCATGGTGGCGCTCGAAGCCGCCGCCGCGGGCGCGCCGCTCGCCGTCTCCGCGACCGGCGGGCTCGCCGAGATCGTGGAGCCGGGCGTGACCGGCGTGACGTTCCCGCACAGTGACCCGGACGCGCTCGCCGGCGCGGTCGGCACGCTGCTCGGCGACCAGACGTTCGCCCGCACGATCGCGCGGCGGGCCCGCACGATGGTGGCCGAGCGCTACGGCTGGTCGACGATCGCCGCCCGCACCGCCGCCGCGTACGCGACCGCCCGGCGCGAGTCCTCCATCTTCAACACCCGCCAGGCGGAGATGCTGCTGGAGGAGGGGCACACGAAGATCGTCGTGCCCGAGGGCAACCTGCTCGCGCTGGATGGTGTGCTGTCGTGACCACGGTTCTGCCCGCTCTGCCCGCACAGTTCAACCCCAACGACCCGCCGCTCATCGGCGACGTCGACCTGTACCTCTTCGGCGAGGGCCGCCACGAGCGGCTCTGGGAGATGCTCGGCGCGCACCCGCGGCCGGGTGGCTGCCGCTTCGCCGTCTGGGCGCCGAACGCCCGCGAGGTCCGGGTCATCGGCGACTTCACCGGCTGGGGCCCCTTCGACGGCATCGTGCTGGAGCCGCTCGGCTCCAGCGGCATCCGCGCCGGCTTCGTGCCGGGCGTCGAGCCGGGCCAGCGGTACAAGTACCGCATCCACGGCGCCGACGGCCGCTGGACCGACCGCGCCGACCCGATGGCCACGCACACCGAGTGCCCGCCGCGCACCGCCTCGGTGGTGTACGAGTCGGCGTACCGGTGGGACGACGCGGCCTGGATGACCGCCCGCGGCGCGGACCACCACGCCCGCCCGATGTCGGTCTACGAGGTGCACCTGGGCTCGTGGCGCCCCGGACTGTCCTATCGCGACCTCGCCGACCAGCTGGTGTCCTATGTGGCCGACCTCGGCTTCACGCACGTCGAGCTGATGCCGGTCGCCGAGCATCCGTACGGCCCGTCGTGGGGCTACCAGGTCACCGGCTACTACGCGCCCACGTCCCGCTTCGGCGCGCCGGACGACTTCCGGTATCTCGTCGACCGGCTGCACCAGGCCGGCATCGGCGTGCTGCTCGACTGGGTGCCGGCTCATTTCCCCAAGGACGACTGGGCCCTCGCCAGGTTTGACGGCACCGCGCTGTACGAGCACCCGTGGGCCGGCGAGCACCCCGACTGGGGCAGCCTCATCTTCAACTACGGCCGCACCGAGGTGCGCAACTTCCTCGTCGCCAACGCGCTCTACTGGCTGGAGGAGTTTCACATCGACGGCCTGCGGGTCGACGCGGTCGCCTCGATGCTCTATCTGGACTACTCGCGCCAGCCGGGCCAGTGGGCGCCGAACGAGTACGGCGGCAACGAGCACCTGGAGGCGATCTCGCTCCTGCGTTCGTTGAACGAGACGGTCTACCGCTCGCACCCCGGCGTCGTGATGATCGCCGAGGAGTCCACCGCCTGGCCCGGGGTCTCCCGGCCGGTCGACTGGGGCGGTCTCGGCTTCGGTCTGAAGTGGAACATGGGCTGGATGCACGACACGCTGGAGTACGTCTGCCGCGACCCGCTCTACCGTTCCTTCCATCACGACCAACTGACCTGGCCGAGCGTGTACGCGTTCGACGAGCAGTTCCTGCTGCCGATCAGCCACGACGAGGTGGTGCACGGCAAGGGTTCCCTGGTCGCCAAGATGCCCGGCGACCGGTGGCAGAAGCTGGCCGGGCTGCGCGGGTTCCTGGCCTACATGTGGGCGTTCCCCGGCAAGCAGCTGCTCTTCATGGGCTGCGAGCTCGCCGACGAGCGCGAGTGGAGCGAGCAGGCCGGCCTCGACTGGTCCCTGCTACCGGCCTCGGTTGGCGTCCGTGACCTGCTGCGCGACCTCAACCGCGGCTACCGTGACTCCCCCGCCCTGTGGTCCCGCGACACCTCGCCGGACGGCTTCCAGTGGATCGCCTGGGACGACTGGCAGCAGAACGTGCTGTCGTTCGTGCGGGTCGGCGCCGACGGCTCGCTGGTGGCGTGCGTGTCCAACTTCTCCGGCGTACCCCGCTGCGACTACCGCGTCGGCCTGCCGGCGGGCGGCCGGTGGGAGGAGATCCTCAACACGGACGCGCCCTGCTACGGCGGCGCCGGCGTCGGCAACTTCGGCGCGGTGGTGACCGTCGAGGAGCCGTCGCACGGCCACCGGTACTCGGCGGAGGTGCACGTGGGCGCGTACGCGACGGTCTGGTTCGCTTACGCCCCGTGAGCCTCCCGACCGGAGGTCGTCGACGCTGTTCCACCGTTTGTTGGTTCGGCCGATTGATGCCTGTCACGGGTCGACTGGCGTTTATGTACGAATTCGATAAGGGAAGCGCCGCGTTTCCGGGTCACCCGTTCGAGTGCCTTTTCCGTGCCCGCGGAATTCGCGCACGGCGGCCACCCCGCGCGCAGGCATGCCTCACGGACCGTAGTTAGATCCAGCCCGGCGCACGCGCCTGACCATTGATGCAGTGACATGGATCACGGTAGGCGGGCACCCAGCGTGAGGTCCGATGTGGACGGAGCGGATCGCGTTCGCGGCGAAAGGTCCGTCGTTTGGCGGGCGTTGTGCCGCCATTAGTCCTGCTCGCTCTGGATCGATGGTCCAGGTTTCCCGTGCGACCCCCAGTTTGTTATCTCCTCGTAATGCGGCTCTCGCCGGGTCTGTTTATCGTGGTGGCTCAGGGGACCGGGATGGGGGCACCTTGTCGTCCGTGTGGCGAGTACTCATCGCCGAGCGGTACAGCCTTGTCAAGCCGGTCGGCAGCGGTGGCATGGGCCGAGTCTGGCTGGCTCGGGACGAGATGCTGCGCCGTGAGGTGGCGATCAAAGAGGTCGTGCCACCTGACTGGATGACGTCCGAGGAGCGCGAGCTGCTCCGCGAGACCACCATCCGCGAGGCGCGCGCCGCCGCGCAGCTCAACCATCCCAACGCCGTGCAGATCTACGACGTGGTCTACACCGAGGGCCGGCCGTGGATCGTGATGGAGTACGTGCAGTCCCGCTCGCTGCACGAGGTCGTGTCAGAGGACGGGCCGCTGCCGCCGGAGCGGGTCGCGGAGATCGGCCTCGCCGTGCTCTACGCGCTGCGCGCCGCCCACGTGGCCGGCGTCCTGCACCGCGACGTCAAGCCGCACAACGTGCTGATCGCCGAAGACGGGCGGGTCGTGCTGACCGACTTCGGGCTGGCCACCTTCGACGGCGGCGACGGGGCGATGACCCGGGCCGGGCTCATCATGGGCTCCCCGCAGTACGTGGCGCCGGAGCGGGCCAAGGACGGCATCTCCACCATCGAGACCGACCTGTGGTCGCTGGGCGCCACGCTTTTCGCGGCCGTCGAGGGGCACTCGCCCTACGCCCGCTCCACCACCATGGCCACCCTCACGGCGCTCGCCACCGCGCCGCCCGACCCGGCCACCAACGCGGGGGCGCTCCGCCCCGTGCTGGGCGGGCTGCTCCGCAAGGACCCCAAGCACCGGCTCAACGGCGAGGAGGCCGAGCGGCTGCTGCGCCGCGCCGCGCTCCCGCCGCCGGCGGTGCCCCCGCGCACCCGGCTGCTGCCCCGGCCGCGGCGGTCGCCGGACGACCCGCGGCCCGAGTTTCCCGCCGAGGGGTCGGGCGGCCTCCGGCGCCGGCTCGTCGTCGGAGCCGCCGCCGGGCTCCT